>CXWK01009374.1_pt6 | contig 15120 bp, 15 predicted proteins | sample 590851 | NCBI WGS metagenome assembly CXWK01 (sample SAMEA3498364, study PRJEB10139) | wastewater metagenome | biome: wastewater treatment plant; material: activated sludge | place: Denmark | collected 2014-08-01 | reverse complement strand
AACGCGCATGTATTTGCAGAGATCAGTGCTACGCACCAGCAGGTTTCGCCAGTGAATATCACAACCGAAGCTGCTCACTGCGCGCACCGTCAGGCGCCATCATTCGTCAGAACATCAGCCTGACCTTGCCAGCCAGGGCCGCGAGTATACCATAAACGCATAAGGGTGTCAACGCCGTTTGACGAGCCGAGGAGTTTGTGATATACTCTACCCCAGTATTGTACGCGAGGAGTCAAGCATGGCACTGGGCAGCAGTGAGGTCAGAGGCGATTTACAGCGGCGTTTGAAGCGTATCGAAGGCCAGGTGCGCGGCGTGCAGCGTATGCTGGATGACGACCGCGACTGCCAGGCCGTGTTGCAGCAGCTGGCGGCCATCCGCTCGGCGGTGCAGCAGACGAGCCTGGTGTTGATTCGGGCGCATGCCACAGAGTGTTTGCTGCATCCCGCGCCGGGCGCTTCGGCCGAGAAACTGGTGGATGAATTGGTGGACACGTTGAGCGGCCTGCCTATGACCACCGCGCGAGACGTCAGCCAATCGTCGTTGGCGTGATGGCGCCGCATGGCAGGGATTGCCACGTGTGCTGGGGTGACAACGTGAACGGAGACAGCGTCTATTGAACCAGGCAGATTTGATCGCCGATTTTGTCGGCCGTCCCACATGGGCTGTTGTCGGGGTATCGGCAAACCCAACCAAATTTGGGCGCCGAATCTATCAAGACCTGCGCCGCGCCGGCTACCGCGTCTATGCGGTGAATCCGCATGAGACCGAGATTCTGGGCGACCGGGTTTACCCGAATTTGGCGGCCTTGCCCGAACGACCCGACGTGATTGACCTGGTGGTGCCCCCATCTGTCAGCGAGATGATCGTCAAGGAAGCAGCGGCCGCCGGCATCCGGCGTGTTTGGATGCAGCCAGGCGCGGAATCGCAGCGGGCGATTGATTTCTGCCGCGCGTCTGGGATCGAGGTCGTGGCGCATGCGTGCGCCATGGTGGAAAAACGAATCTGGAATGATCCGCAGTAACCAGGCTCGGCCAGCTGCGAAACGGCTGGCGGCGCTTGTGACGCGGCTATAATCTTGAAAGGTTTTCGAGGAGGAACAATGGCTACCAAACCGATGCATGTCAGTGATGCGATGTATGAAGAAGTGGTGTTGAATTCGTCTATTCCGGTGTTGGTGGATTTCTGGGCGCCCTGGTGCGCCCCTTGTCGGATGATTGCGCCCTCGCTGGAGAAGTTGGCTGCAGAGTATGACGGCAAGCTGCGCGTGGCCAAGATCAACACCGATGAGAACCCGGTGTGGGCTGGTCAATACGGCGTGCAGAGCATCCCAACCATGCTGTTGGTGCGCGACGGCNNCGACGGCGAGCCGCAGGACGCCATCATTGGCGCCGTGCCTTATCCGTACCTCAAGCAGCGCATCGAGGATTTCTTGAGCGCCAAAACGCAGCCTGTCGCGGCTGCAGAAGTCGTCTAGGCCAGCCGCGAGAAACAGGTGGTATGATGAGCATTTTTAGGCGAATCTTGGGCATCGACAAAGCGCCTCGCCCCGCGATCATGGATGATCCGAATCGGCCGTTGCCTTCCCCGGTCGGCGACAGCGACTTCGAGTCGCGCGTTCTCAAATCCGACGTGCCGGCGCTGGTTGACTTCTGGGCCGATTGGTGCGGCCCATGCCACTATATTGCGCCGTCTGTGGAGCAGTTGGCGGCTGAGTTCAATGGCAAAGCGGTCATTGCCAAGCTCAATGTAGACGACAATCCGGCGACGCCAGAGAAATACGGCATTCTCGGCATTCCCACCTTGATCTATTTCAAGGGCGGGGCCGAGGTTGACCGCGTGGTTGGCGTCACGTCATACCAGGAACTCGCGGCGCGCCTGCGCGCGCTGATGCCTGCCGCATAACCGGCGCAGACCGGTCGGCCCATTCAGATTGATTCGACAAGCCCTCCCATCACCGCAAGGCTGATAGGGGGGCTTGCCTTTCTGGCCGTTGACACGATGTGACATTGTGACATTGATGCCAGGCAAAGGCTTTGACGCCCCGCGCCTGTACCAGTATAATAACAGCGCAATCTGACCGATCAATTCAGAGCGCGACCCTGGCGAAAATGTGGCGCGCCGCGTTTCACGCGGTCTGTACATCCTGCCGGCGTCAAAAAACTGCAATCGGAATTGGGACACAGTAAGAAAGCGGTGGATTATGACGAAACAGATTCTTAGCCTGCATCTCGGACCAGTCGGCGAGACCGTCCAGGAAGTGAGCCTGCTGGGCCAGACGCTTACCGTGCGCCGCATAGGCGCCGATGGCAATCAAGACCGCGTGGCCGAATTGATTCAAGAATACGATGGTAAGGTGGACGCCATTGCCTTGGAGGGCATGTCTGCCAAGCTGAACCTCGGCTCTGTCTCTGTCACCCACGCCGTGGGCGCTCAGCTGCGCAAATCAGCCAAACAGACGCCCGTGCTCGACGGCGGCGGCATCCGGGGCGCGCTGGAGCGTTGGGCGGTGCGGCTGGCGAGCGAGGCGCAGCCTGGACTCTTCAGCCAGAAGAATGTCCTGATGGTGCCGGGTCTCAATCATCGTGGACTCGCCGCTGCCCTCGAAGAGACAGCGGCCGACATCAGCTACGCCGATTNNTACGCCGATTCCATCATCTACTTCCGTTTGCCGACTGCATTGGGCAACAATGTGGCGCTCGATCGGGGCGCCGGCCCCGTGCTGGCGCAGTTGAAGGATGAGCCGTTCCGCCGCCTTTTTCCGCTGGCTGGCACGCCTGGCGTTTCCCGCGTCGAAGCCCCGTTCCAGCGCGCGGAAGTGCTGGCCGGCGACATGGGCGCTATTCGCCGCTACGCGCCGGCTGAACTAAAGCACAAAATCATCGTGGTCGAAAGCGCCAGCGATGACGATATTGCGGACCTGCGCAGCCGCGGCGCGGACATCGTGGTCACGACCATGCCCTGGGAGGGCAATGAGCTAGCGCGCTTGCCCTCGGTCGTGATTGAGGCCATTTTCGTCGCACTGCGTCCCAACCCGGCCGCGCCGCTGAACGAGGACACGTACCTGAACCTGATGGCCGACCTGGTGTGGACGCCGAAAATCCTGCATCTCAAGGAAACGGACGGCCAGATCAACCGTTTTGCCTTCGTCATCCATCCCCTCAGCCCGCGCTTCATTTATAAGGATAAGCGCCTGGCCCGTCTGCGTTTCTTGCCCGAAAAACTCGTGGAGCACTACGTGGCCGAAATTCCGCCCATGTACCTCTCTCGCATCACGGGTGCGGTGTCGCCCGCGACTGGTCAGCGCGTCGAAGGCATTCTCTTGACCCTGGGCGCGACCCCGCGTGAGCTGATGCGCCGCGATCCGAGCTTCACCTACCGGCGCTTGATCAAAGCCGCGCGCATGGCCGAGCGCATGGGCGCGCGTTTGATGGGCCTGGGCGCGTTTACGTCAGTCGTAGGCGACGCCGGCATCACCGTCGCGCAAAAGGTGGATATTGCCATCACATCGGGCAACTCGTTGACCGTGGCCGCCACCCTTGAAACCGGCAAGCAGGCTGTCATCAAAATGGGCGCCACCGATCTGAGCCAGGGCAAAGCCATGGTCGTCGGCGCCACAGGCTCGATTGGCGCGGTCTGTGCACGCTTGCTGGCGCAGGCAATCTACAACGTGGTTCTTGTGGCGCCGCGGCCAGAGCGCCTGATCGCGCTCAAACGTCAGATTGAATCTGAAACCCCCCAGGCCGTGGTGACCATCGCGACGCGGGCGGATGAGTACCTGGGCGATGTAGACCTGATCGTCACGACGACGACCGCCCTCAAGACACGCATCATTGACATTACGCGCTGCAAGCCGGGCGTCGTCATCTGTGACGTGGCGCGTCCGCCGGACATTTCCGCGGAAGAGGCGGCCCTGCGTCCCGATGTCTTGGTGATCGAATCGGGCGAAATCTTGATCCCCGGCGATGTGGACTTTGGCTTTTATATTGGTCTGCCGCCGAAGACCGCTTATGCCTGCCTGGCGGAAACCACGCTCCTGGCGATGGAGGGCATCTTCGAGGATTACACCCTCGGTCGCAACATTGAAATGGACCGCGTCAAAGAGATTTACCGGCTTTTCAAGAAGCACGGTTTTCAACTGGCTGGGCTGCGCTCCTTCGATGAATACGTGACCGATGAAGACATTGCCCGCAAGCGCGCGATCGCCGACGAGCTGCGACGCGACCCGGCGCGCTTGCAGCGCCTGGTTGAGGATGCCCGGCGTTCGCGTGAAGCGCCGAGCGTGGCCGACGCGGTCAAACCGACGCGCGCCCTGGCCAATCTGTCGCCTCAGACGATCGGGGCCGCGGCCGGCGCTGTGGCCGCTCTTGTTGGCGGCATTCTATTTAGCCGGCGCAAATCCGCGCCCTGAGCGCGGCGCCAATCGGATAGGCCTGGCGTTTTCCAGCGCTCGTCTCCTCACAGGCGGGCGCTGGCAACGTTCATTGCCAACAGCGACAGGTGCAAAATGAACCCTGGGTGTGAAGGAGGTCATGGTGGCATTTTATCGAGATGAGAAGCAGTTTTACGCGGTCATGGATCAACTGTTTGGCCGTTTGATGAAAAATTCGAATGCAACGGATCAGTTTGCGCGTTCCAACCTGGTGATTCGACTCAACACGCGCCAGCCCAACGCGCAGATTCTGCTGGATGGTCGCGGCCGACCGGTGGAAGCGCTGTTTGGCCCGCAGGCCGGCAAGGCCGATCTGGAGCTTAACCTGGAGGCGGATACACTGCACAAGATTTGGCTGGGCGAGGTGCGGCTGCGCGACGCCTTCTTCGGCGGCCAAATTGCCACCAAAGGCTACGTCTTCAAGGCAATGCAGCTAGGCGATCTCTTTGTCGAGGCGGAACGCCAGTATCCCCAAGTGCTTACGGAGATGGGACTGCGCTGACCGCCTGGCGGCCGCGTGATATGACACTGCAAGCGGTGATAGAACTTCGCTTCTCCGCTCAACGCGCGGCGCGCATGAACGCCGTGTATGCGCGGAAAATGGCGGTGGGGTTCAGGCTAGGCCAGGCAAAGAGGTTGCCAGTTGGGTACACATCATCGGCTGTGCTGTACCAGCACCAACGCTGCACCAGGCGATTGTCATCGTTGGTGTTGCCGATTTGGGCATCGCGGGCCGTGGCAAAATAGGTGAAGCTGTCTGTCAGATAGGCGGCCACGATCTCAGGCGGGAAGCCGTAATCAGCCGGCATCAGGATGCCGTATTCGGACACGATGAGCGGTTTCTGGCGTTGGCCGTGCGCGGCCATCCACCGGCGTAAGGCGATGACCTCCTGCTGCAGCAGGTCTATGCGGTTATGATCTTCGATATTCCACAGCGTGCCGTCGGCTGCGTCGTCAAAGCCCGGCGGCAGACCAACGCCCCACGAATCCTTTTCTTCGCGCAGCACGAAGGTGTGGATGTTCCACACGTCCACCGGCATGTCGGCGGCATACTGCGCCCGATACAGATCCCAAATCCTTTGTAGATAGCGCATGCGCAGCGGCGTCACCTGGCTGATGCCGCCAATGGCCAGCCGCGCCGTCGCATCAGCCGTCTTGATCGTTTGATAGAGATCATGATAAGCTCTGACATACTGCTCTGGGGTTGAGTTGTCTTGCCAGGCGACATCCGGCTCGTTCCCAATCAGCCAGAGCGCTCCCGGGTGCGTCTCGGCTGCGCGCCGTATGTTCTCCGTGGTATTGCGGGCTTCGCCCTGCTGCAGGCGCACCATCTGGACAAACTCGATGTCCGACGTGCGTTCAGGCGTGACGTGAATCTTCCAATCCAGGTACCAGCCGGGTCGTGCGTCGCCCCATGCAATCTGCTCCAGGACGCCGTTGGCGACACCCACGCCGATCCGCTGACGCCAATCGCTGGACAGCTGTTGGACTGGCGCGCGCGTGGCGCTGGGGGCTGCTGTGGTCGGGCTGATGGTCAGAGTGAGCGGGGCGCCGATCGTGGGCGTGTCCACGACGGCCAACGCGGCGGTTGGCGTAGCTGGCGGCGCCAGCGTCGGTTTGGGCGTCGGCGCGAAAAAAGCCACGGGCGGCAGTGAGGTTGGCACCAGAGGCTCGGCGGTTGGGGCCGGCGTCAATAGTGGGCCAGGGCGGCATCCGCCGAGCAGGAGAATCAACAGCAGGATCAGCGCCGCGCCTGGCAGACACGACCTCCGGTTAGCAGGCTTGGAACGGCGCATGTTGCAAAGCAAACGGCGGGCTGTCTGGCCCGTCGTCTGGTGCATCGGTCGTTGACGTTCGACATGGGGTCGGTCAGTGACGGTGGAACGGATCAACGATTGGCTCCGTTGGTATGTGAGCGGCTGTCGTGCAGCGTGTCGAGCGTGCTGTCGAGCGAACGCAATGCCTGATCCAACTGGCTGATGATCGGATTCGACGCCACAGTCGCCGGCGCCGTTGGCGACGCAAGCTCAGCAGGANNGTGAGCTCTTCGAGGTGTTGAATCACGCGGCGGCGCGAAATATGGAGATCATGGCGAGACAGAATGTCCTTGAACTCATGGTAGCGGTCGGCCAGATCCAATGTCACCGATTGATAACCGTGTTCCGCGACGAGGAGGCGGGCAGAATAGCGCATGATGTTGTAGAAGAACATCTGATAGTCATCGGCGCGCGGTTCGATCAGAATGATGNNGCCGATCGCCTGCATGCCCTTGTCGCTGATAAAAGTCCCATCCGGGCCGAGCATCGGCACGCCACGCTTACGCTGGTTGTTGAGGGGGACAAGGGGATTGATACAGACGATCAGCTTGGCGCCGTGCTCGATCGCAAGATCAATGCTGGCATTGCCGCGCATTCCCCCGTCAATGTAATCGCGCTGGCCGATGCGCACCGGTTTGTAGAGGAGCGGCACGGCCGAAGAAGCCGCAACTGCCAACGAAATCGGCACATGGCTGTTCCCGTCGTTGCCACTGACAGCGCGGTGTCCGGTGTCAAGATCAGTGGCGATGATGTACAGCTCTCGGTTGAGGGCGCGGAAGTCGTTGGATAAGCCGGGCCGATTGAGCGCCGAGGCCATATAGCCTTCAAGCGCGGTGCCATCATAAAGACCAGATGGCAGGACTTCGATCAGTGTCCAGATGAAGTCCCACAAGTTCATGTCGTGGACGTTGCGACTATAGTGACGCAGCGCGTTTTGAACCGTGCCCGGAAACCGGCGCAGGCGTCCAAGCACCTCGCCGTAGTTGGGCCGGAACAGGTCGCCCGCCCACAGCGCGCGCACTTCGACGTGGCGGCCGGCCAATGCATCCATTGCAGCGGTCGGGCTCATGCCATTCGCCAAGAGACTGCCAACGAAGGCGCCCGCGCTGGTGCCCACGATAATGTCAAAGTCGTTGACGGTCCGGTCTTGCAGGAGATCATTGATGGCCCGCAGAGCGCCGATTTCGTACACAGCGCCGGTCAGGCCGCCGCCGGCCAGAACAAGAGCAATCTTCCTGGAGCGTTCAGTCGTCACGTGCTGATCTCCTTGGTTGCGGAGGAATTCCCTACAGATGCGGCTGCTGGCGGCCCCTGGCGCGCTTGCATCAGCGACTCAAGCTCAACCGTGAGGGCTTCCAGTTGAGCTTGCAGAGCCAGGATATCGGCGCGCGTCGGGATGTTGAGGCGGCCAAGAATGCTCTCTTCGAGCGCAGCTTCAGGTCCTTTGTGATCAAAGGATGGCGGCGCAAAGCGCGCCAGTTCAGCGCGCAGGCGGTTGGCTTCCGGCACGCCCAACTCGCCCCGTTCGACCAGGGCGTCGAGCCGGCGATTGATTTCCTGCTCCAACAGGCGCACGGCGCTGGTTGAGGCCTGGAAAGACCGCCACAAATAATCAAGCGTGTCGCTGCCCGTGCGAATGAGGTTGGAAAGAATTGACTTGGGCAAGAAGCCGGCGCGCTTTTTCTCTTGCTCAAAGATGATTTGCGACAGTGTGACCGTCGTGAGATCTTCGCCTGTCTCGTGATCAACCACGTGCAACTCCTCACCGCGCTGAATGAGCTCGGCAATGCCTTCGAGCGTCACGTAGCGTTTGGCTTCTGTGTCGTACAGCTTGCGGTTTGGATAACGTTTGATAACGAGCATGATCTTACTCTCCACTCACGGCCTACATGGCGCAGCCTATGCTCTCATTATAATGGGCTTGCCGCGTTGTGTCAAACAGTTCGCTAAAAACAAAACCAGGTTTCGCGGCGCTGCGGTGATGGCAGGCTGGAAACCTGGTATGGAAAAACATGCAATGGCGCCATCCGGCGCGCATGCTCAGGCGGGCGTCTTCTTCAGATCGTCTACCTTCTTCGTCAGGTGGGCGATCTTCTTACCCAGTTCTTCGATGTCGTGCTTGGTGGGAACGTTCAACCGGTTGAGGATCTTCTCGATCTGCTCTTCAACCATGTTGGAGGCGTTCTCGACGCTCTTCTCGACTTGCTTCTCCGCGCCGTTGCGGCGGGACAAGACATCCTTGACCAGCTTGCGGCCGTCGCGTTCGGCGATTTCGCCGCGCTCGACCAGGCGATCCACGAAATCCTGAACTTCATCGGTCGTCAGCGCCACGGCGCCGACGCCTGCCAGCAGGACCCGATGCACCGTTTCGAACAGCGGTGTTGCTTTCTCGGTGGTCTCTGCGACTTCGGTCTTGACAACTTCTACAGCCTTCTCGGCTTGCTCCACAACTTGTTCTGTCACTTTCTTCTGTGCCATAATCGTTTCTCCTTATCGTTGCGTTTGCATGATGCATCGGGCAGACGATTGGTCTCAGAGCGATGGTGGTTAAACTATAACGCATCGCGTCATAAGCGATTATAACATGGTTCTGCGGCGATGTCAAGCACGACGCGGATTTTTTTATCGCAAACCGATCAACGCCTGCTTCTGAGCGCGACCGTGATCTCTTGTCGGTTATGAAAAAGCTGACGTGCGCCCACGATGCGGTACGCAACCTTGAGATCATTCAGCGCCCGCGCGACCAGGCTTTCCAGCTGTTGGCCAGGCAGCTTGAGGGTGATGAGACCGAGGCCGCCCGGCTGCAGCCAGGCGGCCGCACGGGTCATCACCTGCACCGAAGCCAGGGCGTCCATGCGCAGGTCGTTCGTGACAACGACAAAGCGCTGCGCGCCCGGATCGAAATTTTGCACCAGTGAACGCACATGGCGCACGCCAGGCATATTGAGCAGGCGGCCGTCCAGCTCTGCGGGGTCCAGGGCAACGACATCCAGGCCGCGCAGGCGCAGGATGCGCGTCCAACCGCCGGGCGCGGCCCCCAGGTCGAGCGCGGCGCCGCGCGTCGGCAGCTCCAGTTTGAATACATCGAGCGCTTCCAGCAGCTTGAACTCGCTGCGGCTGATCTGCTCGCCCTCCTCACGCGCAAAGCGCATCTGCCCGCCTGACCAGGCGCTCAAATTGAGGCTGACTGGCGAAATGCCGAGGTAGGCTCGCTCCGCGGTGGCCGTCAGCGAGAGCACCTGGGTTGGCGCACGCACATCGAGCGGAGCGCCGGTCAGCGTTTGCAGCAGGGTTGCCAGGCGTTGATTGATATCGAAACGCTGCTGCGGCCACGGGCCATCGCCTACCAGGCGGCTCTGCACGGAGAAAGGGAGGGCTGCGTCCAGCGCGGCCGCCAATGGTCTGGCGATTTCTTCCAGGCGGACAAGACCCGGTTCACCTTCCAAGAACGGCGCCGTGGCGTGGACGGGATGCACATGCCGCACCCAAATGGGCGGCGCTTGCTGCCAGGCCGGCAGCAGCGTGTGGAGCGGATCGTTGACCGCGACCAGCAGCGTGCCAGGCTCCAGCCGGCGCACCACCTCGGCGTCCGCGGCGACGCGGCGCAGCTAGGCGACGGCAGCAGCTTCCGAAGCGGGCGCTGCAGAAAGAATGACGTGTGATGGCGTGTGTTCGTTTTCCATGCCTCGATTGTACCTTGCGCCCAGGCAGGCAGCAAATCGTGTGTGGTTGGCGCTGCTTTTGGTGAGGCTTTTGCACCGTGCTACAATAGCCGGCATGATGGATGTTCGGGCGGCCGCGGCCGCCACAATCAGCGATTTTGCCCTTTTCAGCCCTGGCGCTTTGGTGGTCGTCGGCGTCTCAGGCGGCGCTGATTCGCTATGCCTCTTGCACGTTCTCTGCCATTTGCCGCCTGCACATGCACCGCGCATCCATGTTGCGCATCTGCATCACGGTTTGCGCGGCGCGGAGGCCGACGCGGATGCCGCCTTTGTGGCCGACCTGGCTGCGGCCTGGAACCTGCCCTGCACCATTGGCCGGGCTGATGTGCGTGCAGCAGCCAGCCGCGACAGCCTCTCGGTGGAAGAGGCGGGGCGACGTGCGCGCTATAATTTTCTGGGCGAGGTTGGGCTTGCGGTTGGCAGCGGCACGGTCGCCGTGGCGCATAACGCCGATGACCAGGTGGAAACCATCCTCATGCACTTCTTACGTGGCAGCGGATTGTCCGGTCTGCGCGGCATGTTGCCGCTCAGCCCGCTGCCCCGGCCGCCCTGGGGGCGCGCCGTGGTGGACAGTCCACTGGATGCGCCGGCTGAGGGCGGCTTGCGCCTGGTGCGCCCCTTGCTCGATGTGCCCCGGCTGGACATCGAGGCCTACTGCCAGGAACACGGCCTGACGCCGCGTATGGATCGCACCAACCTGGATGTGACCCTGTTTCGCAATCGCCTGCGCCATGAACTGCTGCCTGTGTTGGAAACCTACAACCCGGGCGTGCGTGCGGCGCTGCGCCGATCGGCGCAGGTGATCAGCGATGAACAGCAGGCGCTACGCCAGATGCTGGCGACTCTCTGGCCGCAGGTGATTATGCCCAGTGACGTCGGCGGGATCACATTCGCCCTGGCGCCCTGGCGCCAGCTGCAGGTGGCCTGGCAGCGCAGCCTGCTGCGCGAAGCGATTCACCGCCTGCGCCCTGGCCTGCGCGATGTGGGTTTTGAGCATGTCGAGCGCGCGCGGCGTCTGCTCGTCAGCCCCACCTGCGTCACCGGCCAATGCGTTACCCTGCCGCGTGGGCTGGCGCTGACTGTTGGCTACACCACCTTCACGGTGGCTGATGCCGATGCCCGACCGGACGACCGTGCTGGGCCGCAGTTGGTCATGCCAAGTCTCCCGGTGATCATGCCGGGTGTCACGCGCCTGCCGTTCAGCGGCTGGCGCGTGGAGGCTGAGATTCGACGGCCCGATGAGTTGCCTTCGGGGTGGCAAACGGAGAATCAGCCCTGGCGTGCGTTTCTCGATGCTGACGTAGTCGGCCCCGCGCCCGTTCTGCGCCCCCGCCAGCCGGGCGACTGGCTGCGCCCGCTTGGCCTGGGGGGGCGCCGCACCTCGCTCAACGCCTTCATGATCAACCACAAGCTGCCGGCCGCGCTGCGACCGCGCTGGCCGCTGCTCGTCGGCGCGCAGGGCATTGCCTGGCTGTGCGGCCTGCGCATTGACGATCATGCGCGCGTGCAGCCGACTACGCCGCGCATCTTATGCTTGACCTGGCGCTACGCGGCCGCAGATGGAGATTGAACCATGCGACCACTCATCCTCTGGGCGCGCGACCATCGTGGGACCTTACGTCTCACTGAGCACACGGCAGCCAAGGTCAGCGGGCAGTTCGTGCAGGCTGATCGGATTACGCCGTTTCAGTTTGATCTGCAAACGCGGCGCCTCACGTTGGGCGCGGGCGCTGCGGCGCGCATTATCCAGCTGAGCGACTATGGCTGGGAAGAGAATTGAAAGCCGGCGGACCGCGCGCCGAAGATTGGAAACTGAATCAGGCATGGGAAAACACACAGGAGACGGTTTGCATGGGGAAAGCTGAGGTTGGCGCAGAGCTGCGCATGAAGCAGCCGCACGTTNNCGGGCAAAGACAAGCCTGTGCGCCAGCGTCATCCCTGGGTCTTTTCTGGCGCAATGGCGCACATCGGTGGCGAGCCGGCGGATGGCGACTTGGTGTCGGTTTTTGATGCGGGTGGGCAATGGTTGGCCTGCGGCTATCTCAACCGCCGTTCGCAGATCACGGTGCGCCTGCTAACCTGGCAGCCCGATGAAACCGTGAACGACGAGTTTTGGCGCGGTCGTCTACAGCGCGCGTTTCATGCGCGCCAGGCCCTGGCCGCCAACCAGGCTACGAATGCCTATCGCCTGGTCAACGCCGAGAGCGATGGGCTGCCCGGCTTGATTGTTGATCGCTATGGCGATTGGCTTGTCGTGCAGTTCTTGACGGTGGGCGCGGCTCAGCGTCAGGATTTGTTCGTGCGTCTTCTGAACGAACTGCTCACCCCGGCCGACATCTACGAGCGTTCGGATGTGGATGTGCGCAGTCATGAAGGCTTACCGCCTGCCAGCGGGCTATTGTCTGGCCTGGCGCCGCCATCGCCGTTGTGGATCACTGAGAATGGGCTGCAGTTTGGAGTCAGCCTGGCTGAAGGTCAGAAAACCGGTTTCTACCTGGATCAGCGTGAAAACCGGGCGCATCTCGCCCGCGCGCTCGCGGCCATGCCCGGCGCGCGTGTGCTGAACTGTTTCTCCTACACCGGCGCTTTTGGCGTCTACGCGCTGGCCGCTGGCGCCGCACACGTTACCAACCTGGACAGCTCCTATCCTGCGTTGGTGTTGCCAGAGGAAAATCTACGTCGCAATGGCTTTGATCCCGACCAGCAGGCCAGCGGCGTGGCAGGCGATGTGTTCCAGGTTTTGCGTGATCTGCGCGGGCAGGGAGTCGCGTTCGATGCGGTGATTTTGGACCCGCCCAAGTTTGCCCATTCCCAGGCGCAGGTCTTAGCGGCCACGCGTGGCTACAAAGACATCAACCTGTTGGCTTTGCAGTTGGTGCGCCCCGGCGGATTGCTGGCCACTTTTTCCTGCTCCGGCCTGGTCAGCGCTGACCTGTTCCAGAAAGTGATCTTTGGCGCGGCGCTCGATGCGCGCCGTGACGTCCAAGTCAGCGGACGGTTCACGCACAGCGCTGATCATCCTGTACTGCTGAGCTTCCCGGAAGGCGAGTATCTCAAGGGGCTGCTGTGCCAGGTCTGGTAAACTAGGCGACTACCGTTGGCTCGATCATATCGCTGCGCCACCAGGCGTGCGTCATGCCAACGGAATTGAAGGCTGCGGCCACCTGGCCTTGCCGGCTGAGAACGATCAGGCCGGCCCAACCGCCTGTGCGCTGAGCCAGAAAGGCCAGGGCTGCTTGCGCCGCAGCCTGGGGATCAAGCCCGCGCTCTATGCCTTCCACGGCGCGGCGCGCCAACACCACGCGTGCGATGGTCTCGCCCCAACCTGTCGTCGCGCAGCCGCCGATCAGGCTATCAGCATAGTAGCCGCAGCCGGGCAGCGGGGAATCGCCTACGCGCCCTGGTTTTTTCATTGACATTCCCCCGGTGGAGCAGGCCGCGGCCACGTTCCCCTCAGAATCTAGCGCCACGGCGCCTACCGTGTCAGCCGCGGCGCGGGGATGGTCGGGAACGGCGGCGACCAGTCCTGCGGCTTTCATCTGCTCCAGTTCCTGGCGGCGCCGTGCTGTCAGCAGCGCGGCCAGGGGCGCCTTTTCCACGCCGTGCGCTTGCGCAAAGGCATCCGCGCCAGCCGCGGCAAAGAGGATGTGATCGCTCTTGTCCATGACGAGCCGCGCCACGGCGATGGGATGAGCCACATGGCGGATGCTTGCCACCGCGCCAACCCGGAGGTCGCGACCATCCATCAACCCAGCGTCCATCTCGATTGTGCCTGCGCTCGTCAAGCACGATCCACGGCCGGCGTTGAAGATCGGCAAATCCTCCATGAGCATGACCGCGCTTTGCACGGCGTCTAGGGCCCGAGCGCCAGTCGCCAGTTGATCATAGCCAATTTTCACGGCCTGGTAGATTCCCGCCGCGCGTTCTGTGCGCTGCGCGTCAGGAATGTCACCGGCGCCCCCGTGAACCACGATGGCAAATGGCATGGCGGCTATTGTCCTTTGGTGCGATGAATAAAAGAAACGGTTTGCAGCCAGGTGATCGAAATCACCGGGCTGCAAACCGAATTGACATAAAAAATTTGCGGCAAGAGCGCTGATCAGCCCATAGCGGCTGAAATCTGGAGATCAGGCAGCCTGGCGCAAGCGCAACGTGCGTGCGACGATGTCTTCTTGTTCCGTGCGGAAATCATCCTGGCGGCGACGATCGCGGTCCTTCTCCAACCGCTTTTGACGGCGAGTGTCCTGCTCCGCGTCCTGCACCATGGCAGCCTGCAGGGCGAGGGCCATGGCGGTGGGGCCGGCCTCTTCGTCGTCTTTCAGGTAGTCGTGCCATTCTTCCTTGTCGCGTTCACGTCCACTGCCGCGGTCGCGACGGGAGCGACGTTCGCCCCGATCGGCGCCGTTGCTGCTGCGGTCGTTGCGACCGCCGCGCGGTTCACGCTCACGCCGGGTCTCCATGTCAGGGACTTCCTCGTTGGAACGCCCACGCCCACGGGCATCGCCTGTGCGCGGTCGCTCCCCCATCTCCTCGGTTACCACCAACTCTGGAGGGGCCATGACGGCTTCTTCTGGTCGGAGGCCCTTCAGGCTGAGGTCAATGCGTTGGCGGCGGCGATCCAGGCTGAGGACTTTGACTTCCAACTCGTCGCCGACGTTGGCCACATCTTCGACGCGTCGCACGAAACTGTCTGACATTTCGCGGATGTGCAGCATCGCATCCCGGCCAATGCCAATGTCGAGGAACGCGGCATAGGGCACAACGCGTGTGACAATGCCTTTGACCAACTCGCCTTCTTGCAAATCGCGGATGGTCTTGGTGCCTGGTTCAATCAGCGTCAGGCTGATGCGATTGCGATCACGGTCAAGTTCCTTGATCCAGGCCTTGACCGGATCGCCTTCCTTGAGTCGGTCGCTGACCTTGCCGACGCGTCCCGTGGACAACTCAGAGATGTGCACGAGGCCATCTGTGCCGACGCCGATGTCAATGAATGCACCAAATTCGGCCACGCGTCGTACTACGCCCTCGATTTCCATACCAACGCTGAGGACCTTAACTACTTTTTTGGGCGGGATCACGCGGATGGGAAGGACGCCAGGGCCATTACCGCGCGTGCGACGACGGCGACCGCTGCGGTCAGCGGAACCCTCC
>CXWK01002100.1_pt4 | contig 15127 bp, 14 predicted proteins | sample 590851 | NCBI WGS metagenome assembly CXWK01 (sample SAMEA3498364, study PRJEB10139) | wastewater metagenome | biome: wastewater treatment plant; material: activated sludge | place: Denmark | collected 2014-08-01 | reverse complement strand
GATGCTGCCACTGAGATACCAATAGACCGTCGCGTTGCTATGTTCGACAACGACGGCACACTTTGGTGCGAAAAGCCGCGCTATGTACAGCTCTCTTTCATAGTCTGGGCGGTGAAACGGCGACTAAAGAACGACTCCTTGTTCAAAGTGACCGGCGATATGAAGCGACTTGCACAGTCAGGCGCACAGGCCGTCAAAGGAATGTCGCCTTCTCGTGCCGCCGAAGCGCTCAACAAAGTGTTCGAAGGTTTGACGCCCGACGAGTTCACTGCTCTTGCACAGAGCTTCGCTGCGGAATGGACCCACCCCAAGGCAGGTCCACTTCGCGCCGCCCGCTACCAGCCAATGATCGAACTGATCGCAGCGCTCAAGCGTCGGGGGTTCCAGGTCTTTGTGGTCACCGGCGGGGGGATCGAGTTTGTTCGTGCGATCTCACCCAGCTTCTATGGTGTCGGCCCAGAACAGGTGGTCGGTTCGCTCGTCAAGTACCGGTATGACCCCTCCCGGAACGCTCTGACGAGGGGCGCCGACCTGCTTGGTGCACCTGACGAAGGCGACGAGAAGGTCATCCGTATTCAGCAGATGATCGGCCGACGACCGGTGTTAGCGGCTGGTAACTCGGCCGGCGATCAGTCAATGCTGAACTACAGCCAAGCAGCTGACGGCCCGACCCTCGCCCTGTTGATCAACCACGATGACGCTCACCGCGAGTATGCCTACAAGAGCGTGGCGGCCACCTTTAAAGACACAAGGGACATTGTCGACGTCGGCAGAAAGTCGGGCTGGCAGGTCGTCTCGATGCGGGATGACTGGGCCCAGGTGTTCACCGCACCCGATGCCCCAGCGCCGTAGCTGCGTGTGTGAGATGGTGCGCCGCCCCGGCACGCCGTGCGGGCAATGCACTCAAGACGGCTAGATACCGCGGCGCCAAGTGCGGCGTTACGAGTCCGCCAAAGAGAGCAGGGTCCGTTCGACGAACGCTATGTCCTCCTCGGTCAGTGACCCCGAGGGAGACAGTCGGAGCACGGCGGCGTGAGCACTCCAGCCCGGGTCGAGTGGCGAATCGGCCTTAGTCATGGATGAACAGGCGATACCAACATCGCGGAGCTCCACGACGAGCTGCGCAGGGTCGATTCCATCCGGTGGAACAGCGCCGACGATCGCCGTCGGGCCACCTGTTGAGTCGTCGAGAACGGTCCAGCCCTGTTCGGTCAACGTCTGGCGAAATCGTTCGGCATGCTCAAAGCTCGCGGTCTGCAATGTCCACGGCAACCGTTCGGTCAGCGTTGTCGACGGCAACGGGGGCTGTTCGGTCGAGGCGTTCGTCAACAACTCGGCTACCGCAGCGCCGAGCCCGTGATATCCGGCGACGGGGTACTCGCCCCGTTCGAACCAAGCCCCTTTCGCCGGCCCAGGTAACGGCTCAAGGTCGCTCTCCCGGCCGATCAGGCGCGGGTGCACGCCAAGGGCGGCCCGATGCCCCCAAGTCTCGGGCACGATCAAGAAACCGGTGCCCCGGGGCCCCGCAAGCCATTTGCGTCCGGTTCCGACGATTGCGGCACCGTTGAAATCGTCCCAGCGACTAGGAACGTGACCGATGCTCTGGCAGCAGTCGATGATGGCCGTCACGTCGACGGATCGACACAAGGCGGTGAGGGCTTCGACTGGCTGACGCATTCCTCGATGCGCGGGTACGGCGGACGCAACGACCAGCCGAGGCGAGCGTCGCTCCAGTTGGTCTCCGCAGCCATCTAGGTCGAGGAACCCAGAGGAGTCGTGAGCTAGAACCCCAACGTCGATCCCGGCGCGGTCACGCAACTGGGCGGCACAGGCGACCGTGGTCGCGAACTCTGACGGGGACAACAAGATCAGGTCGCCGGGCTCGAACCGGATCGAGGTGAGGAGGCGGACCATCCCGTCGGTCCCGCCGTCGGTGAGCGCAATCTGATCGCTTTCGACACCGAGCAATGCTCCAAGAGCGTTGCGGGTGTCGCCGGGCGGCCGGGCCATTTGGGCGGCGTAGCCATCGGTCGCCGTTTCCAATTCGATTGCGGCGGCCATCGCCGCAATCGTCGCCGGAGACATCGGCCCCGCTCCAGCCATGTTGCATGCGATGTTCGCCACGGGCAGCTGTGCTCCAGATTCAGCCGCTGGTCGCGAAACCCCGGCGTCTTAGCTGTCGGTCGAACCGGTCTCGGCGGCACCGCCGTGATCGATCTTGACTGCGGCTGCCGGATCTTCCTTCACAAACAGGGTGTCGCGATAAAACCGAAGTTCGTGGGCCGACTCGTGCACGTCGTCCAGGGCTCGGTGCGCTGTCTCTTTCTGGGGACGGTTCGCAAACGTTGCTGGGTACCAACGGCGAGCGAGTTCTTTAATGGAAGAGACATCGACCGACCGATAGTGGAGGTAGTCCTCCAGATCGGGCATGTACTTGGCGAGGAAACGACGGTCGGTGCCAATCGAGCTGCCGCAGAGCGGCACGCTGCGCTGATACGGCACGTGGCTCTTGACGTACTCGAGCACCTCGGCCTGCGCGGTTGGCACATCGACCGTGCTCAGGCGAATAGCGTCGAGCAGCCCTGACCGAGTGTGCATCCGGGTGACAACTTCGTCCATCTCGGCGAGTTGTTCTTCGTCGGCGTGAATCACGATGTTGATGCCATCGTCGAGCGGTTTGAGGTCGGCGTCGGTAATGAGGGCAGCGATCTCGACGATCACGTGCCGTTCTGGCTCAAGGCCGGTCATCTCTAGGTCAAGCCATGCGAGGCGGTCGTTCATCATTGCGGCTGACCATACCAACCAAAACCAGCGGGCGGCCGTTTACAAGACACTCCGCTAACTAACGAAGCGCTTCGGTCCCTTTGGCCTTCGGCATGTTTGCCGCTTCGGGATCTCGGCCGGGGCAACGGTCCGGTCCTGGTGCAGGTACGCTTCGGAACGTGTTTAGAACCCGCGATCCGATCGACGCGCCGCTCAAGGCAGGACGGCTGGTTCTGCGTCCGCTCGAGCCCCGGGACTACCGGGTCTGGAAGGAAGTTCGGACGACAAACTCGGACTGGCTGCTCCCTTGGGAGCCCCTGCTACCCCCCGGTGCAGCGGACCCAACCTCCAGTACAGCGGCGTTTCGCCACCGATGCGATGTCTGGCGACGCCAGCGCCGCCTGGGTTTTGACTACCCGTTCGGGATGTTCTCCGACGGCATTCACCTGATCGGCGAGATCAACCTCTCAAACGTCCAGCGTGGGGCCTACCAGTCTGCATCGGTTGGGTACTGGGTGGACCGGCGTGCGGCGGGACACGGCTGGTGTCCGCAGGCCTGTGTGATGGTGTTTGGATTCGCGTTCGACGCGCTGGAACTTGAACGCCTCGAAGTTGCCATCGTCCCGAGAAACGACCGGTCTCGACGGGTTGCTACCAAGCTCGGCCTGCGCGACGAGGGCATTGCCCGCCAGTATCTTCAAATCCGGGGCCGTCGAGAAGACCACGTGCGGTACGGCATTTGTCGTGACGAATGGATCGAGCGCCGAGCAGACCTGCAACGGCGTTTTATCGACCGAGTCGGCGCCACACCAGCCGGTTGAAACACGCGATCCGACACCTCGTACTTGGATCGTTGAACCGAACCCGGTTTGTCTGACTGGCGCACGTAACCGGTAGGCCTAGTTGCCTTGGTCGCCGTCGCCCTTCGACGAGCTCACGGTCTGGCGCATCTTCGCGAGACTGGAGGCGAAGTGTGGCTGGCCAATCGACCAGACCTGCGGCGTGAGTTCCGCCGACACAGCAGCGGTGTGTTCGTCCAGGCTCGACGTGACGTCGAGGGTCTTCATCGTCCGCATGAGCAACTCGGCGGGCAAGGTGGCGGCATGTCGCCCCAGTTCACGCGAACGGTCGACCAGGTGGTCTGCGTCAACGCATTCCAAGGCCAGACCCCAGGTCGGAGCATCGTCGCCAACAACCTGCTGACCGAGGGCCAACATTGCGACCGCCCGTTCGCGGCCAACGGTCCGCTGCAGCATCCACGTGTGGCCGCCGCCCGGGTGAATCCCAAGCTCGAGGAAGCGGCAGATGAACTTGGCGTCTGGCGAGCAGACGCGGACATCACATGCGAGGGCGAGGTTCATGCCAGCGCCGACCGCTGCTCCGTTCACCGCTGCGATCGTCGGTTTCGGGAAGTGAGCAAAGGCCAAGAAGCCCTCATAGATCGAGGTCAGCACTTTGGCGGCGTGATCGTTGTCGTCCTCGTCGGCGGCATTGGCCAAATCGGACAAGTCGGCACCTGCACAGAACGCTGGGCCCGCACCGGTGACCACTACACAGCCGACCGAGTCATCCGACGCGAGTCGCTCGAGGTTGGCGACGATCATGCTGACCAGCTGGGGTGACAGTGCGTTGCGGCGTGTCGGGTCGTCGAGGGTAAGGAGTGCAACGCCGTCGTTGACGTCGACGTGCAGAGTCGGAGAGTCGGACATGTCTGGTTGCCTACCTTGTCGCCGGACCGTTCGCGCCGGAGGGTCACGGTCCACACTGATACGCCTCCACCGCTGGTCAAAGCTGACCCGGGCGTCCGCCCGTCGCTAGACAGGGGACGCCACGGAGCTTGGGAATGTACCTATGAACGTTGGTGCGTCCGGACGATCGCTGGGGAGTGCCGGAAGAAGGCCTCGACATCACGTTCGTAGCGGTAGACCGGCTGGGTGGCGCCGATCGTCGAACGGAGCCGTTGTCCCTTGGCGTACGCGTCGACCGCGCCTGCCGAGGTGTAGGAGTAGCGAAAGCCCGCCTTTTTGAACAGCGAGTTGTCCACCCCGCGCCCGTACTTAAGCAGCCGGACGGTCTCGGGCGGAATGTCCACCCCCAAGCTGCCGGCATACCTCATGAGCGATTCGGTTCCAAAGGGCGGAAGCGAAATCCGACGCTTACCGACGATCTCACAAACCTCGCTCCAGGGGAGCAGCCCGTCGCCCGCGACGTTGAAAATGCCGGGTCTGCCCGACGTCGCCGCGAACAACAGCGCGGAGAGCACATCATCTTGGTGCGTGAACTGGAGCCGAGGGTCAAAACCAAAGACCTCGGGCACGAGCCGCATTCGGAGCATGCGGGCGAGCGGGGTGCTGAGGTCGTCACCCAAGACGTTCGAGAACCGAAGTAGCGACACAAAGACATGCGGGTTATCGGTTGCGAAGTCCTTGAGATATGCCTCGGCTTCTAACAGGCTTCGTTCCACCGGCGACACCGGTCCCGTCGAGCGCTTTGCCGACTCGCGGAACATGTTGGGATCTTTGTTGTTCGCGCCGTAGACCAGCGTGCTCGACTTGACCACCACCTTGCGGACCGGGCTGGTAGACGCCCCGGCAGCCGCCAACAGGTTCATCGTCCCGATCACGTTCGTTTCGTTGATCCTCTTCGAAGATGCCCGCGACGAGTCGACGATTAGGTGAGTGTGAACGATCGTGTCGATCTGAGCCGCTTCGACGATGCGCTGAAGGATCCCGTAGGTCTCCTCGGTGCGCACAAACTCGGTGCGTTCGAGGGGGAGGCCAGGGTCGTGGGTGTCGACGCCCACAATGACTTCAACTTCGTCGATCTGTTCGAGGACCCGGGCGATGTGCCCGCCCCAGAAGGTGCTGAGACCCGTAACGAGGATACGCACTGTGACTCCTATCCGAACCAGACGCTCTTGCGCTCTGAGAGCATGTCGTAGAGCGCGTCTTGAATGCTGCGACGTACGCGCTCTGAGTACTCCATCAGCACCGAACGGGAATAGCGAGGCAGATCGGGTTCGACGTCGAACTCGACCGGCGGCAGGAACCGAATGCGGAACTTGGCGGGGAAGTACATGAACGTCCCGAGCACCGGTCCGAACACCAGGTGGTTGGCTGTCAACGGCACGTAGGGGAGGTTGATCATCTTGGCCAGGCGTTTTGACTGCCACAGCACCGGCATCGACTCTTCGGCGCCGACGACGGCGACCGGAATGATCGGAGCGCCAGCGCGCATCGCAACTTCGATAAAGCCGCCCCGACCGAACCGTGCGACCCGGTAACGGTCTCGGAAATTCTTCGAAGTGCCTTTGGTGCCCTCGGGGAAGACGAGCGCTAGTTGCCGCTCATCCCGCAGCAGCCGATAGGCGTTATCCGGGTGGGCGGTGACTCCGCCGAGACGGGACCAGTAGGTGCCGACCACAGGCAATCTGCGAAAGAGGTATTCGGCGAGTCCGTAAACCGGCCGACCGAGTTCGGTCTCGATGGCGTGCATGATTGCTGGGGCGTCGGACGGTATTGCCGCTGAGTGGTTCGACACGAGCAGTGCGCCGCCATCTGAAGGGATGTGTTCGAGCCCCTCGAGTTCGGTGCGGAAGTAGTACTTATAGAAAGGGTCATAGATCGCACCAGCCAACCGACGGGCACGTTCCGAGCGGCCCCAGTGATCGATGTCGGTCGTGCGCACGCCGAAGGCCGGCGGAGCGTCCGCATCGCCGAGTTCAGGCTGGTTAATACGGACGAGCGCCTGGGTGTTTGCCGTCGCAGCGTCGGCAACGATTTCGGCGAGATCTTCGACTGGAGTCGCCGTAGAGGGAACGTCCCGAGCCATCTTCTTTGACCTTGTTGACCCAGTTTTTCGTTGGTCGGCCATTACCTCTCCTTCGAGCGCACTCTGTCGGGGGCACCTGGCGAACATGCGATCGCCGAGCGCTGCCGGGCCCTGTTGGTCGGCGTGCGGTCCACCACCGTACCGGCCAGCCGGTTCGAAGGACAGACCCAGCCTTTTAGCGCCCTCAGCCCAGTCTTTGCGAGGGCAGGGTTGTCGATAGGGTGCGGAGCCGTGCCGTTCGCCGCCGTTGTAGGGCATGGGGTAGAGGAGCGCCCGGCGCTCACGTCGGAGCAGGGCGAACTCGCCGTAGTAGGGGTGTCGTCTTTGAGGAGTGGAATGGCTGGTGCGGGTCTGCGCAAATCAGTCAAAGCGTTGCGGAACCCAGACTTTCGGCGTTTTTGGGTGGGCGCGCTCATCTCCAATATCGGTTCGCAAATGCAGGGCATTGCGATTCCGATCGTTCTGCTGGAGCTGACCGATTCGGAGGCGTGGATCGGTTTTGGTGCCTTCGCCAATTTCCTTCCAGCGCTGTTGATGAACCGGTGGGGAGGCCGAGCAGCCGACGTGCGCGAGCGGCGTCGGGTCATCATGGTCACGCAGTCGTTGATGATGGTGATCGCCGTCGCGTTCGCCGTCCTGTGGTGGACCGGCCATATGGGTCCGTCGACGGTGATCGTCCTGGTCGCGCTGAACGGGCTGATCCTCGGGTACCAGGTGCCGTCCTGGCAGACGTTGGTTCCCGAACTGGTTCCGCGGGCTGATCTGCTGAACGCAGTCACGCTCAATTCAGCTCAGTTCAACGCGTCGCGCGCCGTTGGACCTGCCATCGGTGGGGTGATCCTGTGGCTCGCCGGTCCTGGGTGGGCGTTCTTCATCAACGCACTCAGCTATCTGGTTGTGCTTGGTGCGTTAGCGGGGATCGCTTATCGGCCCGATCCAAACCGCTCTTCGAAACAGCGGCTCAGCCAGGTGTCTGGTTGGCAAGTCGTTCGCAGATCGCCAGGGCTGTTGACGGCGGTCGTTTCGATCACGTTCGTCGGAATTTTGGGGAGCCCAACGGTCTTCTACGTGCCGGTTTATGCGCGAGATGTCTTCGAGTTGGCGGATCATGAGTTCTTTGCCGGGTTGATGACGGGCGCCTTCGGATTTGGTGCGGTGCTCGGCGCCGTCGCAATCGGAACATGGGCGGACGGTGCCTCTCGACGACTGCTCGCCTCGGGCGGCGTAGCGTTATTTGGGGGAGCGATCGTCATGTTGGCGTTATCGCCAACCGTCGCTTTGGCCATCGGCGCGATGTTTGTCATGGGGGCGGGGTACTTGGCGATCGCGTCGTCGCTCAACACCGCCATTCAGATGGTGGTGGGTGACGAGTTTCGGGGCCGCGTCATCGCCGTCTATATCGCTGGCTTGATGGTGGGCCTCTCCATTGGCGCGCCCCTGATGGGGGTCGCCGCCGAGGCCTTTGGGGTTCGGATGAGTTCTGGCGTGAGCGGAGCGCTGCTGTTGCTTGCGGGCATCGCCATGTACATGCTGAAGGGGTTCTCCGGTGGCCTGGACGCGCCGGAGGGTTCAGCGACCGAGGACTTGGCACCGGGCGACCTGGCGCCGGGCGACGTGGCGCCGAGCGATTTGGCTGCTTCGCTGTCACACCCTGAAGCGACACTGTCGGAGTGAAAGAACCCGTACCTGAACCGCAGTCGCTCTGGTTTGCCCGCACCGGTCGAGGGCTTGCTGATCAGGCGCGACGCTTGGGGCTCACCGCACCGAGCTTCATCTCTCCACCCAGGGCCACCGGGGTGGCGCGAACGATCCGCACGGGGACCGGCGGGTGCGTCGTCGCAGTGCGGCTACGGGGCCGCAAACGCGAGCAGATCCTGTGCGACCTGATCGAAGGCATTGTCATCGCCAACCGTTTGAGCGGCCCGCGATCGGCCGTGATCCGTTCCCAACTGTGGGACGTTGCCGCCGATCACCTGGTTCATGACGCCGACTTCGCCGAACCTACGCCGTCGGTCGTCGACCTGCACCCACCGAGCTCGCAGCGCGTCCGTCGTCGCAGTCGTTCTGCGGCTGCAAGCTCGCTGCCCGGTCCAGCCGATCATGCTGCCCAAGAGCCAGGCACGGCGCTAGCCTCCTAAGCCGAAATGCCCGGATGGCGGAATGGCAGACGCAGACGGCTTAAACCCGTCGGCCCAATTACGGGCGTGGGGGTTCGAATCCCCCTCCGGGCACCTGGTGCTTATCTGTTTTGACTTAGATGGAGTGATCGCCGACTCGTTCGCGGGGATCGTCATGTCGATCAACCACACGCTCGCCGAGATCGGCCAGCCGTCCGAACCCGGCGACCAGCTCGGTTGGTTTGTGGGGCCGCCGCTTCAGGTCGGGTGGGAACGGTTGTGTCTCCAGCGCGGTCTGCCGCCGACGATCGCACCCGACCTCGTCCAGGTGTATCGCCGCGACTACTGGGCGCATTGTGTCGAGCGGACTCCGGCTTTTGACGGCGTCGCGGAACTGATCCGGTCCCTCATAGGCGGCGAGCTTGTGACCGACGCCGACGTAGCTGTCGTGACCTCAAAGGCGCAGCCGGTGGCGCTCGACATCGTGCAGAACCTCGTGGGGACGATCGATGTCTACGGCCCGTCGCTTCGTTCGCCATCCGAGCCGAAGACCGAAACCCTGCGACGTGCGCTCGAGGAGCTTCGCCCGAACATGGCGATCATGGTCGGCGACCGCTCCCACGACATTGACGCGGCAACGGCAAACGGCATCTTGTCAATCGGCGTGACGTGGGGTTTCGGTGATCGGGCCGAACTGGAAGGGGCTCGCCCGGACTCCATCGTCAACACCCCTGCCGAGCTGGCCGAAACCCTCGTGTCGTTCGCACGCTGACAGCCAGAGGGACTGCCAACCAGCGGCGGCCCGGCCCCCAAAACCGACCGTCGTCTGCTCTCAACACGTCCTCACTGGACCACGGGAAGGTCACATCCAATTCGGTGTGACCTTCCCGGACCGGTCCTGAATCGGAGCTGCTAGTTGCGAGGAGGAGTGATTGGGTTGTTGCCACCCGCAGTCGGGGTCGACTGGACCTGGGTGGCTTGCGGGGTCGCCGCCGGAGCGTCGGTTGGCCCGCCGTTCTCGTCATAGGCCTGCATGACTGCGGTGGTCACGGAGTCGAGCGCTTCAGCGCCTTGATCGCTCGAAAAGACCATGCGGACGGCGTCGTCCGCGTAATAAAGGATCTCCCGCCCGCTCTCAGCGTCCGTAAACCGTTTCATCGGGTGACCGCCGACGTCGGCGTCCTCGGGCTCCCCATACGTGGTTGTGAAACCGGAAAGCTGCGCATCGGCGTAACCCGGCACCGCGGCCGAACCGGGGTCGAGCAGGTAGCTCCACACCAGCACGATAGGCGGCGCAACTTGGTCGGCGGGCGTGCTGTTCAGCGCTCCGTCGGCGTCGTCGATCTCGACATCGACGCCTAGATCCAAATCTTCGGAGCTCACTTGCAGGTCGCCGACCGTTTCTCGGATCACACCCCGCTGAGCGATAGCGATCACTCCTAGGTCGTCCCCAGCGGTCTGGACGTTGAGGTTGTAGGGGACGGCGACGTAGTCGTATCCGGTGGGGTCAAAGAGCCCCACGCCTGGCGCTTCGCCCTGGGCGGGGGGTTGGGTGGCCGACGCACGCTTGTACCCGCCGCCGTCGCTGTCGCCCGAGCAGCCGACTGCGACCACAGCGAGGACGCCCGTGAAGGCCCCAATCGTGGCCTTCTTCATACCGTTTCTCAGGGTTAAGCCGAGATGAGAGCGCGCAAAAATCGATGGCATCGCGGAATGGTAGCCGCCGCTCGCCGCCATAAAGCCCGCAAGAACACCTGCGCGGGAACTACTGAACCAAAAAATAATTGGTTACCGGTGTTGTCTTTGAGGCACCTTGTTGCCTCAGGTTGTTTACGAGTTAGGTGCGGTAGTTGCAGTTCGCGGACCGGGTGCAAAGGTCGGCGCGGGGTCTTCGGGTGGTTCTTGCCATGGCTGCCACCGGGGCTGTCGCGTTGCTACTGGGCGGGGTTGTCCTGTCCGGGCGCGCCCCCGCGGATGCGGCCTGTAACACCGACGTACTTCCGAGCCTCTTTGATTACTCGTCGGCGCAGTACGCCCAGTTCGGCGGCCGAACGCTTGGGGCAGGAACGCTCGATGATGCGGCGCTGAGTGAGCTGTCGACCGTCGTGGCGCTCCCCGGCGCGACCAGCCCGACCTGGACCACGCCGACCGTCCTTCAAACGGACGGCGTTTGGGGCGACGTGCGGCTCCACGGAAAAAACCTCGACGGTGCATCGGTCGCGGTCTTGCCCGAGGGCAAGGTCCGGGGCGCCATCTACCTCTCTCGAGAACTGTCACCGGGTGACAACTCGTACCTCGAGGCCGTGACGACCACGCAGCCTGGGTCGGGGCAAGACGCCCGCTTCTCCGTTCCCGCAAACCTTCGAGCGGATCGTCTGGCGGTCCGTGTCGAGTTGGCGTCTGATACCGAACTCGAAATGGTTGAGGTCACTTATGGCTTGTCAAGTCTCGGAGAAAATGACGTCGTTACGGTCGAGGAGGGCTGGTCGGGCCCGATCGTGCGCCTGGTGGCTCCAAACGCTGAAGAGTTCTCAGGGCACATCGGACTGAAGACAGCGTCAGACATCGACTTTGCTCGCGTTACAACCGGTCGAGACTCACATGTCGTTGTCGACCGAACCGAAGTCGTTCAATCGTTTGGCAACTCGGTGACCGGCACGGTCCTCGATGTGTGGCTCGATGCCAAGCAGTCCGCAACGTCGGCGGCGAAGCCCTTTGAGGCTCACAGCGCCACCGTCGACTTGAACAACTCGTTGAGGGTCACCTCGGAATCGGCTCAGACCGACGTGGCGCCCGGCGGTCCCGCCCCTACCGAGGTCGCCATCGACGCGAGCGGTAACGGGGACGACGACCATGCAGCGGGCGGTGCGCAGCACCGGGAGCCCGCGGCGAATGATGTCGGGGGGTCGGATGCGCAAGGCAGCCTTGAGCTTGAATGGCGGTGCGGGCCTGGTGAGGACCGCGCGCAACCCTTTACGGTCCAGATCGCAGAGCCTCAAGCTCTGTAGTTCGACGACCAACAGCGGCGCGCCCAGCTCACCGGATACCCGGCAGCTGGAGAACCAGCAGCCAGTCACTGGTTGGCCGATCGACTTCGGTTTGGCGTCGCGTCCGGGCGGCAACTAGAAGCAATCGTCATGAACGAGCCTGGTCTGGTAATCGTCGGAGCCTCACTTGCAGGGCTGCGGTCGGCCGAAGTGGCCCGCACCTACGGGTTCTCGGGATCGATCACCGTCCTGGGCAACGAAACCGAGATGCCGTATGAACGGCCTGAACTCAGCAAGAGGTTTCTGACCTCGGACGCGCCGGCGAGTTCGCTCGAGTTGCGGCGCGCCGATCAGGCCGTTGACCAACAAATCGAATGGCGACTCGGTGTCAATGCCGTCGGACTCGATCTCGCGGAACGGCGGGTCGCGTTGGACGACGGCGCACAAGTTCCGTTTACAAAATTGGTGATCGCGACGGGGGCGCGACCGCGCCGAATTCCCGCGTTTCAGAAGCCGGCCGGAACACTCACCTTGCGTTCGCTCGCGGATGCGAGAGTTCTGAAGTCTGCACTCGCCGAGGGCATGAACGTGGTCATCATCGGGGCCGGATTTATCGGATCCGAAGTCGCTGCGTCTGCCGTCGAGCGCCGATGCAAGGTGACGATCGTCGAACCGTTGGCAACACCCTTGGTGCGCGGTCTTGGACCCGAACTGGGGCACCACATCGTCGACCTCCACCGGCGTCGAGGCGTCAACGTCAAGCTCGGGACATCGGTCCTTGAGGTGACCGGCGACGAGCGACCAGCGGAGGTCGTCTGTTCAGACGGAGATCGGGTCAAGGCCGACGTCGTCTTGATCGGCGTTGGGGCCGAACCCAACGTCGACTGGCTCGACGGATCGGGCCTCGACGTCGACAACGGGGTCGTCTGCGATCGCTTTAGCCTGGCAACCAACCCGTCTGGGGCGGACGTGGCCGCAGTGGGTGACGTATCGCGCTTCTTTCACGTGGGCTACGGCGAGCACGTGCGCCTGGAACACTGGACCAACGCGACCGAACAGGCAGTCGCTGCCATGTTCAACCTGCTGCACCCAGGTGAGGCCAAGGAGTTTGCTCCAGTGCCGTTCTTTTGGACCGACCAATACGACCAGAAATGGCAGCTAGCGGGCCGAATCGGACCTGGTGACCGCATGGAAGTGATCGATGGTGAGCCTCAGAGCGGCTCGTTCTTCGCTCTCTTCGGAAACGACGTCGCTGCCGGTTCGTCAACTGATGGCCGTCATGAGGCGCCACCATTCGCTTCTGGCGTAACCGCCGTTCTCGGTGTCAACCAGCCCCGCCAGGTGATGCGTTCGATGAGGCTGATCACCGATGTCACGTCACTCACGGAGGCGGCCGGGGCGCTCCGGCGTCGTGAGTGACGAGAACACATGAAACCGTCGCCGATTTCACAACCTGGCCAGCCGCGTTACCATCGCCGCCACGAATGAGGCCGAATCGCGAAACCGTGGGGAGCGGTGCCGTGGCGGCCTGAGAACAACCAGGGCAGCGGACATGACACTTGCAAGACGGGGATGGTTGGCTTCGCTGATTGCACTCCTGTTGATCACCGCGGCGTGTGGCTCCAGAGTCGACGCGCCCGACGGCGTCGCGGTCGACGCGGGATCAGATCCGAAGGCGACCGACGGATCAGACACGCCGTCAGGCACGACCGGAGACGGATCGGGATCAGCACCTAACGACGATGCCACCGCCGAGAACAACGGCGGCGCGACCGATGTCGGTGTGACCGCCGACTCGATCAAGATCGGCATCCAAGCCGACGTCACCGGCCCCCGCCCCGGCTTGTTCAAAACCGCTGTCGAAGGCATCGATGCCTACGCCGCATACGTCAATGACAGCGGCGGTGTCAACGGACGGATGATCGAGGTCGTCCCCCTCGACACCAAATTGAACGGTGACGAAGTCCGCCGGACGGCCAAAGAAGCATGCGATTCGCTCTTCGCTCTGGTGGGTTCGATGTCGATCCAAGACGGCGACGCGGCTGCCACGATCGAGGAGTGCGGTATCCCCGATATCAGCGGGACTGCACTCACCCTCGAACGTCAAAGCGTCCCCACGAACTATTCGCCTTTGCCGCAAGCCCCAGGCTTTTGGACCACCGGGCCGGGCGCTTACCTCAAGACCCAGTTCCCCGACGCAATCAGCAATGCAGCGATGATCACGGTCGATCAGGCGTCACCAAAACTGAACGCTGCCAAGCTTGTTGAGGCCTACACCCAGGAAGGATTCACGTTCGTCTACGAGGGTCTGACCAACGTGGTCCAGATCGACTTCACCAAGATCATCTTGGACATGAAGGACAAGGGTGTTCAGTACGTGATGATGATTGCGGACAACGCTCAGATGGCCGACTTCTTGAAGGCGATGAAGACCCAAGGTTTTGAACCGCAGGTAATCGAGTTCATGCCGCAGGCCTATTCGCAGAGCTTCGTCGACCTTGGCGGCGCCGCGGTCGACGGCAGCTATGTGTGGGCAAACTTCGCCTTGATTGAAGAAGCCGACGCCAACCCACAGATGGCGCTGTACCAAGAGTGGCTCGAAAAGACCCATCCGGGGGCCACACCCGACATCTTCGGTGTCTACGCCTGGGGTGCGGGAATGATGTTTGTTGAAGCGCTCCGCAATTCCGGTCCCGAAGCGACCCGGGCCGGCGTCTTGAAGTCGCTGTCAGAAGACTTCATCGATTGGAACGCCGACGGTTTTATGGGAACGTCCAGTCCGTCGACGCGGACTCCATCGCGTTGTTTTGCGCTGATGCAGGTTCAGGACGGCAAGTTTGTTCGTGTGTATCCCGAGGAGCCGGGAGCCTTCGAATGTGAACTAGGCGCCCTGCGCGAAGTCCAGCCAAACCTGTAAACGGGCGGTAGCGCGGTGGACTTCAAAGAGATCCTCCAACTCGTCGTTATTGGTGTTGCGATTGGATCCGCCTACGCCATCGCGGCGAGCGGACTGGTCGTCACCTACACAACGTCGGGAATCTTCAACTTCGCTCACGGTGCCATCGGCATGCTGTCGTCCTTTTTGTACTGGCAGCTCACGGTTCAAAACGGTTGGCCCGTCTGGATCGCAGTCATCTTCGTAGTGGTCGTCTTCGGCCCTGCGGTCGGTGCGCTCATCGAATGGGGGATCGTCCGGGGTCTGCGAGGCTCCTCGTTGGCGACCCGGATCGTGGTGACGATCGCTCTCATGGTCTTCGCCATGGGCTTGGCCACCAACATTTGGGAAGGGCAGTCGGCTTCGTTGCCGGGCTTCTTCCCCAACGCCGATCCGGTCCGTTTCCTCGACGTGGCGCTCAGCGTGCACCAGGTGATCGTCATCTTCAGCGCCTTGGCCGTCGCGCTGTGTCTGCGTTTCTTCCTGTTCGGCAC
>CXWK01004509.1_pt1 | contig 15135 bp, 14 predicted proteins | sample 590851 | NCBI WGS metagenome assembly CXWK01 (sample SAMEA3498364, study PRJEB10139) | wastewater metagenome | biome: wastewater treatment plant; material: activated sludge | place: Denmark | collected 2014-08-01 | reverse complement strand
GTGTTAACGGCGGACGCAGCACCCGGGACGGCGCGGCCCGCGCCGGCGACGTCGGCGCGTCCATCCGAACATGCGCGCGTGCAGGCGGCGCGCGCCAAGGGTACAACGGGTGATGGCGCCGGGCCCCGTCAGGCCGCAGCCCAGGCGCAGGCCGGCGGGCGCGCGCCGGCGCAGCAGATCCCCGGCGTCAAGCACGTCATCGCTGTTGCATCCGGCAAGGGCGGCGTCGGCAAGTCGACGGTCGCCGTCAATCTCGCACTCGCGCTCAAGTCCCTCGGCTTGAAGGTCGGCATTGTCGACGCCGACATTTATGGACCGTCGCAGCCGCGCCTCTTGGGCGTCACCGGCCAACCGCAGATCGCGCACGGCAAGGTCATCGTGCCGCTGCAGGGCTGGGGCGTGAAGGTGATGTCGATGGGCTTCATGGTCGATGAAGCGACACCGGTTGTCTGGCGTGGGCCGATGGTGGTCTCGGCGCTGGGCCAGATGCTGCGCGAAACCGACTGGGCGGGCGATGACGGTGATCTCGACGTGCTCGTCGTCGACATGCCGCCTGGTACCGGCGATATTCAGCTGACGATTTCGCAGAACGTGCCGCTGTCCGGCGCCGTCATCGTCTCGACGCCGCAGGACCTGGCGCTGATCGACGCGCGCAAGGGCATTTCGATGTTCAAGCGTGTCGAGGTGCCGATCCTCGGTATCGTCGAGAACATGAGCTATTTCCTGTGCCCGTCGTGCGGCACGCGTTCCGACATCTTCGGCCATGGCGGCGCGCGTGAGGAAGCCTTGAAGCTCGGCGTGCCGTTCCTGGGCGAAGTGCCGCTCCACATGGACATCCGCGCCAAGTCCGACAGCGGCAAGCCGATCACCGCCACGGCGCCGGAAAGTACGCACGCCGGCATCTTCCGCGAGATCGCCGCGAAGGTCTGGACCGAGGTCGAGCGGGCCAAGGGCACGCTGACGCCGCCGCCCGTTCTCGACTTGAAGGATGGCGGTGCGACGCTCAAGGCCGCCTTCCCCGATGGCCGCACATTCGACCTTTCGGCCGAGATGCTGCGCGTCATGAGCCCTTCGGCGGAGGTGCAGGGCCACTCGCCGAGTGAGCGGCAGACGGTTCCGCGCAAGAAGCACGTCAAGATCAAGGACCTTCGCCCGGTCGGCAATTACGCAACGCGCATCGAGTTCGATGACGGCCACAACACCGGGCTCTACACCTGGGGCTATCTCCATCTGCTCGGCAAAGAGAAAGACGAGCGCTGGGGCAAGTATCTTCAGGAACTCGCCGACAAAGGCCTCACGCGGGAGTGAAGCCGCTACTGACGGCAGTCAGAATAAAACGGCACCTAGCTGTTCCTGGCGGAACAGGGGTTTCGACCCTTTCTGTCTTCAATTCCCTCCATCGCCTCGCGCGACATGCCCACCATCGATGCATGAGGCATCGGGTGGCGTCATTTCTCTGTTGAGAGAACCAGGAGGATAACATGACAGTGCTGTATCAGACCCCTTGGGGTACATGGGAATCGCTTTCGGAATTGACCGAGGGCGGCGATATCTGGTCCGGGATCATCGGGCTCGACTTCAAGATATTTGGAGCTGGCGGAAACGATACGCTCTATGGCGCCGGCGGCAGAGACTTCCTCGCCGGCGGCAATGGCCACGACCGGATCTACGGGGGCAGCGGGTCTGACAATCTGTTCGGTGATGCCGGAAACGATATGCTCGTCGGCGGCACCGGCTATGACCAGCTCTACGGCGGCGAAGGCGACGACATATTGTATTCGTTTGGGGATACCCGGCCGCATTACGAAGTTGCGAGCGTGTCCGATGCAGTCATGGACGACGGCGGCTTTATGAATGGCGGGATAGGAAACGACACGCTCTATGTCGACACTGCCATTGACGGTTCGCTTTCTATCGATGGCGGAGCCGGAAACGATATCGTTCGATTCAATGCCGATATGAATATTTGGAGCGTCGCCATCCCGACGAGCGTGCCGGTCAATAGACTCGACCTTGAAACAGGCAACGGAACGACGTCGCTTGGCGGTACGCTCACGGTTGCGCGTGTCGAACACATCGTCGGCGGTGAATATCGTGACCACTTTATGGGTAACGATCAAGCTAATGAACTACGCGGAGGAAATAACAATGACTATCTGGAAGGCCGTGGCGGCGCGGATAGGCTTGATGGCGGCAATGGATACGATAGCGCCCAATATGTCAGTGCGTCTTCCGGTGTGACGGTGGATCTATCGCTTGCGACCCAGGCGGCAACCTACGTGGTCAACGGTGTCAGCGTCTCGAACGGCGATGCCGCAGGTGACATTCTCGTCTCAATCGAGGATCTGAGAGGCTCGAACTATGCCGATATCCTCAAGGGGCGCACGACGACCGGTGCATCGAGCAACGAATCGTTCCTGGGCAATAGTGGTAGCGACTTCATCGAGGGCCGCACGGGCGGAGATTTCATTGACGGTGGAACGGGCTTCGATTTCGCCAGCTATGAAAGGTCGAGCAGTGGTGTCAGCATATCGCTCGCACGTGGGAGCGCTGTCAGCAGCGCGCAGTTCGGGGACGCCGCAGGCGATTCCCTCGTGAATATCGAAGGATTGATCGGTTCGGCCTATGGCGACATACTGAACGCCAGCGATGCCAATAACGAATTGCGCGGAAATGCCGGGAATGATCAGCTCCGTGGTTATGGAGGCAACGACATCATCGATGGCGGTTCAGGCAGCGACAAGATCTGGGGTGGAACCGGTCGCGATTCCCTCACCGGAGGTACTGGATCGGACACTTTCGTGTTCGCGTTGGGCGACTCCAATGGCAGCTTCAATCAGCGCGACGTGATCAACGGCTTCCAGAGAGACATGTTGCTGGGCTCCGTCGTAGTTCAGGGAGACCTGGTCGACCTGTCGGGTATTGACGCGCGCTCCGCAACCACAGCCAATGAAGCTTTCACCTTTATCGGCGATCAGGGTTTTGTCGGAGCCGGGCAAGTTCGTGTTACCAAAGTCCTGAGTGCGAATGGCGTCGACTACTACAACCTCGTACAGGCGGAGGTTAATGGCGACGGTATCGCGGATCTTCAGGTGAGCGTCTATGCGAGTCCGGGTGCCACTTTAACGTCTGCGGACTTTCTGCTCTGAATTCAGTTCGGGATGCGCCGCTGAGGCGGCGCATCCCGACTGCAACTTTCGCAGCCTTTGAGCGAAGTTATGCCGCGCCTTCGACAAACGCGAGGCCAGAAGTTCTGACGTGCGATTAGGTCACGCGCCGCCTCACTATTGTCCGCCGCCCCAAAGGCCGCGCAGCATGCCGCGCCAGCCACCGGACTTGCGCTCAGCTTCTCCACTGCGGTCGACGGCGATGACGAGCCCGGCCACCATCGGGCTTGCCGCTTCGTCCATAACGAATACGATGCCGCCGCCCTCCTTGACGCCCGATTGATAGAGCCAATCGGTGTCGTTGCTGGTGTCCGCCACCGGCCGCGCCTTGTAGGGCTCTACCTCGCGGTAGATGCGGGCGCTCGTCGCGTCGGGAAAATACGCCTGCCCGGTCAGCATCGTCGCGTGATCCAGGAAAGCCTTGATGTGGATGTGCGGCGTGCGGCCCGGATACCAGCCGGGATAGACAGTCTTGAACTGCACGTTGCCCGAGGCGCCGGTCATCTGCGTACCGCGCAGATAGGTCTGGCCTTTGGTGGAGACGTCGCGCGCATCGCCTTGTCCGGCGTAGCCCGAATAGACGCCGCTTGCGTCCGCGTGCCAGACGTCGACGCGCACGTTGGCCATGGGCCGGCATGAGTCTAGGTCGATGATCTTGAGATGCAAGGCGAGCGGCAGCCCTGGCCGGCCTTCGGTAATATCGGTGCGCACGTTCTGGGGATCGAAGTAATAGGGACCTTCCACGGCCTGGGGAAAGAGCGTGCAGGTGCCGCCCGCCTGCTCAGCCGGCGTCTGCGTGCCGCCCTTTGCCTCGTCCGCCGCCGCGCTCTTGAGCGCGGCGGCATTGGCACCCACCATCAGGCTGCCCAAGGCTTGGCGTCGCGACAGTTTCATGTTTGCAGCTCTCCTGATCGTGACGCGGGGCCAGGCTACCCGGCGTCTCGCTAATCGGCGAACGCCGTGGCAGGATGCGTTCCGTCGCTCACAGTATGCGGCGGCATGATCGGGAGGTGGATCGTGACCATCGATGCGGTGCTCATTCCCTCTCTCATCGGCGCCGCCATAGGGGCCATCGGCTTCCCCATCCTCGTCTATTTCGGCATTCTCACCAACTACAGAAAGTTGCGAGCGCTCTATGCCCACATCCCGCAAGACCGCACATTCTACAAGGCCTTCGCGCTGACCGGCGGCGCGATGGGCGGCGCTTATGGGGCTGAACTGCCGCTGCTCGACGCCTCGGGCCTGAAAGATCCGTGGTACGGCCTCATCATGATCGCGACGGCCTTGTTCATCTGCTGGCCGCTCGTGCGCTTTCTGAAACGCCATGCCAAGCGCCCAACCGTTGGGTCAACGGTTGAAGGTGCGCGCGAACCTCACCCTTGACGGCGCCCGCGCCACCATGCGCTGATGAAATCGACGGCCTCATTAACGGCGAAGAAGAACGCCCACAGGCCGATGGCGGTCCAGTTCAATCCCCAGAAATAGAGGATCAAGCCCAGCAGCACGGCGAAGGTCACTCGCCGCGTCCATTTCGAATGCATCAGCGCATCCCAAATTGTCTGCATCAGGTCGGAAAACATGGCACACCCTTTCGATCGGCTTCTTGGAGCGACTTCGGCCGCGGCCTTACGTTACGGCGCCGTCGTCCAGCGCCCTGGGTACTACGTCGCGCGAACCATGAGACGGGTTCAAGCGTAGTGTGGCTACCGGTCAAAGCCGCACCGGCCGGTTGAGGCTGTTGCGATTGTGAGATTCAATCATGATAGACAACGGCTTATGACGTCAGCACTTCATCGTAACATCATCCCTCTGATTGTCGCTACCGGTCTCTTCATGGAGAACCTGGATGCAACCGTGCTCGCCACCTCGCTGCCGGCCATCGCCAAGGATCTCGGCGCCAACCCAATTCATTTGAAGCTCGCCTTAACCACCTACCTTCTGGCGCTGGCGGTGTTCATCCCGGCGTCGGGCTGGATGGCGGACCGGTTTGGCGCCCGCAACGTGTTTCGCGCCGCGGTTGCGGTGTTTGCCGCAGGTTCAATAGCCTGCGCCATGTCGGTCGATCTTTGGTCGCTGGTCGGCGCCCGCATTCTGCAAGGCATCGGCGGGGCGATGATGGTGCCCGTCGGCCGCCTCATCGTGCTGAAGACGATTCCCAAAAGCGAAATCATCGGCGCCATTGCCTGGTTGACGATCCCGGCTCTCGTCGGTCCCGTTCTCGGGCCGCCGCTCGGCGGTTTCATCACCACCTACTTCAATTGGCGCTGGATTTTCTGGATCAACATTCCCGTGGCGATCCTCGGCATGATCCTCATTACCCGCTACATCCCGGACGTGCGCGAGGAGGAGACGCGGACCTTCGACCTTAAAGGGTTCATGCTGATCGGCCCAGGATTGTCGATGTTCCTGACGGGTGCGACGCTGATGGGCGTGGGTCTTGTGAGCCAAGAAGCGGTCATGGCGATCACGGTCGCGGGCGCTATTCTGCTGGCGCTCTACGCCGGGCACGCGCTCCGTGACGACGATCCTCTGATCGATCTGAAGCTGCTCAAGATCCCGACGTTTCGCGCGGGCGTGCTGGGCGGCTTTTTCTTTCGCACAGGACTTGGCGCCTCACCGTTCCTGCTGCCTCTATTGTTCCAGAACGGCTTCGGGCTGACGCCGTTTCAGTCGGGCATGATGACGTTTGCAACCGGAGTCGGTGCGATGTTCATGAAAACCCAGGCCGCCGCCATCCTGCGCCGATACGGCTATAAGCGGGTGCTCATCGTCAATGCGCTCATCACCGCCACGTTCGCCGCCGTGCCTGCGCTCTTCACCGCCGCAACGCCGATGCTGCTCATCGTCGCGATCTTCCTCGCCGGCGGGTTGTCGCGGTCGCTGCAGTTTACGTCCATCAACACGGTTGCCTACGCCGACGTACCGCCGCCCGGCTTGAGCCGCGCCACGTCGCTTGCCGCCGTCGGCCAGGAATTGTCAGGCACGGTCGGCGTGTCGGTGGCAGCACTTGGGCTTGAAGCCATGCAGCGCTACTCCGGCGGCAGCGAGATCGAACCGGCGCACTTCCCGCCGGTGTTCCTCATGATCGCCGCAATCACCGCGCTCTCGGCTCTCGTCTTCTTGCGCCTGCCGGGAGACGCAGGTGCATCGCTGCTTGTCGAGAACGGAAAAAAGGAAAAGACGGTCAGCAAGGAAACGTCGGACGCCGCGGAGGGACATCTGTGAAGCGGCGCTGCGCGTCGCGCGCGCCAACGCGCGCCCGGAGATGGTCTCCGGACGCGCGCCGCTGTCTGGTACGGCGATTGGCTTGGGGCTTTAAGCCTTAGAGGCCCCTAAGCCGCTCGTGCCTTGGTCTGGGTTTTGGGCCGCGACGTCACGGGGGCCTTGGCCGGGCGTGCGCGCACCTTGCCGGGCTGGGTTACAGCCGGAAGGAACACGACGTCGGTGGCGCGCGTCTTCTGGATCACGGCTTCGCGTGCTCCAAACGCATCAGCGAGCGCGAACATCGCCGCGTGCGCGTCCAGCCCTTCGCAACCACGCACGTCGATCCCGGCGAAGCCCGTTTTGGGATTGCCCTGAAACGACAGGTGCCCGGCGGCGAGCATGGCGACGCCCGTCAGCGTACCGTCGGCCGCACGGCCGACATCGACGCTGCGGACAGTCTTGCCCAAGCCCGCCAGCGCGGTCTTCATGGCGCGTTCGGCGGCCCGCGCGTCGGTCAGACGGCATGCCCCGTGGAGGTCGATAATCAGGTGGTACCCTGCTTGCCCGGCGCTTTTCTCAGGAGCTGGTTCCGAACTGGAAACCGTACGCTCAGCGACAGACTCTACGAACGAATGATCTTCCGTTTGGGCGGTGCTTGAACGAGTCAAGTCCATCCCCAATTGGAAGAGGGTGTCATTAAAGGCCATATGACCCTCCCCAACCAGCAGACAGCGTTTGACTCGCCCGCTCCTTACCTCATTGGTTCTGGAAAACCTCGACCATGCTGGCAGGTAGACAGACGAGAGAGGGTGCATATGAGGTAAGTGGACCCCCTGCGCAAGAATTTTCTGCCCCCAGGGACAAAATTTTTTGTCGCGCGCATTTACGCGCATTTAACACAACACTGCGCGTGCGGCCGCCGAGCGTTTGCCGCCATTATTGTGATCACAAATTGCACGTCTCAGGCGCGCAAAAAAAATCGCCGCGGGTCGAGTGACGCCAGCGGCGTTCTCTACTCTTTTTTGAGCAGGTTCTTGAGCAGATCCTTGGCATTCGTGGTCGATCCCGTCGTGCCGTCGCCACTCTTCTTGCCGAGCAGATCGTTGACGATTTCGCCGGCGTTCTTGCCCTTGAACTGCTTGGACAGCTCCTTCACCGCTTCCACCGCCTTATTGGGGTCGGCAAGCACGCCTTTGAAGTCCGGCTGGTAGTTGAGCTTCGACCACGGCCCGCTGATTCGCACCGGGATCTCGATGCCCGAGAGCGCCTTGTTGCTCTGCGCGCCTTCAAGGCTCGCGACGATCTTGGGCTTTACCATATAGTCGACGGTGCGCGGCGGCAGTTGCACGGCGCCGGTACCGGTCACGCGCAGCAGCGGGCTCACCATCTGCAAATCCGAGTTCTGGGCCACGCCGTTCTGGATGTTGAAGGTGGCGGACAATTCGCTGAAGTCGGTTTTCTCGCTGGGCGCCTGCTTCAGGCCGTTGAACTTGCCCTGGCTGATGCCGCGGATGGCGCCTGGCAGGTTGAAGCCGACGATGGCGCCGTCAGCGAAGGTGAAGTCGGCGCGGCCATTCAGTCCCTCGACGAGTTGGAGCTGGCTTGCGCCGTTGGAGGCGAGTTGCAGGCCGACCTTGGCCTTGCCCGACAGCCAGGCGATGTCGGCGGCGTCCTTCAAGAATGGCAGGGCGGAAATGTTGTCGAGCGCGAAGTTGGCGCCGATTGCCGCCGCCTTGCCGGTGCCGTCGACGTTGAGCAGGCCTTTGCCGTGACCGTCGTAGAGCTGCACATCGTCGAAGGTGGTCTTTAACACGCGGTTCTTGAGCGACACGGTCAATGCCGATTGGCCAACCTTGATCTCCTGGAAAATCAGCCGGCCGATCTGCAACTTGCTGTCGGTGTCGGCCACGCCGAGGAGCGCGAGGTTGATAGCGTCGCTCGACCATCCGGCCCGCTGGGTCGCGCCGTAGACCTTGGCGCCCGGCGGCGAATTCAGAAGGTTTTCGATCGCATCGGCGGGTTCAGGGGCGCCTGCGGCGGGCTTCGTTGCGGGCTTTGCGGCAGGTGGCGCTGCTTCACCTGCACCGGAGGCGGCAATCGGCGCCGCGCCCGTCATGTACTTGTTGAGGTTCAGCTCTGTCAGTCTGAGGTTCGACTGAACATAGGGGCGCACGCCCCCGGTCTTGACCGTGACGTTGCCGGCCGCGGCCGCCCCGTCGAGCCCGAAGTTGGCGTTCGAGATCGTGGTGACGTTGCCGTTGGTCTTGATGTCGCCCGCGAGCGACATGGGGCCAAAGCCCTGCACCGGTGGCAGCTCGGTGCCGAACCATCTGGCAAGGCCGCGGGCGCTCGGAGACCTGGCGGTGAGCTTGCCTTCGATGTCGGCGCCATCCTTGACCAGCAGCGTGCCGTCGAAGTTGGTCGTCACGTTGGGATTGTTGGCGGCGAAAGTGAGCCGGGAAGGTTTCTCTTCCAGCATCGTTTTCAGGTTCGACATCTTGCCGTCGAAGTCGATCTTCTGTCCCTGCCAGGCGAGATCGCCCTTGGCGGTTATGGGGCTGTGAAACGATTTGAGCGCCACCTGCACGTTGACGGCGGAGACCTGCTGGCTCTTGCCGGTGCGTTCGTCGGTGAAGCGCAGCATGCCGTCTTCGATCCTGACGTCGTCAAGCTGGAGATGCTCGATATCGTTGAGTGAGCGCGGAAGTCGCGGGCCGTTGGCCTGCGGTGCCGCTGCGGGCGCGACGTCGCTCGCCGGCGCGTCCTGTGCGGCCGCCTGGGCGTATCGTGTGAGCGGCAGCGCCTCAGCGATCTGCCAGTTCTTGCGGCCGGCCTTGTCGACGCGAAGATCGAACACCGGCTTGCGCAGGATGAGCCGGCGCACCTCCACCTGCCGGTTGATAAGCGGCATGGTTTTGATGTTGATGTCGAGTTCGCCGATCGAGGCGAACTTGTGGGGAGAGCCTGGCGGCCCCGACAGCGTCACGTCCTTGAGCGAAACGCCAAGGCCCGGATAGAACGAGAAGGCCGCGGGCCCGGAGACGATCAAATCGCGCCCGGTTTTCGCCTTCACCTGATCGGCGATGGTCTGGCGGATCAAGTCGCTCGGCGGATTGACGATCAGGTAGGCGACGCCCGTCCCCGCGACCATCAGTACGAATAGGAAGAGATAAAAGATCGCACTCAGAAATCCGCTGCGCCGCCTCTTGGGCTGCGGGCGGCGGCCCTGCTGATGGTGCGGCGGCCGGCGCTGAGCCCCCGGCGGCGGCATCGGCCCGCGCTGCGCGCCATGCTGCGCTCCAGGGCGCTGGGCGCCGAGCGGCGGGGGGACGGGTGGGCGGTTCTGAGCCATTCTATCGTGCCTTTGAAGAGCGGAGGCCTCGCCCGCGGCGGGGTGAGAGCCGGCAATAGTGTATCGATGATGATTATGTCACTTCAGCGCCGGTTCGAACCAGCCTGTTATGCCCTGTTTTCGACCGTTCTTTGGAAAGAGAGATTCCTCGCATTCCGCGAATCTGATCGCGACCCGCGCCAATCCTCCTTCGACAGACAATCCGGCAGGCTCCGGCACGCCATTTAAGAGCCAAGCCGCCAGATCGCATCCTTGAAGGGGCCGTAAATTCTAATCTTCCATTTGCGGCTGTGGCGTGAACCCGAGCACAAGGGGTTGTCTGGTATTTTGGTGCGGAACCCGTCTGAATTCGGGTGATGGAATGCCTGGAATGTCACGACATCAGCCTTTTGATGAGCGCCGCGCCTTTGGCCGCCGCGCCACCGACATGCCGGCCTATGTTCGTGCATCGGGCATTGCACAGCAGCCTTGCACCATCCGCGACATTTCAGGGGGTGGCGCGCAGCTGGAGTTCCCAGCGTTTTCCGAGCTTCCGTCCCGTATTTGGCTGCTGCTTTCGGACGGGACCGACGTGTTGTGCGAAGTGCGTCATGCCCGCGGCAATCGTGTCGGTGTCGAGTTCGTCGGCGGCGCCCCGCCGCTCGTCCTCCGTCACGTCGTGGCCCCGGCCGATCCCGCGACCCAGGCGCCCGAAATCGCGATCTCAGGGCCCGACAGGGCGGAATGCCGCCGGCTCATCGCTTCCGTACGACGGACCCTGATCGACACGCTCAGAGTTGCACTGGCATCACCGGTTGCAAAATAAAGTCACGACTCCGCCTAGGTTGTGCCACGCGACTCAGTCAGGTTGCCGTTTCATGACCTATGACACCCCGTCGTCCTTCGACCTCAAGCGCGCTGGCATTGCCGTCAGCGCGTTCTTTTTTCTGGCAATTCTCACCAGCTCCTGGGCGGTCGCGGAGACCGGCGAGCCGATTTCCACGATCTTTGGGATGGCGAAAGTGGTTGATGGCGACACGTTGGAGATTTCCGGCGAGCGGGTGCGTCTTGAGGGGATCGATGCGCCCGAAAGCGGGCAGACCTGCGGTTCGGCCTCAGGAGCAGAGTGGAAATGCGGTCTCGCCTCGGCACAGGCTTTGCGGCGGCTGACCGGTGGCAAGGATGTCGCCTGCGACAGCCGCGGCCGCGACAAGTACGGGCGTATGCTAGGCATCTGTTTTGCCGACGGTATCGAGCTCAACGCCGAGTTGGTCCGGCTGGGGCTCGCCTGGGCGTTCGTCAAGTACTCGCAGAGCTACGTGACGGCCGAAGCGGAGGCCAAGGCCACCAAGTCCGGCATCTGGCAGGGTTCCGCCATGCCTGCCTGGGACTACCGGCACCAGGGTTGGAAGGCCGCTGAAACGGCCGCGCCTCAGGGCTGCGCCATCAAAGGCAACGTCTCAGGCAAAGGCCGCATTTTCCATATGCCCTGGAGCCCCTGGTATCAGCGGGTGACGGTCGATCCGGCGCGCGGCGAGCGGTGGTTCTGCTCCGAAGGTGAGGCTCTGGCGGCTGGCTGGCGGCCAGTCGCTGGCGGCTGATGGGGCGCTAAACTCTCCATTCGGCCAGACCACCAGCGTAGCCGCCCTGCCGTCGCAAGCACCCTGTTGACCGATCGGTCTGTTTCGCCTTGACGGCAGCGGGCCCGGCGCGAGATATGGATGCGATCCGATCCGCGTTTGCCCGTCCCCAGTTCAGCGCCTCGCCGAAAGAGGGTTCTCCATGCGCCTGATACTTCGCCGTACCGTTCTGAGCCTTGCCCCTGTCGCGCTCCTTGCGGCGGGCGCCACCCAGGCTCTGGCCGGATCGTGGGATGAAATCCGCAACAGCGTCTATGGCACGCGCGCCATCGAGGATGGTCACGGCGTTGTGACGCTCGAAGCGCCAGGCCGGCCGGAAGACATGCGCACGGTGCCGATCTCAGCCACCGCCGCCTTCAAGGACGGCCGCACGGTCAAGAGCGTGTCGTTCCTCATCGATGAGAACCCGACGCCCGTCGTCGCCGTGTTCCACATGGGAGGCGCGCGCGACAGCGTCTGGCTCAAATCCAATTTCCGCGTCGACCGCCAGTCGGATGTGCGCGCCATCGTCGAGGCGAGCGACGGCAAGCTCTACATGGTCTCGCAGCTGATCAAGTTTGCCGGCGGCCAGTCGTCGTGCTCGGCCCCGCCCGCGGGCGATCCGGCAGAAATTGCCGCCAACATGGGCAAGATGAACTTGAGCGAACTGCCGGGTGCTGAAAAAGTCAGCTCGGCCACGGCGCGCGCCCGTGTCGACCTCAACCATCCCAACCACACCGGCATTGTGATGGATCAGATCACGCTGCTCTACACGCCGATGAAGATGGTCTCGGAAGTGACGGTGCGGCAGGGCGAGGCTGAGATCTTCCGTGCAGAGGGCTCGATCGCGTTGTCGCAAAACCCGATGATCGAGTTCGATTACAATCGCAATGGCGCGGATACCGCTGTCGTAGCGATGAAGGATACCGACGGCGGGTCCTGGACCAAGACGTTCCCCTTGGGTCCCAAGAGCTGATCTGCACGGCCTCACTCGGAATTCAAGCGGCGCGCTGGATAAATCCCGCGCGCCGCATTTCTTTGTCGTGCGTGCCGCAATGCTTATTGCCGGTCGCGGTAGCGCTCGTCCGGATAGGGCTCGCGGTCGCCGCCGCGATCGTCATAGGGATCCGGCGGCGGCTCGCGGCGGTATTCGTCCTGATCCTGGCGCCGGTACTCATCGTTGCGATCAGAGCGGTCGCCGCGCCAGCGGCGCGTATCGCTCGGTGCATCCTGGGCAATCAGCGGCGTGATCCTGCGCACGGCGACGCGGCGGTTGGCGCGTTCGGCCCGCAGCGTATAGATCTTCAGGTACTGTTCGCCGTAGCCTTGCGTGGTGATATTTTCTGGCGGCACGTCGAATTCGCGCGTCAGCACCTCGGCAACCGATTCGGCGCGCCGGTCGGAGAGCGTCAGGTTGTCGTCGGCGCGTCCGACAGCGTCGGTATAGCCTTCGATCAGGAATACCTCGTTGGGATTGCGGTTGATAACGCGGCGCATGGCGCGGGCGACGCGTTCGAGCTTGCGGTATTGGCTTTCATCGACGTCCCATGAGCCGGTTTCGAAGTTGATGTCGTCGAGGTCGACGCGGCGCATGCGGTCGCGCAGGTGGCGCGTGGCGCGCACCTGATCGAGCGAGTAGCGCCTCTCGATGCGGTCGACGGGCGGGGCGTTGAAGGCCTCGTAAACGTCGTCCTCGCTCGCGTCCTCGCCGCGCACCACATACTTGTCGCGGGGAATATCGACGCGCGGCGGCGGCACCTTCACCATCTCGTTGATGATCGCCGCGCCGGCAATGACGCCAAGGCCGATGCCGGCGCCGATCGCCAGGTTGCGGCCGAACTTGTCACGCTTGCGGTTGTCGATCAGCACGTCTTCGCGTCCGTCCGCTCCGCGCCGGTAGCGGCGGATCAGGTTACCCTTGCGGTCGGTCTCGGTGATCACCTGCCCGTTGGGACGGTCGATGATCGTCACCTGCTGACCGAGCCGGCCGCGTTCGACGCGGGCGTTGGGCGCCAGACGCCTCAGCCGCGCGTTCTCGTCGTGTTTGATGATGACCTGGTTGTTCTGCTTGATGATCGTGCGCTTGTCGGGCTCGGTGATGACGACGCGCTTGCCGCCATCCTCGACCTTGCGCAAACGCTGTGCCTGCAACTCCTGAAGATTCCTGACATGCGGACGCACGCCGCCGGGTGCCGGTGCCGGCTGCTGTGCCGTAGTGGCGGCCGGGCGTGGTGGCGGCGCGGCTTGGCGCCTGTCGGGCTCGGCGGGCACGGCCTGGGGATTGATGACGCCCGGCACGCGCACCTGACCATGTGGAGCAGGCGGGTATGGCTGAGCCTGATGCGCCGGGGGCGATTGCACCGCCGGTGCGGGTGCAGGCTTTTTCGGCGGAGGCGGCGGCGTCGTCACCTTCTGCACCGGCGGCGGTGTAACGGTCTTTGGCGGCGCGGTCACCGGCTTTGCGGTTGGCGCAGGTGCGGGGGGTGGCGTCACCACTTTCTTGGGCGGTGCCGGCGGCGGTGTCACCGGCTTTGCGACCGGTGCGACCGTCTTAGGCGGCGTCACCGGCGTCACGGTTTTGGGTGGGGGAGTTGGCATCGGTTCGGGCCGCGCCTGAGGAGGAGGCTTCGGCGCTCCACCGGCCGATTGTCCATCGGGGTCGCGGGACCGGCCGGGGCCCATGCCGTCACCTCGCATGCCGGCGTCCATGCCACCCATGCCGTTCTGGCCGTCCTGCTGACGGCGTTTGCGGCGCTCGCGCCACTGCTCGCGGTCGGCATCGCTTGGCGCCGCACCCGGATCATCTGTTGCCGCCTGCGCCAATTGCGCACCGGCAAGACGATCATCGCGCGGATCGCCGGCAGTGGCCGGAAGGCTCAGTGCCGCAGCCGTCGTCATCAAGGTGCAGAACAAGATCTGCGGGCGGCGCAACGTTGTCATGGATATCCTCGCGTTTCGGCGCATGCGTAATCCTATCGACGCACGGCGGCACACACAGCGCCAATCATCAGCATACAGTTCGTTTGCTCACGACTCATAGGCTGCCGTTTGGGAATGAGAGAGCACGCGGTTCCGGGCAAATGTGCGGCACAAGATGGACGCTTTGATGCGCAACTTGGCGTTTTGCAGGCTGCGCCCGGCTGAAGATCGTCATAGGCACAGTGATCTGGGACCGGCCGGTCCGGCCGCGACAGGGGCGCGCGCTTTTGCCATCGGACTTTGCGCCGCTGCAGGAGCGAATTTTGCGCTGGGAGTGTTGACCGTTGACGGCGCATTCCTATCATGCGAGCGAGGAGGACGACCTCTCTCACTTTCATCGCAATGTCCGGGACGGCCCGGCCCAATCTCAGGAGGGCCGAGACGTGGCCTGGATTTATCTGATACTTGCTGGCGTGTTTGAAATCGTCTGGGCCTTCTACATGAAGAAGTCCGCCGGTTTCACGATCCTCGTGCCGACCGTCATCACGTTTGTCACGATGGCTGCGAGTTTTGCGTTGCTTTCGATCGCAATGAGAACGCTGCCGCTCGGGACGGCATATACCGTCTGGACGGGAATTGGAGCGGTCGGCGCATTCGCCCTCGGCGTCATCGCGCTGGGAGAATCCGCCGCCCCCATGCGGTTGCTCGCCGCCGCGTTGATCGTCTCCGGGATCGTGCTCTTGAAGGTCTCCAGCCCCTCGGAATGATTGGCCGCCCGGTCGCGCGGGAAATAGCCCGCCCGGCCGGAGCGCCTTCGGCGCGTGAGGCAAACAATGGCGCGCCACGAGGCAGATTGTTCAAACGCCGTTTTTGAAGAGTTAGAGAGGTGGGACAG
>CXWK01001454.1_pt4 | contig 15142 bp, 14 predicted proteins | sample 590851 | NCBI WGS metagenome assembly CXWK01 (sample SAMEA3498364, study PRJEB10139) | wastewater metagenome | biome: wastewater treatment plant; material: activated sludge | place: Denmark | collected 2014-08-01 | reverse complement strand
TGACGGCGTAAGGCGATTTGCCAAATCGCCCTACATAATAGGTGCAATCATGTTGAACAAACTCACCGCCATCATTCGCAAAGACACCGCCCTGCGCTTCGAGGGCCGGTCGGAACTGCTCTTCTTCCTCATCCTGCCGCTGATCTTCACCTTCCTCATCGGCGGCGGGCTGCCGGCGGCGGGCGGCGGGGGCGACAATCGCCTGCTCGTCCCCGTGGCCGACGAGGACGGCAGCCCGCGCTCGGCGGCTCTGCTAGACGCTCTGGCCGCCGGCGACGTCGTCCGCCCCGAAGCCATGAGCCGGGCCGAGGCCGAGGCGCTGCTGGCCGACGAGGACGCCGCGGCGGCGCTGGTCATCCCCGCCGGCTTTGGCGCGGCGCTGTCGGCCGACGGGCTGGCCGCCGGGCAGGAAGCGGCCGTGACCCTGCTCGTCTCGCCCACCAGCAACGTCGCCCCGGCCATCGAGGGTGAGGTCAACCGCGCCGTCAGCGCCCTGGCCCGGCCGCTGCTGGTGGCTCGCAATGCCACCGAGGGCGTCGCCGCCGTTCGCCCCTTTGCCGACGAGACGGCCCGCGCCGCCTTCTTCGCCGCCGCCCTGGCCGCGGCCGAGGCCGAAGCCGCCCCGCCCGCCCGTGTCGCCACCGAGGTAGCCGCCGGCGGCAACGAATACGATCAGCGGGCGCAGGCCTCGGCTGGGCAGCTCATCACCTGGGTCTTCATCCCTCTGCTGGGCGCGTCGGGCCTGTTCGTCTACGAGCGCCTGATGGGCACTTTGCGTCGCCTGCTGACCACCCCGACGCGCAAATCCACCTTCCTGCTGGGAGCCATTGGCAGCCAGTATCTTGCCGCCCTGGCCCAGATGGCCATCCTCGTCCTGTTCGGCGTCCTGGTCATGCGCGTGCCCTGGGGGCGCGATCCGGTGGCGCTGATAGTCGTCCTGGCCACGTTCGGCCTGGCCGGCGTGGCCCTGGGCACGGCCCTGGGCACGTTCGTCAAGACGGAGGGGCAGGCGTCGAACCTGAGCATCATGCTGGGCATGGCCATGGCCCTGTTGGGCGGGGCGTGGTGGCCGATGGAGCTGTTCCCGGCCGGGCTGCAACAGATCGTCCGCGTGCTGCCGACGACGTGGGCCATGAGCGCGCTGACCGACATCACCATGCGCGGCCAGGGTGTGGCCGACATTCTGCCCGAAGCCGGCGTCCTGCTGGCCTTCGCCGCCGCCTTCTTCCTCGTCGGGCTGTGGCGCTTCCGCTACGAATGAGAAGAAAGGGATTAGGGGTTAGGGATTAGGGATTAGGGAAGAGCGCTCTTCCCTAATCCCTAATCCCTAACCCCTAATCCCTAACCCCTAATCCCTTTTTGCTGCGAACTCTACGCTCCAGGTGTAATCCTGCTTACTTCTTCCACCCCTTCCCTATGCTACACTGCCGCCGGTTAACAAAACCACTCAGGGAAGTCGAACTCATCGTAGCGCGCGTCGCGGCGCATTCTTAACCAGTCACATTTGTAGCGCCCGGTCGCAAGGGTTTGGCGGCCGGCGGAACGACCCTCTCAAACCCGGCGACGTTTGTGCAGTAATCAACAACAGGGATATCGATGTTCACTAATCCGAAGAAGGGCGTCACTGTCGTGGCGGTGCTCATGCTGCTGGTGTTGGGGTTGTCGTTCTCCGTCATGGCCCAGGAATCGGGCCAGGCCGAAAGCGCGCCCGGCGGACAGATTACCGTCTCCGGCCCGGTGACGGGCATCTCTTTCTCCGCCGCCGAACAGGCCGCCGCGCTGTCCCACTGGTCGAAGGATCGTGTCGTGGCCGCCGGGCCGCAGGTTGTGGCCAGCCAGACGACGAACGACACGGCGCCGGTGATTGACGAAGCGATGTCGGCCGCGTCGCTAGGCACGCCCGGTTCCACCCCGCCCGGCGCGCCCGCGCCCAATGCCGACCGCCAGGCCCGCCGCGACTACCCGCGCGAGTGGGCGGCCATCGACGCCGCCGTCCGCCAGGAACTGCGCGCCGGCCCGGTCTGGCTGGCCCCGACCGCCCCCGACGGCAACAGCGGCGTCTTCACGTCCTACATCATCAACCAGCAGGCGGCCGTGCAGCGCAACTTTCCCCACCGCGTGGCCGGTAAGCTGACCTTCACCACGCCGCAAGGCTCGTCGAGTTGCTCCGCCTCGGTCATCAGTGGCAACAACGTCATCGTCACCGCCGCCCATTGCATCTACGACACGCCCACGCGCAACCAGTTCTACACCAACGTCGTCTTCACCCCCGCCTTCCGCGACGGCAACGCGCCCTACGGAACCTACCCGGCGCAGAACTGCTGGGTGCTGACGAGCTGGATCAACCTGTCCGGCGGCTACGCCATCAACACCTGGGCTGACGACGATGTGGCCGTGTGCAAGATGGCCAACAACTCGGCCGGCAAGTCGCTGAGCAGCCAGGTCGGTTGGTTCGGCCGCGCCTGGGACAATGGCTACGTGCAGCACTTCCACACGCTCGGCTATCCGGTCAATAACACGGCCAACAACCCCCTGACCAACGGCGGCAAGTTCCTGCGCTCCTGCCAGTCGGAGAGCTTCCAGCAGGCCACGAACGTCGTCGGCACGGGCTGCAACCTGGGGCCGGGGCACAGCGGCGGCGCGTTCATCATCGGCTACCAGTCGAACGCGGTCTCGGGTCAGGTGCGCAGCGTCTACTCCGGCTTCTTCACCAACGTCAATAACGCCTACGGCGCGCGCTTCACCAGCAACAACATCGTGCCGTTGTGCAACGTCGCCGGTTGTTAACAGTCATTCCCCTCTTGCGATAAGCTAGAAGGCCCGGTCACCCGCCGGGCCTTTTCGTTAGCCGTAGCGCGATTGAGAATCGCGCTACGGTAAGCCCAATGCTTTTCCTGTACAATAAGACGCTATGTACCCGGAAGATCGTGTGTTGGTGGCCTACGTGCCGCGGCCGTCGGACTTCGACCTCGTCCGCCGCGAGGGCTGGTATCGCATCCCCCAGCGCAGCGCGCCCAAGGGGCTGCACGCTGAGGTCATCGCCTTCTACTTCGGCGCGGCCTTTGGCGACGAGAAGTACGCCATCCACTACTACGCCCGCAATGCCGGCCACGAGCTGGCCCGCCGCCGCGACCTGTTGCCCGACGAGGCCGGCCACCCCCGCGCCAACGACATCTACTACAAAGTTCAACTCGGCCCGCTGCAACGGCTGGCCCAACCCATCGTCAGCCTGCGCTGGCGACGCCTGACCTTCGTCCACACCACCTGGGACCGCTTCCAGGATGCGACGGAGATCAACGACCTGTTCATCGAGGGCGGGCCATACGTTGACCGGCTCTACGCCACGCTGAAGGAGCGCGGCGTCAGCGCCGACCGCGACTACCGCGTCAACGAGACGGAGCCGGAGTACGTCGTCGCCCTGTCGGTGCCCACGCGCGACGGCCGCGTCAACGTCGCCTATGGCGATCTGCCCGACAGCGAGGCCGCCGTGGCTTCGCTGGCCGACGCGTTGGTGCAGACCATCGCCCGCCAGGGGGGCATTGCCCACCCGACCGCAGACGCCACCGGTTAGTTGCCGGGCCAACGAGGAGCGAGATGGAAGCAGACGAAACGAACCCGCCACCGCCAACCGGCACGGGCGCGCAGGCCGGCGCGGTAGCTGGCGCTGCCGCCGGAGCCGCGGCCGGGGCCGCCGCCGGAGCCAAAGCCGGGGCTGCTGCCGAAGCCGCCGCTGGCACAAGCTACGAGCCGGTGTGGACCTTTCGCGGCTACAAGATGCGGCCGTCGGAGTTCAACACGGCCATGGTCCATTACTACCGCGCCGAAATCCAGCGCTCTAACGTCTGGCGCAGCCGGCTGGACACGACGACCAACTGGGCCGTCGTCACCGTGGCCGCGTCCATCACCTTCGTCTTCGCCGCGCCGGAGAACCACTGGGGCGTCTTCCTGCTGGTCATGCTGCTGGTGATGCTCTTTCTGTTCATCGAGGCCCGCCGCTACCGCTACTACGAGTTGTGGAGCCTGCGCGCCCGGCTGATGGAGACCGACTTCTTCGCCGCCATGCTCGTGCCCCCCTTCGCGCCTCATGCCGACTGGGACGAGACGCTGGCCGAGTCGCTCTTGCAGCCGCAGTTCCCCATCTCGCGGCTGGAGGCGGTCGGCCGCCGCCTGCGCAACAACTACCTGGCCATCTTCGCCATCCTGACCCTGGGCATCCTGCTGAAGCTCTACCTGCACCCGTTCGAGGCGCGGTCGGCGGAGATGTTCATCGAGCGGGCGCACCTGGGCCCGTTGCATGGCGGCATGATGCTGGCCACGCTGACCGGTTTCCTGCTCGTCTTGCTCCTGATCACCCTCGTCTCGCAGGGGTTGCACGACGCCAGCGGCGAAGTGCTGCCCAAGTACGACATCGAGGACTTTCTGGGCGACCTGTGGCCGCTGTCGGGCGAGAACGGCGACAAGACGCCCGACGCCGGCTCAGCCTGGTCGCGCCTCAGCCGCCGCAAGCGCCGCCGCTCGCAGGTGCTGGCCATGGTCGTGGCCGCCAACCCGCAGCGGCTGGCCGAGCGCATCATCGCCGAACTGCACCGCGGGGCCACGGCGCTGCATGGCCGGGGGATGTACCTGAAGCAGGAGCGCGACGTGCTGCTGGTGGCCCTGACGGTGACCGAGATTGAGCAACTCAAGGCTATCGTCGGCGAGGAAGACCCCCACGCCTTCATCACCATCATCCCGGCCCGGGAAGTGGTGGGGCAGGGGTTTGTGCCGCTGGAAAAGGGCTAGTGGGCGCGCGGGGTGCGCATCTGAGGATGCGCACTCCGCACCGCGCTTACGGGCAAAGATCGCCCGCCAACAACGCCGGATTGCCATACCCCATATCGCTCAACGCCCCCGTCGGGTTCTCCACTGCCGCCAGCCCGCTCTCAATAGACGCGCACAGCGCCGCCTGCCCCTCCGCGCCCGCCCAGCCGGCGAGCAGCGTCGCCGCTGCACTGGTAGCCGCCGCGTCGGGGTGGTTGGCTTGCAGCCAGGCCAGCCGCCCGGCGGCGCGCTCGGCGTCCCCCTGCAACAGGTCGATCAGGACGAGCCGGAAGGCGGCGAAGCGGCTGATGTCGGCGTAGACCTGCTCCGGCGCGTGGGCGAAGCCGTCGTTGCGCAGCGCCGGGTCATTGATGGCCGCTTCGTAGAGGGCCAGCGCCCCGTCCACGTCGCCGGCGGCCATGAGATCGTTGGCCTCGTAGAGAATGTGGTGGCGATACTGCGTCGGGTCGAGCGTCGTCCCGGCCAGCGTCACCGCCGCGCCGTCCCAGCGCCATACCTCCGTGCGTGACCGCACAACGCCCGCCCCGGCCGAGCCAATCGTCCCGCCGCGCACGACGATCTCGGCCACGCCGTCGTCGTCGCGGTCAACGACCTGGATTTCGGGGAAGGTCATGGTGATGGTGTGGCCCGGATCGCCCTCGGCCACTGCTTCGCGCCGCACCAGGTCGCCCAGCCCATCAGCGGTCAGGCCGATGACGCGATAGTTGCCGGTGCAGGTGTGCGCGCCGCAGAAGGGGGCGTCGGCCACCAGTTCGGGCAAGCCGTCGCCGGTCACGTCGGTCACGGCGACGATAGTCGGGGCCAGGAACTCGTAGATGTCGCTGCTGGGCGCGGCGTAGTAGCGGAAGGCTACGCCGTCGCCGTTGACGATCCACAAGTCGCCGGCCGCGCCGAAGGGCACGCCGGGCAACGACGGGTCGTAGAGCACCAGCAGCCACTCATCCTGCAAATCGCCGTCCAGGTCGGCCGCCCGCCAGTCGGCGTCGTTGCGCTGCATCCCTGCCTGGCGTAGCGAGGCCCGCACGGCCGCCGGGTTGACGTTGCCGCGCCACAGCGCCGTCAGCCACCCCTCCAGCCCCTCCCAATCCGTCGGCGCGGGGGCCAATGGGCCACTGATGGCCGTTGGCGCGGGCGCGGCGCAGACCGTGCCGCAGCCGCCGGGGCAGTCGCCGCTAGGGCAGGTGTAGCTCTCGCCGGGGGCGCAGGCCGGCGGTGTGCACATCAGGACGGGCGTCTCGCCAATGGGCGGAATCAGCACCGCCGTCGGCGTCGGCTCCGGCGTGGCCGGCGGGGAGGGGCTACCAATGGCCACCGGCGGGATGAGTTGGCGGGGGTCGAACCCGGCGCAGGCGGCCAGCGTCAGGGCCACAGCCAATAGAATCATCAGGCGCGAGCCAATCTGTGAAATCTGTTTCATATCCGTTTTCTTATCCGCGTCTATCCGTGAAATCCGCGTCATCCGCGTGCCATTCTTCTGTATTCGGTGGTTCTGGAGCGGCGCGGCCCGCCCACCCGGCCAACTCCAGCCGGAAGCGCAGCGTCACCCGCCCTAGTTGCACCACGTCGCCGTGCTGCAACGGCCGCGGGGCCAGCCCCAACTGCTCGTAATTCAGGAACGTGCCCGCGGCGCTGCCCTCGTCGTAGAGCCAGTAAGCGCCGGCGTCGTCGCGCCGGATGCGGGCGTGCAGCCGCGAGACGCCGGGGCCGTCAACGACCACGTCCACCGCCTCGGCCTCGCGCCCCAGCGTCACGTGGTCGCCCGGCAGTTCGATAGGTGTCGCCGTCCCGTCGGCCCACTCCAGCACAGCCACGTGCCCCTCGCGCGGCGCGGGCGGCGGTGGCGGGGCGGGCGGCGCGGTCGGGGCGGGCCGCGGCCGTCGCGCCCGCCGCGCCGCCCACAGCAGCGCCCCGCCGCCCAAAGCCAGCAGCAGCACCGGCCACAGCAGCGCCGTGGAGCTGCGTTCGGGCGCGGTCGGGGCGGGCGTGGCCGTGGGCGCGGCCGTCGGCGTCGGCGGGCTGGGCCGGTCAACGACGATTTCTACATCTACCGGCGCAGACGTGGCCTGGAAGCCCAACTCGTCCGTCACTGCCACCGCCAGCCGGTAGCTGCCCGCGTCGCGCTCGCTGATGTCCCATACTAGGTCGATGCGGCCGTCGGCGTCGGCCGTGGGCGGCGCGGCCTGCGGCTGGGCCACGCCATCGACCAGGAAGGCGATCTCGGTCAGTTGGCTGCGGCGGCCGTCGGGCCAGCGAACCGTGGCCGTCAGCGGCAGCGTCGCCGGTTGCAGCAGAGGCAGGGGCGTATCGGCGGCGCGGCCGGTGCGGCTCAGCGACGGCGGCGCGTCCAGTGTCACCTCCGGCGCGGCCAGGGCCAGCTCGAACCCGGCCGCGTCGCGCACGTTGCCCAGATTGACGGCCACCTGCTGCGGCCCCTCCTGGCGCAGCGCCGAGCGGTAGGATAGCTCGATCTGTGTCCCCTGGGCGGCGAAGAGTTCGTAGAGCGGGTCGGCCGCCTCCGGCGTGGGCATGTGGAGCGTCTGGCCGTTGGTCGGCTCGGTCAGCGCGCCAACGTTGGCCAGCTCCTCCGCCGAGGCGTCCGCGCCCAACACGGCGGCGAAGATGGGCACGCCGGCCGCCTGGGCCGCCGCGGCCAGCGCCGGTGCGTCCAGTTGCCCGTCGAGGCGCGCCCCGTCGGTGTAGAGCAGCACGGCGCGGAAGCGGCCGTCGCCCTCCTGCGCCGCCAGGTGATTGATGGCCGCGGTCAGCATCGCCGGCAACGGCGTGGCCCGCAACGGTTGGTCGGCCGGCGGCGCGGCGTCCCAGGCAGCCACCGGGGCGCTCAGTTCGCCGGGCTGCGCCGCGTCCTGCACCAGAAAGACCGGTTCCAGCCGCGCCGCGTCGGGGGCGATGACCGAGATGCGGTCCAGCCCGGTGTCGTTCATGGCCCCGTCGGCAAAGCGGGCGATGGTCGCGGCCACCTTGTCGCGCCGGGTCAGGCCGCTGCCGTCATCGACCAGCAGGAAGTCGACGTTGGCGTCGATGACGAAGACCAGATCGACGCCAACGGCCACGCCGGAGGTCGTCGCTTCGGGGATGGGCACGCCGTTCTCGCGCAGCAGCAGGCGCGAGGTGTCGCTCACCCGCGCGCTGCCCGGGCCGGTGGTCAGCACGCGCACGCGCACGGTCGGGAAGCCGGTGGCGTCCACGGTGGTAATGCGCACACCCAGCTCCTCGCGCGCCACCTGCTGCGCCGCGACGCGCGGCGACAGGAGAAGGGCCAGAGCCAAGACGATGAAGAGTGGGCCAATGCGTGTCTGTCGGCCGATCATTTGTTTCCTTTCTGCCCGCCGTCTGGTATTATATCAACATAACTTCAGAGGAAGGGAGTAGTCTCATGGGACCCCTCAGTCGCGCGCTTCGTTGTCTGTTGGTGGCCGCGGTTCTGCTCCTGGGTGCGGCGGCCCTGGGCCGGACAGCCGTCAGCCAGGCCCAGGAAACGGTTCAGATCGGCCGCATCACCATTGCCGGCTCCAACTCCGACAGCTTTCCCAGCGTCCAACTCCAGGTCTACGGCATGGATGGCCAGGGCGCGCCGATCGACTTTGCCGCCGAGCCGCTCTTTCTCAGCCACAACAACTTCCCGGTTGACGAAGTGGTGTTCGACGGCCGTGTGCCGGTGGGTACGCTGACCGTCTTTCTGATCGATGTCGCCGGCGGCATCACCGACCCATTGCCGGCCATCGAGTCGGCCATCCGCCAGTACGCCGGGCCGGGCAACATGCAGGAGCAGTTGGACTACGTTGCCGTCTATCAAAATCGCGCCGCCGGCCCCCAGGAGCTACTGGCCCCGACCCCGTTCCACAACGGCGTCGGCAATCTGTTCATCACCACGCCGCTGACCGCCGAAGAGGGGGCCACGTCGCTCTATGACGCCGTCATCCGCATGGTCGAGTTGACCCCCGGACTGCGGCCCAAGCCGGAGATGGCCACGTCCATCGTCCTGATCAGCGACGGCACCGACCCCGGCACGTCGCAAGCCACGGCGTCGGACGTGCCCACGCGCGCCGCGGCCGCCGGCATCCCGATTCATACCGTTATCTTCGATAACCCCGAGGTCAACCGCGAGGCGGCGTTGCAGTACATGCGTGACATTGCCGGCGGCTCGCGCGGCATCGCCACCGAGTTGGGCAACGCCGAAGGGCTGGCGTCGATTTGGAGTCGCATCGCCGGCTTCCGCGAGCACGCCCTGGTGCGCTACACCGTGCCCGAACCGGCCAGCGGCACCTTCCCGGTCGAGTTGAGCCTGCTGAACAACCGCGACACCCGCGCCGTGGCCGACGTGACCATCTCCACCGCCGCGCCGCAGGTGGTCATCAACCTGCCGCGCGAGAGCCGGGCCATCACCGTGCCCGACCTCGATGAGCCGGTGGAGCTTCAGCTTTCGGCGGCCGTCAGTTGGCTCGACGGCCAGGCGCGCGAACTGACCGCCGCCCGCCTGCTGGTCAACGACGTCGCCGCGGGCGACATCCCGGTGGACAGCCTCGACAGTTTCACCCTGCCCATCGCCAACCTCGTCTTTGGCGACAACCGGCTGGAGGTGGAGGCGACAGACAGCCAGGGGTTGACCTCCAAGAGCGCGCCGGTGACGCTGAGTGTCACTCAGGGGGAAGAGGTGCAACTGCCGGAGGAGCTTCAGCCGTCGGGATCGGGCTTCAACCCGCTGTGGCTGCTCATCCCGCTCATCCTGCTGGCCGTGGCCGGGCTGGGCTATCTGCTGTGGCGGCAGACGCAACAACCGCGCCGGGCGGCAGTCGCGCCGGGCACGGCCGCGCCTGTCGCGCCGGCCGGTGGTCGCCGCCGCCGCCGCCGGCCCAGCGAGGGCTATCCGCCACCCGGTACACCCGTCGAGGGCGTCGAGACGGTTGGTGAGGTGGACTTCATGAGCACCACCGCCCATGAGAAGCCGTTCGTCATGGCCCATCTGGAGGTCATCAACGCCCAGACGCTGATGCCCGAAGAGCTGACCCTGGGGGACCTGGAAGTGCGCGTCGGCCGCTCCCCGGCCCAGAGCCAGATCGCCTTCCGCGATGACATCACCGTCTCCCGCTTCCACGCCGTCCTGCGGCTGGAGGGCAACCGCTACCGCGTCTACGACGCCGGCAGCACCAGCGGCACGTTCGTCAACGGCCGCCCGGTTCCCGAATACGGTCTGCAACTGAGCGACGGTGATGAGATTCAGTTGGGGGCGGTGGTGTTGCGATACAGGCAGTTGTAAGAAGTAGGTCAGTAGGTCAGTGAGTCAGTAGGTCAGCTTCTGTACTGACCTACTGACCTACTGACCTACTGACCTACCGACCTACCGACCTACTGATGAACACCCACGACCTGACCGACCTCCAGCGCCAGGCCGCCGCCGCCGGCGGGACGAGCTACCTCTTCGGCCCGGCGGGCACAGGCAAGACGACGGCGCTACAACAGCGATTACTGCGGCTGCTGCGCGCCGGTGAGCCGGCCTATACCATCCTCGTCCTGGTGGCCGAGCCGGAGCATCGCGATGCCTACTTCGACGCCGTGCGCTCCTCTGGCCTTGGCCCCTACGCCGAGCTGAACGTCATCCACTACACCCGGCTGGCCCAGAGCATGGTGTCGCTCTTTTGGCCGCTGGTGGCCCGCGACGCCGGCTTTGCCCGCCCCTATCAGCCGCCGACCTTCCTGAGCTACGACCTGGCCCAGGTGCTCATGTGGCGCGTCGTCAACCCGCTGCTGGGACAGGGGGCGTTTGCCAACTTGCGGCTGCGGCCGCAGCAGATCGTCAGCCAACTGCTGGACACGCTCAACCGCGCCGCGCTCAACGCCCTGACGCTGGAAGAGGCCATCGCCCGCCAGTCGCGCACCTGGGCCGGCGACCCGGAGCGGCGCTTCCACCTCGACGACGCGGCCACGGCCGCCCGCGCCTTCCGCCGCCGCTGCCTGGCCAACAGCCTGCTCGACCTGTCGCTGACCGTCGAAGTCTTCGATACCCAACTCGTCCGCCACCCGGAGTTCCACCGCTACTTCCGCGAACGCTACCGCCACCTGCTGGTAGACAATCTGGAGGAGCAGACGCCGGCCGGGCAGAACTTCGTCACCGGCCTGATGGGCGAGACGCAGACGACGGCCGTGGCCGGCGACGCGGGCGGCGGCTACAAGCGCTTTCTGGCCGCCGACCCCCACGGCGCGGAGGCGCTGCGCGACCGCTTCGAGCGCGTCTTCGACTTCACCGAGAGCTTCGTCGCCCCGCCGGAGGTGAGCCGGCTGGCCAACCAGGTCGAGAACACCCTGCTGCACACCCAGCAGCCGACCGAGGGGGCCGAGACGCGGCTGCTGGGCGTCGTCGGTGGGCGCTACCGGCGCGAGATGGTCAACAACCTGGCCCCTGTGCTCCATTCGCTCGTCTATGAAGCGGGCGTGGCCCCGCGCGACATCGCCATCGTCGTGCCCTACATGGATGGCGCGTTGCGCTACATGCTGACCCAGGCGCTGGCCGAGGCCGGGCTGCCCTATCGCCTGCTGCGCCGCCGCACCAGCCCGCGTGAAGAGCCGCGCGTCCGCGCCTGGCTGACGTGGCTGGCCCTGGCCCACCCCGACTGGGGCGTCCACCCCGCGCCCTACGACGTGGCTGAGGCGCTGACACTCAGTATCGCCGGCCTCGACCCGGCGCGAGCGCAACTGCTGACCGACAACCTTTACCGGCCCGACACGCCCGAACTGGCCCCGGCTGAGTATCTGCCGGCGCGCATCGCCGAGCGCGTGGGGGCCGAGAGTGTCGAATTGGCCGAAGAGCTGCGCCTGTGGCTGGCCGCCCGCAACCCGGCTGAGAGCGTTGACGCCTTCCTCCACAGCCTGTTCAACGAGCTGCTGGCCCAGCCGCGCTTCCGGCCAGAGCCGGACATGGCCGGCGCGGCCGTGGCCGAGTGGCTGGCCGGGGCCGCCGCCCGCCTGCGCCGCGCCGCCCCGGCGATGGGGCTGGCCAGTGAAGCCGAGATGGGCGCGGCCTTCATTGACGCCGTGAACCAGGGCCTCGTCACGGCCAACCCGCCCGACTGGGGCGAGCCGCCCGATCCCAACGGCATCGTTCTCTCGACCATCTACGCCTACCTGCTGGCCGGCGAGCCGGCGCGGGTGCAGGTGTGGCTAGAGACGGCCGCCCAGGGCTGGTGGGACATCCCGCGCCAGCCGCTCAGCAACGCCTTCGTGCTGGTGCAGAGCCGCGCCCCGGAGGAGCCGTGGACGATTGACGAGGACTTTGCCGTGCGCAACGAACTGCTGGCCCGCATCGTGCGCGGTCTCGTTGCCCGCTGCCGCGACGGCGTCATCCTGGCCAGCAGCGACCTCGACCGGCGCGGCCAGCGGCAGGACGGGCCGTTGTGGCGGGCGCTGGGGCCGCTGATTCGGGCGCGGACGCGGGCGGCCGGGAGTGAGGTATAATGCGGCGCAGGAGAACAGCTATGGACGCACCGACCATCGTTCGCAAGCGCTTCACCGTCAGCGAGTATGAACAAATCGCCGCCGCTGGCCTTTTGGGTGAAGGCGAGCGGTTCGAGCTGCTGGGAGGGGAGATTGTCGAGATGGCAGCCCTGGGGCCACAACATTCAGCCAGTGTCACCCGTGTGACAGAGCTTTTCTATGCACTGAACAATCCCCACATCACTATTCGTGTTCAAGACCCTGTTCGCCTGGGAGACTTCTCCGCACCCCAACCCGACATTTCTGTCGTCAACCGGCGCGATGACCGCTATGCAGGCGGCCACCCGGAGCCGGAGGACGTGCTGCTGCTGATTGAGGTGTCGGAGTCGTCGCTGCCCTACGACCGCGACGTGAAGCTGCCGCTCTATGCCGCGGCGGGCATCGCCGAGGTGTGGCTGGTGGCCCTGCTGCCGCAGGTGGTGGAGGTCTACCGCGCGCCGAGCGAGAATGGCTATGGCGAGAAGCGCACCCTGCGCCGGGGGGACACGCTCTCGCCGCTGCATCTGCCCGAGGTGGTCTTGCGTGTTGATGAGATGATTGGAGAGCGCATTTAGATTAGGGTCAAAAGAATAGCACGCGGATGAGGCAGATTTCACGGATAGACGCAGATAAGAAGACAGATCCTTGCAGCGAAAATCAGGGGCATCGGCGTTATCTGCGTGCCATTCTGCTACCTTGAGAGGAGCCTCGCTTGCTACCAACCCCCGACGCCTATTGGGTTACAGCCATATCTCTGGCCACCGGCCGCTTATTGGCCGGCGAATACCCCGGCGCCAAAGACCCGGCCGCGGCCACGCGCAAGCTCGGCCGCACCCTCGACGCCGGCGTGACGACCTTCCTTGACCTGACCGAAGAGGCCGAGTACGGCCTGCGCCCCTACGCCGCCGAGGTCGTCGCCCTGGGCGCGGCGCGCGGCCTGGGCGTGACCCACCAGCGTCACCCCATCCCCGACATGGGCGCGCCCACACCCCAGGCGATGGCCGCCGCGCTCGACACCCTCGACGCCGCCCTGGCCGCCGGCCACACCGTCTACGTCCACTGCTTCGGCGGCATCGGCCGCACCGGCACGGTCGTCGGCTGCTGGCTCGTCCGCCACGGGCTGAGCGGCGCGGCGGCTCTGGAGCACATCGCCGCCCAACGCGCCGGCACGCCCGACGGCGCGCGTCCCTCGCCGGAGACAGGAGGTCAGCGGCGGATGATCATGCAGTGGCGCGAGTTAATGGACAAGGGGTTGGTCGCCTAAGTGAACTTGTCACCTTATAATCAGGTTGTGTCCATGGACGGTCGTGATTGCGTGATATGGTGAGGCAAGATGGCAGAGACAACTGAAATCGTAACGGTGGTAAAAATGATGGAGCGTCTCCCAGAGGCTACTCAGAAGCGCGTCGTTGAACATCTGCGCGACTATCTAGCCGAGATCGACGAGGACGCTGAGTGGGATGCCCTCTTCGCGAGCACTGAACCGGCGTTGGTTGCCGAAGCGCAACGGGTGCGAGCGCAGATCGAGCAGGGCCAGGACGAGCCGATGGATTACGATCGGCTGTGAGAGCGCGAACGCTACCCTCTTTCTGGAAGGCTTACGAAACACTGGACGAGCGTCTCAAACGTCAGGCGCGCAAGTCGTATTTCCTCTGGCGCGAAAACCCTTTTCATCCGTCGCTTCAGTTCAAATGCATCAACGCTGAGGCGAATATCTGGTCTGTGCGTGTAACACAGGCGTATCGAGCGCTAGGAACCTTGACGGAGATACGATCACCTGGTTCTGGATCGGCAACCACGACGAATATCGCCGGTACTACGGTCGCTAGTCACCGTCTTCTAAGCTGCATCCGACTCCCCTAAGCCTGTGAAACCCAACGCCATCCGCCCCATCGCCATCTGCGTCTTCCAGCACGACGGCCACATCCTGGCCGCCGAGTTCTACGACCCGATCAAGCAGCAGCTGTTCTACCGCCCCCTGGGCGGAGCGATTGAGTTCGGCGAGCATAGCGCCGCTACGCTCGCGCGCGAATTGCAGGAGGAGCTGGGCGCGGCCGTCACCGACCTGCGCTACCTGGGCGCGCTGGAGAACGTCTTCACCTATAACGGCCAGCGGGGGCATGAGATCGTCATGGTTTACGACGGCGCGTTCGTTGATGCCACTCTCTATACACAGCTGTATCTGGACGGGGCCGAAGACAACGGCGCGCCCTTTCGCGCCGTCTGGCTCTCCCTGGCCGACTGCCGCCGCCCCAACGCCCCACCCGTCTACCCCACCGGCCTGCTCAAACTCCTGGAAGAACCTCACGCCAAGATCGCTAAGTAACGCAAAGAACGCCAAGAGAAGTTCTCTTGGCGTTCTTTGCGCCCTTGGCGATCTTGGCGTGAGGTTCTTCTATGCCGTGGCTTTTTCGCGCTGGCCGGAGCCGTTGGCCATCTGGTCCTTATACTCCTTCACCAGGTCGCGCTTCAGCACCTTCAGCGCTGCCGTCTTGGGCAACTGGTCGCGGAACTCGATCAGGCGCGGGTACTTATAGTCGGCCATCTGGTCCTTGCTCCATTTGACAAGCTCCTGCGGCGTCACGTTCTCGAAGCCCGGCCGCTTGACGATCCAGGCCATGACCGTCTCGCCGCGCTTGGCGTCGGGCACGCCGGCCACAGTCACCTCCAGCACCGCCGGGTGGCGGGCCAGCACCTCTTCCACCTCGCGCGGATAGACGTTGTAGCCGCCACAGATGATCAGGTCCTTCTTGCGGTCTTCGATGTAGAAGTACCCCTTCTCATCCATGCGGGCGATGTCACCGGTGTAGAGCCAGCCGTCGCGCAGGCTGATGGC
>CXWK01007755.1_pt1 | contig 15152 bp, 22 predicted proteins | sample 590851 | NCBI WGS metagenome assembly CXWK01 (sample SAMEA3498364, study PRJEB10139) | wastewater metagenome | biome: wastewater treatment plant; material: activated sludge | place: Denmark | collected 2014-08-01 | reverse complement strand
TTTTACCATGATTGCAACCTTCTTTCTATTGGCCTCTTCGGACCAAATTTTAGGTGGACCACCCATACGTTTTTCTGCTTTCTTTGCAGACTTCTTCCGCTTCTTAATACCTACTTCCATCTCTCGCACTTTTGACGTAATGTAGTACTTCCTCATCGACTCCTCGTCTGTGAACTCTCCTTCTGAAAGCTCATCATCCGTTTCCGCCGAATTTGGAATCCACTCTTTTGCAATACGTCCCATTAATAACCTCTTATCGAATGATCACTAACTTGACCGTAATGCACGATGACACGAGTAATGATACGCGCGCGTCCGTGCGCACGTTCATTTAAAATGTTATTCGTCGTCACCTTCTTCTTCTTCAACGAATCCTTCGTTCTTTGCAAGCTCCTTACTTCCAACAGCGACAATGTTGCACGACACTTGACATACAACACCGTCAATGATGATCTTCCCGCTCGTATTGTATCCAACGCTTCCTTTCTTAAACTGCTTCTTACTTCCGATGAGCGCTTGACCGTCGATGGTTATGGGAATCGCCATCTTCATTTTATCGAGTGCGCTTCTCGTTGGGAGCATCTTCCCTTTCTTATCCGTCTTTCCCTCTACCTTGGCCTCTTTCACTTTCTTTGCAGCTGTTGATTTTGCAACCACTTTTGCCTTAGCCATGATATCCTCCATTATGTTGAGAATCCGTAATACGCACAATACGTATTACTGCTCAACTATCAATATTATAAAATGAAATATACACCATGAACATTGTAAAAATTAATTAATTAATAGTATCTAGATCAGTTTTCTTCTCCTAATGAGTTAAACACGCCATTTGTCATGTCGTTTACGAAGAGCGCTATCCTGTAGTCAGAAGTCGCTACAATACACACACGTGTCTTATCAGCTTTGATTCTCTCATACTCGCTTTTGATGAAATCAAGTTCGGTAGGAACTGCTGGTAGCCATTTAGTGAGTTGCACTAACTTAACTGGAATATCTGAAATTTTATAGATCTTCATCCCACGAAAATTAATTGTCGGTGTTAGGCTTTTTTCTAGTTTTTCTAACCCATCCTCTAAGCTTATCTTTCCCATGCTTACGTTTCCACCCTTTCTTCATTCTCATTATCATTCGTTTTCTAAATAATGGATCTTTCCATAATCTTATAAGAGTTCTGCGTGATGCATTACTACACTTACGTTTTATTATTGGATTTTTAAACGCCTTCTTCACACCTATTGAAATTAATTTTCTTGATTTTAAAGAATGTTTGCCACCTTTAAATCCAACATGTGTTAAAGCCATTCTCTTTTTAGTTCTATGACTATGTTTCCATCCTTTAATATTTTCACCACCACTTGTGTTATTGTACGATTTATTTACACTCTTAAATCTTGCGATTAAATGCCTCTCAATCTTACATGCTTCTCTTCTCGAAACATTCATGCGTACAACTTTAAATTTAAAGCTTTTACATCCATGTTTCTTAATAGCTCTCGCTATCCAGAATCTAGGTGCAAGCTTACGCGCCTCTTTGCAATGCGCCTTCCATCTACGTTTAATGTGTTTACTCTGACCTACATATGTCTTTTTATTTTTAATACACGTGATAGTATATACGCAAACTCGCATTAGTCTATACTCTTTGATTTACGCGATTTTCTAACCCATCCACGTAACCATCTAGTAAAATGAGGTGTTTTTACGTACAATGTGCCTTTCTTTACAATACACTTATACTTAATGAGATGATAGATCACCTCAGTTGCAACCGTAATGGATACATCTAAATGCTCAGTAATATCCTTCGCATTAATGAATGAATTACTTAATAGGTATTCATACGCCTCATTTTGACTTTTAAATGAGCGAAAATACGAAGTAATTCCATTAATGTTTTTATCTTGCAATTTTGGGTTAAGCTCTTTCTTCTGCCATGAATGATCGTAATATCCATTTACGTCAGCTTTATATACACATCGTAAAAATGTTGCAGCACATTCTACATGAAGCTTTTTCACCTTTAGAATCTGTCCATTATTCTCATTACTATACAAACGACCTGCAAACGCAATCGCAATTTTTGCTAACTTAAACCTAATATTCTCTCCTTGGATTAGCGGAATACCGATATCGTAAAACTTACCTAAGCGATTTGAACTCGACATAATCGCGTCCATCGCTTCTTTAGAAAATTCTATCTGATCTGGGGTACGACTCCAAATCCACATAATCAATTCACGCTCTTCTTTCTGCGAGTAAATTGATTTTGTTTCACTATGATATTTATTAATATCCTCAATCGGAACTTCTTCATGCGATACGATACACGCAAAATCAAATCGTGCAATATCTTCTGGCGCTCTAATTAAATCCTGTAGCGCATGAATACCAAACGTATAATTAGCCATCGATCGACTTGGTGGATTTGCTAAAAATAATAATCTTGTTCTTGCATTCGTGATCTGTTGCACAATCTTTGTAACTTCAGCAATACCTTCACTTCTAATTCGTGACATCCGAGTCCAATCATTTTCTTTTAACTCAGATGCTTCATCTATTGTTACAAGACCTCGATCATTTAAAGGAATGCGTCCCCATGAAATTACCCAATGCGATCCAATCTGTTGCGCTCCACCAACGAGTCCAGCAAACGTACAATTTTCCGCACCAACAACTTCTCCAACTCCATAATATCGATGTAGTCCTTCAGCAACGTGACCCTTACCGCAACGAGTATCACCCAATACAATTGCATCGATTCTTGCTGGTGTTTTGTTTCCATGCACAAATTTGAATTCTAATGCGCTATGAAATACCACATCAACAACCATATGCAGTAAAAAGCGACCGTAGATTTTTGTAACGTTTAGTGCATACGATTGGTAAAGATCGTTCAGATAAATCCATACATCTTCAACCGACTCAAAATCTCTTGAAAACACAGATAAACGTTTGTGCAATTTTGGCGACATTACAAAAGATTCAATGTCTGACTTCGCCTTCTCAGCTCCACTGAATACGTACGTCGTAATCTGCGTCTTAGGCTCAACTGTTGAATATCCATCAAGATAATATGTATGGTTGGAATCTAAATCGTGTCCAACAAAATACGATATCTGTGCAGCTTGCCATTTGGTACGATCTTCACCTGGTGGCTGAGAGATAAATATGCGCAATACGTTTTGTGTTTCTGTCACACTAATTCTAAGTGCTTTACACGGCGTGCCCATGTAGGTTCGAATGACTGAAGGGATTCGTTGCGTCGTCACATCCAGAAACATTAAGAACTTTTCGTCTTTTGCGGTAATCTCTATCTTTGTTGCTTGCTGATATTTACATTTGCCTCCTCTACATTCAGAGTCAAGGCATTGTATCTCAACATGCTTTGGAATTTTGTATGGAGTTGCGCTACGGCCAGAGACGATTGCCCTTATCCTTATAGGAGTATTATGGAATTTTGATTTTGCGATATCTCCTAAATTGTTCAACATCGACTTACCCACTTTCCATTTATCTTTCTTCGGCCGTACATTGGATTATTTTTTCCAATTTTAGCCTTTGACATATTTAGCTTCCATTGCTTGGAAAATGGATGACGTGTTTTCATATAATGCGTTTTATGCCATCTTTTGCCTTTATTCCAAGGAATTTGGCCTATATGTGATTTACACATCTTCAACCTAGTAGCATTTGAATGCTTCCTTCCAAATTGCGATAAACTTAATTCTATTCTCGATGCTCTAGACCATCTAAATCCACACGCGCCATCTCCACCAATTGTAATGTTGTATAACTTTACTCTTTTCTTCCAATATGCTATACTTGTAATTTCTTTTGCGTTTGCTTCAGCGTTTGTTTTGCATTTTGCTATGCATTTAACTTTAAATGCATCACATCCATATTTCCGTATCGCACATTTAAACCTAGATTTTTTCCCATTCATTGCTGATCTGCAATGAGATGTCCATCTTCGTTTTATGCTCTTTCCTGTTTTACCAATGTATATCTTACCATTACGTGTATTCGTAATTTTATAGATATAAAACATCCTCTTCCTCAGTGAAACGCTGGGATCGAGTTTTTACGCTCGACCCCAGCGAGTGTCTACCTACGAACTACTTACGCGACTTCTTCTTTTTCTTCGCGCCTTTCTTCTCCTTTTTAGCCTTCTTCTTTTTCTTTGGCTTCTCTTCCTCTTCCTCGTCTTCTTCCTCTTCTTCTTCCTCCTCTTCTTCGCCCTCTTCACTCTCTTCTTCTTCTTCCTCTTCTTCCTCTTCCTCAGACTCTTCCTCAGACTCTTCCTCAGACTCTTCTTCTGAAGATTCGCTATCTGCAGTTCCAACCACAGAGATATTCTGATATCCACCGTCATTGGTCTTTACACGAATAGAAAATTCCTCTGCATTATCGTCAATAAAGCTTTCCAATGCATCAGGCAAATCTTCCATATCATCAGGAAGATCAACACCGATTACTTCACAATGACCCTTAAAGAACGCAATGTTGTTCTCATTCTCAAGTCCATGGTACGTCGTAATCTCCTTACCCTTCAACTTACCACTCGCAATCTTAAACTTCTCAGCCACCTGCAAACGGCCATTCTTAGAAGTACCAACCGTCATACTTACCAATTCAGCGGTATACTCACCATCTTTTACTTGCGAACCGCCGGTCCGAGCTTCGGTCTTGGACCACGACTTGGAAAGCTTCTTCAGTGACTTTGCGATATCAGTAGCCATTATGTAACACTCCTTAATTTGAAACATTTAGGTTAACGCGTTAAGCTATCTCATCTCATCTTCGGTTGGCACATTATCACCTACATATTTCACCTCCTTTCCTCATTCATCCTTTCCTTTCTTTTTGCGGCCGGAATAGTAATCCGCTATTAAAGCGTATGTCTTCTTAGGATCTGCAAAGCAGTATAATTCCTTTGGAAGAAATCCATCTCTATCCCCAGCCTCTAAATACTCAGAAGGTTCGAATGAAATCATTCTCTTCTGTTTGCGTATTAATTTACCTGTTTCAGAATCTTTTGTTTTTACCTCCTTAAAATCAATGCAACCAATTACCGATACGAGTGGAATGATAATACGACGCGCTCGATCAGGTAATGTTGAAATTGTTTTTGTTACGACACCATTCATTGTATTGACATCTTTGATTTGCATATGCGAGATGAAAATACATCCATACGCAGATCCAATAATTTTGTTCATTACTTTTTTGAACTCATTATCGATCATCCCAACGCCTTTACCATATCCAGCTTCTGATTGATGCTCAATCTTTAGCTTTTTGCAAATATACATTTCAGCATTCGTATACATTGCGTCAACAAAGTCAAATACTACTGTTCTGTATGGCAACTTCTTTCTATTCTCAATGAGATAGTCAACGGCTGCAACTAATCGCTTATGACTATTCACAAGAATATATGGCACCTTCAGTCGCTTAACCTCTTTCTCTGATGTGACGAGAAATACTGCATTCGGCCAACCAGACGCAAGATTTGTTTTTCCAATCTTTGGTGGTCCAAAGAACATAAACGCTGATCGCTCTAACGAAATCTTTCCATCAGACGTTTGAATCTCAATATCTACATCTTCACTAAATCCTCTCGCATAATTATTCGTCGCCATCGTTTTCTGCCTCCTCATTTTCGGTTACTCTGTACGCCGGTCGAATTGTCAGTAATTTAATTTCCTTCTTTTCGTCTCCATGGCATAGTCCATAGTATTGGCATGTTCCCCATTCATGAATACAGTAATTAAAATCTTGAAAATAGTCTTCCTTTGTTTTGCAACTAAGAATATTCTCAGTGACTTTTTTCAAGGAATTGAGTACATGCACACCATCAATAAATGGCTTCTTCAATCGCTCTAAATGGAACTTCAATCCTCCTTCACCAGACTGATACCATCCTTCCAATCTTCTCAAGAATTCGCCTTTTGACTCTGACTTCTTTTGGCGAATGCTCGGCTTGCGAATGATTTGGTAGATAATCCCGTCAACTTTATTTGACTTTTTTGTCTCTATCAAATTATTAATTGTATGGTACAAACTTGACTGTGGATCAGTCCTAATTCCTTGCACACGATGCATATCCAAACTCTTGAGATTTTTCAATTCATAAATGTAATTCGCTCCTTGATTCTCAAGAATGTTATCGATCTTTCCTACTACGGTCACCTTACTATTCAAATCGTATTGCAACTCTTTCTCAGTCTTAATATGCCGTGTTGCTTTTAGAAACTTTGAATAATGATACCGAAATGCTCGCAACATTCCAATTGTTGTAAATGCCTGTTCAGCAAGTTTCTCTTCATCTCGTATTTCCATTTGTGGAAATTGCTTACGAGCTTTTTGTGCCTCATTTTTAAAGCTATCTTTGACAATTTGCTCAGCGCGATGTGGATTAGAGAACAATGTCTGGATTCCATTATGCATAATACGCCCTGTGATAAATGGAATCTTCATCACAACTTTCTCCAAACGACGGATGTGCTTCCAGTAATAATATCGTGGACACTTTCGGAATCCACTCATACTGGAATATGAGACAAACAGTTTATCAGCCATTAACCAGCCTCCTTAAAAGATGACTTCAATTCAGTAATCAGGTTTTTCTTTTTTCTCAAACAATCGTACACTTTCGTTTCTACAGTGTTTTGCGTAACGAAATCAACGTAAGTGATAGATGAATGTTTCTCAGATCCCTTTCTTCTAATTCGAGCTTCGCTATTCGCGCGGAGATCGTACGACCAGTGATTGGAATAATATATTGCAAACTTGCTCGCAGTGAGGGTAACTGATTCAGCTGCCTTTTTCTGAGTAGCCAACAGAATTGTATATCTCTTGTCATGCTGAAATCTCTTAATCACCATGTCGGGATCTTCAGTTGCGCCGGTTAATCCAAGAACTCCATAACCTAAGCGCGTGAGGATGCGACGAATTTTGTTTATCGAAAATCTGAATGCTGCCCATATCACAACCTTATTGTGACGTGCATCCATTTCATCTAAGGTCTCGATTAATGCTTCATCTTTATTTGTTGGGATGATCTCAACATTACCTTTATCATCCTGTACGTAGCCATCGCAAATTTGCAATGATTTTGAAATAAGCGCAAAGATATATTGTGTATCAATCTTTACCTTACCCAATTCCAATTTGTACGTACTCTTGAAATCTGCCAACAATTGCTTCTGCTTAGGTGTCATCTCAATATCGATTGGCTTATAAATTGCTGGTGGCAGCTTCAGCGATTTATTTGAAACACGAATACAAAACGTTGAAATTTTATCGATGAGCTCTTTCACCATCTTCTTACGAGGAAGCGTCTTCATTCCTACTTTCACGAAGTAGGTGTTAATGAACGCGTAATACGACGAGCCCAGCATATTCGTATCATCGAGAAATTTGATCTGTGCGTAGAGATCTGCGATATTTTCTGTAACTGGAAAACCAGTCATAATGTATCGTCGCGCGATTCTTTTGCCAATATCCCATAGCACCTTTGTGCGCATCGTATGTGGTGACTTGATCTTCGTACTCTCATCAAGAATGATTGCATCCCATTTGCAGCTTACAATTTCTCTGTAAATGTTTTTCACACCATCATAATTGACAAGAAACAATACTGTGTTGCTTGACTTTGCGTTATATGGACCGGCTGAAACATGCGATGCTCTCATTCCATATTGTAGCAGTCGTCCTTTCTTTCTTCGAGATCCAACCAATACTACCCATCTGAAATTTGAATGTTGGCGAATTTCTGACGGCCATGTTGATTGGACGCTCAACTTTGTTGATACAACAAGTACTCGACGCAATCTTGCTTTATCAACCACATCCAATGCTGCAAGCGTCTTACCCGTTCCGTAATCTGCAAAGATACCTGCAGCTTTCCTCGCTCTTGCAAATTCGGATATGTTAACTTGATGCCCCATCAACTTGGTGCGAATCATATATCACCGTAAGCTCCATGCTTGATCAACAGGATCGCGATCAATGACCTTTGCGTCAACTAACCGTTTGAACAGCCCTTCAATTTCGTCTGGTGTTGCGTCCAAATAAATCAGCTTCAACGATTCTTGATTTACGATGAAGCGATTGCTCCCACTCAACCTTGCCTTATATTCAGTCTCAATAAGATTCATGAAGTCATCATACAATTTATTTACAGCAGATTTTTTCTCGTGCTCTCTATAGGCAATGATTCCTGCATATGTGCCGACAACCAAAATCGAAATGATTGCCATTACCCAAAATACCTGATCCATACATCCTCCTACCGAATGATTGAAATTGCTACGATTGACGCTTGCTCAATTGGAATTGCCTCCAATTTGCCTTCATTTTGAATGATGTAATAATTCTCAGTCTGGTCTACAATGCAGTACGATCTTTTGACTTCTAAGCCCGATGCATTTGTCATAACGGCATTATTGAGCGCAATCATTTGCTCATCGTAGCTTTTATCGAAGAACTCCTGCAATTTATCTGACATCATACCCTCCCAAAGATTGCCCAATGTCCAATCCCAATTGCGTCACAAATATTATGATTCAATTCTTCCCATTCATCAGTGTCGTATTGCCATTTCTTTTTTCCACAATACGTTGGTGCAATTCTATTCTTTGTGACCTCTTTTGAGAGTTGTCCTTTCCAACCTCGCGGCAACGTAAATACAAATTTGCTTACTTCATCTCGCATTTGATAAAACAATCCACACATGAATGCTAGCTTCTCAATAGATCCAGATTCTCTTGCCGCATGACCCGCAACGCTCCAGTGATCTGGCAATTCACATACAATCGCCACAACGCCATATTCTTCTCGCAACTCCGAGACTTGTCTAAACACCGAATGTGCTTTATCATAAAATTCTCCATCTCTCTTGGTAATTTTATCTGGAGAAACCAATATAGCATGCACGAGTTCTTTTGACTTCTTATCAAATATTGCCACACCGCAATAATTGATCGATGGATCAATGGCCATGATCGTTTTCATTCTTCATCTTCCTCTTCAGCCAGCGTTTGCGTCGTTTTGAGCTTATACTCATGCTCCAATAATACTGAATGCAACATCATATCTGGCGGAGTCCAATTCGGTGGCTTAATGACATCAAACTTTGTACCTCGTTTTGATTCTCCAGAATGTCTCGCTCTCATCTTTGTCATATTGGCCGCATGCACAATATCCCAACCTTTTGGAAATGGCAAGTTCATCATGACTGCCGTACCGATCGCAACATATACTGTATCAATAAGCGCATCAAATGCCTTCACTAAATCTTGCTACTTTACAGCATCTTCAAATTCAATGACTTCCTCTTTCAGAAATTTCATTCGAAATTCTAAAAGTTCAGCAATAGGAAATGTTGGATATTTCTCAACTGGTATTTCAAATTTCTTATGGAATTCAAGCACATCGCGATGAAGATTGAATGACATGCACCTTTCTCCTCTTATATAAATGTTTCACCTCTTTCCATTCCTTCACTAATCCCCAACTCTCCTTTGAGACCTTTGCTTCCACCTTCAATGGAACTTTGAATGTGACGTGATCTTCCATTGCTTTCACTAACTCATCAACGATCAATGGCAATGGCTCTTTGTTGTTGACTTCGAATAACAACTCGTCATGCACGTTCATTAGCATGCGTACATCCATTCCGCTTTTCTCAATGAGAGTATCGCATCGAATCATTGCGGCTTTTACCACATAGGCTTCTGTGCCTTGAATGAGAACGTTTGGACCTTTATACGCAAATTCATGTGGCACTTTATATTCACGATGAAATGACATCAATGGCGAATCGAATGCTAGCTTCAAAACTCCAGTGCGATACAACTGACTTACACATTGCTTAGAATATTCTTTGACTGGTACGTTCGCATAATACCGATGAAGAATCTGTTCAGCATCTAATCTTGTTGTCTTCTTTCTCGCTTTACTTCTTTGCAACATTCCAATGAGCTTCGTTCCACCCATTCCAAATACGAGGCCAAACTGAATGTTCTTCGTATCTTTACGCAACTCTTTCTCAACGACTCCAAACAACATCTGACATGCTGCATCATGTGGGTCCCAACCATCTTTCACTTTATGGATTAGTTTCTTTGCATTTGCATAATGAAAGAAGATCATCATTTGCAATGCTTTATAATCGATCGCGACAAACGTATAACCTGGTCGAGGGATAAAAGCTCGACGTGCAATCTTCGGTGCTTTTGCGGTACGACTTTCGTCTGGACGAGGAATTGTTTGAATCAATTCAGCAGATGTTCTTCCAGTTCTTGCGCCTGATGAGAATAGAAAAAACCTGGCGAATGGATCATTCCATGTTGTATGTCTCTTCCACAGAGGATCGAAATACGTTCCCTTTTGTTTTCTGTAAAATCTATCCAACAAAACCAAGCTAACGAATGGATGATCATCATGCACCATCAACGCTTTCTGATCTGTAACAAGATTTCCATTGTCGTTGATTGGTAAATTGATACCAAGTTGCTTACAACAACTTCCCAACAACTTTGGAGAATTGCATTTGAACTCTCCAGTTTTGGATTCCCATTTAACATTGTTCTTTCTCAATAAACCAACGAGCTTGCGTTGCGTATCGATAATATCTTGACCGTATTGTCGAGCTTGTGCTCGAACGAATTTGCGATCTACCATCATGCCAGTTTCTTGCATCTTCAGAATGATTGGCACAAGCTTCTTTTCGAATTGATAGATCGCATCGAACTTTCGAATTGGACCACGGAAAAGAAACCACAATTTCTCAGTGAAGACCGAATCTTCAATGGCGTATGGCTTGATCTTAAAACGAGGTAGCATTGAGAAATCAAACTCAGTGCCTTCCTCCTTACATTTCTTCTTTGCTTTTCGAACATATGGCGCAAGCGCTTTCTTCTCTTTGATATCTGCACCAAGATATCGTTGCGCCATTGGCTTTAAACCTTTGCGACTGGCAAAGTTCTCATCCAATAATGTTCCAGCGATAAGTGGATCTTCCCAAGGACCTTTACAGTAGATGCCAACATTCTTCAGAACATGTGCATCAACAGTATACGGAAACATAATTTTTGTGATGGATGGATCTTCCGCAATTCGCTTGATCTTTTCGATTTGCTCAGGTCGATGTGCGTTGTAAAGCTCAGCGTTCAATTTCCAATCACACGACGTAATGATGAATGGCTCTTTTCTGTTATTGAACTCACTGTCTATTGCGACTGCTTTATCTGGATCAGCCATTTGTCAACTCATAAAATTTGTTAACAAGTTCGTCAACTTCAGATTTTGAAATGACGTCTGGATTTACTGTATCATACTCAACAATTATGCGACCCAGTACTTCATAGACAACTTCCCTTATTCTATCTTTAGTTAGATTTTCCATGGTTTGTCAACCTATCCCAGGTTGTGCCATTGAACGTGTAACATTGTGCTGCAACTGGCTTTAACATTATCGGTGCATCTGAAGATCTCGATATAACTACAATTGTTGAGACTAATACACCAGCTGCGAATCCAACAATCGTGAAAAGTACATATGTGATGTTCATCGAACTGGCTCTTCACTACCGATATAGAACGATTCAAAATTCTCATCCATCGTAATCTTATCGCTCAACGATGTAACGTATAGATCTCGCCATTCATCTTTATATGGCTTTCTCCAAATGATTTTGCGCACACCAATTTGAATCAATGCTTTTGTACAGTTGAGGCATGGTTGATACGATGAATATGCGGTGAGCCATCCATCTTTCTCATTTCCTCTTGCTGCGCATTTCAGCACCGCATTCATTTCTGCATGAATAGTTCTGATACATGATTTACCCGATACTCCGGATCCAGCAATATTGTTTTCCACAAATAAACAGCCAATATCGGAACAATGATCGTCGCCGCTAGCACTCCCATTATAACCAATGCCAAGCAAAATGTTGTCACGAACAATAACACAAGCAATCTTGACGCGACACGTTGAAGCTTTAGAAGCAACATCACAATGTTCCATCCAGTATAAATGGTTAAGATTTGGATTCATGCTCATCCGCCAATTCTGCGAGATAATCGCCATGACATGGTTGAGGTTTGCAATAGCACCGAAGTACTTTGCCTTTTAGCTCACCAATTCTACGTAAAATTTCTTGCCGTCTCTTCTGCATCACATTCGTATAATCTTCTCCGCTTAACCATGCTCTATGCGCTTTCACTGGATCTGAGGTAGATATACCAAGATCTTTCCAATGATACTTTGCTGCCACAAATTGATTGACAAATATATTTCCCCAAATTGACGGACGTCCTATGTACACAGACTCAACTCCCAGATTCTTTTTTCGTTTTCCGTTGATCACTGTTGTTGGCATGCTCATCAACTCCATTTGGAATATCCATATATAAATTGCAATCAGCGCCATCGACTGCGTTGACAACATTATTTATTCCTATCAACATCCAAAATGGAAGCGCAATATACGCACCGCAATTTCCTTTCTCTGCCGATCTATGTCGTTCAAAATGCCTGCACTTTCCGCACAGCTTTTTCTTTATGGCATTTGTCTCTTTCATTTCACCGCCTTCTTCACAATGCTGTTGATCTTTTCAACCACATCATTCCACCTTGGAATGGCCTTCATTACGATATCAAATTGTTCAGCGGCAAACTCTCTCCTACTTTTAGGTGACATGCCTTCAATGATCGTTACGTCTCGATAGTATCCTTTTCCAAAGCCAGATGCTTCTGATTTATCTCCATGCATTGGAGTCAACGTTCTCGCTGCATGGATATATCTCGGCCTCCACCATCCACTACCTGAAGCTTGATAACAAGGCGCCAACATTCCCGTTGATTCTGCATATCGTTGCAGCAATTCCGGTTCTGACAAGAAGTTCCCGTTTTTACGAAGATGCGCAACGATTGGCCATTCTGCACCAAGTTTCTTGTGCCATCTAGAATGATCGCCGAGCGATCCATAAATCCACCTCTTCACTCTATTTCTCGGTATATCTACTTCAGCCTTCTTCAATCTATAGTTGTAGAGGAACGAACTTGGATCGTAACTCATTGTCGATGTAAACGGTGTACCTTCAAGTATGATGCTTCGGTCACCAAACTCAAAGAACGAACCCAACAAGTTTGTCTTTCGACGGAACATATCCTCTCGCAACCGCTCTAACTTCTTTTGATCCTTTACAATACGTTCCCGCTCAACATGTTTTCCGGTCCCATTTTTGAGTAGGAAGTCTCTGAATAGCTCATTGTCTCTGATTCCAGCTAGTGCCTTGTTGGCCCTCCAATCGTCGATGAGATACAGTACATTATCATATCGTGACGCAGAGATAATTTGAATGAGAAATTGATTCGAGAAATCTCCAATTGCACCCAATCCTAGTATGAGCAATTTGTATTGATCGAGTTTTTCTCCGTACTCAATTTTCCTCCAATCAACCGAATGTCCTGCTTTCTTCAGCGCTTCATTCAATGCAACTATGCCACTGCCGAAAAAGCCTGGTCTGGGATTCTGCGCTTGAACTTTCATCATCCCACTTAGGAGTATGCGCATGGATTCAATCCTTTCTTATCGAGTCTTTAGCGTCATTACCGTCTCTCAGGTTTTCCGATACTCATTGAGTATGGTAACCATTTCTTCTCTTTTCCTGAATATCGATACACACGACCTTTCGCATCGACACCATATAACGTGTACGTCATCTCACCATCGTATCTAGTCCATTGAGGTGCAATGAGTTGTGTGACTTTTAAATCTGGCATCATCGCTCCAATCTATTTCGGTAGAGCTTAAACATCTCGTCATTGTAATTACACACCGCAACGCTATGATCATCCATTGCAAGTAACCGGCATAATTGCGTGACTGATAGCCCTCCAGTAAATTCTTTCTTACACATTTCAATTACATCTTCCAATGGTGCGCGTGTCTCAATGAAATGCGTATATGGGACGCCATACTTTCTCGTTACATCCCAATCTTTAATAACATTGTAATCTTTCTCATAGACATGCAATGAGCCAATATTATAGCACAATGTTTTTGGCGTTACTCCCAATGAGTTTGCCATATACCGCAAAAGAAAATGCCAATGGATAGTGTCAATCGAAAAGCCAGTGACAAAGTCAGATGAACGAGATGTCACGATCAACGTCATCTGATTGTCTCTAATGAGGAATTGTAGAAACACATTACAAGGAATATGTGTCAAGTCAAGATTCACTGATTCTTCTTTTTGTAGAATTGTACAGCAAGCTTGACGGGAACAAGGGTCCCTACGTAATCTGCTTAAAACCGCCTCTAATTGCCCGCTAAGTTTTTCTCCATACGATGCACCTAACGTCACCCCATCATTCGTATATTTCCGAATGCCTTTGTTATACGCCTCCATCGTCTCAATATCATTCTTACCTGCAAGCATCGCACACATTTCCGCAAGTACAAATCGAATTGGTACAACTCTATGTGTTGGATGTGAGAAGAAACAAATTCCAGCCTTATTGATTGGAATTTCTAGATTTGCGTCGACGATTTCTCTTGCCATTTTACTTCCGCGACTTTCATGGAGTACGATATGGTTACCACTAATAAATTCTCCCCATAATCCATGATAGACTCCTGAAAACGTCATACTCATTTCAGCATTCGTCATCATTTCCTCCAATCAACGCTTTCAAATCTTTCTGAAATTTCCAACTCTCACCGATTCTCTGATAGTATGATGGATGATAGACCGATTGATGAGTGATATGCAATCGCGTTAACTCCCTATCTGCAACTTTTCCAAGCGCAATGACTCTCACATCATTCGAATTTAAGTATATAACCTGCGACAACTCATCGAACAATCTATGCACACATTCGATCAATGTGATTGGACGCAACTTCGTATATGCGCTTAGCTTATTATCTTTTGGATTGCACTTCACAACGTTTGTCAAATAATATTGTGTGGGATGTATATGGCACGCATCCAATGCTTCTTGAAAAATGCATCCACTCACACCATTATTCAATGGCACAAGCAGTTGCTCTCTTCCTTCCTGAAAGCCTGATGATTCTCCAAGAAATATATACTTGATGTTATGTCTTGCACCAACTGCACCGATTGGA
>CXWK01020982.1_pt1 | contig 15165 bp, 14 predicted proteins | sample 590851 | NCBI WGS metagenome assembly CXWK01 (sample SAMEA3498364, study PRJEB10139) | wastewater metagenome | biome: wastewater treatment plant; material: activated sludge | place: Denmark | collected 2014-08-01 | reverse complement strand
GGCACCGTCAATCAGGACGAGGTAGCCCATTTCATGCGCAGCATCTAGCAGATCGCTCTCAGCATCAAAGCAAGAGCCCATCAGGCCTCAATCTGATGGGCTCTTGTGCTTTTTTGCTATCGGTCGTCAGCCATGGGCCAACTGCTGAGGGCTGTCAGCTGATTGCTAGAAGCTACCCTTGAATCTCATCTTCCAGCATCTCCTCACTGGCCGGCATCCCGTAAGCTACATATTTGGCGTAGGATAGGTAGATCCCTGCACTGTCCGTCATGGCTTTGGACCCGGCCGTCAGCCGAACGACTTTATCGGAGCCGGGTGGTTCAATATTTTGGAGCATGCTGACGTGGTCGTGCAGGAGTCTGATATAGCGCTCTACCGCCGATTCGACGTCTTTATAGGCCTTCAGAATATCATCGGTCATAGTTGTCCTCCGTAATACCTTGAGCATACACTACGGCTATGCAACGCCTCAACGTTTCGGTGTCACGAAGGCTTCTTGATGCCATCCTCGCCTCCGGTGAGAAAGAGAGCGTTTCGACTAAGCAGCTGGCTCAGGCTGTCAGCGAGTTGTCGAGAATCTTCACCAAAGAACGGGATCGCCTCAATGTTTCGTATCTGGATAGTAGCCACTTAGGTGCGGCATATCTTCAGTATTTTCTGCCGGTCAATCTCGCCAAGATACAGCGATTGCTCGATGAGATGCCTACTCCTGAACTGGACGAAAGTTTCTCAGTGTTGGACCTTGGTTCAGGTCCTGGTACTGGGGCATTGGGAGTCCTCGACTGGTGGCAACAGCAGGCGTTGCAGTCTCCCCTGTCCGTGACTGCTGTCGATGGTTCGAAAGCAGCTCTTAGCCAAGCCCGACAGTTGTGGGATCGATACTGTCAGGCGGCTACTGTTGGAGCCGCGAGTTTACAGACCTATGAAGGAGATCTTGAGCGGCGAGTCTGGTTGGAGCAGGTTCAACAACGGGCTCCCTTTGATCTTATTATGCTCGCCAACTGCCTGAATGAGATTCATGCAGATGCAAAAGACTCAATCGAGATGCGTACTGGCATGGTCCTGGAGGCTTTATCGCTCCTCGCCCCGCACGGAACGATGATGATCGTCGAGCCGGCTCTACGCGAAACTTCGCGAGCCTTGCTGCAGGTGCGTGACAAGCTACTCCAAGAGAAACACTGCACCATTTACAGCCCCTGTCTTCATGAAAACGGATGCCCGGCTTTGGTGAAGCCAGATGACTGGTGCCACGAAGAGCGAGCGTGGGAACCGCCGATGATCATTCAGCAGATCGACAACGAAGTGGGTTTCATTAAAGATGCTCTGAAATTCTCCTATCTATTGTTACGCAAAGACGGCAAGACAATCGTCGATCGGCAACCCAATGTGTATCGAGTCGTGAGTGAATTGCGAGTCATGAAGGGCGAAAAACGAGCATGGCTCTGTAATGAGCAAGGCCGACAAGAAGTCGGCCGGCAAGATCGCCTTGCGTCTCCCGACAATGAAGCCTTCGACCACTGGCACCGCGGCGCTATCGTGCAGATTGAGAAGATCGCACACAAGGAACGAAAGGGCAAAGTGTCGACGCTGGGCCGAATCGAGGGCGATGGGAAGGCACAACTCCTTCGTCCTGTTTGAGGTTTCATTGAGGGGAGATCTGGCATGAGCATTCCCAATAAGGGGCCAAGAAAGCTTCGATTGACTCATCCTGGGGCGTCGGTGACGCTCCCCACCGCTCAGCTCTTGAAGAGCAGGTAGGATTTTCTCTAATACTTTTGCAATAGAGCGAGGCGAATGATTTTTATCATATCAGATGATCGTATGCTCCATGTTCTAAACTTTGTGGTTGAGTCGCAGAGAGAATTTGAAGGCGTGGACGTCGAAGAGGGTATCTATAAGTTTTTTGACGAATCAGGAAATCCGCCAGTTGCGGAGTTTGAAAAGCCAAGCAAGCGCGGGAAACTACTCGATCTGATCCCATGGGTTTAAGCTGGTCCCTATAGTTTGATTCAGGATATTTCTGGCAATCTCCCGCGTCTACTCGACTCTCGGGACTCAATCGCTGGCCTTGATGTAAATTCATACTTCTAGACTCTAAGAGGATGTACGTCGCTTTCTGGTGAATCGATAAAGCCGAGACAGAACGTGTGGTTGTTTGATCTTCAAAGGCGGCGGGTCTGGAGAGGACTCGTTGCCGCTCCCTCTCTCATGGTGCTGCGCGGAGTGGATCTGCGAGAAAATCACGGTCGAGCTGAACTGTCTGAGTAGAGCAGGACTGCTAGTGTTGGGCTAATCAATTACTTTACTGAAAGCTGATGACCGATCGCTAGAAGCTAATCCGCTTCCGGCTCTGAACTGCCGTGCTGGTGGGACACCTTGTCTTCTTCGAAGAGGTCCGCCATTTCCTCAGCCATGATGGCGTCATCATCCTGAATAGCGAAGACAGGGAGTTCTCTTCTCACCTTGGGTTTTTCTTCTGGAGAAGGGTCGGGTTGTTTTGGCGTGTCACTCATAGTCTCAGTATACACTAGTGCTGGGAGCACGAGCAGATTTATTCAAAGGCCTCTAACGAAGATCGCTCGACAAATTGGCGCTGACACCCCTGACAGGTGACAAAGTAGTAAGCGTCCCGTACGGACACCGTGGCTCGAAGGTCGAGATTCACACCCCGATGATTGCACGCGGTGCATGAAATCTCCTTTAGGCGAAACGGGATGTCAGGCTGTGTGCGGAGATAGAATTCCATGTCGGTATAGACAGGGAACGTGTAAAAGCACTTCTTACAGATGCCCCGCCAGTCGCCGTCACTCCCCATGAACCGTTCATCGATGGCAAAGCTCGATTGCTTGCAGATCGCGCAGGGGACGGTGTTCAGACGGCGTTCCACTTCTTGCTGAGTCAGCGTGACCATACGGAGAGTATAGCGGGCGAGGAAAAGGAATCGCAACTGGTGCCGCAGTCCGGGTGAGAATGCTTGACGCTTCTCCGGGGCACGCTATACTCACAATGCCATGCACATGATTACGGACCAGTTGTTGGTCGGGAATATTGACGATGCGCAGCAGCCACCGGCGGTCGTCGGTACTCTGTTGCTGGTGGCCGAAGAGTTGGCCGTCACCCCTGCCCCCTGGATGGATTACCGCCACATTCCCTTTCGAGAGTTTGCGAAGGCCGATCCTGCAAAGTTGATGGAAGCGGTGCAATGGCTTGAGTCGCGGGCACCGACCGAGCGAAAACTGGTCTGTTGCCGGGCCGGCATGGGTCGATCGGTTTCCGTCGTCATGGCGTACCTCTGTTGTGTGGAAGGGAAATCCTACGACGAAGTCCTAAAACTCGTCATGATCCGGCATCCAGGTGCCATGCCGTTGCCGAATCTACAGGTCGCCATCGAGCAGGTTCGTCAACTCCGCCGTTCCAGGTCGTCTCACCACGCTGGGTCCTAAGGCGGTACTCGCTTCCATCGCACAATCTTGCCTTTCCCTCCCTCTCGTGGCTTAATGCCGCACATTTCCTACTCAGAGCGCGGTTACGGAATGCCTGAACTTCCCGAAGCTGAAGTCGTTGCTCGACAAATCCGCGCACGTCTACTCGGTGCGCAGCTGACCGATGTATGGATCGGACGAGAGGATATTGTTCGAGAGGGGTATGACACCGCGTCGTGGTATTGCGGTGCGGCCCTCCAGTCCGTTGAACGGTTCGGCAAAAGTGTCGCCTTGGGGTTTGTGAACAGTCGAGCCTGTCGCTATGTCGTGGCTGAGTTGGGGATGACCGGGCTTCTCCTGTTCCAATCGGCACCGACCAAACATCCACAGCATGTTCATGCGAGACTGTCGTTCAAAGGAGGTCACGAACCAGAACTGCGGTATTGGAACCCCCGCAGATTCGGACGCCTCTCGCTGTTGGATAAAGCCGGACTGGATCGCTATCGCACTCGACGATTTGGGATGGATCCATTGGCCGCATCTCAGCAGGACTTTGTGCGACTCTTACAGGAGCGCCGCGGGCGGCTCAAAACCCTCTTGATGCATCAACAAGTCATTGCCGGCATCGGGAACATCTATGCCAACGAGATTCTCTTTCGGGCGGGTCTCCACCCGAATCGCCAGGTTCATCAGGTGTCGGTGCGCAAGATCGTAGCGCTCTATGCGATCATGCGGGAGGTCCTGGATGAGGCCATCAGGCATGGGGGATCAAGTGTGCGAGACTTTTTTGCTCCTGACGGGAGCGAGGGGCAATACAAGCGGCGGCATCTCGTTTATGGGAAAGAGGGACAACCCTGCCCGAATCACTGTGGTGGAGTGATTCAACGCCTTCGGGGCGAACGGAGCTCATATTTTTGTCCCCGTTGTCAGGCCATGCGATCGAAACGACAACCATAGCCGACAAAACTTATTATATTGCGGATGGTTAGGATGATATCTGGCGAAATGTCTTCGCTAGGTCTTTTGATCCCCCTCACTATTAGTTCCTCTGGCGGCTTGAGTCATCCTGGTAGTTTCAGCTAAAATCCCGCTCCCCTATTTGCCTGAGTTACTACGAAGGAGAATTCGCATGGCTAAGGTGTTGGAAGGCCCCGGCATGGGGCTGATGAAGAAGTGGGGGATTCACGTCCCCAACTATGTCGTCGTCACGTCCGTTGACGAACTGACCAAGCTCGGACAAGCCAATGATTGGATGAAGACCTCGAAGTTAGTGGCCAAGGCGCACGAGGCGCTCGGCTCACGCTTTAAGCTCGGTCTGGTCAAAGTTGGTTTGGATCTGAACGGCGCAATTGCTGCGACCAAGGAAATGATCGGTCGTCAGGTCGGCAGCATCACCGTGTCGCAGGTCATTGTGTCGGAGATGGTCCCACATAAAGAGGAATACTATTGTGCGGTGAAATCGACCCGCGAAGGCAGCGAGATTCTTGTTGCCAATTGTGGTGGGATCGAGGTTGAGTCGAACTGGGACCGGGTGAAACGCCTCTGCTTGGAAGTCGGGCAGGCTCCCTCGGCGGGTCAACTCGAAAAACTTTCAAAAGATGCTGGATTTACCGGCCCGCTCGCGAAAAAGATGGGTGACTTTGCCGGCAAGATGTTCACCTGTTTCGACAGCGAGGACGCGCAATATCTCGAAGTGAATCCAGTCGTCACGCGAGAGAGTGATGGCGAGTTGGTCGCGCTCGATGCGGTCACGTTGTTGGATGGCGATGCCAAGTTCAGGCATCCGGATTGGAACTTTCAATTCGCTGCTGAGTTCGGCCGTTCCTACAGTAAGGACGAAGTCGAAGTCATGGCGGTCGACAGCAAGATCAAGGGCTCAGTAAAATTTATCGAGATTCCTGGCGGGGACACCGCCATGCTACCGGCCGGCGGCGGCGCAAGCGTGTACTATTCTGACGCGGTTGTGGCACGAGGCGGCAAGCTGGCGAACTATGCGGAGTATTCCGGTGATCCGCCGGATTGGGCTGTGGAAGTGTTGACGGAAAAAGTTTGTTCGTTGCCCGGTATCAAGAACATCATCGTCGGTGGTGCGATCGCGAATTTTACCGACGTCAAGAAAACGTTTGGTGGAATCATTAACGGATTCCGCAAAGCGAAGGGCGACGGCAAGTTAAAGGGCGTGAAGATCTGGGTGCGCCGCGGTGGACCGCGTGAGAAGGAAGGTCTCGATGCGATGCGCGCACTGAAAGACGAGGGCTTCGACATCAACGTCTTCGACCGCAACACTCCGCTGACGGACATCGTCGACAAAGCGTTACAGAAGTAACGAGCTATCAGCTATTAGCCATCAGCTGTCGGCTGAATGCTGACCGCTGGAGGCTTCACTGTTGGAGGACTTTCGATGAGTATTCTGGCCAATAAAGACACCCGCGTGGTGATTCAGGGTGGAGCCGCCGGTGTCAATGCAGCCCGCCGCATGGCGGAGTTCTGTTATCTGATTAAACGCCCTCTCACGGTCGAGGCGTTCGTCTATCCGCCCGATGCTGGCAAGACTAATGAAGTGCCGTACGGCAGTGGGCTGATTGCGATCCCCATCTACAAGACGATCGCCGAAGCGACGAAGAATCATCCCGCCATCAATACCAGCCTTGTCTACATCGGTGCCGACCGCGCCATGAAGGGTGGGATGGAAGCGTTGGATGATCCGAATATCAAGGTCGTCTCCATGATCACCGAGGGTGTTCCGGAAAAGGACGCCAAGCTCCTTGGGGCGCATGCGCGCAAGCTCGGTAAGGTGTTCAACGGGCCATCCTCGATCGGGATCATCTCGGCAGGGGCTTGTCGGTTGGGCGTCATCGGTGGCGCGTTTGACAACCTCGTGCTCTCGAAGTTGTATCGTGAAGGTTCCTTCGGCGTGATTACAAAGTCAGGCGGACTCTCGAACGAAATTATCTGGATCTGCTCACAATTTGCCGATGGCATCACAACGGCCATTGGTATCGGTGGCGATGCCTATCCCGGCACCGACTATGTGAGTTACCTCGAAATGTTTGAAAACGATCCGCAAACGAAAGCGGTGGTCGTCGTTGGTGAAATGGGTGGCGATCTCGAAGAGCGAGCGGCTGAGTGGTACGGTGCCAAGAAGCGCCGGGTGAAGTTGATTGGTGTGGTTTCTGGGTTCTGTCAGGAGAGTTTGCCGAAGGGGATGAAGTTCGGCCACGCCGGTGCCAAGGAAGGCATGAAGGGTGAGGGGTCAGCTCGATCGAAGTCCGACGCGCTGAAGAAATCGGGGGCGATTGTCCCGGCGACATTCGGAGCCCTGGGGCCTGCCATCAAGGAAACCTATCAAGAGCTGCTCAAGTCTGGTCAAGTGAAAGAGCCGGTGGAGCCTGCGGTCCTGCCAAAACTGCCGAAGTCGGTTGAAGAGGCCATGAAGGCGGACGAAGTGATGGTCGCGCCGCTTATTCGAACGACGATCAGCGACGATCGCGGCGACGAGCCCTGTTACGACGGCTATCCAGCTTCTGAATTGATCAATAAGGGCTACGAAATTCCGCATGTCATCGGTCTGCTCTGGGACAAGCGCCTCATCTCGAAGCAGGATGCGGAAATCATTAAGCGCATCATGATGCTCTCGGCCGATCATGGCCCTTGCGTCAGTGGTGCCTATGGGACGATCCTTGCGGCTTGTGCGGGAATCGGCTTGTCTCAGTCGGTAGCTGCGGGCCTCATCATGATCGGTCCGCGTTTCGGCGGCGCCGTGACGGACGCTGGTCGTTTCTTTAAGTATGCGGTCGATAATAAGATGTCGGTCGATGAATTCTTGACCTACATGAAGAAGAATCATGGTCCGGTTCCCGGCATCGGCCATCGCGTGAAGAGTCTTCGCAATCCGGACAAGCGCGTGAAGGAACTCGTCGGCTATGTGAAGAGCTTGAAGATCAAGACCCCCTGTCTCGACTTTGCCTTGCAAGTTGAACAGGTGACAGCGGCCAAGAAAGACAACTTGATTCTGAACGTGGACGGCACGATGGCGGCCGTGTTGGTCGATATCGGATTTCCGGTCGATAGTTTGAACGGCTTCTTCATCCTCTCGCGGACGATCGGATTGATCGGCCACTGGGTCGATCAGAAGCGGCAGGACAGCCGCTTAATCCGGCTGTTCGATTATCTAGTGAACTATGCGGCACCTAAGCGTCGAGAAGTGCCGCCGCTAAAATAGAAGCTATTAGCTTACAGCCGCCAGCCTTCAGCAGCTGAACGCTGAACGCTGATTGCTGACAGCCCTGTAAGGAGAAACGTCATGTCTATGGATCTCGCGAAAAATCTTTATGCCAAGATGCCGGCGGTCTTCGAGAAGGCCAGAAAGAAATTCGGCCGACCGTTGACGCTGGCGGATAAAATTCTCGTTTCGCACGCCGACAACTTCGATACCCAGAACTGGGAGCGTGGGAAGGCCATGTTGGCACTGCGTCCGGATCGCGTGGCGATGCAGGATGCCACGGCCCAGATGGCCGTGCTGCAATTCATGCAGGCGAACAAAAAGAAAGCTGCGGTGCCGAGCACGATCCACTGCGATCACCTGATTCGTGCGGAAATGGGGTCCGAGAAGGACCTGACTCGCGCCTTGGACGAGAACCGGGAGGTCTATAACTTCCTGGCTTCTGCGGCGAAGAAGTACGGCATCGGATTCTGGAAGCCGGGTGCTGGGATCATTCACCAAGTCGTACTGGAAAATTATGCGTTCCCTGGCTGCTTGATCATCGGGACCGACTCACACACACCGAACGGCGGTGGGTTGGGTGGATTGGCGATCGGCGTCGGCGGGGCGGATGCCGGCGAAGTGATGGCCGGTTTGCCGTGGGAAGTGCTCCATCCGAAATTGATCGGGGTGAAGCTCACTGGCAAATTGAGCGGATGGGCGTCTGCCAAAGATGTGATCCTCTATCTCTGTGGCCTGCTGACGGTCAAGGGCGGGACGAATAAGATCGTCGAATACTTCGGTCCTGGCGCCGAGACGATCAGCGCGACCGGCAAGGGCACCATCTGTAATATGGGTGCTGAGCTGGGTGCGACCACGTCAGTCTTCCCATTTGATCAAAAGATGGTCGATTATATGACCATTACGGATCGGGAAGATTTGGGGAAGTTGGCCCAGGTCAACAAGGCCTTGCTGACGGCTGATCCTGAGGTGATGCAGGCTCCGGAGAAGTATTATGATCAGATCGTTGAAATTGATCTGTCGAAGTTGGAACCCCATGTGGTTGGCCCGCATACGCCGGACCTTGCAAGACCAATTTCCAAACTGAAAGCCGAAGCGCTAGAGAAGGGTTATCCGGTCGAATTGAAAGCAGCCTTGATCGGGAGCTGTACCAATTCCTCGTACGAAGATATCAGCCGTTCGGCTCACGTGGCGCAGCAGGCGTTGAAGGCTGGTTTGAAGGCGAAGGCCTCGTTCTTGATCTCTCCTGGATCAGAGCGCATCTACCACACCATGAAGCGTGACGGGTTCTTGGAGACCTTCGAGAAGCTCGGCGGAACCGTACTGTCGAACTCGTGTGGCCCCTGCATCGGCCAGTGGAAGCGTGCGGACGGGGTGAAGGGCAAGGCCGACTCGATCGTCAGCTCCTTCAACCGGAACTTCCCAGGTCGGAACGATGGGATTAGTGAAACCCTTTCGTTCCTCGCAAGCCCGGAAGTCGTGACGGCCTATGCGATCACCGGTGATCTCGGTTTCGATCCAGTCAATCAGGCGGTGAAGGGAGCCGACGGCAAAGAATTCAAGCTCCAAGCCCCTGTTGGTGAAGAGTTGCCGGCCAAGGGGTTTGCGAAGGGTGAAGAGGGTTACGTGGCACCGGCTGACAATGGTGAGGGACTCACCGTTGATCTTCCACCGACGAGCGAACGGTTACAAGTCTTGCAGCCATTTCCAAAGTGGGACGGCAAAGATTTCGACAAGCTGCCGCTCTTAATCAAGACCAAGGGCAAGACCACGACCGATCATATTTCACCGGCCGGTCCCTGGCTCAAATTCCGAGGCCACCTGGACAAGATCAGTGACAACATGTTCCTCGGTGCCAACAGCGCGTTTTCGTCTGAGCCGGGCAAGGGCACGAACGTATTGACCGGTGAGTCGAACCTGACGATCGCGCAGATTGCCCGTGCCTACAAGGCACAGGGCATCGGGTCAATCGTGGTCGGCGACGAAAACTATGGCGAGGGCAGCAGCCGGGAGCATGCGGCGATGTCGCCTCGCTTCTTGAACGTGCGCGCGGTCATCACGAAGAGCTTCGCGCGCATTCACGAGACCAATTTGAAAAAACAAGGGATCTTGGCGTTGACCTTCGCTGATCCGAAGGACTACGAGAAGATCGAGCAGCAGGACCGCATCAGTGTGACGGGGCTGAACAGTCTGGCTCCTGGCAAGCCGGTGCAGGTAACGATTCATAAAGCGGATGGCAACGCGCTCACCATCCAGGCGAACCACAGCATCACGGCGCAGCAGATCGCGTGGTTCAAGGCGGGTTCGGCGCTCAATGCGTTGAACTAAACAGTCACACCAAGAGGGAGCGTTATGGCAAGCAAAGCAGACAAAATCATCTATACAAAGACGGATGAAGCGCCGATGTTGGCGACCTATTCCTTCTTGCCGATTATCAATGCCTTCACAAAGGCAGCGGGTGTCACCGTGGAACTGCGCGATATCTCTCTCGCAGGCCGTGTCATCGCGGTATTCCCAGAATATCTGACCGCAGAACAGAAGCAGCATGATGCGCTGGCCGAGTTAGGCGAGCTGGCCAAGACGCCGGAAGCGAATATCATCAAGTTGCCCAATATCAGCGCGTCGATTCCCCAGCTGGTTTCCACGATCAAGGAATTGCAGAAGCAAGGGTACAAGCTGCCGGACTATCCGGAGAATCCGAAGGACGACAAGGAAAAGGACATCAAGGCCCGCTACGACAAGGTGAAGGGGAGTGCCGTCAATCCGGTGTTGCGCGAAGGTAATTCAGATCGCCGTGCACCGCTTTCCGTGAAGGCCTATGCCCGTAAACACCCGCATAAGATGGGAGCCTGGTCGCCAGACTCCAAGACTCACGTGGTTCACATGAAGAACGGTGACTTCTTCTCCAATGAAAAGTCTCGCACGATTCCCGCTGCGACGACGGCGAAAATCGAGTTCGTTGGCGCGGATGGTAAGACCACGGTTCTGAAGGAAAAGGTCACGTTGCAGGCCGGTGAAGTGCTGGATGCGACCTTTATGAGTGTCAAGGCGCTTCGTACGTTCTTGGAAGAGCAGATCGAGGATGCCAAGGCCAAGGGCGTTCTCTTTTCACTCCATATGAAGGCCACCATGATGAAGGTCTCCGACCCGAAGATCTTCGGCCATGGCGTGACTGTTTATTATAAGGATGTGTTTGAGAAGCATGGCGAGACATTCAAGAAGTTGGGCGTGGATCCTGACAATGGTCTCGGCGACGTCTATGCCAAGATCAAGGCCTTGCCGGATGAGCAGCGGAAGGCGATCGAGGCGGATATTCAGGCGGTCTATCAGAGGCGCCCGCCGATGGCGATGGTGAACAGCGACAAGGGCATCACGAATCTCCATGTGCCGAGCGACATCATCATCGACGCGTCCATGCCGCCGGTCATCCGTGATTCCGGCAAGATGTGGAATCCGGCTGGACAGCTGCAGGATGTGAAGTGTGTGATTCCCGACGCAAGTTACGCGCCGGTCTATCACGAGATGGTGGAGTTCTGTAAGCAGAAAGGTGCCTTTGATCCAAAGACGATGGGGACGATTCCCAACGTCGGGTTGATGGCGCAGGCTGCGGAAGAGTATGGTTCACATGATAAGACCTTCAAGGCACCGGCCAACGGTACGATCCGCATCGTGGATGCGTCGGGTTCGACCCTCCACGAACATAAGGTTGAAGAGGGCGACATCTGGCGTGCTTGCCAGGTCAAGGATGCCCCGATTCAAGACTGGGTCAAGTTGGCGGTCACGCGTGCTCGGGCAACCGGCGCACCGGCCGTGTTCTGGCTGAACAAGGACCGTGCCCATGATGCTGAATTGATTAAGAAGGTGAATGCCTATCTGCCGAAGCACGATACGAATGGCCTTGAGATCAAGATCATGTCACCGGCCGATGCCTGCCGGTTCTCAATTGAGCGGATGAAGGAAGGCAAGGACACGATTTCTTGCACCGGCAACGTGCTGCGCGACTATCTCACGGACCTGTTCCCAATTCTCGAAATCGGCACCAGCGCCAAGATGCTCTCGATCGTCCCGTTGTTGAACGGCGGCGGGTTGTTCGAGACCGGTGCCGGTGGATCGGCCCCGAAGCATGTGCAGCAGTTCGAGCAAGAGGGCTACCTGCGGTGGGATTCGCTCGGTGAGTTTCTGGCGCTGGCCGCCTCGTTGGAGCACTTGGCCAAGGCGGGAAATAACCCGGTGGCAAAGATTCTGGCAGACACGCTAGATCAAGCCAACGCAAAGTTCCTCGAGAGCAACAAGTCGCCGGCTCGCAAGGTCGGCGAGATCGATAACCGCGGCAGCCATTTCTATCTGGCGCTCTATTGGGCGCAGGCCTTGGCTGCTCAGATAGCGGACAAGAAGATTGCGGAGAAGTTCACGAAGATCGCCAAGGATTTGAGCGACAACGAGAAGACGATCGATGGCGAATTGCTCGCTGCGCAGGGCAAACCACAGGATGTCGGCGGGTACTATCACCCAGACGATGCCAAGGCGTACAAGGCGATGCGACCGAGCGCGACGTTGAACAAGATCATCGATTCGTTCGTATAAACAGTGAGGAGTGAGGGGTAAGGAGTTAGGGGTGAGGATTTCTCCTTACCCCTCACCCTTCATCCCTTACTGGGTTGTGAAATGGCTCAAGAATTAAACGAAAATGTGATCGATCAGCCCGAGGTGATGAAACCTCGGATGGTCACAATCGAGATCGCCGGTAAGAAAGTTGATGTGCCGGAAGGAATCACGGTTGTGAAGGCGATGTGGTATGCGGGCATGGATGTCGTCCGCGGCGTTGGCTGCCTCGGTGGATTCTGCGGAGCCTGTGCGACTTACTATCGTACGAAGGACGATCCCAAGGTTCGAACCTGCTTGGCTTGTCAGATGGCAGTTCAAGACGGGATGTCGTTTACCATGATGCCGCCGTTTCCGGCACGCAAGGCCACCTACGAGATTCAGACGCTCCAAGATCCTAAGCAAGACCTGTTCAATCTTTATCCGGAAGCGCCGCTCTGCCGGAATTGTAACGCCTGCACGGAGGCCTGCCCGCAGAAAATTGACGTGCGGGAAGGGGTCTGGAAGGCTGTTTTCGGTGACTTTAAGAGCGTCTCTGAGATGTTCATGGATTGTGTCATGTGCGGCATGTGCACGCCGGTCTGTATTGCTGACATTGCACCCAACCTTGTCGCCCTCTACGTCAGCCGTGCGCAAGGCGCACATTTCACCGACAAACCGGTCGGGCTCGATACCAGGATCAAAGAGATTCAGGACGGTATCTATACGGATGAATGGGCCAAGATTCTGAAGATGAATGAGAAAGAACTGGCCGCACACTGTGCGACAGTGAAATAACCCATGGTTAATGGACAATGGCTAATGGTCGCTGGAACAGTAACAAGACCATAGGGTTTGATGCAGGAACCTCTCGTCCATGAACCATTATCCCTCAACCATTAACCATTGACTTTTCTTCTTCTATGGATATTCACGCGCTCCAACAGATCGTACACAAGACTCGGGATGCCCGGCGTCAGCAGACCATCCCCAAGTTTTCTCCGGCAGACCGAGACCAACTGATTCACAAGTACCATCCGGACTTTCGTGCCAGTGCTTATCGACCGATCAAGTTTGGTCCGAACGAAGGTGACAAGACCGTCGTTGAGCTGGCGACGTTGCTTGAGGGTGACAGTTCCATCCAGGATAACGCCGATCTCACGCCGCAATACTCCTGCGACGTCTTGGTCATCGGTGGTGGAGGCGCGGGTTGTGCCGCGGCTTTGCACGCCCATGGCGCGGGAGCAAAAACCATTCTGGCCACGAAGCTGCGCTTGGGCGATTCCAACAGTGTGATGGCGCAGGGCGGCATGCAGATCTCCGTGGCGCCGGAAGATTCTCCCGTGACGCACTTTCTCGATACGCTCAAGGGCGGGCATATGGAGAATGACCATGCCCTGCTCAAAGTCATGGTCGAAGATGGGCCATCGATTGCGAAGTGGCTCTTGGAGTTGGGGGTGCTGTTCGATCGACAGGCCGACGGGAATCTGCATGTCAAGAAAGGTGGGGGAAGTTCGAAACCGCGCCTGTTGACTTGTTCCGATTATACCGGCCTCGAAATCATGCGTGTGCTCAAAGATGAGGTCATCAATCAAAAGATTCAATTGCTTGAGTTTGCTGCGGCTATTGAATTGCTCAGCGATAATCAAGGGGTCTGCACCGGTGCGATTTTTAAAGACCTCGATAATCAGCGACATGTGGTCGTCGCCGCCAAGTCGGTGATTCTCGCGACCGGTGGCATCGGTCGATTGCACATTCAGGGGTTCCCGACAAGCAATCACTATGGGGCGACCGGTGATGGGCTCTGCTTGGCCTATCGCATGGGTGCCAAACTCGCGCATGTCGATACGTTTCAATATCACCCGTCAGGCGCCGTGTATCCTGAACAATTGATCGGGGCATTGGTCACGGAGGGGATTCGCTCCGAAGGCGGGCACCTCGTCAATGCCAAGGGTGAACGGTTTGTCAACGAGCTCGATACGCGAGACGTCGTGTCCTCTTCGATTATCCGCGAGTGTGAGGAAGGGCGTGGGATCAGAACGATGTCAGGCCGTGTTGGTGTCTGGCTGGATACCCCACTCTTGGATGCCGAACATGGACCAGGAACGGTCGAGAAGCATTTCCCGGCGATGATGATGCAGTTTGAGCGATTCGGGATCGATATCAGCAAGGATCCGGTCTTGATCTATCCGACGCTGCACTATCAGAACGGCGGGGTGAAAGATCGATACGAACTCGGAAACCAATGTGAAGAATCTCTTTGTGGCTGGAGAGGCCTCCGGCGGACTGCATGGGCGGAACCGTCTCATGGGGAATTCCTTATTGGACCTCATGGTGTTCGGGAAACGCTCCGGCTTGACCGCTGCCGGTCGTGCTCAGTCGATGAAACAGGGCGCGCTGTCCCTCAGGCATGTGCAACAGTTCCGCGCGGAAGCCAAGAAGCACGGGAACGCCAGTGGCGTCATCTCGCCGATGATCCTGCCGGCGTATACGAGGAAAGTGTAAGGAGCCTATGACCTATGGCTGATAGCGAATGGCAAGAATGCCGATCCGCTCTCAGTCCATGCCATAAGCCATTAGCCATCAGCTACTAGCTCTTCGAGGTTAAGAATGAATGTTCACGAGTTTCAAGCCAAGCAACTGTTTGCGCAGTTTGGTGTGCCAGTGCCGCGCGGCAAGGAAATCACGTCACCTGATGCGGCGACCGCATGGGCCAGCGAACTGAATACACCCGTGTTCGTCGTCAAAGCACAGATTCATGCCGGCGGTCGAGGGAAGGCTGGTGGAGTAAAAATCACCAAGGATAAGACAGCGGTGGCAGGGTTCGCGAAAGAGCTCATCGGCAAGACATTGGTGACGCATCAAACAGGCCCCAAAGGACGTCAGGTTCACCGTCTGTTGATGGAGGAGGGGGCGAATATCGCCAAGGAACTCTATCTG
>CXWK01018968.1_pt2 | contig 15178 bp, 15 predicted proteins | sample 590851 | NCBI WGS metagenome assembly CXWK01 (sample SAMEA3498364, study PRJEB10139) | wastewater metagenome | biome: wastewater treatment plant; material: activated sludge | place: Denmark | collected 2014-08-01 | reverse complement strand
CGCAGCGGCCTGTCGGTCATTGCAGTCGACGTGTTCATCAAGACCGTAGGCTAGGACTTCAGCAGCGCATGAATCAAGTCACGCGCCTCCGGTGAGTCCCAATCGCGAGCACCAAATATCTTTTGTCGCACGACGCCCTGCCGATCGACCATGAAGGTGACCGGGATCGTTCGGGCGCCATAGGCCAGACCAACCCGATACTCCGAGTCATGGAGAATCGGGAACGTAAAGCCCATCTGCTTCTGGAACGGGCGCGTCACCGTTGCACCCTGGGAGTCCGTCGACACGGCCAATATCTCGAACTCTCTTCTCGACAACGTGCGATAGAGTTGCTCCATGGCCGGCATCTCGACTCGGCAAGGTCCGCACCACGTCGCCCAAAAATTCAGCAGCACAACTTTCCCTCTGAGCTGCGAGAGACTCACGGGATTCCCGGCAAGGTCGCGCAAGATAAAATTCGGCGCCTCATCACCGACTTGGACGACTCCTCGTCCGACAACCGACTGCTTGACTGACTGAGGAGGTTGGGCATCAACCACTGATGACGCGACCAGCCCGCCGGCGGCGAGTAACACGGGGAGAATTGAGATCTTTCGGATATACTGCATTTTCAAAACTCGAAACGCAATTCTAAGAGGCTCCCCTCGGAAGAGCCGCAGCAATGTCGTCCTCACAACGACACCTGCATCCGCAAACAAGCTGTTCCCTCAATCCTCAAGTTATGTTACAAGTCCGTAAAATCCTGAGTCAAGTAAACGAGGCCTGACGTTTCCCACGGTGAACCACATGAAATGATGGACAAAGCCCACCGATCTCCTCTAGAATCGGCTTTGCTTATTCGTGGCTTGTCACTCGCCACTATTTTCTCACATTCCAGATTCCTTAGACAGACCAACGCTGGATTTCTATAACCTCAACCCACGAGGGACCTATGCGAGACAATTTCCTCTTTACTTCCGAATCAGTGACTGAAGGACATCCGGATAAAATTGCCGACCAAATCTCCGACGGCATCTTGGATGCCATTATCGCTCAGGATAAGTATTCTCGCGTCGCCTGCGAAACAATCCTCACCACAGGCATCGCACTGGTGGCCGGAGAAATCTCGACGAAGGCCTACGTTGAAATCCCCGACATTATCCGCGAAGTCATTAAAGACGTCGGCTACTGCGATGCCTCCTGGGGATTCGACTACCACACCTGTTCCGTTCTCACCGCGATTCACCAACAATCTGGTGACATCGCGATGGGCGTGGATTCCGGCGGAGCCGGTGATCAAGGGTTGATGTTCGGGTATGCCACCAACGAAACCGCTGAACTCATGCCGATGCCGATCGTCTTGGCTCACCGCTTGACCAAGCGGCTCGCCGAAGTACGCAAGAAAAACATTCTCAAATGGGTGCGGCCGGATGGGAAATCTCAAGTCACGGTCGAGTACAAAAACGGGAGGCCCGTACGGATCGATACGATCGTCGTCTCCACGCAACACAGCCCTGATGTGACCAACAAGCAAATCGAACGCGATATCATGGAAAAGGTCATCAAGCCGGTGATGCCGAAGGGCCTCTATGACCCGACCGGTGTGAAACATCACATCAACCCGACCGGTCGATTCGTGGTCGGCGGCCCCATGGGCGACACCGGTCTCACCGGGCGAAAGATCATCGTCGACACGTACGGCGGTCATGGCAGCCATGGCGGTGGAGCGTTCTCCGGAAAAGATCCAACAAAAGTCGACCGGTCTGCCTCCTACATGGCACGCTACATCGCGAAGAACCTGGTCGCCGCCGGATTGGCCGACAAGTGCGAAGTGCAGCTGGCCTATGCCATCGGCGTCGCCGATCCTGTCTCCGTGCTGGTCGATACCAAGGGCACGGAAAAGGTGTCGGTGGATAAGCTCGACAAACTCGTGCGCAAGCACTTCCCCATGACACCACGTGGCATCATTGACCATCTCAAGCTTCGACGACCCATTTTCAAAAAGACGGCGGCCTATGGACACTTCGGCCGCAACGAGCCCGAGTTTACTTGGGAGAAAACCGACAAAGCCAAAGCCCTACACAAGGACGCCGGGCTATAAGCTTCGTGAGCCTTACCACATCAACACAAGGGGGACGGGTTGGTTGCCCGTCCCCCTTCTCATGACGACAATTGACGCCCCGCCAAATCACGACCGACAACTTTCAGAAGGAGGATCTCCGTGGATTACGATGTGAAAGATATCAAGCTGGCAGACCAAGGCAAACTGAAGATTGAATGGGCCGAAGCCACGATGCCCGTCTTACGGCTGATTCGTAAGCGGTTCAAGAAACAGCAGCCATTGAAGGGTGTGCGAGTGACCGCCTGCTTACACGTCACCACGGAAACGGCGAACCTGGCCATCACGCTGAAAGCCGGTGGGGCTGATGTCCGCCTCTGTGCCTCAAATCCATTGAGCACGCAAGACGACGTAGCTGCAGCCTTGGTTCAGCATGAAGGGATCCCGACCTTTGCCATCAAGGGTGAAGACAATCCCACCTACTATCGTCACATTGAGTCGGCGATCGCCCATCGCCCACACCTCACCATGGACGACGGTGCCGATGTGGTCTCGCACCTCCACTCCAAGCGGAAAGAACTCTTGAAGAACGTCATCGGTGGAACAGAAGAGACCACCACCGGTGTCATTCGCTTGCGGAGCATGGCGGACAAGAAGGTGCTCAAATTCCCTGTGATCTCCGTCAACGATGCCGATACCAAGCACATGTTCGACAATCGCTACGGCACGGGCCAATCCACCATGGACGGCATCATCCGAGCGACCAACCGCTTGGTCTGCGGCTCCGTCGTAGTCGTAGTCGGCTATGGCTGGTGCGGACGCGGCATCGCCATGCGCGCCAAGGGCATGGGGGCTGATGTCATCGTGACCGAGATTGATCCGTTGAAAGGTCTGGAAGCCCTCATGGATGGCTTCCGTGTCATGCCGATGGAACTAGCCGCACCGGTCGGCGACTTCTTCGTCACCGTGACAGGCAACATCCATGTCATCCGTGGCGAGCATTTCGCCGCGATGAAAGACGGAGCCATCGTCTGCAACAGTGGACATTTCAACGTCGAACTCGATATCCCGGCCCTTGAGAAAATGGCCGGTAAGCGCCGGGTGGTTCGCACCGGCGTCGAAGAGTTCACCATCAAGAAAAACGGGCATCGTGTCAGCTTGCTCGGCGAAGGCCGGCTCGTCAACTTGGCCACGGCTGAGGGTCATCCTTCCAGCGTGATGGATATGAGCTTCGCCAACCAAGCGCTCGGTGCCGAATACATTGTCAAGAATTACAAACAGCTCGAAAAGAAGGTCTATCCGGTCCCTGAAGTGATCGATAAGGAAATTGCCAAGCTTAAGTTGGCAGGCATGGGCGTCGCCATCGATACCCTCACGGCGGAGCAGCGGAAGTATCTGGCTTCCTGGGAAATGGGCACGTAGCAGGATGCTGAAAATGCCCCCCAGCGTTGTTCTCAGTCGCTCGTCTTCCTGCAACGTACCGCAAGGGTAGGCTTCGGTCGCCGAGCTCCCTGCGGCCTAGCTGGGACGCTATTTTGAGCATCCTGTTCGAGAGGGGGCGCACGCTGAGCCGCACCGGCAGTGGAGAGAATAAAGAAGGGGCCACCTGAAAAGGTGGCCTTTTCATTTCATCTTTAACTGTGCCGTCTCCCCCTGATCCTGCGCTGACCTACCGGCACAATTCCGCGAAATCCACATCGGCTACGCCGACAGCTACATCAACCGCCAGAACCAGAGCAGCACCACTAATCCCACAGCCATCGGTACCGGTTGCACACCCTTCATGACTTACCGACAGAAACATCTGGACAAGACGAAACAAGCCATCGCGCCTAGCCTAGGAACGGACCTGAGCGAAGAATAAACGAGGCGTGCAATCGAGGCGCTTTTCAGGAAGGTATGGTTGCTTGGATCCTATTCTTCAGTCTGATCAAAAGGTCTTCCTCGTTCTCCCAATCGATGTGATTGTATTGCCTTGTGTCAAAATGAGTCTTTTCTAGCTCATCCTTCCTACACGTCCAAATCACTGGAATCCCAAGTCCCAGGGCATATCCAGCCTCAAAATAAACTCCACCGCGATGCCCTGTAAAATCAGCCACAACAAATCGACTTTTTCTTATTTCGGCGATGATTGCATCACAAATCTTCTCGTTGTGTTCTTTAAGATCCACGCGCAGAGCCTTGTAGCCAGTGGCGTTACAAGCTTTTTCGAAACCATGTTGCCATGCGTTGATAAGACTTGCATGAAACGACATAGCCACAAATACTTGATTTGATTTAGCCCGAGACTTACCAATCTCCATCTCGGCAAGTCTATTCCATCCAGCTTCAGTCAATGTGATATCGACTGTACCTGATGTCCAACCCAAAGAAACTAGCCCATTTTTCTCCAAAGTCTTGGCAAGAAACAGCATGGCTTCATCGTTCTCTGCAAAGAACACTGGCTTGTCCGTAGCGATATAAAACCGAACTCTTTCACCGGGGAATTTTGAACTCTTATGTATATTTTTCAAGATTCGGTCGAGCCTGTCGCTAACCAGTGAAGGAAATCTCTCTTCTATAATCTCGGCGATCGTGATTATCGGCTTCTCACTTTTCACACCTGAAGGCATCTCTGTTAATAGAATGATTGATGGCTCTCCTTGGAGACTTCGCTCTCTTAGAAAGGCTGAGACTTTCGCTCGGTCTCCTTCACTGCCATCCTTCAATGCTTGCAAAGCATGACTTGATGCACCGTACTTCCCGCAAGTAGGGCAAGTGTACACAAATACATCCTGCACCCACGCCACATTTTCATACGTACAACCCTGACCACAGAGCTGACAATTCGCGGACTCATTCATGACGCACCTGCACCCTAATCACAGTCGGTATAAATTGCATCTTTTGTGTAGAGTCGGAAGTTCTCAACTCTTTAGTAGCTGAGCGGTCGAAAACGTCTAGCTTAGGGAAAGGCAGAGATATTCATTCGTATAACTCTAACGCACAGGGGCATCCCAGTCTGATCCAGGCATTCAACAATCCGGCTTAGAGCTTTGGAGAACACCGGTTCACTTCGTAGCAAAAATCGGAGAGGTGCAATGCAATGATCAGCCGTTCTTCCGGAGTCTGACGCCTCGCTCGCTCTATCTTGTCGTCAGCAAGCCGCTGACTCAGCTTGCTTGGTCGCCGTCCAGTTGATTGAGAAGCAGCCGGTTGCTGAGGCTTCATACTGCACAAGTATACATGCGTCCTCAGAAACCTGAAAGAATGAACAGGCAACTGCTGCAGTCTCAAGATCAGGACGCTCTAAGGGCCGATGCTTGGCGATGGCTCAGGATTCTCTCCCCGGCCATCAACCAGATTACATATCCAAGGGTAGTTCGGTCGTGAGTGCTAGCGGGAGGTCGGTAGTACGGCAATGATCCTCAACGGACCACCGGTCCCACCCTTGATCTTCATCGGCAGAGCGATGACATCAAAGCCACGATCAGGCAAATCATCCAGATTGGCCAGATTTTCAAACACCGGCACATTGTGAGACAACAGCGCAATATGCGTTTTGAATTTTGTCGACTGGCCATGGTCAATCGAAGCCGTATCGATGCCCACAGCCTTTGCCTGCCGCTCGCGAACCAGCCAGGCAGCTGCCTCTGGATGCAACCCAGGAAAATGTAGCGCCCGCACTCCCTCCTGCCCCCTCACGTCTGTTCCTAAATAGTCCTTCCGACTCGGCCAGAACCGGGCATAGCCCGTATCCAATAGGACGATGGCTCCGTAGGGAGTCTGACCATGTTTGGCCTCCCACCGCTCAATATCCGAGATCGCCACACGGTAATCCTGATCGCGACCACAGGACTCTGTGACATCGATTCGGACGCCGGCTCCGATCAGATGTTCCATTGGAATCTGGTCCAGCGTCTGCTTCCCTTCAGAAAAGTGAATCGGCGCATCGATATGGGTGCCGCCGTGTTCCGGCATTTCAATCCGGTTGGACGAGTAATAATATCCTAGCTCCGTGTGCTCCGCATGCTGAACAATCAGTTTGAAGTCCTGCTCCGTCGGCCAGACGATCGTATCTCCACCAAACGAATGCGTCAGGTCAACAATCCTCGATTGTTCCCAGGCAATCCGACCGACCAGGCGATCACCAACACATCCCAAGCTTACGATGAAGCTCAGCGCTGTGATTAGCGTACTTGCCATGTACGTGAGTCTTCTCACGATAGAACAGTTCCTTCTCCTCCCCCTCTCAAAGGCTCGGATGGAACGGTTGCGCGCAGAGGTTTGCGCATAGCAGGAATTGTTAGCTTTATTGGAAACCGATGTCGGAAGCGACGGCATTGCGACGGAGTCGCAGCCTTAGAGGAGCATCCGATGAAAAGAAGCGAGATTCATCTACCGTCTGGCTCTCGTGCGTTATGGCGCAACCGAGCCGCGCGCACCGTTTGCCAGCCGAGCCTCCCCCCTACTTCCCAAATGCTTTTTTCAGCAGCGGTTCGATCTCGCCCTTAGCAGCCATGGGATCAAGGACGTCGGTATCTCCATAGAACGTCCCATCGATAAATACCTTCGGAAGCGTCGGCCAGTTGGTCATCTTCGTCAGCGCTTCGCGCTTCGTCGGCTGCGACAGAACGTCTATCAGTTCGTACGGATACCCATACTTATCAAAAAACTGCATGGTCTCCCGGGTAAATCCGCACATCGGCATGGTCTTCGTCCCCTTGCCGTAAATCAGGATTTTATGGGCGTTCACTTCCTTCTGAATTTCATCTTCTATCTGGTCAGCCATCGTCTCCTCCTAGGCTTCGTCGGTCGTTCGTGCCGTCAGTTCCAACGCGTGGATCCGCCCATCCTTCATCGGCGCATCCAACGCTTGATAGATCATGCGATGCCGGTCCAAGAGATTCTTCCCCTGAAACCCATCCGACACGATCACCACCTTGAGATGGTTCATCGTTCCTGTGCGGTCTGTCACGGTCACCACGGCATCCGGCAAGGATTTGCGAATATAGTCGGTCAGCACGTCTGAGGTAATCACCGGCCTCCACTCCTCTGTTTTTCAATACCCTAGCCCAAATCGGCCGTGAAAGGCAATGAGCCATTCGCCTGGTGGTTTTCAATAGGCTGGTGGTGCATAGCAGCCAACCACATCCAGCACCTCACCATGCCGAAGAAGCAAGATATTGAAATAACTCGGCTTCCATTTTCTCACAACTTGGCATCGACCTTGCGGTTATCCGGTGTAGGGACAACAAGCAATCGCCGCCGTTCACCAAGGAGGTTGTCATGAGCGAATTCAAGTCCGGATTCTTTGTTGGAGGTGAAAGCTGCAATGGGCGCGTACTGGTCGTCGATGATGAGCCGGATATTCGTAAGGTCGTCCGCATGACGTTGCACAAAGCCGGCTACGATGTCCTTGAAGCGGAGAACGGCGAGAAGGCCATCGAAACCATCAACTACGGTGAAAATCGGCTGCTCCTCGATGTCATCATCTGCGACATCCGCATGCCGAAGGTAAACGGCATCGAAGCCATTGCCTATTTCCGGCAAAACTATCCGCGCGTCCCGTTGATCGTCCTAACCGGATTCCCGGACACCGACATGGCCACGTCGTTACTCCGGCAGGGTGTCGTGGATTATCTCGTGAAGCCTGTGGAAGGCGAGAAACTGAAGGCTTCGGTCGCACGTGCCATGGAGCAGCGTGAATTGGCGCATCTCTGAGAGTACGGGCCACAGCATGGGGAGCCAGTATGACAACCATTTCGCCGACCATGTCCCATCGACAAACCGAACATCAGGATAGCAACCCGGTTCCCGCTCCGTCTCCGATGAGAGTGGCCATCATCGGAGCGGGCCGTGGAGGGATGGCCCTGCTCGATGCGCTCCACCAGATCCGTACGATTCAGATCGTCGGCATCAGCGATCAGCATCCCTCGGCTCCCGGGCTCAAACGAGCCCAAGAGCTCAAGGTGCCGGTCTATCGCGAGATAGCCGACCTGATCACGCACCAAGAGCTTAACCTCGTGATAGACGCCACCGGTGACCCAGCGATGGAGTCGGCGCTTCGGAAAGCAGTGCCGACAGGGACCGATGTGGTCAACGGCCAAACCTCGCGGCTGCTCTGGCTGCTCGTGCAACATGAGTCGACATTGCAGACCGAGTTACTCCATGCGGAGAAACTCGCTGGAATCGGCTCATTTGCTGCCGGCATTGCGCATGACATGAATAATCCTCTCCAGCTCATTCTCGGTCTGGCAGAAAATCTGACGGACGAAACAGATCTGAAGGCCGTGCATCTGCAGGCTCACGACATCATTGAAGCCGTGAAGCGCACCACGGCCATTTGTCGCGATCTGACGTCCTATTCTCGCCGCGCATCCTTACGGCAAGACTGCCTGATGAGCATCAACGGCAAGCTGGACGAGGCCCTGAAGATCGCCCGCTATGCTGTGGCGCTCCAAGATATAGACATTCGGAAGCTCTACCAACCAGACGTCGCGGTGAAGGGAAACCCGGATGAGCTCCTCCATGTGTTCGTCAATCTCATTACCAACGCAGTCCAAGCCATGGAACACCATGGCACCTTGACGCTGGAAACCACCGCAACGGCCGATGCAACACGGGTTCGCGTCACCGATACGGGCAGCGGCATTTCCCCCGAGCTCCTTGGTCGAATCTTTGAACCCTTCTTCACCACGAAGCCACCCGGAAAGGGAACCGGACTGGGTTTGTACAATATCAAGAATGTCATCCATCACATGAACGGCACGATCGGAGTCGAAAGCCAGGTCGGACGAGGATCAACCTTTACCCTCATATTTCCCAACGAGACCGTCGCCGGTGAGAGGAGCGCTCAATCGTGACGGAGGTAACAACATCATCGCCGCCTGGCACCAGATGGGGGCTGAAGACCAAAGTCATCCTCTCCATGCTGCTCGTCGGGGTCATCCCGCTCGTCGTCGGCTTGGGAATGGCATTCTGGCAGGGGTCTCAAGAAATCCGGGAAGTCAGCGGGGAAAGCTTTAAGGCACTTGCGACTGAAGCCGCGCGCAAACTCGATCTGCTCCTCGCCGAAGAAATCGCGCACACCGCACGCATCGCGAATGACCCGGTGATTATTCGAGCGTTGGAGCAACGGCGTGATGCGCAGAGCGACCCCAAGAACCCGACCACGGCACTCACGGACTTTGAGCGACGCTGGACGGCACGAGACGCCGCCGCGATCAAGTCCCTCACGGACAATCCTCTCAGTACCTTGCTCTACGAATACTTTACCGGCGTCCATAGTGCGCCGGGTCAATTGCTTCCGCACGTGGTTCGTTCCTCGACGAAGATGCTGTTCCTGACCGATGCACAAGGCACACTCGTCGGGACCATGACCGACCATCCGGCGTTCCGCCACCAGAAGACCCACTGGTGGCAGGGTGCCTTCAATAAAGCAGTGGGCAAGCTCTACGTCGAAGACGTCCGGTTTGATGACCAGGTGAATGCCTACGTCTTCTCCATCTCACTCCCCGTCATGGATAGTCTCCGGTATGAAGTCGTCGGCGTGCTGCACCGCGTGATCGACGCCAAAGAGTTCTTTTCTCCCGCAACCCATGTCACTCGATTTGGAAAGACCGGCCACGTCATGCTGATTGATACGCATGGTATCGTCGTCAGCTGCCCCATTCTTCCGACCGGCGTCCCGTTGTCCGATCCGAAGTTAATTCCGCTCGTCACACCACAGCATCCCGGTTGGGTGCAGGCCTCGAGCGATGGTCACGGCGGCCAGTCCACATCCGTCATCGGCTTTGCTCCTCTTCCCGAGACCAGCCGGGCGACCAATGGCTCGAGTGCCGATGGATCGTGGCACACGTTCGTCTGGCAATCGTCCGATGAACTCTTTGCACCGATTCAGCATCTGTTCACCTGGGTGACGGTGTTCGGAATCGTCGCCGTTGTGCTGCTGGCCTCGTTGGGCTACGTCGCCGCCGGCCGTATCGTGACGCCCGTACGGCAACTGCAACAGGCTGCGCAGTCCATCGGGCGCGGTGAATTGCGGACACCGATTCAGATCCACACTGGGGACGAACTAGAGGACTTGGCCGACGAATTCAACCGCATGAACCAGCAGTTAAAAGCTGCATTCGCAGGGCTGACTGACCAGGTTAAGTTGAAAACCAAGGAAGTCCAGGTTCTCCAACAGTCGACGGATCAGATCTTGGATGCCGTTCCTACACCGATTCTCCTCATCGACGCCCACGAAACTGTGCGCTATATCAATCAGGCCGCTCGCGAATCCTTCAAGATCCAGGGACCGATGTCGGGAACATCGCTGTTCACGATTCTTCCCCTCGACCCAGTCGTTCAGAAGAAGCTTCAAGCAGAGTTCCGAACGACCGGCGGTACGCCCATCGTCACAAGCGATATCGAGCATGAAACGTCACCGAGGGATCCACTTACGCCGAGTACGGATCATGATTCCGATCACCATCGCGCTGAGCTCCACGTCGGATCGCGCATCTACCACTATCAATGGTTCCGACTGCCCACCAAACCAGGGGAAGAAGATCGTATTGGGCTGGTGCTTCGAGACACCACGGACGAAAGCCAACTCCACGATAGGCTGGTCCAAGCTGAAAAAACGGGAAGCCTCGGGGTGCTCACTGCTGGAATCGGCCACGAACTCAACAATCCCTTGTTCGGTATCATCGGATTGGGAGAAGCGATTCAGGAGGAACAGGATTTGGAGCAGATCAAGTCTTGCGCTCAGGACATCGTGGCCCATGGCCGTCGCATGGCAACAATCGTTCGAGATTTTACCGGCGTGACAAACCGTGAGGCCTTCGATACGCACGTGCCGGTATATTTGGAGCAGATCTTGGATCAAGTGCTGGCCACGGCACAGACCACCGTTGACATGAAAAACATTGTGTTCCACAAAACCTATGCAGGCCATACGCCAGTGCTGGTCTTCCCGGACCAACTTCGGCAAGCCTTGGTGAATCTCGTGACCAATGCAGCCCAAGCCATGAAGGGAACCGGCACGCTCACGCTGACAACGGCCGTGTCGGACCTTACGGCGACTGCGACGATCGCCGATTCCGGCCCCGGCATTTCCAAACAACACCTGTCAAAAGTGTTCGACCCATTTTTTACGACCAAGGGACAGGGGGAAGGGTCTGGCCTCGGGCTCACGGTGGCAAGGCGGATTATCCGAAAGTTCGGGGGCGATCTCCGCATCGAGAGCATCGAAGGCCAAGGGACGACCTGCGTGGTCACCCTCCCCATCAGTTCTCCACTCTCTCAGGAAGGAGGCCCATGGACAACGTCCGCGTCACGTTCCGAGCCGCAGCCATCGCACTCCTCGTAGGAGGACTCTGGGGTGGGGCTTCTCTTCATGCCGCCAAGGAGAACCCAGCCGTCGGCAGCATCTCTCCGGAGCGGGTCGCCGACTACGTGCATGCTATCCTGGAGGCTGACCGGACGATCTATACGACGCACATCGTCAACCGTATGCAGGAGAAAGGCATCGTCGCTGCGACGGAACATTGGGAGCAGGACAACGCGCTCCCTCTCCCGGCCCAGTTTCTCCAGCAGTCCGGACGGCTAGTCGCCGAGAGCGGACGAGGCATCCGCTACAGACTGATCGGATTCTCTCCGATCTATCAGCGTAATGCCCCTGCGACCGAGTTCGAGCGAAAAGCGCTGGAGGTGCTCAGACGACAGCCTGACCGGCCGGTGACCGGCGTCGTTTCGAGCGGCAAGAAACAGTACTTCCAAGCCATCTATTCAGATCGCGCCGTTTCGCCCGCATGTGTCACCTGCCACAACAGTCATCCACTCAGTCCCAAACAGGATTTCAAGCTGAACGATGTCATGGGTGGAATCGCCATCACCATTCCACTGGAGTAAGAAGAAACGCTATTCGTGAGGCGTCTTTCGTCAACTGCTGTTCCAAGAGACGAAACACGATGCGCCGATGATGCTCGACGAAGATATTATGAGGGTGATGGCGGGGTCACAGAAGCAACCACTTGCTTGAGGTGATATTCCTCGCGATAGATCTGGACAGCCGTCATCAACAAGCTGACCATAATCGGGCCGATGAAAATGCCCAGGATACCGTATAGAGCCAGACCTCCAAGGACGCTCAGCACAAGCAGCAAGACCGGAATCTCAACATCCTGACCGATCAACCAGGGCCGAAGAAATTGATCGACCATCGACACGACACCAATGCCCCAGGCCAGCATGATGAGGGCTTTCCCAGTCGTCCCCATCCAGAACAGGTACAGAGCCACCGGCCCCCAGACTAACCCGGTCCCCCCGAATGGGATCGGTGCCAGCACGACCGTGAGGGCGGTCAGCCCGATCGGGAACGGCACATCGAGTGCGAGATAGGCCATCCCTGCCAGGAGTCCCTGAACAATGGCCGTCACCAACATCCCCTTGACCACCGCACGGATGGTTTGATCCAACCGAACCAGAATTTTTGACTTATGTGACTCCTCCATTGGAATCAGGTCGTAGAGCACGGAGAGCCACTGTCGGCCATCCTTGAAGAGAAAGAACAGAATCAGCAGCATCATGAAGAAATTCGTCACGAGTGCGAACGTATTCTTCAGCAAGCCTCCCATCCCACCGACCAGAAATTGGCTGAGTTCTTTCACCCCGGTCATCACTGACTGCTCCAACGAAATCGCGGGGGTCCCGGTACCGGACATCGCGGACTTCAACCATCCACCGATGAACGGAATCGCCGCGACCTGCTCCGGCAACCGTTGCAATCCACCGGCTGAGATCCATGACCGAATGGCTTCTTCGGCTCCGCTCGCTTCCCGGACCAACATCACCCCCATCGCCACCAACGGCACGACCACAATGCCCAACGCACCGACGGTCAACAGCGAGGCGGACAGCGCGTCCTTTCCGGCAAACAGGTGCGTCAATCGTTGATGAAGAGGAAACGCCCAATGGGCCAAGAGGCCGGCCCACAAGGCGGAAAAGATAAATGGCTTGAACATCAACCCGATCTGATAGAGCAGGAGGACCAGAAGAGAAAAGAACACCACGGAAAAGATCTGTTGTCGAGTCATAGACGACGCCGCACTCTCATGAAGAGGTCGAGAGTAAATAGCAGATCTGAACCCGTCTGTCACGGGAAGGCTCAGCACGCTGACATGGTCTCGNNCGATGGGCATTCATGTCGCGAACGTTGCCCGGCAACCGCTGAGCTTCTTCAGGCCACCCGGTGACACCCATATCACTCACCCCCTGAAACTTGGCCCCCTCCTCCATCAACAGGGTGGGGCAATGGACTTCACCGATGAGGATGGCGGTTTTGAGGAGTTGCACCTTCCCTGTCGCCGTCACCGTGGCTTTGATCCGTCCACTACTGACAAGGGAATCGGCATGGATCGAGCCTTTCACTACGCCGTCTTCGCCGACAATGACCTCCCCTTTCGTGTGCACGTCGCCTTCCAATCGCCCATCAATACGTACCGTGCCGTCGACCCTGATTTCACCCTTCAGCTCAACACCCTTCGCCAACAGCGTAATATTGCCGTCGTCGCCATACCCAGTCTTCTTCATGGAACCTCCCCCCGTACAGGCCAATCGCCTCTACAAGAGTACCTGAGGACCTTGGATAGACCTAACGGTTTGTGGAATCCAGCGGGTTGGTTCCACCCGCAATCAGGGGGAGACCCCGAACGTCTCTTTCAACTGTTCCAGAAATCCACCTCCATGCACCTCGCAGTAGACGGTCGGCTCCGTCCCTACGATGAAGAACTCCGTGCGATGCTCAGGACATTGTGCCGTGGCGAGCTGACCGGTTCGCGGATCGATCCGACGCTCGACGATCCCGGAAGGCAGGTCAAAGTCCCCGTGCTGTCGTGGGATAAGCCGTACCGCCAATTCACTCCAAATCGGGAGGGCCGCCTGCGCCCCGGTCAGTTTAATCGGACGCTCGTCGTCGAACCCTACCCAGACCCCGATCGCAAGATCGGGTGTATAGCCGACGAACCAGGCATCCCGATACCCATCCGTCGTTCCGGTCTTACCCGCCACCGGCCCCTGCACCCCCATCGCTCTGGCCTTGGCGGCAGTTCCATGATCCACCACGCCTTTCAACAACGAGGTGACCAGAAAGGCGCCTTGAGGGCTGGCGGCCTGTCGCCGATCGACCGCCGGACTCCAGATCGTTTCCCCACCGTCCCGCACAAGGTTTGAGAGAGCCACGGGATGGACGACGACGCCTCCATTCGCAAGCCCGGTATAGGCAGCTGTAATCTGAAGCAGAGACACCGCGGAACTCCCCAATGCCAGAGACAGATTGTCCGCCAGCGGTGTCGCAATCCCGAACGCTTGGAGCAAGCTTGTCAGCGACGCCATACCGGTCCGGTGTGCCGTCCGAACGGCTGGGACGTTCAGCGACTGTTCAAGTGCCGTTCGAACGGAGACCTGCCCTCGGTACTGTCGGTCATAATTCTGAGGCGACCAAGAGCCCGTGCCTGATTCCAACGTCAACGGTTCATCCGCCAACAGAGTCGAGGCCGTCAGCCCAGTCTCCCCTTGATCGCGTGCCGCTTCAAAACCGGCCAGATAGACAAACGGTTTGAACAGAGACCCGGCGGATCGACGGGCCTGCACCGCCCGATTAAATTGGCTTGTGCGATAGTCCCGCCCGCCGACCATCGCCAGCACATGGCCATGCTTGACATCCAACACGACGACGGCGCCTTGAAGCGGTGAATCCCCATCGGCCAGCGAGGGATAGGCCTTTTCGAGCTTCGCCAGTCCATGCTGTAAGGCCTGCGCGGCAAGTTGCTGCGCTCGAGGATCCAGCGTCGAGTAGACCCGAGCGCCCTCAGGAATCTCCTGCCTGATCCCTTCTTCGATTTCGCGAAGGAGATGATCGACGAAGTACGGCGCATCAGTAAGCACATCCTGAGCCAGCACGACCTTCACCGGTCGATTCAGCGAACGCTTCAATGCGTCCTCCGTCAACAGGCCCTCGTCGCGGAGTCGGCGCAATACCACATTTCTCCGCTTGGTGGCATTCTCAATGTTCTTGACCGGCGAATAGACGTTCGGCCCTTTCACCAACCCCACGATCAAGGCCACCTCTTCGATCGACAGACTTTCCACGGTCTTGCCGAAATATCGATGCGC
>CXWK01000327.1_pt1 | contig 15186 bp, 12 predicted proteins | sample 590851 | NCBI WGS metagenome assembly CXWK01 (sample SAMEA3498364, study PRJEB10139) | wastewater metagenome | biome: wastewater treatment plant; material: activated sludge | place: Denmark | collected 2014-08-01 | reverse complement strand
TTCCGCTTCCCGAGGCTCGGCTCCACGCAGATCGGTGGCGTCACCATCGAGCTCCGGGCCGCGATCGAACCGTGGCTCGTCCTCGGCGAGGAGACGGCGGCCGGCACGACCTCGCGCTACGTCGACTCGTCGCTCGAGCGTCTCCAGGTCCGGGTCGACGGCATGACGGGCGCCCGCCACCTGGTCACCTGCAACGGGCGGGTCGTGCCGCTCCGCCCCACCTCGGTGCCCACCTGCGCCGTCGGCGGCGTGCGCTACCGGGCCTGGCAACCGCCCTCCGCGCTGCACCCCACGATCGGCGTGCACTCACCGCTCACGTTCGATCTCGTCGATCTCTGGAACGGCAGATCGCTCGGAGGGTGCACGTACCACGTGACCCACCCGGGCGGTCGCAACTACGAGCGGTTCCCGGTCAACGCAAATGAGGCCGAGGCGCGGCGGACCGCGCGATTCAGCGCCCACGGGCACTCACCCGGCCCCGTCGCCGTCGCCGCGCTCCACAACGACCTCCCTGGCCTCGACCACTATCCTGGCACGCTCGATCTCCGGCGCCGGCCGGCGACATCTCCTCCTGACGAGGCCCCCGCCTGATGCAGCCGATGACCGCCACCACCGAGTTGTTCGCCGGCTACCGCGACGACGACGGTGCGTTCGACGAGATGGTGGACGAGCGTGGGCAACGTCGGCCCCACTGGGACAAGCTCGCCACCTCGCTCGACCGCCTCGGCCGCGACGACCTGGCCCGGAGCCGTGCGGAGGCCCGGCGCCTCCTCGACGCCGACGGCGTCACCTACTACCCCGGCGAGGCCGGCTCCGATGAATGGCAGCTCGACGCGCTGCCCGTCGTGGTCAGCGGCGACGAGTGGGCCGATCTCGCCCGGGCCATCGTCCAACGCACCCAGCTGCTCGACCTTCTGCTCGCCGATCTGTACGGGCCCCGCGAGCTGCTGCGCAGCGGCGTCCTGCCGCCCGAGGTCGTGTTCGGCCACCCCGGGTTCCTCCGGGAGTGCGACGGTGTCCGGCTCCCCGGGGTGCACCAACTGTTCCTCACGGCCACCGACATCGCCCGTGACCAGGACGGCGAACGGGTCGCACTGTCCGACCGCACCCAGGCGCCTTCGGGCGCGGGGTACGCACTGGAGAACCGCACCGTCATCTCCCGGGTGTTCCCCCGCATCTACCGCGACAACGAGGTGCAGCGTCTCGCGCCGTTCTTCCGCCAGCTCCGCGCCTCGCTCCGCGAGGTCGCCCCGCCCACCGATGGTCCGCCTCGCATCGTCGTGTTGACACCCGGACCCCGCAGCGAGACGGCCTTCGAGCACGCGCTCCTCGCCTCACACCTCGGCTACCCCTTGGTGAAGGGCACGGATCTACGCGTCCGCAACGGTCGGGTGTGGATGCACGCCCTGGGCCGCCTGGATCCCGTGCACGTCATCCTGCGCCGAGTCGACTCCGGCTTCTGCGATCCGCTCGAGCTCCAGCCCGACTCGCATCTCGGCGTGCCGGGCCTCGTCGAGGCCTGCCGTCTCGGGAGCGTGTCGGTCGTCAACACGCTCGGGAGCGGCGTGCTGGAGAACCCCGCCCTCCTGCCGTTCCTCCCCGCGCTGGCGTCGGCGCTGCTCGGTGAGCCACTCCGCCTGCCGTCAGTGGCGACATGGTGGTGCGGTGAGCCGTCGTCGCTCAGCCACGTGCTCGCCAACCTCGACGAGCTGGTTCTGAAGCCGGTGGCCCGTGGCCCGGCGACCCGCACCATCATCGGATCCCAGCTCGACGGTGCCGCCGTCGACACGCTCCGCCGCTCCATCACCGCGCGCCCTCATCAATGGGTGGGCCAGGAATCGGTCGCCGTCGGCACGGTACCGGCGCTCATCGGCGACATGGTCGAACCCCGACGAGCCATCCTCCGCACGTTCGCGGTGGCCGCCGGCGACGGCTACCAGGTCATGCCCGGCGGGCTCACCCGCGTCGCGACCGAGCCTGACGGCGGCCTCATCACCAGCCAGACCGGCGCGTCGAGCAAGGACACGTGGGTCCTCTCCGACGAACCCGAACAGTTGAGTGGCTTCTGGCTCCAGTCCGGTCCGACGGTCGATGTGGTGGTCCCCGAGTCGTCGATGTCGTCACGGGCCGCGGAGAACCTGTTCTGGCTCGGAAGGTACGCGGAACGAGCCGAGACCATGGTGCGCATGGTCCGGGTGACATCGGATCGCCGCAACGAGTTCGCCTCGGGGAACATCGCGGCCGGGGACGCATGTCTGGACATCCTGCTCCCGGCCCTGAGCCAGGTCAGCGGCACGCTCCCCGGTTTCGCCGGCGAGGCGGGCGCCGACCACCGCCACGCCCCGAGCGACGAGCTGCGCTCCCTCGTGTGCGACACGGACCGGACGGGCTCACTCGCCTTCGACGTCGCCCGCATGCTCGAAGCCGCGTCGGAGGTCCGCGACCAGTTGAGCCCCGACACGTGGCTCGTCATCGGCCACCTCGACCGTGATCTCGCCAGCCTCGACCGACGGTTCGGGAGCAGCGCCGCGCAGGCCGCGCTCGGCCGCGTGATGCAGGGGTTGCTCGCGCTCGCGGGCCTGTCGGCCGAGTCGATGGTCCGCGACCCGGGATGGCAGCTCATGGAGATCGGTCGACGGATGGAGCGGGCGATTCAACTCTGCCAACTCCTCGATGCCACGGTCGTCGAGGTCGCCGACCTGGCCACGGACAGCCTCGTGCTCGAGTCCACCTTGACCATGGCCGAGAGCATCATCACGTATCGGCGTCGCTACCGGGGCCAGGCGCAACTCCAGACGGTGCTCGACCTCCTCCTCCTCGACACCCGCAACCCTCGATCGATCGCCTACCAGCTCGAGATGCTCGACGAGCACCTCTCGACGCTCCCGGGCGCGTCGACGGTGAGCCCGTCGGCCGCGACACGCCGAGCACTGGCCGCCCGGGAGGCCGTGGCCACCGCCGACACCGCGGTGCTGTCACGGGCCGACGACCACCGGCGGCGAGACCACCTGCGCCTCCTGCTCGCGACGCTCGTCGACCACCTCACCAGCGCTGCGGCCGCGCTCGACACCGAGCACTTCATCTACCAGCTCCCACAGCAGACCGTGTTCACCCCGAACAACGCAGGCCGGCGATGACCTACCGGGTCGTCCACCGCACCGAGTACCACTACGACGCGTCGGTGTCGTCGAGCTACGGCGAGGTCCATCTCCACCCGCGAGAGGCGCCGGGCCAGCAGTGCTACTCGGCCGCGGTCTCCGTCGATCCGTTCCCCGAGGACTACCGGGAACGCCGCGACTTCTTCGGGAACCGCGTCGCGCACTTCCACGTCCGTGCACCGCATTCGACGCTCGTGGTGACGGCGACGAGCGTCGTCGATGTCCGCGACCGCATGGCGACGTTGCGTCGTCTCGGCGATCGCACCTGGGAAGTGGCGCGTGACGGGCTCAGGGGTGGCCGCGGGGCCGAGTGCCTCGACGCCCGGCAGTTCGCCCTCGACTCCCCGAGGGTGCCCTCGTCCGACACCGCCCGCGTGTTCGCCGGCGAGTCGTTCCCTCCCGGCCGTCCGATCGCCGAGGCACTGGCCGACCTCGCCCACCGCATCCATGGGGAGTTCGAGTTCGCGCCCGGCTCCACCTCCGTGTCCACGTCGGTCGACCTGGTGCTCGAGAAGCGAAAGGGGGTCTGCCAGGACTTCGCTCACCTTGCGATCGCAGGCCTTCGGTCGCTTGGACTCGCGTGCCGGTACGTCAGCGGCTACCTCGAGACGCTCCCGCCGCCCGGACGACCTCGACTCCAGGGCGCCGATGTCTCCCACGCGTGGCTCTCGGTGTTCGTGCCCGAGGTGGGTTGGGTCGACGTCGACCCGACCAACGACCAGTTCGCGAACGACCGGTACGTGACGGTGGCCTGGGGCCGGGACTACGGCGACGTGCCCCCGATGAAGGGTGTGATCTTCACCGAGGCGAAGACGCGCGAACTCGAGGTGACCGTCGACGTCGTCGAGCTGGCCGACGACGACCCCGTCCTCGTAGGCGCCTGATCTCGCCGGGCGCGCCGGCTCAGCCCGTGGCGAGCGTGGTCACGGTCTCGTGGTCGTCGAACGGGAGATCACCGGCGACCACCGCGAAGACCTCGGTCGACAGCAGCTCGACGTCGCCGCGCAGGGTGGCCATGAACGCCGTGTCCGCCGCGTCACGTCCTGTCGCGATCCGCACGAGGGTCGACCGCGGTGCGAGGCGTGTCGGATCGAGCACCTCCCAGCGACCGTTGCCCCAGATCTCGACGACGACATGGAAGTCCATCCACCCGAGCCCGGGCGCGAACACCGATACGAAGCGCGCCGGCACGCCGAGCGCCCGACACATCGCGATCGTCAGGTGGGCGAAGTCGCGGCAGACGCCCCGACCGGACAGGAGCGTTTCGAGCGCGGTGTCGGTGTGCTGACTCGAGCCGGAGATGTAGGCCACCCGCTCGAAGACCCATGACGCCACAGCCCGGGCGGTTTGGCCCGGCGAGACGGGCGGCCCCAGCTCGGCGCGGGCGAACCCGCCGATCGCGTCGGACGGGCAGTACCGGCTCTGACGCAGGGCGGTGATCACCTCGTCGTCGATGAGCGATGACCCGTCGGGTGGGCCGTCGGGGTCGGGACCGATCGACGTGGTCGAGGTCTCGTAGCTCACCGTCAGGGGGCCGGTCGGCGCGTCGACGACATGGACCCGACCGCCGTGGGGGGCGGTCGACTCGACGACACCGAGCGGTTCGCCGCCGACGCCACCCAGCACGACCAACCGCTCCGATGCGCGATCGGCGGGCATCGTCGCCGGCGCGATCTGCATGGCGATCGTGCTCGGTTCATGGGCCTCGAGGCGGATGGTGCAGCCGACCTCGCGGCGCGCGCCGATCCTCACCGGTGACGCCGAACAGGAGGTACCGTCAGACGGCCGTTGCGGTCGGGTTCGACGGTGATGCGCTCGAACGCCATGGGCCAATGGTACGTACTGCTCGCCGCCCACCACGGAGCGCCTGCACCTGCACCCCGTGCTCGGAGGCGGCGGTCAGCGCCCGCGGCGCCCATCCCGCCGCGGTCCGCTGCTGCCAGGGGTGGTCCCCGTCCTGCCGGGCCACGAGGTGGATCCACCCGTTCTCGACGAGTCGGGCGAGCGTTGCCGAACCGGCGATGGCGACGTCGATGTGGTCGAGCCGGCCCTGGACCACGGCCAGCAGGCGGACGGGCTCGTGGAGCAGCCGGTCGCCGTCCCGGACCGACTGGAGGGCCAGGCCACGGCGCAGGTCGCCGCTCGGCCCGCTCAGCACGCCGACGTCGCCGAGCACGTTGTGGACGGCTTTGGTCCCGGCACCGAACTGCTCGGGGTCGGTGGTGGAGAAGTAGTACTGCGCGTTGATCCACTGGGCCACGATCAGCGGCGCGGTCAGGATTCCCGTGAGGGTGGAGCCGTCCGTGTCGGCGGCGGCGTCGTAGGAGTGGAGGAACACGCGCCGACCGAGGTCGAGGCCGGCGGTCAGCGTTCGGGGCCCGACCACGAAGGCCATGTTCCCGGCGAGGCCGAGCTCGGCCACCGGTTCGGCCCAGTCGCGACCACGCTGCCGCACCGCTTGCACGATGGACCGTTGCCGCCGGTTCGCGGGATCGGCGGCTCCGGGCAGCATCGCCGCCCGGTCGAGCGCCGCCAGGGTGCCGGCCCGGTCGAGGTCGGACCGGAGGTCGGACACCGCACCCTCGTGCTCGGCCGGCACCCGGTCGAGGTCGAGCAGGGTCACTGTGTCCGTGGTGGTGTCGTGCAGCGCGGCGAGGAACCACGTGTCGTCCTCGATGGTGGTCCCGGTTTCGGCGACGGCGGCCCGCACTGCGGGGTCGTTCGCCATCGCCGCCAGGGCTCTTGCGTTGGCGGCGCCCCCGTGGCCACCGCACGCCCCACAGGCGAGCCCCGACTCGAGGGGGTTGTTGTCGGTGCGGGCATCGTGCCCGCACAGCACCACCAACGGTGCCGGTGCCCGGCCGATGCCGAGTCGCAGCACGCCGGCCACGAGAGCGGCCTGGGCCTCGACCGTGAGCGGAGCCAGGTCGAAGCTGGTGGCCGCGGACCGGGGGCGATCGTGGGGGAGATGGTCGCCGACCCACGCGGCCAGCCGTGGCATCGCGGTGCGGGCCGCGGCAACGGGCCCCGCGATCCACCCTGCGCCTTCGGCAAGGGCGAGGGGAGCGATGGGGTGGTACTTGGCGGCTCGCCACGCATCGTCCATCCCGGCCGTCGTGCGCTCGTGTGAGAGAAGCCGCTCGACCTCGACCTCGGCCCCGTGCCCTGCGGCCGGGACCTCGTGCAGGTCGACCGAGGGCTGGAGCAGCACCGGGAACTGGTCGGTGGCCGCACCACCGGTGACCGGGTGGACCCGAGCCGCCAAGCCGAAGAACCCGGCGTATCCGTAGGTCTCGTAGGGCCCGACGCGCTCGAGGTGGCGACGGAGGCCTTCGGAGCGCACGTCGATGCAGCACACCACCTGAGCCTTTGCGGGCTCCTGGTCGCCGGACCGGCCGTGGCCCGGCGCCTCGGCACCCATCGAGCCCAGCAGGGAGTCGTGCACACTGCGCTCGTACGCGTCGAGCCAGACCATCTCCCTCTCGGTCGACGGGAGCCTGGTCAGTGTCTCGGCGACCGCCTCATGGTCGGCCCGGCCCATGCAGGCGGCCACTGCCGCTGATCGTTCGGCCAACGTCGACGCCGCCGGGCCGGCCTCCGGCCCGTCGCCCACCCACCGGGAGCCGCCGTCCACCATCACCGATTCGAGAACGACGCACGCGGCCAGGTAGCCGATCATCGTGTCGTTGCCATGTTGCTCCTGGCGCCAACGCATGTGCGCTGCCCACCCCGGCAGGGCGGCCGTCTCGCACTCGAGGTAGGACCGTTGGGCGTGGCGGGGAACCCCGAGCTGCTCGAGGCCCCAGAGCAACGCCGAGGCGACGTCCTCGGGGAGCGCGGCGGGCAGGTGGTGATGGTCGGCACGCCACGAGCGCCAGAGGTCGCCGGGATCGGGGAGGGTCGACCACTCGGCGCACCATTCCGCGATGTCGATGTCGAGTTGGGCCCGTACCCGGGTGCCGTGCCGCAGGTCGTGTCGCTCGGCCACCGTGACAGCGGACCGATGCGGGGCGGGTTCGTCGATCCCGTGCACCAGGTCGGTGAGCAGCACGGCCAGTTCGGCCTGTGTCACGTCACCGACCCGATGCTTGACGGCCGCCTCGAGGTGCTCGCCGGGTATCCGACCCGAGGTGTGCGCGGCTCGCATCTCCGACAGGGCCAGATGGCCGCGGGTGCCGAAGAGGCGTTCACCGTCGATCAGGGCCTGCTCGAACGGACGGTCTTCGAAGCCCGAGAGCGGGTTCACCGCGATGATCGAGGAGAGCGGCCAACTCGGCGCCACGACCAGGGCGGCGAGGGCGACGTCGTCGCGGAGACGCTCGAGGTCTGTGCTATTCACGGGCTCACCCTCCGGTGATCGGATTGAGGACGGGTCGGGCGAGCGCCGGTGTGGCGTGCTCGGGCCGGTCGGCCAGCGGGCCGGGGAGCGGGAACCGTGGGGCGACCGTCGGCCGTCCGGCGATGCGGGCGTGGGCCCAGGCCCGCGCCAGCAGGGAGGAACCGGTGGGGTCGGTGTGGCGTGTCGATGCGACCAGCACCAGTCCGGCGAGCACGGGCAGGACCCATGCCGCGGACAGCACGGGGTCGGCGACGCCGATGTCCGCCTTCACGGCCAGCTTCAGGGTGACCGTGACGACGGTGAACATCGACACCAGCCCCGCCCCCCAGATCACGGCCCGGAGGCGCTGCGGAACCGTGATGCAGCGGTGGAGCCACGCCGCGGTGGCGGACCCCGCCGCCACCCAGGCGAGGCCCAGCGGCACGGCCAGATCAGCGGCGGGCTGGGCGGCCACCGCCCGAGCCGTTCCCAACAGCGCGGCGCCGGTGAGGGCGAACGCGATCATCGTGGTGGCGCGTCGGGTGCGTATGGCAGCCGTCGACGGGGGAGGAGCGGTCCGAGCTCGCACCAGGGACCGCACGGCGCTCCCGGACCCCAGGAACAGAGCACCCTTGTAGAGGCCGTGGGCCACCAGGTGGAGCCCGGCGGCCACGAACAGACCGAGACCGCACAACAGCAAGGTGAAGCTCATCTGTGCGATGGTCGACCAGGCCAGCCGCCCCTTGATGTCGGGCCGGGTGAGCATCACCGCCTCGGCGAACACGCATGTCACACCGCCGACGATGGCGGCGAGTGCCGACGCCGGAAGGTTGCCCGTCACCGCGGGGCCCAGCTTGATCAAGACGATGGCACCACCGTTGACCACCCCGGCGTGCAAGAGGGCCGAGGACGGGGTCGGCGCACCCAGGCTGTCGGGCAGCCACCGGAAGAAGGGGCCAGAGGCGCCGCGGGCCGCGGCAGCGACGACCACCAGCACACCGGCCACGGCGAGGGCCACGCCGCCCACTTCGCCGATGCCCGAGATCGAGGTGGTGCCGGTGGCGCCGACCAGCGTCGCGACCGCCAGCACGAGCGCGAGGTCGCCCGCGGCGAACGAGCGCCGTGCCCGCAGCGATCGAGCCGTGACGCCGGTCGTCGGGCCGGTACGGATGATCGCCACCGTCAGCAGGCTCGTGGCCACCCAGGCCAGGGCCAGCACCACCAGGTCGGTGGTCAGCAACAGGACCGAACCGGCGCTCACCAGCAGCGATCCAAGGACAGCGAACCGCCGCTGGTAGGCCTCGCCGCGCAGGCTCCGGGAGGCGAACCCCACCACGGTGGCACCCATGCCCAGCACGAGCAGCAACACGAGGGAACCGAACCCCGTCACCGCCAGACCGGGGAGCGCGACATCGGCACCGGTCAAGGCCAGCACGCCGATGACGACCGCCCCGATCGCGCCGCCGGCCAGGGCTCGGGCAGCCCAGCGGGCGGCGCGAGCCGGATGTGGGACCAGGGCCGCGAGGGCGGCGCCGAGGGCCGGGCTGATGAGGACGGCCCCGAGCAGCACATCGAGAGAACCCTGTGACATACGAGAGATAATAGATGAATTGGGATTCGTATGTCAATCACCCCGGGAGCCGACCTCCGGCTTCGTTCCCGCCGGCGGGCCTGTTCGCGGGTTCGACAGCGGGCGATGTGCCGAGCAGCGCTCCAGGCGGCCCGGTCCTTGCGGGCAACGCTCCGCTGAGTGGGCTCGGGTAAGGGGGTGGCCGTTAGGTCGGCCGTCGGCCCCGTCAGGCCTCGAGCGCGGGAGCGACGTTGGTGAAGGCGTCGGCGCGATCCCGGTCGCGCTGGTTCGGTGTGGCGTGCCGGGCGCCCTTGGTGCGGTAGTCGCCGGCGAATTCGGCTTTGACCGCGCCCGTCTCGTCGAGCAGCCACACCGGTGCCATGCGGCGGGGCACGGTGACCACGCCGGGGTCGTCGTAGGTGCCGAAGGCCTTGTCCCACACCGGGCTGGTCACCCCGAAGTTGCGCATGGGTGCGCCGAAGTGGTGGTGCAGGTGGCTGCGACGCGCCCAGCGTCCGTAGGGGTTGCGCGGCGGATGCGTATGCGTGCGCCGGTGCGCGACCTCGTAGCCGAAGTACATCGAGAGCAGACCGGCGGTGAAGGCGGTGGCCCAGCGCCGGCCCGCCAGCGCGGCGGTCGCGGGGTAGGCCACGGCCGTGGTGGCCGCCGCTGAGGCCATCTTCTTCGACGCGGGCGAGAAGTAGGTCACGTCGGCGTGGTGCTTCAGGTGCTCGACCGAGGCCAATCCGCGACCGCGGAGCTCGTGCATGAGGAAGCGGTGCAGGCCGTACTCCGCCGCCGTCCATGATGCAGCCCCGATCAGCACGGCGGCCCCTCGGGATCGGATGATCGTCATGGCGTCAGGATCGCAGATCCGACGTGGGCGCCGTGCCGTCACCGTCCGCTTCGCGCCGCAGGCCTTCGTGGAGGAGGGCGGCGATCCCGTCCGCGGCCGCGCACATCGGGACGTGCCATTGGGCCATCCGCCGGCCGGCACCGACCCGGCTCGCGACCCCGCCCGGCTTCGAGGTGTCCCCGCAGATCGTCGGGGTGTACCCGGCGGCTTCGGCGGCGACGGCGGCGATCTGGGCGAACGTGGTGCCGACCCCGGTGCAGACGTTGACGGGTGTCGCTCCCGAAATGTGGTCGTGTGACTCGACGATGGCTGCGACAGCGTCGTCGATGTGGATGAGGTCACGCACCTGCCGGCCACTGCCCCACACGACGATCGGGTCGAGCCGAGCACGGGCACGGGCCACGATGGCCGGTACCGGGTAGTCGGACGTCTGGCCGGGACCGTAGATCGTGAAGGGGCGGTAGAGGGCGATCGGGATGCCGCACTGCGCGGTCACGGCGTTGGCGATTCGCTCGCCGGTGAGCTTCACCCAGCCGTAGACGCCGTCGGGGACGCCGACCTGCGACTCGCCGAGGTCGACGACCGATTCCGCAAGGCCGCCGGGGACGGGCTCACCCGTGAACGGGTACACCGCCGACGAGGACAGGTACGCAGCCGAGTCGGGCCGGGTCCGGGCCACGAACCGGAAGAAGGCGCTGTCGATGGCGAGGTTCCCGACGACGCTCATCGGGTCGTCCTCGAGTTGTTGACGGCCGCCGACGCTCGCCGCGAGGTGGAACACCGCGTCGTACCGATCGAGGCGCGGGAGCAGGTCGCACGCGTCACCCGTGAGCTCGGTGCCCGGAACGGTGATCGGTGAGGGCAATAGGTCGACGGTGTCGACGACGGCGTAGCGCTCAGCGAGTGCGGGCACCAGGTGGCGACCGATGAAGCCCGAGGCCCCGGTGACGAGTGCCCGGCGCGCCGCGCTCAACGTTCGACCCCGGCGGTCGCCAGCAGGTCGGTGTCCGCGAGGATCCGCATGAACGAGGTGCGGAAGTTGTCGTAGGAGAACGTGCCGCTCCGCAGGATCGCCGCCTCGGCCATCAGGGCCAGGCGCTGCGGTTCACCGATGAGGCGCACGGTGGCCTCGCCGAGCTCGTCGAGCGTCTCGAACAACACGCCCGAGTGCTCGTGCTCGATCACCTCGGGCTGGCCGGCCCTCGCGTAGGAGAGCGGGACACAGCCGCTCGCCATGGCCTCGACCGTCGTCATGCCGAAGTGCTCGAAGCGGTCGGGCTCGACGTCCGGGTCCTCGCCGTAGCCGGTGGCGTTCCAGTACAGGAGGCTCTCGCTGTACAGCGTCGCGAGCGTGGCGAGCGGTGCGTCGGGGTGGAACACGACCGGGTAGCCGACCGCCGCCTCGCGGCACCGCTCGAGGTAGCTCGCCGCCTCGGCATCGTGACGGGTGCCGCCGACGAGGTGGTACTCCCAGCCGTCGAGACCCTCGTCGCAGAGCTGTCTGAAGAGCTCGATCATGCGCAGCTGCTTCTTGCTGTGGCCCTCGACGAAGAACCGGCCGACACTGATGATCTGGCGCTTCTTGACCCCTGGCCGGAACTGGCCGACCTGCACCGGCGGGTAGAGCAGCTCGCTCGCCCGCCCCAGCCGCTGAGCGATCCAGCGTTGCGTGAAGTGGGAGTTGGCGAGGAGCAGGTCGTAGCTGTCGACAGCATCGTAGAACCGGCAGTGGTCCGTCCACCGCTCGAGCCCGGCGGGGCCCGTGACGACCGGCCGGCGCCCACCCTGGCTCGCGATGATCGACGCGATGCGCGCGCCGAGGCGGGCACGGGGGTCGATGCTGTTGCGGCGCGGTTCGAACGTCGAGCTCGTCACGTCGACGAGGACCGGCCGGCCCGACGCCACGACGGCGGCCGGCACCACGAGGTCGAGCGTGACGTACCCGTGCTCGGGGAGGGTGACCGCCGGCCCGAGGGACACCCCGTCCGCGGTGACGGCGATCTCGGCGGGCGCCTCGTCGGCGTGGCGGATGCTCGCGACGCACAAGGTCAGCTGGACCGGTTCGGGGCGCGCGCCCGACAGGGCGAATCGGCCGCACCCGTCGGTCCAGGCGAACGGGCCGTGGTAGTCGGACTCGAGCCGGTACAGGCCGCCGATCGCCTCGATGACCGGCCCGGGGGCATCGAGGCGGCGGGGGACCGGGCGGACGGCCCCGGCGCTCTCGGGAGGCGCCGGCGGGAAGAAGACCTGCATCACGTTGCACCGGGCATAGGCACGGACGTGGTCGAGGTAGGAGCAGTTGACGAAGAGGTCGTAGTCGAGCGTGGCCTCGGACACGCCGCGGTAGTGCATGGGGTCCTCGGCCACGACACGACACCCGACGTCGGCGAGGTCGAAGCCGAGGATCTCGCGGAACCGGTCCCAGTCGGGTTGCTCGTGGGTGATCACGTCGACCGGGCCATGGGCGGCGAGGGTGAGCGCGAACGCACCGAGGGTCTGCTCACCGCCGCCGAGCGTGGCGACCCACTGGTTGTAGATGAGCGACCTCATCCGAACGACGCGACCTTCCGGCGGTGCACCCGCCATGGTGGGTCGACCTGGCGGGCGAGATCGAGGACGTCGGCGAAGAGCGCGGCCGACACCACCGCGGGGTCGGCGGGCGGGCCCTCCAACGTCATCGAGGACCGAAGGCGCACCGTGCGGATCCGGGCCGACCGCAGGCCCGGGTGTGACGCGGTGGCTGGCGACTCGTCCGTGCGCACCGGGTCGACCCTCGGGAAGGCGTCGTCGGTGATGGTGGCCCACCACTCGTCGGGCTCGCCGGCCGTGCCCGGCTCGCCGATCTGCACCCTGCCGATGCCGAGCTCGATGCCGATGAGGCCCGAGACGACCGCCGCCTCACGGGCGAGCTGTTCCGGGCCGGCGCCGGTGATGACGACCTGCTCGATGCGATCTCCGGCGTCGCGGAGCCGGGCCAGCGTGGGAACCAACGCGGTTCCGGGCAGCAGGGCGGCGCACAGCCCGACACGGCGGTCGGCGATCGCCACCGCAAGGTCGACGGGATCCTCGGTGAAGGGGGCCAGATCGGCGGTGACGAGCGCGTGCCCGTCGCCGATCGCGGTCATACCCGCCTGGCGCCGATCGGCGAGCGTGTCTGGGGCCGGCGTCGTCGTGGCATCGACGACGATCGACGGCTCGGGACCGAGCTCGGCCGAGATCTCGAGGGACAGCCCTTCGCGACCGGTGAGGTCGCCGCCGAGCGAGTCGACGAGCGCACGGAACGCCACCGCCGTCGGGTCGGACGGAGCCAGGATCACGAGGGGTACGCGTCGCATCGGCTCAGATCGACCGCGGGCTCACCCTGCCTCGAGCCGACGCACGACGCCGTCCTCGAGGGGGTGCAGCACCCGGAACGCGGCTTTCAGCACGAACCGCTTCGGGGTCAGGCGCGGCTCCGTCGCCCGAGGGACCTCGGCCTCGACGAACACCGCCGGGTTCGCCTCGGCGGCGAGGCAGCGCTCACGCCACAGCTCGACGGAGCGCTCCAGGCCGACGATCACCTCGCCTCGCGCTACGGTCGACGCGTGCCAGTAGTTGAACTCGTGCAGCGCCTGGATCACCCGTCCCCGGTCCTCCGCCAGGGTGCGCCAGTAGGCCAGCTCCTCGTGCAGGTCGGTGGATGGGGAGGACACGCCGGCATGTCTACTACAGGCCCCCGCGAGCGAACCCGGCCTTGATCCCGGTCCACGGGCCCGCGCTCGGACCGTCCGAGCGTGCGGCGCTGCTGCGCTGCCTGGAGGCCGGGGACGCGGGCGGCCACAGCCCGACGGTGCATGCGTTCGAGGAGGCCTTCGCCGCACGGGTCGGGTCGCAGCACGCGCTCGCGACCGCGAGCGGCACGGCCGCGCTGCACCTTGCCTTCGCGGCCCTGGGCATCGGGCCGGGCGACGAGGTGATCGTCCCGTCGTTCACGTTCGCCCCGTGTGCCGACATGGTGAACCTCGTCGGCGCCACGCCCGTCCTCGTCGATGTCGACCCGGTGTCGTTCGACCTCACGCCGCAGGCGGTGCTCGACGCATTGACGCCGCGGAGCCGCGCCGTGCTCGCCGTCCACATGTACGGGCACCCCTGCGACCTGGGTGCGTTGGCCGAGGTCTGCAGGGCGAACGACCTGCTGCTGGTGGAGGACTGCGCCCAGGGACTCGGTGCGCTCCACGCGCAGAGACCCGTCGGCTCAGTGGGCGCCGCATCGTGCTACTCGTTCTATGCGAACAAGGTGATCACGACAGGCGAGGGCGGGATGGTGACGACCGACGACGCCGACCTCGCCGGACGGCTCCGCTGGCTGCAACGCCACGCCCAGGTCACCGATCCCGATCATGCCTACGTGCACACCGCCGTCGGGTTCAACGACCGGATGTCCGCGTTCGCGGCCGCGGTGGGCATCGCCCAGCTCGGGCGCCTCGACGAGTTCCTCGAGCGCAAGGCGGCGAACACCAACCGCTACACCGAGGCGCTCGATGCCGTGCCCGGCATACGGCCACCGGCGCCGGTCCGCGTGGGCGACCGCCACGCCAACTGGGCCTACGGCGTCGTCGTCGATCCCGAGGTGGTCGCGGGCGGCGCCCAGGGACTCGCCGGGGCGTTGCGTGCCTCCGGCGTGGAGACCCGCGGCTTCTACCATCCGCTGCACCTCCACCCGGGGGCCGCCGGGCGCTCGAGGTTCGCGGCGCCACTTGCGGCGTGCGAGGCGTTCGCGCCCAACGGGCTGGTGCTGCCGTCGGGCAGCACCCTCACCGCCGGCGACGTCGACCAGGTGACTGCTGCCGTGGCCCGCCATGTCGCAGGGTCGGTCACCTCGTGAACCAGCTGCACGAGGGAACTCCGTCGCGTCCTCGGCACAACGGCCCTGTCGTTCGGCGGCATGGGTATCGCCCCCAGCGTCGGGCCTCCGTCGGAATCCGCGCTGGGCCACTGGTGGTGCTGTGGCTGATCTTCACGGCCGTCTTGTTGCTCGTGGGACGGAATCGCTCACCGACCTGACGGGCGAAGCTCCAACCCGACGACCCCAACCCGTCCGGCCGCTCAGGTGTTGCTGTCCTCGGTGTCGCTGTCTTCGGTGCCGCTGTCCTCGGTGCCGCTGTCCTCGGTGCCGCTGTCCTCGGTGCCGCTGTCTTCGGTGCCGCTGTCTTCGGTGCCGCTGTCTTCGGTGTCGCTGTCTTCGGTGCCGCTGTCCTCGGTGCCGCTGTCCTCGGTGCCGCTGTCCTCGGTGCCGTAGACCGAC
>CXWK01001246.1_pt1 | contig 15195 bp, 11 predicted proteins | sample 590851 | NCBI WGS metagenome assembly CXWK01 (sample SAMEA3498364, study PRJEB10139) | wastewater metagenome | biome: wastewater treatment plant; material: activated sludge | place: Denmark | collected 2014-08-01 | reverse complement strand
ATGGAGTGGATCGGCGTTCCCGAAGGCAGCCGCGCCGGGATCGCGCTTTCGGCAGGTTTCGTCATCGCCACCGTCATTCAAATGGTGATCGGTGAGCTGGCTCCGAAGAACCTAGCCATCGCCCGGCCAGAAACCACTTCGGAACGCACCGCCGGGTTCATGCTGATCTACCTGCAGATCTTCCGGCCGTTGATCCGCATGTTCGATGGGGCCGCCAACCGCCTCTTGCAGGCTGGCGGTGTCGAGCCTACAGAAGAGGTCCAAGGCGCGGTTTCGGCTGAAGAGTTTGAACACATCGTCGAGGCATCGGCGGAGCGGGGCGAAATGTCCCAACGACACGCCGACATTGTCGTCCGAGTGAGCCGATTTCGCACCCTGCACGCCCGAGACGTGATGGTGCCATGGAACCGCGTCGACAAGCTTCCTGCCGCCCTGCGTTGCGGTCAGATCGCCCTCTCCATCAAGGACACGACCCACTCCCGACTGCCCATCGTTGACGCCAAAGGTCGCGCAACATCGGTGTTCTACATCAAGGACATCCTTCAGATGACGCCGCGGGATGCCAACGTGGCAATTACCAAGTTTGAACGCACGCCGCCGGTCGTCCCCGAAACCGCGACCCTCTCGACGGTGCTCGATCAGTTGCAGCGGCGCAAGACCGAACTGGCCCTTGTCTCTGACGAATACGGCGCGCCCGCGGGCATCGTCACCCTCGAAGACCTGGTCGAAGAGTTGGTCGGCGACATCTCAGACGAGTTCGACGACGACACCGACGCACCCAGCATCGAGATGGTGAGCGAAGGGAGCTGGCTCGTCCCCGGCCAGATGAGGATGGACGAGGTCGAAGAGATCACCGACATTGCCCTTCCCGACGACGACGACTATGCGACCATCGCCGGACTCGTCCTCAGCCATCTGCAGCGGATTCCGCGGGTCGGGGAAGTCGTCAATGTTGGGACTGACCGGCTGACCGTCAAAGCAATGGACGGCTGGGCCGTCACCCGGGTCTTGCTCGAGGCCAACGTGAACAGCATCGACGCCCAAGACGGGCCAGATTCCGAGCCTGCCTCGTGAGTACCCCGGTCGCATTTCTGGTCGGCCTGGGGCTGTTGGCTGGGAACGCCTTTTTCGTGGCTGCCGAGTTCTCGCTGCTGGCCGTACGAGAAAGCCGGCTCGAACAGCTCTCCGCTGAAGGCAGCAAACGTGCGGCGTCGGCACTTGCCGGAAAGCGCCAGCTGTCCTTGATGCTCGCGGGCGCGCAGTTGGGCATCACCATCTGCTCGCTGTTGCTCGGCGCGATCGCCGAACCGGCGGTCGTGCACCTTCTGGAAGGCTGGATCAAACTCGCCAACCCACCCGAGGCGTTGACGCACACGATCGCGTTTGCGATCGGCCTGGCAATCGTCGTCTTTCTGCACATGGTCGTGGGGGAGATGGCGCCCAAATCATGGGCCATCGCCGATCCCGAGCGATCCACGATGATCCTGGTCACCCCGTTCCGACTCTTTGCCCTGGTGGTCAAGCCGCTCATCGCTGTCCTCAACTGGATGGCTAACGGGCTGGTCCGACTGGTCGGTGTTGAACCTCAAGACGAACGCGCGATGGCCCATTCGGCAGGTGACCTGCTGTTTTTACTGCGCGAATCGGCCGACGCTGGCTCGATCGGCGACGACGAACGGGCGCTGTACGCTCGGTCGATTCGCCTGCCCGAGATCGACGCGGCCGATGCCATGGTGCCGCGCCGCAAAGTGGTGTACGTGACCGCTGACCAGACAGCGTCTGACATCGCGGCTGCAGCCCGCGAGTCGGGACGATCGCGCTTCCCGGTCTGCGAAGGGGATCTCGACCACGTCGTCGGGGTGGCCCACGTCAAGGACGTGATCGCCCTCGACGAGTCGGTTTGGGACGCGACGACCGCCATCGAACTGTCCCAGCCGCCGTTTGTCACCCACGAGCACAAAGCGCTTGAAGACCTGCTGGTCGAGATGCGGGCTCGGCGACAGCATCTGGCCATCGTCGTCGACGAACATGGCATCGTCAGCGGCATCATTACCCTTGAAGACGTCATCGAGCGCCTAATCGGCGACTTCTACGATGAAAGTGACACCAGCACCGACGTGCGCCGTCAGTTCGACGGTACGTGGGTGTTGAGCGGTGACCTGAGCGCCAACCAGTTCACCGAGCGCACCGGTATTGAACTTCCCGAAGGGGAATGGTCAACCGTCGCTGGTTTCGTGATCGACACGCTCGACCGAATCCCCAAGATCGGCGACGAAGTCGTCCAACCAGGGTTCAAGCTGCTCGTGCAAGGGGTCGACAACTTCGCAGTGACCGAGCTTCGGCTGGTCATCCAAAGCAGCAACGACGACACCACAGACGAAGCCCCATCTGGCGAGGCCTAACCACGCGGGGAAAACCTGCCCACAGCCTGAGCGGCCGCGCGCTGACGGCCTCAAAAACCTGACCGCCGGCAGGCTGCGTCAGGGGCTACAGCAGCGCTCCGTGGCTCTCTGAGATCTTGGTGATACCGGTTAGGCCCATCGCTACACGAAGTTCGGCCTGGATGGTGGCGAGCATCCGACGCACCCCAGCGGTTCCGTCCGCGGCGACGGCATAGGCCCAAGGACGGCCGATCATGCACGCATCGGCGCCACGAGCACACGCCCGTAAGACGTCGGTGCCGCTACGAATACCGCCGTCGACCAACACAGTTGTGCGATCACCAACCGCCTCAACCACCGCTGGAAGCGCATCGATCGTCGCGGGCACCCCCTCGAGTTGGCGGCCACCGTGGTTGGAGACGACGATTCCGTCGGTCCCGCTGTCGACCGCCCGCCGGGCATCCTCTGCATCCATAATGCCCTTAAGAACCAGTTTGCCGGGCCAGTGGGCTCGGACCCAGTCGATGTCATCCCACGTCACCGACGGGTCGAACTGGGCATCCACCCACTCTCGGAAGGCCTCGGGGCTCTTTGCGCCGGGAACGGCGTCCTCCAGGTTGCCAAACGTGTGCGGCTTGCCGCGGACGGCGACGTCGCCGAGCCACTTTGGATGGGTGCCGTAGTCGAGTGCACGGCGGGCCTTCGCAAGAGCGTTGACCGATCCCACCATGCCGTTTTGAACGTCGCGGTATCGGGCTCCAACGACCGCGAGGTCGACGGTCAGCACCAACACGGGGCATCCGACGCGGTGTGCCCGTTCCATGAGACCTTCGGCATAGGACCGGTCGCGCATGACGTACAGCTGAAACCAGAAGGGTGCGGTCGTGTTCGCGGCCACCTCTTCGAGGCTGCAGATCGAGACGGTCGATTCGCAGAACGGGACTGCGGACCGTTGGGCTGCCCGGGCGGCCTGAACTTCAGCGCGGGTAGCAAACATGCCAGCAAGGCCGACCGGTGCAAGGACGACCGGCATATCGCAGTGCTGGCCGAGGAGCTCGACCGATGTCTCACGCTCCGCGACGTCGACCATGACCCGCTGCCGAAGCAGGACACGGTCAAACGCTTCTGCATTTGCGTCCATTGTCGACTCGCGGCCGGCCCCACCGTCGAGATAATCGAACAACTGCCGAGGGAGACGGCGGCGAGCGCGCGCCCGATAGTCGGCCGGCGTGGCGGGTACGAGATGAAGTGGACGGTCGGGTCTCATCGGACGAGCTTACGCTCGCCCGATGGTGGCGCGAAGCTCAGTCCTGTGGGGCCGGTGAAGGGGAGACTTTCACCGCCGGGGCGGCGACAGCCGCAGCGTCTGCGTTGTTCAGCGCTTCCAACAAGATCGCCGAGAGGTCCGAAACTGCAACCTCTTCCTCTTTGCCCTTCGCCTTCACGCCGTCGTCCAACATGACCATGCAGAACGGGCACGCAACCGCGATCCGGTCGGCCTGCGTCTCGATGGCTTCCTCGGCACGATCGACGTTGATCTTGACCTCGGTGTGCTCTTCCATCCACATGCGCGAACCGCCCGCGCCGCAACAACGGCCGCGGGTGCTGTTGCGCGGCATTTCGACAACCTCGACACCGCCGATGGAACCGATGATGTTTCGAGGGGCCATGTAGATGTCGTTGTGGCGACCCAGGTAGCAGGAGTCGTGGTACGTGATGCGTTCGTCGAGGGTGGCGCCAGCGAGTGAGAGCTTGCCGCTATCAACCAGCTCACTCAACAGCTGTGAGTGGTGGATCACCTCGTAGGTGCCGCCCCAGTCGGGGTATTCGTTGAGCAAAGTGTTGAAGCAATGCGGGCACGAGGCGACGATCTTGGTCACGCTCGAGCTGTTCAGCATTTCGACGTTCTGCATGGCGAGCATCTGGAAGACGTACTCGTTACCTGCACGCCGTGCCGGGTCGCCCGTGCAGAGCTCGTTGGGGCCGAGAACCGAGAACGAGAGGCCAGCGCGCTTGAGTAGCTTGGCGGTGTCGGCGACAGTCTTTTTGCCCTTGTCGTCGTAGGCGCCTGCGCAGCCCACCCAGTACAGGTACTCGGTTTGGATCGGGTCACCAGGCTCCAACACGATGACGTCGTCGTCGAGGTTCTTTGCCCACTCCAGTCGATCCGCCTGGGAAAGACCCCAAGGGTTTGACTGATTCTCCATGCCGCGGAAGGCAGAGCCGAGCTCGGTTGGGAAGTCTGACTCCATCAGCGTCAGGTAGCGGCGCATATCGAAAATCTTGTCGAGAATCTCGATATTGACCGGGCAGATCTCGTCGCACGCCTTACAGGTCGTGCAGGCCCAGATTTCCTCAGGAGTGACCAGCTCAAAGACCGAATCGGCATCGACCGTCACGCCAGAATCCATACCGACCGGCGGGCTGACGACCGGGTCGCCTGTCGCGGCCATCACCTGGCCGACGTTGAGCACGATCTTTCGAGGGTCGAGCGGCTTACCGGTGTTGTGCGCGGGACAGACCGACGTGCATCGCCCACACACGGTGCATGCGTCGGTGTCCATCAACTGCTTCCACGTGAAGTCTTCGATCTTGACTGCACCGAAGCTTTCGAGCTCGGTCTCCATCATGTTGGGGACCGGCTTCATAGCGCCCTTCGGACGTTCCCGGTCCTTTAAGTACATGTTCATTGGCGAGGTGAACATGTGGCGCAACTTGGTGGTCGGCAGGATGACCAGGAAGGACAAGAAGCCGATGAAGTGCAACACCCACAGAAAACGGTGGGTCGTTTCGAGCGTCCCTGCGGACCAGCCATCGACCAGGGTCGCAATCGGGTAGCCGACGATGGACCACTTCTCGAAGTCGGGCATACCGTCCAGCGCGATGCGGAAACCTTCGGTCAAAAAGCCCGTAATTCCGATGAGGAGGAAGGTGCCGAGGATCACGGCGTCTTCAGGCTTTGTCTTGGTGCGGAGGCGGTAGGGGCGCTGAATGTAGCGCCGAGCGATCGCCCACAAGATGCCGATCAGGAACACGACGCCCATCACATCCGCGGTGAACGCGTATCCCTTGTACGTCCCACCGTGGAGGAACTTCAGCGACGGCGGAACCTGGTGGTTGACCTCAAGCAGGATCGTGGCGCAGAACAGCGACAAGAAGCCGAAGTAGATAAAGGAGTGCATGATGCCGGCGGCGGGGTCGCGCATCAGCGTCTGCATCCAAACGCCAGCCCGGAAGTTCTCGGAACGGCGCTTGGCGTTGGCCTTCGTCAGGCGCCGGCGGTCGATCTGACCGCGTTCCCAGTTCTTCGTTCGGGTCGCGGACAGCCACCCCACGATGACGCCCGCGACGGTCATCAACGCATAGAAGGCGAACTTGATGCCGCCCGGGATGTTGTCAAAGACGTGGCGCTGGACCACCGAGTCGTCGTGCCAGTTGACCTCGAGAGGCACGATTCCGGAGACGATCGTGACGACAGCGAAAGCAAACCCCGCAAACAAGATGATCAGATGCGGCTTCGGAGTGCGCATTTAGGCTCCTGGTCGTTGTCGGTAGCGCCAAAGTCTTCGGAGGTGCGGCCACCATGCGGTTTTCGCCGGGGCTTGCCGCCAGGCACTTTTGCTGGCCAACTGCACGTCCGCGAGCCAAAAGCCCGCCGGTCGCACTCACCCCATCCGACGTGGACGATACCCGCAGGAGGGATGTGCACCCAATTTCGGCGGAGGGGCGCGCACCATTCGGTGTCGCCGGTGTGCTACCTGGCGGGACCGTCTTTGATGCTTGTCCTCGGCACCTGGCTGGCCGCTGCTTCGATGCCTTCTTTGAGTAACAGGGCCGCCTGCTGGTCAACCGCGATGCCCGACGCGAGGGCGCGGGCGCCGTTGCTCATCTTGTTCCACGTTTTTGCAACGACCGCGACGATCTTGGAACGGTTTGTGGTCGTGGAAAAGTCGCTGAACTGACTTTCGAGAAACACCAGGCACGCGCAGTCTTCAAGTGTCTGAGACTGCGGGTCGGAGCGCATGTCCTTGCGGAGGAGAAGGCGCTTGACCTCATCAATCGAATCTTGTGACCATCCTTGACCGGACATCACCGACCCAGCGGAATCAGCCTGCAGCGCCTTCTGATCGCGCCTCCACCGCAAGTACCCAGCGCGCCCGTCGGGATAGTCCGTCCGTGGCAGGAGCCAACGATCCAGGTGGTGGGCCCGAACCGCGATCTGGAGTTCAGGCGACGGGTCGTCGTCGAGGAGAGCCAGCCACCTAGATGCCTGGCTCCCCTGGACGCAGGCCATGGGGCCGTCGAACGGCGGTGCGAGCGAGCGGGGATCGCGACGGTTCTGCTGGTCGATCGCGTCGAGCGTGTTGCTCAGACGAAGGTCTGACTCGCTCAGGTCGCGCATTCTGACTCGCCGACCGTCGCGGCGTATGGGCTTGTTTCGTCGAAGTCGACGTAGAAATCGGGGCTGTCCACGGGCAGCGGAAACTCGGCCAAGTCTTTGAGTCCCTCGGCGATCTTGCGAGCGCCGCCGACCCGATCCATCCACGACCTAAACGATTCGCCTGACTCCCGCTCTTCGGAGAACCGAGCCACGACCCGCGCCGCGGCCTCGGGGGCCGCCTTAGCAGGCAGGCGCAGCGCTCGATCGCCGAACTCGATCTTCTCGCCACCGACGTAACCGCCAAGAAGCATCTGGTAGCCCGGAGCGCTCTCGCCGTGGGCACGTCGCTCAGCGCCGGAGAAGCCGATATCGGCGATGTGGTGCTGACCGCAACTGTTGGTGCAGCCCGAGATGTTGAATCGGACGCCGGCAACCTCACCGAGGCCTTGGTCTTCGAGGGTGTCACCGATGGCCTTTGCCAGGCCTCGGGACTGGGTCACGGCCAGGTTGCAGGTATCGGCCCCAGGGCAAGACACCACGTCACGGGCAAGTTCAGCTCCCGGCTTGTCCAGACCGAACTCGCGCAGACGTTCAAAGAGCGGACGCAACTGGTCGTCGGAAAGTTCGCGCAGGGCGATGTTCTGGCGGTTGGTAATACGGACGTCGGCACCGAACTCGCGCTGGATGGCTGCGATGGCTCGGAACTGATCGCTTGTCAGGTCGCCCAGCTGGGCATACGCGATAGCCGACACCTTGCCGTTCGCTTCGCCGCGGATCACGTTCGCCGCTTCCCAACGGTCGAACGGGTCTGAGGACAGGAAGGCAACCTGTGTCCCTTGGCCCATCGGGGTTGCGTCGACGCTTGATGACCGACCAGCAGGAGCGTCGCCGTGTTCGATGACGGGGGCAGGAATGCCGCCTGGGTACGACGACGACGCGGGAAGGAATCTGCGCTGCTTGAGCACGCGCGCCTGGACCTCTTCCCAACCGAGGGTGTCGATCAACCACTTCATCCGGGCGCGCAGCTTGTTGTCGCGGTTGCCGGCCTGATCAAAGACGCGCAGGATCGCTTCCATGGTCGGCAGCAGCATTTCGCGGGAAGTGAACGGCTCAAGCGCGAGTGCCGGGTGCGGGTTCGCTCCGAGTCCGCCGGCGACGAATACTCGAAAACCGGCCTCGACCTGCCCATTTTCGTCGATGCGCTCGGTGGCGATCACGCCCACGTCGTTGAACATCGCCTGGCCGCAGTCAGTGGCGCAGCCAGAGAAGTTGATCTTGAACTTGCGCGGCATGCGTTGCGCGATCGGGTTGCGAAGGAAATGCTGAAACGCGGCTTCTGCCCATTGGGTGACATCGAGTACTTCGTGCGGGCAGGCTCCGGCCAAGTGGCAGGCCTGCACGTTGCGCACCGTGTCGCCGCACGCTTCACGAGTGGTCATCCCGACCGATCCCAGAAAGCGCATGATTTCGGGGATCTTCTCCAGCTGCGCATAGTGGAACTGGATGTTTTGGCGGGTGGTGATGTGTCCCCAGCCTCGGGAGTACTGATCAACCAAGTAGGCGAGCATCTCGAACTGTTCAGGGGTGAGGGACCCATAGGGGATCTTCACCCGGACCATCTGGTTGGGTTCGCCCTGACGCTGACCATAGATACCGTTCGTCAGACGGAAAACCCTGAAGACGTCCTCTTCGACGTCGCCCGCCAGGTACCCGGTGAGCATCTCTTCGAAACGTTGAATGTCGTGCTCGATCGCAGGATCGTCGACGGTCGGAACCGGGCGAGGCTGGCCCGCTGATCGGGTCGACGGAAGGTCGGTGATGGCCATGAAGACTCCAGGACGCCGTAAGGAACGGACATAAACCCGACCAAATCTGTCGGATTTATACGGACGTTACAGCCGGGACTGCCCGCGAAACAAGCCATTGTCGACCTTTTTGGTCGGGTTTTCGCCGGCGTCCGGGAAAGTCTACGGAGCCGCTGCAGAGCCCAGACAACGGCCCGCCCTCTTCGCCGTGAGGGAGGTCAGCCGAGTGTTCAAGAAGGGTGGTCAACCCCCCTCTGGTCTGTTGCCGGCCGTCCTAGGTCTGTTGCCGGTACAGCGCGATCTTCGAGCCGCTCGGTTTGCAAGGCGGCGAATACTCGGCTCGGCGACGTGTCCGAAACACGCCAGAAACAGAGTCGAAGTGTGGCCGTTACATGCGAACTTCACGAAACGCGTTTGTAACGTTCGTGTGCGCGTTTGGAAAGAAACCTCGTCGACATTCTTCACGTTCGTATCGTTCCTTAGACGAGGAGGAATTGCCGTGGAACCCACCGGAGTTGATCTAGTCAACAACTTGTGGATTTTTGTTGCCGCGATCCTGGTGATTTTTATGCAGGCCGGATTCATGTTGGTCGAAGCAGGTCTCACAAGAGGTAAGAATGTCGCCAACATTTGTATGAAGAACCTGATGGACTTCTGTATGGGAGCCGTCGCATTCTTTGCAGTTGGTTATGCGTTTATGTACGGGAGCGGCGGGATCATCGGGACAGAAATGTTCTTTCTGTCCGGTGTCGATTTAGCCGTCTTTCCTGGCGACGGTGGGTTGCTTCCTGGGGTTGACTTCTTCTTTCAGCTGGCCTTCGCTGCGGCGGCCGCAACCATCGTCTCTGGCGCGGTGGCCGAACGCACAAAGTTCATCGGGTACATGATCTATTCAGTCATGATTACTGCGATCATCTACCCAATCTTTGGGCACTGGACCTGGGGTCTTGGATGGTTGTACGACATGGGATTTCGGGACTTCGCCGGCTCGACCATCGTGCACTCGACCGGAGGTTGGGCAGCGTTGGCCGGCGCCATGATCATCGGTCCCCGGATTGGCAAGTACGGCCCCGACGGCAAGCCTCGAGCCATTCCCGGCCACTCCATTCCGTTCGCGATCGTCGGCGTGGTGATTCTGCTCATCGGATGGTACGGCTTTAACCCCGGATCAGAACTGGCTTTTGATGGCCTTGTCCCTGGTATTGCCATTACCACGACGCTGTCCGCTGCAGCCGGCGGACTCGTTGCGATGACTCTGACGTGGATCCGAGGGGGCAAACCAGACGTGGCGATGACCGGTAACGGCGTGCTCGCTGGGCTGGTCGGCATCACGGCAGGCTGTGCCTGGGTCACCCCGGCGGTCTCGCTCCTGATCGGTGCGACGGCCGGCGCTCTTGTGTACTTCGCGGTGTTGTTCTTCGACCGGATTCGTATCGACGACCCGGTTGGTGCCGTATCGGTTCACGGAGTGTGCGGGGCATTCGGCTCGCTCTGTGTTGGGTTGTTCGCTAACGAAGGCCTGATCGGTGGCACAAGTGACAACTACGGCCTTTTGATGGGTGGGGGCGCAGGGCTCCTTCTCGACCAGGTCGTGGGAATCGCCGTCAACTTTGCCTGGGTCTTTGGCTTGGCATTCGCACTGTTCAGCACCTTGAAAGCCTTGAATCTGCTCCGAGTGTCTGAAGAGGAAGAACTCGAAGGCATGGACATCGCCGAGCACGGAGTTCCAGGATACGGAGAAGCCGCTCTTGCCTAATCCTCGGTGTCGAACACTCAAAAGTCCGCTACTACCTACGCAGAACAACGTCATTGATCCTTACGAGGAGGAAACATGAAACTCATCACCGCCGTCATCAAGCCGCACATGTTGGAAGAGGTAAAGGACAAGCTGAAGGCAGCTGGAGTTCAGGGAATGACCGTCACCGACGCAAAGGGCTTTGCGCGGCAGGGTGGTCACACTGAGACCTACCGAGGCGCCGAGTATCGCATCGATTTTGTGCCCAAGGTCAAGATCGAATTGGTCGTTAACGAAGCTGACCTGGAAAGCGTTGTTGAGCTCATTGCCAATACTGCCAAGACCGGTAAGATCGGTGACGGGAAGGTGTGGGTAACCAGCGTCGAGCAGGTCATGCGGATCCGCACCGGCGAGATGGATGCGGACGCAATTTGACGGTTCGGGGTAGCCCGGCCCCGCAAGGTCGCACCGTGTGTGCGTACAGCGGTCCGGCGCCTCAGGGAAACCCTCGTCACTCGGGGGCGCCGGTCCCGCTGGCTTCTGACTAGTTCCCACCCAAGGATTGCCCCTCGGTCCAAGTGTTTGGACCGAGGGGCGGCCCGCGTCCGGGTGCGGTAGAACCTGCTGGGTGGAACGCCGCTCATCGCAGTCGGCAACCCTTTGAGCGGAGCTTGTTTCCGCTGGGATGGGCAACAAACCACCGAGGGACACAGACGACCGAAAGGGACAGTGTGAGACGCCAAGAGAAGGCGGACCAGATCGGCCTCATCCTGGATGACCTGTACGCCGATCCGCCCATTCCGCTCGACCACTCGGACCCGTACACGCTGCTGGTCGCCGTCGCGCTCTCCGCGCAGACGACTGACAAGAAGGTCAACGAGGTGACGCCTGCGTTGTTCGCTCGGGCGGCGACCCCGGAAGAGATGGCCCGCCTGGATCCAGATCAGATCCGGGAACTGATCCGCGAGATCGGACTCGCACCCACGAAGGCTCGGAACCTTTCGACCATGGCACATCAGATCATCGAGGCGGGGGGAGAGGTGGTCGCGGACTGGGACTTCCTGGAAAGTCTCGCCGGGGTTGGCCACAAGACCGCCAGCGTGGTGATGTCGCAAGCCTTTGGCTTCCCGGCATTCCCGGTCGATACCCATATCCATCGCCTTGCCGCTCGGTGGGGGTTGTCAGACGGCAAGTCGGTCGAGAAGACCGAACGGGATCTCAAGGCGGTGTTTCCGGAAGAGACCTGGAACCGACGCCATCTTCAGATCATCTACTTCGGGCGCGAATACTGCCCAGCACGAAATCACGATCTGGCCGTGTGTCCGATCTGCTCTTGGGCAGCGTCCAAGAAGCGGATCGGAGAAGAGTCGAAGGCTCAACGCTCCAAACGCGTCAGGTAAAGCACGGGCGGTTCGACCGGACATTTAGTGCAGACAAATGTCCGGATCGGCGCGCTACCCCTCCTGCACGTCGTCGACGGAACTGAGATCCCGAGGTGGTTGAAACCCTCCAGGACTCCGGGGGAGCGTCACCGCACTCGGGGAGAGGGCCGAGGGGCAGTGGTCCTAGACTCACCCGCTATGTCAGCAAAGATCACGCGTGAAGATGTCGCTCACGTTGCAGCCCTCGCCCGGCTCGACGTCACCGACGACGAACTCGACCGATTCACCAAACAGCTCGACGCCATCCTCGAACATGCGGCGTCCGTCGAGTCGTTGGAGATCGAAGGCGTTCAACCCACGTATCACCCGCTCCCGCTCATCAACGTCTTTCGTGACGACGTGGTTCGGGAGAGCCTTGACCGTGATTCGGTGCTTTCCCAAGCTCCGGCTGCCGAGGACGGGCGCTTCCGCGTATCGCGCATTTTGGATTCGGAGTAGTCATGAGCGAAGCGATTACGTCCAGAACTGCGCTGGAGCTGGCCGCGGACTTTCAAGGTGGCGCGTTGAGCGCGGCCGATATCGTCGACGCCCATCTCAATCGGATTGAGCAGCTGAACCCTGAACTCAACGCGTTTTTGCATGTAGATGCCGACCGCGCCCGTCAGCGAGCTGCGGAACTCGATAAGGCTCGGGCTGCTGGTGAGGTCACCGGGGCGCTCGCAGGGGTACCCGTCGGGCTCAAAGATCTGCTGTGTACCCGCGGGATCCCCACCACCGCCGGCTCAAAGATTCTCGATGGCTGGCACCCGCCCTATGACGCGACGGTGGTGGCCCGCCTCGAATCTAAAGGTGCGATCAGCCTGGGCAAACTCAACATGGACGAGTTCGCCATGGGGTCGTCGAACGAGAACTCCGCCTTCGGAAATGTCAAGAATCCTTGGGATACTTCGAAGGTCCCGGGTGGATCATCCGGCGGGTCCGCCGCGGCTGTCGCCAGTGGAATGGTGCCCTTGGCCCTTGGGTCGGACACCGGCGGGTCCATCCGGCAGCCCGCATCGCTCTGTGGGGTCGTTGGCGTCAAGCCCACCTACGGTCGAGTTTCTCGGTATGGGGTCATCGCATTTGCCTCGTCACTCGACCAGATCGGCCCGTTCGGCCGGACAGTGGCCGACGCCGCCTTCATGCTCGAAGCGATTTGGGGCCATGACCAGTACGACTCGACCTCGATCGTTGAACCCCCCGAGCCGTTGGGTGCCCACCTCTACGACGGCGTCCAAGGCATGCGTGTAGGAGTCATCTCTGAGCTTGCCAACACCGATGGTCTCCAACCCGAAGTAGCCGCCGCCCTGCAACGCTCAGCCGAGCAGCTCGCCGCTGCCGGAGCCATCGTTGAAGAGGTCAGCGTTCCGTCCATCGAATACGGCCTGTCGGCCTACTACCTGATCGCGCCGGCCGAAGCGTCGTCCAACCTGGCTCGGTACGACGGCATCCGGTACGGGCTGAGAATCGAGGGTTCAGACACTGCTGCGACCAACCGCCTGACCCGGGAGGCCGGGTTTGGAGACGAGGTGAAACGCCGCATCATGTTGGGGACCTATGCGCTGTCGGCTGGTTACTACGACGCCTTCTATGGGAAAGCTCAGCAGGTCCGCACGCTCATCATCGACGACTTTGCCCGTGCCTATGAACGATTCGATGTGCTGCTCAGCCCAACGTCACCGACAACGGCGTTCGGCCTGGGCGAGAAGGTCGATGATCCGCTGGCCATGTATCTGTCCGACGTCTGCACCATCGCGACCAACCTGGCCGGAGCGACGGCGATGTCAGTGCCGGTGAGCAACGACTCAGAAGGCCTGCCGATCGGCATGCAGATTCTGGCTCCCGCACTAGGTGAGCGCCCGATGTTCCAGGCCGGAGCTGCCTTGGAGGCTGCTGCCGGGTTTGATTCCGCCCAGAAAACCGGGGGTTCGCTGTGACCACGACGTCTGACGCCGAAACGACCGTGATCGACGGCTGGGAACCTGTTATCGGGCTCGAAGTACACGTCGAACTGAAGACAGCCACCAAGATGTTCTGCGGCTGCCGCAACGAGTTCGGTGGTGAGCCGAACACCCACATCTGCCCCGTATGCCTGGGCCTGCCGGGCTCGCTTCCGGTTCTCAACCGGCAGGCTGTTGAGTTTGCGATGCGGGTCGGCTACGCGCTCAACCTCAACATCCCCGAGCGTTCGGTCTTTCATCGCAAGAACTACTTCTACCCAGACATGCCAAAAGACTTTCAGACGTCGCAGTACGACGAGCCGATCACCGAGGACGGCTGGATCGACATCGACGGAGTTCGCATCGGCATCGAACGGGCTCACCTCGAAGAGGACACCGGCAAGTCAACCCATGTCGGCACATCGGGTCGGATCCACGGTGCTGACTATTCGTTGATCGACTACAACCGAGCTGGGGTGCCGCTGCTTGAGATCGTGTCCAAACCCGACATCCGCTCCGCTGCGCAAGCGCGCGCATACGTAGCTGAGCTGAGAGCCATCCTCTTTGCCATTGGAGTCTCTGACGTCAAGATGGAAGAGGGGTCGATGCGGGTCGACGCCAACATCAGCGTCCGTCCGGTCGGGCGCGAACGGTTCGGGACCCGTGCCGAGATCAAGAACATGAACTCGCTGCGTTCTCTGGAGCGCGCCGTCGACTATGAGATCCGCCGTCAGATCACCGAACTCGAGTCAGGCGGAACGATCGTTCAAGAGACCCGCCACTGGAACGAGGACGACGCCCGGACGCATTCCATGCGCTCCAAAGAAGGAGCCGACGACTACCGATACTTCCCCGAACCCGACCTGGTTCCGGTCGCCCCAAGCCTCGAATGGCGCGAGCAGGTTGCCGCTGCAATGCCAGAGCTGCCGGCTCAACGCCGGGATCGACTGGTGCAGGGGTGGAAGATCTCGGCCGACGACGCCGAGATCTTGGTTGCCGTCACCGGCCTCGCCGACTACGGCGAAGCGGCGGTGGACGCAGGGGGAGACCCGATCGAAGTCACGAAGTGGGTCACCGGTGACCTGCTTGGTCGTGCAAACGAAAGTGGCTTAGCGCCGAGCGAGTGGAAGGTCGCACCCGCCGCGCTGACCGAGGTGTTGGCCCTGGTCGCGGACGGCACCTTGTCTCGGAACCTGGCCAAAACCGTTCTCGACAAAGTGTGGGATTCGGGTGTTTCGCCCGCGGAGGTCGTGGAACGTGAAGGTCTTGCACAGGTCAGCGACACCGACGAACTCGGCGAGCTGGTCGCCCGGATCCTGGCCGACCACCCGGACGAAGTGGCGAAGTACCGGTCCGGCGAGAACAAGGATCAAAAGAAGCTGCTCGGCTTCTTCATGGGCCAGCTGATGAAAGAGACACGCGGGCAGGGAAACCCTGGCGTACTGAATCAACTGTTGCGCGAGAAGCTGACCGAAGCGTAGACAACGCCGATCCATTCCGAACCAGGTCGGTTCGGAAGCGTCAACGAGGGG
>CXWK01065070.1_pt1 | contig 15199 bp, 16 predicted proteins | sample 590851 | NCBI WGS metagenome assembly CXWK01 (sample SAMEA3498364, study PRJEB10139) | wastewater metagenome | biome: wastewater treatment plant; material: activated sludge | place: Denmark | collected 2014-08-01 | reverse complement strand
TGGTCAACCGAAAAAAGATAGTCGTTTATACAACGGGAGGCTGTTTCCAAGCATTTTGGTGAGATTGTCTTACCGGACCAGTAGAGATTATCCATCATTTGTTGAACAGCTGGTCTGGTAGAGAGCAGGGCTAGCTGTTTTTCGTTAAAGGATGTTATTATCGACGAGAATAGGGCATTGGGATTGATAGTGCCAACTGTCTCAGACATTCTTTCCATTACGGCTGGAATAAATGAGGGGTTCGATCCGTAGAGTCGTTGCTTGATCGAGATATTTTCTGACGTTACAATCTCACGGCTCCCGTTGAGCTGAAGCTCTGGGAATGTGGACAAGATATTTTGCATCGCAGTAGTTGTAATTAACAAGGTCATAGTTGGTCTCCTACCACCTAGAATTGATGAGAGGCTGGATCTAAGTTTTTCCTGAGCGTCAAAAAGGTCAACCGAGGTGGTCGAGTCATTTAGGACGGTTGCTTCGGCCGGGGTGTAGGTTATTAGCATTGGAGATATGGTCTCGAGGTTCAGCTGCTTTGGATTAAGTTGTTTAGCCGAAAAAAAGCGAGATGAAACTACGCGGTGATTACTAAATTTGACTATACCTACGCTGTCAATTATGCCTCCCGCACCTCGTACTCGAGAGTTGTTAATTATAAGTATCATAAGCGTTTGATCGGATGGGTCCGAGATAATGGCAGAAGCAACGGGCAGTGCTTTTGCAATTTTTTCTGAAATTAGCAGTTTATTTTTTAAGGATTTTCGCAGTGTTTCTAAGTTGGTGTAATTTGGGATGTTGGTGTTTATTCGTTCGAGATATTCCTGCATCTCAATATTGAGAGCCCCAACACGATCAAGCGATTGTTTGGATGTGAAGTCTCTCATAAGTTGTTGCTGTGCTAGAGCGAGTTGCTTTGTCACCTTAAAATAACTATCGGTATAGGAGTTAAAGCGAATGTAAGATTCTGCAAACAGTGAGACAGAGAATAGAGAGTAGATTGGTCGTGCCGGGATAAACAGAGTCTCTGAGGCATGTGAAAGCGCTTCACTTGCAGGTTGTAGAAACTCTACACTAGCGTAGTCGTCTTTAGTATAGGACTCAAGCATCGCGACGTGTAGTAGAGTAGCTGGAAGAAGCGGCACGATAAATCCAAAGCATACGGCGATAAACAGCAGTACCACCGTACTAATTATGGCTTGACGCTTCGGAACTATCGATTTACTTAATGGAGCTCTGACAAGATCTCTTTGTTTAGAGCTCACAGATCTCATATCAAGCAACTGTTCATTACTTGAGGAAATCGAGAACCAGAGAATCTGGTCCAGCTGATCCTCAGTGATGTTTTCGGAGTTCAGGATGATGTACTTGATGTGCTTACTTGGCGAGGAAAGAGTCACGGTCTTACCAAATGGTTTAATTAGGATAATCGTGGTTTTTATTTTGGTCGGAATAATTAGCTGGGAGTCTGGCTTTATTTTTAAAAAGAAAATTCGATTAAATCTTTCATACGATGGAGGAACTACATTTGTTCTTTGAATAGCGACGTCATACTGTTCCAGTCGTTTACTTAGTTGTTTAGAAAGCTGTGATACTTCTTTACTTACAATTAGAACGCGTTCGTTAGAGTGGACAATTTCAGAAACCTGTCGTGCCATACTCTTATTGTATAATGGAGCAATGAATAACTCCAAAATAATCGAGCTTAGGAAAGTCACTCCAAAACTAATCGAGACCTTAAAAAATAGAGTTCTTGTAGGAGGATGCTTTGATATCTTTCACTTTGCGCATCTGGACTTTCTCAAAAAATCCAGACAGTTTGGAGGAAGCTTAATTGTGGCACTTGAGTCGGACGAGTTCATTCGCACGCACAAGCATCATGAGCCGTTTCATGACGTGCAAAAGAGGGCGTCATTACTTGCCGAGTTGGAATGTGTAGACTTAGTTGTTATACTACCGTTACTGACCTCTGACGAACAGTATCTGGATATGGTGAGGCGATTAATACCTACAGTAATGTCTCTAACCGATGGAGACTCTCAGATTGAGAACAAGACCAAGCATGCGAACAGCGTCGGAGCAGTTATAAAAATAGTCCCTCTATTACCTAATTTTTCATCAACAATAGTACATGCTAAAGCAACTATCACTAGCGATTAAGATTCCAGAAAGCACAAAACAGCTTATTGTTAAGAGTCTTCAACCATTAAAACGGGAGTATGAGGTCTTTCAGTGGCTCTCAACGGAGGAGTACAGTATTGAGCTATTCAACTTTGGAAAAGTAGACGACTCAAAGCTTGAACCCTTGTGCGAGATGATTGAGCGTGGGATATACGATCTTCCTACCTTCACGCTTTACTCTGACCGTCTTCACATCTTAATGCGAAACAATATTACTTTCTACGTAGGGTTTAGTACGAGCAAGCTTATACAGGCTTTGGTAAAACAACTGAAGCAGTCGTTTAAGCTCGAGGACGATCTAATATTCTTCCCACATCTTCCAGTAGCAAGGTATAAAATAGCTTCAAAGCAACAGTATCTGCTGATTAAGAAGAAGTGTGCCAGCTATGAAATGGAGTTCGAAGTCGATATAACTCAAATAACGCTGTTAAACAGCGTTATTGAGAATAACAAACTTCATTACGAAACCGTAAAGGAGTTTGCTCTTTATTCAAAAAACTAAGCGGCTCCAATTTTGAACATTCCTGTTGCACAAACTGGACACTTACCTTTAAGAGCTGGTTTTCCGTTTTTTAGTGTGACTTTTTCAGGATCTTCACAGTCCCTTTTAGCTCTACACTTAACGCAATACATTGATGATGTCATATTATATTTTCACCTCCTTTGTTTATTTTCCTAGCTTCATAATGAGGCTAAGACGATTATTCATCGTACCATAATAAAGAATGAATTCAAGCGCAATTATAGCTAAAATTATAATTAAACTTTTAGTTAGATCTTTTTTAAACTGTGCGTGAGGACTCTCGCTATTACTAGTCAGACCGTCCTGTCCAGGCGTTTGAGTTGTCGCTTTACTGACAGAGGCTCGTATTTTTTGTTCTTTCGTGCGTCGAGGCATGTACTAGGTTTTAACATATTGACAGTACTTTGTAAAGCGTTTAGAATGTAAATCAATGTTCTTTTATATAGTGTTAGCGGTACTTTTTGGTTGGTTAACCACGCTTACGGTAGTGGTGTTCAAAACAAAAAAGCACTACCATCGCCTTACAAAAGATACTAAACATAAGCACATCGATGAGGTTCTGGAAAGACTAGGTGCGCATGATGAGGCACTTATGGCAGATACGAGGATGCTGAAGGAGTCGTTACTTAAGATGGACGAGGATATCTCAACCCACATGCAGAAGGTCGGGATTACTCGCTTTAACCCTTTTGGGAAGACTTCGGGATCTGATCAAAGCTTCGTTCTGTCGCTTTTGGATAAAAATAACTCAGGAGTTGTTATTAATTTTGTATATACTCATGAAGGAGTACGAGTGTACAGTAAGCATGTGACCCATGGTAAGGGTAAAGAATACCCTTTAACACCGGAGGAAGAGAAAGCTGTTGCACAAAGTTTCCGATAAGTCATATATAATGTAACTTCATATGCCAACAAAACACAGTATTTTTCTTTCGATAATAATGTTCTTTGTAGTAGGTTTGATATCATATTTCTACTTTTCTAGTGGATTTGGGAAGGACTCGAGCAATGCGCCATTAACCACGGTTAAGAATGCCGATGGTGAAGAAGAGGTGGTAGACACCGCTCCTAGGACAGAGGCGTGCCCACTAAATGGAGAACTATTCTCAAAAGCTCGAAAAAAACTTTGGGAAACCAGACGTCCACTTGGAGTAGCAATCGAAAATCATCTAGAAGCTCGACCTCAGTCGGGTCTCTCAAAGGCTGACGTTGTGTACGAGGCGGTCGCTGAGGGTGGTATTACAAGATTTTTAGCGATGTTTTACTGTCAGGATGCTAAACCAATTGGTCCTGTTCGATCTGCACGTATTTACTTTCTTAAGTTGCTACAAGGGTACGGAAACAACCCACTTTATGCGCACGTTGGTGGAGCCAACACGCCAGGACCAGCAGATGCTCTAGGTGAAATTCGAGACATCGGTTGGGACGGATATAACGACATGAATCAGTTTGCAGTTCCGTTCCCCTACTATTATCGTGATTATGAACGATTACCAGATAGAGCCACAGAGCACACCATGTACTCCTCAACCGAAAAGTTATGGGAGTATGCTCAAAAAAGCAGAAAATTAGCTGCTAAGGATGAGGATGGTGTTGCATGGGACAAAGGATGGAAACCATGGTTGTTCACAAACGAAGCAAAAACTGCAGATAGAGGTAAGGCTGGAAAGGTGAGTTTTGGATTCTGGTCCTCAAATGATGCGAACAATTATGCAGTGGTATGGAACTATGATCCGGTTACCAACTTTTATTCACGAACAAACGGAGGATCACCACACCTAGACAAAATCACAAACAAAGCCATCAAATCAAAGAACATTGTTGTGGCGTTTGTTGATGAAAGTCCTGCAAATGATGGTTATGAAGGTGGACATCTGCTTTATGATATAGTGGGACAGGGAACAGGAACGCTGTTCAACAACGGAAAGTCCGCCAAGATTACATGGAAGAAACCAACCGAGGAGGATATGATGAGATTTTACGATGCATCAGGATCCGAAGTTAAATTGGTAAGAGGGCAGATCTTTGTTGAGATTTTGCCAATAGGCAATGTAGTAAAGTATTAAAAACTCATGGTGTAGTTATAAAGTTTATAAAGGCGAAAGTTCATAAAGACGGTTTCTTTACAAACTTTAAAAACTTTTAACTTTACAATTAGTATGCTTATGTATGTTAAGACACATTATTCCTTCGCGAACGCGAATCAAGGTACTTCAGTTATTGTTTCATAATCCTACAGAAAACTATTATCTTCGTCATGTCGTTAGGGAAATCGGTGAAGAAGTGAATGCCGTAAAACGTGAGTTCGATATTCTAGTCGATGAAAAGCTTGTCACCAAGGAAAAAAGATTAAATAAAGTATTTTTTACATTGAATAAGCAATACGAATTCTACGATGAGTTTATGCGAATCTTCACAAAAAGCGATCCTTTCGCTCAGGCTATAATGCACACACTTCCTAAGTTGGGAAAGATTAAGTACATAGCTCTTTCTACAAAGTACTCCAAACGACTACCGATTAAAGAGGATGAGGTCTACATACTATTTGTGGGCTTGATTGTTGTTCCCGAGATTGAGTTATTAATTTCTGAGGCTGAAAAAAGTTTTGGTCGCGAAATTAACTTTACAGTCATGAATGAGGATGAGTTCGTATTTCGAAAACGAAACACAGACCCATTTTTATGGAGATTTCTTCGTCAGCCAAAAGTAATGCTTGTCGGCTCTGAGGATGAGCTGTTAAAATAGACAATCGCAGATGAAATATTTATGGTACTTAGCCTTATCCTGTCTATTTATTCTACTTGTGTGGATCGATCTGCCTGAGAACTATAGACTAAGATTTTCAATTGGCACACGTACAGTTGATACGGTAATCAATCCACTGAAATTAGACACGACAATTTACGGACTGAGAATTAAAAAAGAGTTCGTTACTAAGTATGGCCTAGATCTTAAGGGAGGAAGTCATCTGGTCTTTGAGACCGACATGTCTAAGTTACTGTCATCCGACATTCCAGACGCACTCAATTCAAGCAAAAATATTATTGAACGGAGAATTAATTTCTTCGGTGTGTCTGAGCCGTTAGTTCAGACCATTAAAGCTGGTGATAAGTACAGAATAATTGTGGAGCTACCAGGGGTTAAAGATACCGACCAGGCAATTGGCTTACTTGGTAAGACGGCAAATCTTAATTTTAGAGAGCAGTTGGTGCTCAATGATCCCAATGCTGGAACAGAGGCAGCCAACAGAATCTTCTTCAATCCTAACTCAAAACTTAAAGGAGCGGATATCAAAAAAGCCACGGTCACTTTTGACTCAAACACAGGGAAGCCGCAGGTAGCATTATCATTTTCCAAAAATGGAACCCAGATTTTTGCGGAGCTAACCTCAAAGAATGTTGGAAAACCTATCGGCATTTTCCTCGATGATCAGGTTCTGGTATATCCCGTAGTGCAACAACCAATTCTTGATGGCAATGCAGTAATCACTACCGATTACACTGTAGATCAAACTCGACAGTTAGCCACCGCCATCAACTCGGGAGCATTACCTGTGCCAATTAAGCTGATTGAACAAAGAACTATTGGACCAACGCTTGGAGCTATAGAGATTCAAAAAAGTGTATACGCAGGCGTCATTGACTTGATTGCGGTCGCTCTTTTTATGATCTTAAATTATGGTAGTCTAGGATTGATTGCCTGTACTGGGCTAATAATTTATGGACTACTTTCATTCGCATTGTTTAGATTATTTTCTATAACCCTAACCTTATCTGGTGTTGCTGGATTCATTTTGTCTATTGGTATGGCGGTGGACTCAAACATTCTTATTTTTGAAAGAATTAAGGAAGAGAAGCGTAAAGGACGAAATCTTGAGACAGCAATTCGTCTAGGATTCGGTCGCGCAATTGATGCGATAAAAGACGCCAATTTCACAACATTATTAGTTTCTTTTATTTTATTCAATCCATTAAACTGGGAATTCTTCCCACAGTTGGGTCTGATTAAGGGATTTGCTCTAACTCTAGCAATTGGAGTCTTGGTAAGTTTGTTTACTGGCGTAGTTATTACTAAAAAACTGTTACAAATATTCTACAAAAATGATTAATTTTCTTAAGTACCAGAAGCTATATTTTGCAATTTCATTTGTTGCTATTGTGGCGGGACTACTTTCAATATTTAGTTACGGGTATAAAAATTCAATCGATTTCACAGGAGGAACTATTCTCGAGTACCAAACTTTAAAAGTGGTTGATATCGAGAAATTGTCGGGAAAATTAAAGTCACAAAAGCTTATTGTAGTCGAAAAAGAAGTGAACGGGAAAATCCTAACACTGAAGTTTGAAGCACTGAATACACAACAAGAGAAAGTAGTACTAAATGAACTTAAAAAAGAAGTTGGGAATGTAACCGTTCTTAGAGCCGAAACCGTAGGAGCAACTCTTGGAAATGAAACGATTATTAAAACCATTACTGCTTCAATTGTGGCTATATTCGGAATTCTTATTTATCTTACACTTTCATTTAAGAGTGTAAATTTTGCCATTTCAGCAGTTGTTGCTTTAATGCACGATCTCTTGGTGATGGTTGGAGGTTATTCGATTGTTTCACATTTTTTCGGAGCTGAACTAAACACTCTATTTGTTACAGCAATTCTTACCACCATGTCATTTTCCGTTCATGACACGATAGTTATCTTTGACAAAATACGTGAGTACAGGAGAACTAAGTCAGAAGACATTGTACTAAGCGCAAATCGGGCTGTTACGGAGACAATCATTCGTTCAATAAATAATTCTATGACAATTGTGTTTATGTTACTTGCATTGATATTATTCGGTGGCTCAACCATTCGCTTTTTCATCGTTGCTCTACTTATCGGGACTCTTACCGGAACCTACTCTTCTCCATTTGTCGCGACACCATTTTTGGTCTGGCTGGAAGGTAGAAAAAAGCATTAGTCATTATTTGGTTTTGCGAGTGAAACGCGTAAAACGAGTTCACAATTAATATATTAAATAGCAAATAATTAACCAATTAATAAACGCGCTAAACTCGTTTTACCCGTCATAGAAAATCTTAAATGAAGATCCTTACCCACCCTTTAGGAGAGCTTCAGGCGAACTGTTATTTTTTAATTCAAGATAAGAACTGCATAATTATTGATCCTGGAGACTCTGCGGATTTTATTCTTGAAGAAGTATCTCGTCAAAACTTGTCAGTTAAGGCCATTATTGCAACACATGGACATTTCGACCACGTCATGGCGGTAGGGGAGCTGCAAGCATCGCTTGATGTGCCATTTTATATTTCTTCCAAAGACCAATTCTTGTTAGATAGAGTTACAGAAACGGCAAAGCACTTCCTTGGCCACATCCCAATAGTTATCCCAATCAAGGAATCGGAGGACCTTAGCCAAGACTCGCTACAGGCTACAGGCTTCAAGTTACAGATTATTCCAGCCCCTGGCCACACCCCAGGAAGTGTTTGTATTTACAGTATGGAAGAAAGTACTTTGTTTACCGGAGACACTTTGTTTAAAGACGGAATTGGAAGGTACGATTTCTCTTACTCAGATAAGAAACAATTATTTGAGTCTATTAATAATTTATTCGAAGCTTTACCAGAGGAGACTCTTATTTATCCTGGGCATGGAGATCTTTCAACGCTTGGAGAAGAGAAGATTTCTCATTTTTAAGCTTTCCGTCTCCGACTTGTTGAAATAGTTTTTCCAGAATTTCTCCAACTTTTTTTCCTGGTTTTAGCTTCAGTTCTTTCATAACGTCTTCGCCGCTGATTTTGAGGTCGGTAACAGAGAATACATGTTTTTGAACCTCATCCAACCTTTTCTTGAAAAGATCGAGTCTCCAAGATGTTGGGGTTGCTCCTGAACCAATACGGTCTCCGGTGCGCAGATCAAGCATGTCCTGAAGATATTCTTTAGTTACATCTTTAATGAATCTCCGAACTGATTTGTCAGTCTGATTTTCATCAACAGTAAACTGATGGTGACGTACTAGAAGTACTAATTTTTCTTTTTCCTTTTTTGAGAGTTTCAGTCTGTCCGCAATTTTTTGAACCTGTTTGTCTCCAACAACTTCATGATTATGAAATGTAATCTGTCCAGTTTTTTCTTCTTTTCTATATGTATCTACTTTTCCGATATCGTGGAGTAGGGTTGCGAGTCGTGTAATGGGGTCTTTGGAAGGACAATGTTTTAATGCCATTACCAGATGCGTTCCCACATCATATATGTGATGTCTATTGGGGCTTTTCTGATCAATAGTAAAGCATGCGTCCAGCTCTGGGAGAATTTGCTCAAGTAGTCCAGAGCTTCTCAGAAATAGAATTCCCTCAGCCGCATTTTCAGAAACAATAATTCTCATCAACTCATCGCGTATTCGCTCTCCAGAAACCTTACCAATTAATAATGCATTCTTCCGCATCGAGTCTCTGGTCTTTTCAGCTAGCAGAAAGCCTAGCTCTGCTGTTAGACGAACAGCACGCATCAGGCGAAGAGCGTCCTCAGCAAATCTTTTATCAGGATCTCCAACGGTAACAATCAGTTTCTTCTTAAGATCCACTTGACCTTTGTAAGGATCAATTAAAACCGGTTTATCGTTCACGTAGTGAAGAGCGATTGCATTGATGGTGAAGTCGCGTCGAGCAAGATCCTCTTCAACTGTATCTGCCCATTCAATTTTGTCAGGGTGGCGGGAGTCTGAGTAATCACCTTCTTTTCTATGCGTGGTTACTTCCAAAATCAGGTCTTGAAACTTAACACCAACTGTTCCGAAACTGTTGTTGTAAAAGCTATCGGGAAATAGATTCTTAAGCTCTTCCGGTTTGGCATTGGTCGTGAAATCCCAGTTCAGCACTTCCTTTTTAAGCAAGAGATTGCGAACTGCGCCTCCAACCACATAGATCTTATAACCGTTGCCGGTAAATATATCCATGAATTTTAGAATGTGTGCTGGTAGTTGTACCATGGGTTCATTATACTAGAGTAACTTCAATGCTATATAAAAAACATCAGAGTCCCAAAGACATTCTTTTTAGAATAATAGTATTTCCATTTATTTGGTTTCCTTTGTTTCCAATAATTATTCTTGACATTGCTATAGAGATTTACCATCGGATTTGTTTCCCGCTTTGTGGTATTCCTTATGTAAAAAGGAGTAGCTACATAGTTTTTGATCGATTCCAACTTTCATACATAACGATGCCGGAAAAGATATCCTGTCTTTATTGCAGTTATGCTAATGGATTTTTTCACTATGCTACAAAGATAAGTCTGGAGACCGAGAGATACTGGTGTGGAATCAAACATAAGAATTTTCCCGGGTATGTTGAACTAGTGGACCATAAAGAGTTTGTGGAGTATGGTGATAAAAAGGCTTACCACGATCGATATGAAGTCTAGGACTCCTCCTGAATTTCTTTGAATATTTTAAGAAGCGCTAGTCTATACTTTGGAAGTAGTTTTTTCTTTAGTACTTCGTCGAAGGTAAACCAGCCAGACTCATGAAACTCTCCTTTATCTGCAATTAGCTTTGGAGTTGAGTCAAGTTCTACATTATAGAAAAAGTCATAATGTTCTTTACAATTTCTTCTGTTCACATCATCAAAATGTGTAAGATCAAAAAGATTTGCTTTAGTTACTTTTAAATTTAGTTCCTCCTGGCATTCTCGGATGACAGTTTGTAAAGGAGATTCACCCTTTTCCATATGTCCTCCGGCTCCCATCCAATGGTCTGATTTAATATGATGGCCAACAAAGATTTTACGTTCTTTTCTATTGGTTACCAAAACTCCAACACAGAAATGGTCATCAACTCCCTCAGACTTCAGGTATGAGTTATTTTTTTCAAGTCTTTTCCTAAATGACTCTAGAGTTTTTTTATCTATCGATAGTAATTCACTAGCTTGTTCGAAGGTTTTTTGAATTGGGGAGGTCATGAAATTAACGATTTAAAAATATCCATATTTTTTTGATCTGGCCCTTCACCGTCAAAACCGGGTACCTCTAGAATACAGGGAACTGTCTTTGTTTTTGGATGTCTCAGAATATTTTTGAAAACATCTATGCCAACTTCTCCCACTCCGATGTTTTCATGACGATCTCTAAGTGAGCCAAATGGATCTCTGCTGTCGTTGACGTGCCAGAGAGAGAGCCTTTCAAGACCGATTGTTTTATCGAACATAGTTAGAAAGTCGTTATATCCCTTAGTAGTTTTTAGATCGTAACCAGCAGCATGAAGATGGCAGGTATCCAAACATACCTTTATGCGTTTATCTTTAAGTTCCTTTATTATTTCTGCAATTTCTTCGATTGTCTGACCAATCTTTCTATTACCTGCGTTCTCGATTATAAACTCCACGTCTTTAGGAATATTTTCTAAAACAGCGGCAATATTGTCACACAGTTGATTATGATTTTTACCGTTGTCCTTGTATGAGCCCAGATGAACTATACTTCCTCTGACACCCATTTTGGAAGCTATTTTGAGCTCGTGTGTGAGAAGTTGTTTAGAAAGTTTACCGATGCGGTCAGCATCTGCAAGATTGATCAAATAGGATGCGTGAAAGTAGACAGGGGAAACATCCCTCTTCTTAGCCTCTTTTTTAAACTCTTCCGCGGTATCATCGCCAATCTTTGCAAAGTTCCATCCACGTGGAGAAGCGCAGAAAATCTGAACAGCGTTGCAACCTAATTCTAAAGCGCGATCGATAGCTTTTATGTGACCACCAGCAATTGAAAGATGAGCCCCGATTCTGTGCATATGGAAATAATTATACTATTTCCCTGCTTCCCAAGTATAAAATGGGTCTTGACTTCTTTTAGCAGAGTTACTATACTATTGCTAACCCATTCGCAAGACCAGGGTCAACCCATCTTGCTCAGGGTAAATAGATATGGATGACCTGACAAATAGACAGACAGACGTGCTTCGAGCTCTAATCAAGGAGTATACAGAGACTGGTTTAGCCGTGGGATCGGAGATTCTTGAGAAGAAATACAAGCTAGGAGTTTCACCAGCAACCATTCGAAGCGAAATGGTCGAGTTGGCCAAGAAAGGGTACCTTAAAAAAGATTATTTCTCCTCAGGAAGAATTCCTTCAGCGAAAGGCTTTAGATTTTACATAAAGCACTTGATGAAGGAGAAGGATCTTTCAACTGGAGATGAAGTAGCGTACAAAAACGGAATTTGGGATGAACGAGCCGATGATCAAAAGATGCTTGCTCATGCAACGAAGGTGCTAGCCCAGAAAACAGGGTTACTGTCGATTGCCGTAACAAGCACAGGAGACGTTTATTATGCGGGTGTTGGAAATTTATTAAGTATCCCAGAATTTTTCAATCTAGAACTTTCCACAGCATTGTTTAAGAAGCTTGACGAACTTCAGTACTGGGGAAAGATTTTAGCCAAAGTTCAGTTAGATCAAGATGAGGTTTACATAATGTTAGGCGAAGACGATTTTAGTGATCCATTGTACGAAACGTGCGCAAGCATCCTTGGAGACATTAACACCGATCAGATGAAGGGGTTTATCGGAGTAGTTGGACCAAAGAGAATGTATTACGAAACAATAACACCACAGGTTAAGTATTTTGCGAATTTGATCGAGGACATTATTAAAGATAAAAACCAATGAAACCAAAAATAAAAACAAANNGTCAACTAGAAAAAGAGCAAATCGTTGATACGAAAACTACCGATCAATTAAGAGTTATTAAAACAGAGAGGGACGAGTACAAAGATAAATTGCTAAGAGCTTTAGCAGATTACCACAACTTAGAGAAAAGAGTAGGTGAGGAAAGACAGGAGTTGGGTAGACGAGCAGTTCAGAGTTTTATTTTAAGAGTTTTACCATTTCTTGACAATCTAGAGCAGGCAGAAGTTTTCGTAAAGGATAAAGGGCTAGAGTTAGTTAAGAACTCGTTTATCGACATGCTGGAGAAAGAAGGGTTAACAAAGATAGAGGTTCTGAACAAAGAGTATGATGTCCATTCGGCTGAAGCGGTGGACTTGGTCGAAGGCGAGAAAGACAATATGGTTGTTGAAGTTGTAAGAAATGGTTACATGTTCAATGGTCAGATTGTAAGACCAGCTCAAGTAAAGGTAAGTAAAAAAACTAATTAAAAATTTTATAAATTTAAACTATTTAAATATATATGTCCAAAATAATAGGTATCGATCTCGGTACAACAAACTCATGTGTCGCCGTAATGGAAGGCGGCAAGCCAAAAGTTATTCATTCTAAAGAAGGAAGAAACACAATTCCATCAGTTGTTGATCCTATCAAGAGAGTGGTAGGCGATGTTGCCAAAAGGCAGATTGTAATTAATCCAAAGAACACCATTTTTTCTGTAAAAAGACTAATGGGTCATAGATTTAGCGATGAATCTGTAGCCAGAGATGTGAAGTGGTTACCATATACCATCAAATCAGGAAGAGATAGCATGGCAGTGGTTGAGGTCGATGGCAAAACATTTACCCCACAGGAAATTTCCGCAATGATTCTTAAAAAAATCAAGGAAGATGCTGAGGCGTATTTAGGTGAAAAAGTAGACAAGGCAGTAATTACTGTTCCTGCATACTTTGACGATGCTCAAAGACAGGCTACTAAGCAGGCAGGAGAAATCGCTGGCCTAGAGGTTGTAAGAATTATCAACGAGCCAACAGCGGCAGCACTTGCATACGGTTTGGATAAAAAGCAATCTCAAACTATTGCGGTGTACGACCTTGGGGGAGGAACCTTTGATATAACTATCCTAGAGTTGGGTGACGGAGTCTTTGAGGTAAAGGCCACCAACGGAGACACCCATCTAGGTGGAGACGATTTCGATCAGGTGCTATTAAATCATCTTGCAGATGAGTTTAAGAAGGATAACGGAATCGATCTTAAGAAAGATCCACAAGCTCTTCAACGGCTAAGAGATTCCGCCGAGAAGGCAAAGATTGAGCTGTCCTCATCCCTTGAAACGGAGATTAACCTGCCGTTTATAACCGTTAAGGATGGCCAGCCACAACACCTTGTCATGAAGTTGACAAGAGCTAAGCTTGAGTCGCTTGTAGCTGATCTAATCGCCAAGACTTTAGGACCTGTGAAAGCAGCTCTAAAAGATGCGAAGGTTGATGTTAAAGCTATTAGCGAGGTAGTTATGGTTGGAGGAATGACTCGAATGCCAAAGATTACCGAACAGGTAAAGGAATTCTTTGGAAAGGAGCCAAATAAATCCGTTAACCCTGATGAAGTTGTTGCCGTTGGAGCAGCAATTCAGGCAGGAGTTCTGACAGGCGAAACCAAGGATGTGGTTCTTTTAGACGTAACGCCTCTAACACTAGGTCTTGAGACCCTGGGTGGAGTTACTACGCCATTAATTACCAGAAATACCACAATTCCATCCGCTAAGTCGGAGGTGTTCTCAACCGCAGCTGATAATCAGACACAGGTTGAGATTCATATCTTACAGGGAGAGAGACCGCTTGCAAAGGACAACAAATCCTTAGGGAGATTTGCGCTTGATGGAATTCCACCAGCACCTAGAGGAGTGCCTCAGATTGAGGTAACCTTTGACATTGATGCAAACGGAATTCTACATGTCACTGCAAAGGATAAAGCTTCTGGTAAAACCCAGAGCATCAAGATTACTGGCTCAACCGGTCTAACTAAAGACGAGATTGAGAAGATGAAGTCCGACGCAGAGGCTCATGCCGATGAAGATCAGAAGGAAAAAGATCGCATCGAGGCAAAGAACAAAGGTGAAAACCTTGTTTATGTCGCAGAGAAATCTGTAAAAGACGCTGGCGAAAAGCTCCCTCAAGATGTTAAGGATGAGGTAGAGTCAAAGGTTAAAGAACTCAAAGAAGTTCTAGAAAAAGGTGACTCTGCTGAAATCGAGGAGAAGAGCAAGAGCCTGAATGAGGCCATGATGAAGATTGGTCAACAAGCCTACTCTCAAGCTCAGACCGAGGAAGCCAAGCAGGACGGCGAGGAGAAACTCGACGACCATGCCACAGATGAAGAGGGCAAACCAAAGGAAGAGAAGAAGGCTGAAGAAGGCGAAGTCGTTAACTAAGTTAAATTAGTAAAAAACTTTGGTCCCGATGTAATGTCGGGACCATGCTTTATTTATAAAAATATGGATTATTACAGCGTATTGGGAGTGAATAAATCAGCGTCAGCCGCTGAGATAAAGTCTGCTTACCGCAAGCTGGCTCTTAAATGGCATCCTGATAGAAACAAAACAAGTGGCTCTACTGAAAAGTTTAAGGAAATAAACAAAGCCTACGAGGTACTATCCGATACGAAAAAAAAAGAAATCTATGACCAGGTAGGGCACGATGGTTTTAACAGAGGTGGCTACGGATCTGCTGCAAATCAAGCAGGTGGTCAAGGATATCAACAGGGTCCATTCAGTTATTCTTACAGTTCTCAAGGTGGGAGTCCGTTTGGAGGATTTGATCCATCTCAGTTTGGAGGCTCTGATCCATTTGA
>CXWK01000337.1_pt6 | contig 15206 bp, 15 predicted proteins | sample 590851 | NCBI WGS metagenome assembly CXWK01 (sample SAMEA3498364, study PRJEB10139) | wastewater metagenome | biome: wastewater treatment plant; material: activated sludge | place: Denmark | collected 2014-08-01 | reverse complement strand
GCCGATCTCGCGCGCATTTATCAACGCCACGCCGCACTGCAGGGCTGGAAAGTGGAGGTGATGGATTCTTCCCCGTCCGAGATGGGCGGCTTGCGCGACATCGTCTTCAAGCTCAGCGGCGAGGAAGTGTTCCGCTCCATGCGCTGGGAATCCGGCGGCCACCGTGTGCAGCGTGTGCCGGCCACGGAGACTCAAGGACGCATCCACACTTCCGCGGCCACCGTCGCGGTGATGCCCGAGGCCGAGGCGGTGGACATCGAGTTGCGCCCGGAGGATCTGGAGATCACCGCCATGCGCGCCGGAGGCCCGGGCGGCCAGAGCGTCAACAAGACCGAGTCCGCGGTACGCGTGGTGCACCTGCCCACCGGCCTGATGGTGAAGTGCCAGGAGGACAAGTCACAACTGCGCAACCGCGAGCGGGCGCTGCAGTTGCTGCGTGCCCGGCTCTACGAAATGGAGCGGCAGAAGCGCGAGGAAGCGCGACGCGATCTACGTCGCACCCAAGTCGGATCTGGCGACCGCAGCGAGCGCATCCGCACCTACAACTGGCCGCAGAATCGGGTCTCCGATCACCGCATCAACCAGAACTTCAGCCTCGAGAAAATCCTCGAAGGTCAACTGGAAGATCTGTTCGAGGCCTTGCTGGCTGCGGACCGGGAGGCCAAACTGGCCTCGCTCTGAGCGGGAGACCGTCCCCGGTCTCCTCCGATCCTCCTTCCATCCCATGGAAAACAAGAAACAGGAAGTGCTGTCCCTGGGCAGCGATTTCGAAGTCGTCACGCCGCCGCCCGCGGCGCCTTCCGCTCCGGCAGCGAGTCCCGCCGCAAGTGGACCCGCCCTGATGCGATCCGCCACGGCGCGCGGCAGCGTCGGGCTGCTCATCGCGCTCGGCGGGCTACTCGGCAGCTATCCCGAGCGTTTCGCCGTGGTGCAGGCCGCCGCCACCGCCTTTCTCGTCTTCGAGTTGTTATGCAACGGCCTCGGACGCGTGCAGCCGATCTTCGCGCCGCACAAACCGGTCGCCGCGCTCGTCGCCTTGGTGGCGGGCGTACTCGGCATCGCGATGGGTGCGGGAGACGGCATCTACGTCGGACCGGCCTTCGCGATTCTCGGTGGTGCGTACGCCTTGCTGATGCCGGGCATGGCGAAGAAGTTGGATGCCAAGCTTCCGCCCGCGCCCACCCCGGCACCGGCAGATCCGCAGTTCTCGAAGCTGCTGCTCGGCAACCTGCTGGTCGCCGCCGGCACCATGCTGCCTTGGACGGATACTGGAGCGCGCGGCGCCGACACCGTGCTCGGCGCCATCCTCATGGTATGCGCCGTGCTCGGCATCGCTGCGGCGTGGATCGGCATGGGCAAGACCTGGGCGATGCCGGCGGTGTCCGGCGGCCTGATGGGCATGTCGCTGATCTTCGTTCCGATCGACGGCCTGCTGCTCGGTCTGTTCGGCATCGTGCGTCTGGTCAAGGGCAACGAAGAAGTTGCGGGACTCAACGTGGGTGAGTGGTGGCCGGGCGCCGACAGCCTGGACTTCCTGCAGTTCGGTTTACCGATCCTGCTCGTCATGGGCGCCAGCATCTGGAGCCTGGTCGGCGTGGTGCAAGGCACGCTCAAGGGCGTCGAAGCGCAGAATCAGCGCAAGGCCAGCGAAGTCGCCGCCCGCAAGGCTGCGCGCTCCGAGAACAAGTGATGCTGCCGGGAGGCGCGGACGACCGCGCCGCCTGGGTGCGCTCGGCCGCGCGGAGGCTCGCGCAGGCAGGCTTCGAGGAAGCGCGCGCCGACGCGGAGATCCTGTGGTGCCGCGCCAGCGGAGAAACTCGCGCCGAGCTCGCGACGCGCGCGGGAGAAGCCGTTCCGGCGGCGGCGCACGCTCGTGCGGAGGACTGGCTGCGGCGCTTTGCCGCTGGAGAGCCTCTGGCCTATCTGGAAGGCAACACCGGCTTCTTCGGACTGGAATTGCTTTGCGATCCACGCGCGTTGATCCCGCGCGCAGACAGCGAGGCGGTGGTCGAGCTCGCGCTCCGTTTTCTGGAGGTGCGGCGACCGGCGCGTGTGCTGGATCTCGGCACCGGTTCCGCTTGCTTGCTGCTCGCGCTCCTGCACCAGAGCACGCAGTGGGAGGGTGTCGGCGTGGACAGCAGTGAAGCGGCGTTGGGACTCGCCGCGCAGAACGCGCGACGCCTCGCCTTGGAGCAGCGCGCCAGCTTTCATCACGGCGACTGGTTCCACGGGTTGCGCGGAAGATTCGCACTCATTCTTTCGAATCCGCCTTACGTGGTGCCGGGAGAAGAACTCGGCCGCGGCGTCGCCGAACACGAGCCGCACGCCGCGCTCTTCACGCCCGCCGAGGATCCGATGCACGCCTACCGACGAATCTTGGCGGATGCTGCGAGCTTCCTCGCGCCCGGCGGATGCCTCGTCTTCGAGGTCGGGCAGGGACGAGCGGACGAGTTGCTCGCACTCGCAGCCCGTGGCGGCTGGCTTGCCTGCGGCCGACTGCGGGATCTCGGTGGGATCGAGCGCGCCGTCGCGCTGCGCTGCGCGGCTCAGTCGGCGCCTTGCGCCTGAGTCGCGAGGTAGCCGAGCAGCGAGGATTCGCAGCCGCTCTCGAAGTCCTGGAAGAAGATCGCGATCTCGTAGTGCCCCAGCGCCGGCGAAATGCGCTCGCAGCGCACCACCACGCCGGTTCCGGCGACTTCCGCGCCGGTCTGGCGGGGCAGGCGGAACTGGAAGCGCACGTGCGTCATCATCCGCAACGGCTGCTCGGAGAAGACGCAGACACCCGAGCGCGAGAGGTCGCGAACGCGCAGGGCACCGCTTCCGTCCAGGGAGAGCGGCAGATTCTCGACCTTGAGGCGCGGGTGGCGGCGGCGCTCGCGGCCGTGCGGGGCGGGGGATCGGTCAGACATCGGAGCGGCCTCGCTCATGCCCTACAATAGCGAAGGCTCCGCGTCCGATCATGGCATCCTTCAACCGCGTCATTCTCATGGGGAATCTCACCCGGGATCCCGAAGTCCGTCAGACCCAGACGGGCACCACCATCGCCAAGACGGGACTGGCCGTCAACGAGCGCATGCCGGACGGACAAGGCGGCTGGAAGGAGGAGACCTCCTTCATCGACGTGGTGATCTTCGGCAAGCGCGCCGAGGCCTTCGGCCGCTTCATGCAGAAGGGCAAGCCGGTGTTGGTCGAAGGGCGTTTGCGCCAGGACCGCTGGCAGGACAAGGAGTCCGGCCAGAATCGTTCCCGCGTCGAAGTGGTGATCGACAACTGGGAGTTCGTCGGCGGACGCGGCGACGGGCGCGGCGAAGGCCGCGCGGAGGAAGCCGGAGCGGAAGCGCCGCAGCGCGCCGCGAGCGCACCGGGATTCCCGGGTGCCGGCGACTTCGGTGGCGGCTTCGCGGACGACGTTCCCTTCTAAGCGCATGCGGATCCTGCTCTTCGCGGGACTCGCCGAGGCCTGTGGCGCACGCAGTGTTGAGTGCGAAGCGCAGGCACCGTTGAGCGTTGCGCAACTGCGTGCTGCGGCGGAGCTCGAGCATCCCGCCTTGCGTGGACGCCGCTACGCGGTCGCGGTCGGCACGCGCTGGGCGGACGAACAGGAGACCGTTCCGGTAGGCGTCGAAGTGGCGTTTCTGCCGCCGGTGTCGGGCGGATGAGCGAGGTGGTGGAGGTGCGCTTGCACCCGGCGCCGCTCGACGGCGCTTGGGCGAAAGCGAGCGTGGCTGGAGAGGACGCCGGCTGCATGCTGCTGTTCCTCGGTACGGTGCGTGCCCAAGCCGCCGACGGTCGGCGCGTGCTGCGCCTGGAATACGAGGCTTACGCGGAAATGGCGGAATCCGAATTGCGAAAGATTGCTGAGGAGGTGCGCGCGCGGCATGCGCTGTTGCGCGTGGCGATCGAGCACGCGACCGGAACGGTGCCGGTCGGTGCCGTCTCGGTGGCGGTGGCGGTGGCAGCCGCACATCGGCGCACGGTTTTCGCCGCCGCGCAGGAGGCCATGGACGCACTCAAGCTGCGCGCGCCCCTGTGGAAGCGCGAATGCTACGAAGACGGCTCGACTTGGATCGGGCAGGGTTCCTGATGTTGCGCATTCACGAAGTCCCGGTCACACCCTTCCAACAGAACTGCACCATTCTGGTTTGCGAGGACAGCGGTGAGGCGGCGATCTGCGATTGCGGGGACGCCGGACCGGTGCTCGAGCGGATCGCGGAACTCGGCGTGAAGCCGGTGAAGATTCTGGCAACGCACGGACACCTCGACCACATCGGCGGCACTGCGGCGTTGCAGGAGGCGCTCGGACTGCCCTTCTGGTTTCCGTCCGGCGACGACTTCTGGCGGCTCGCTCTGCCGCAGCAGGCACAAAGTTTCGGTTTCCCGGAAGTGCGCATCCCCGAACCCGATCACGATCTCTGCCATGGAGACGTGGTCACGATCGGCACCTGCCGACTGGACGTGATTCATTGCCCGGGCCACACACCAGGTCACGTCGTGCTGCACGACGCGCGCGGCAAACAGTTGATCGCCGGCGACGTGCTGTTCCGCGGTTCGGTCGGGCGCACCGACTTCCCGCGCGGTTCCTTCGCGGACCTCGAGCGATCGATCCGCGAACGCCTCTACGTGTTGCCGCCGGAAACCGAAGTCCATTGCGGACACGGTCCCACCACCACGATCGGACGCGAAGCGCGCAGCAACCCCTTCGTGCGGCTGTGAGCCGGCCGCGCTAACCTGATCCTTCCATGGAACGCGAAGTCCTCGAAGTGGACGTGGTCGTGGTCGGCGCCGGACCGGCCGGACTCGCCTTCGCGGTGGATCTGGCGCGCCGTGCCAAGACGCGCGAGCAGGAGCTTTCCATTCTGGTGCTGGAGAAGGCCGACGAGATCGGCAAGCACCAGCTCTCCGGCGCCGTGATGGATCCGCGCGGCATCCTGGAACTCTTCCCGCAGGCGCGTGCCCAGGGCTTCCCGGTGCAAGCCGAAGTCGGCGACGATGCGCTCTATTGGCTCACTGAACGCTCGCAGCGCAAGCTCTCCGGCATGCTGCTGCCGCCACCCTTCAAGAACCACGGCAACTGGATCGTGTCGGCCGCCGAAGTGGTGCAGTGGCTCGCGGCGCGCGCCGAAGAACTCGGCGTCGAGGTCTATCCCGGATTCGCCGGCGGCGAACTGGTGTACGACGCGCGCGGCTCCGTCAGCGGGCTGCGCACCGTGGACCAAGGCCGCGACCGGCAGGGTGCGCCGAAATCGAACTTCCAGGCCGGCATGGAAGTGCGCGGTCGGCTGACGGTTCTCGCCGAAGGCACGCGCGGATCGCTCAGTAAGCAACTCATCGCCAAGAAGAAACTGCAGGAAGGGCGCAATCCACAGATCTGGGGCGTCGGTGTGAAGGAAATCTGGGAACTGCCGGGCGAGAGCATCACCGGCACCGTCTGGCACACCGCCGGTTGGCCGCTGTGCGACGGCGAGTACGGAGGCGGCTGGATCTACGGCCTGCCGGAAAGGCGTGTCTCGCTCGGTTTCGTGGTCGGCATTGACCAGGGCAATCCCGCCTTCGACTATCACGCACGCATGCAGGAGTGGAAGACGCATCCCTTCCTCGACAAGTTGCTGCGTGGCGGAAAGTTGCTGCGCTACGGCGCCAAATCGGTGCCCGAAGGCGGGTTGCATTCGATGCCGCGTCTGTGGGGCGACGGCTTCCTGCTGCTCGGCGACGCGGCCGGTTTCATGAACGCCGCGCGCCTGAAGGGCCTGCATCTGGCGCTGAAATCGGGCATGCTCGCTGCAGAGGCTGCGGCTGACGCCTTGGTCGGAGAAGGCTGCAGCACCGACGCGCTCGCCCGCTACGACGACCTCTTCGAAGCCTCCTGGGCTCACGAGGAATTGTGGAAGGTTCGCAACTTCCGCCAAGGTTTCCAGAAAGGCTTCCTGACCGGTTCAGTACTGGCAGGTCTGGGCGTGGTGAGCGGCGGGCACTTGCCCACCGGACGCCTGCGCATGGAGTCCGACCACGATCGCTACGCGCAGGACGGCGGCGAGAATCAGCGCCCCAAACCGCGCTTCGACAACGCCCTCAGCTTCGACAAACTGACCAGCGTCTATCACTCCGGCACCGTGCACGAGGAGGATCAACCTTGCCACCTCGTCGTCCTCGAACCGGACATCTGTCACTCGCGCTGCACGCGCGAGTACGGCAATCCTTGCCAACACTTCTGCCCGGCTGCGGTGTACGAGTGGGAGGCGGACAAGGGTCTCAAGATCAACGCTTCCAACTGCGTGCACTGCAAGACCTGCGACATCGCCGATCCTTACCAGATCATCAACTGGGAAGTCCCCGAAGGCGGCGGGCCGGCCTACGCCGGCATGTAGTTCCCCATTCCGATCATCATGCGCATCCGAATCCAGGACCAAGCGGCCGCCGGCCGCAACGATCTTCACGCCCTTCTCGTGCCGAAGGGCGCGACTCCCAAACTCCCGTCCGGAGCGCCGGCCGCCGCCGCCTGGAAGGCCGATCTCGCAGCCGAGGGCGCCGGACCGGTCCTGCTGCACGGCGCGGGCGGCCAGCGTTGGCTGCTGCTGCGCGTTCCCGAAGCGCGCAAGCTCTCCGCCGAGGACGTGCGCGGGGCAGCCGGCACGGCGCGCGTGACCGCGGAGACGCTGGGGCGCAAGGGCTTGCTGCTCGACCTCGCACTCTTGCCGGAGGGCGAGGGCTGGGCACGCGCCGCCGCGGAAGGTGCTGGCATGGCTGGCTACGACCACGCCGTGATGAAGGAAAAACGCAAGTCGCCCAAGGTCAAGGAGTGTCGCATCGGCGGACTCGGTGGCTCGGCCGCCGTGAAGCAGGACGCGCGCCGCGGCGAACTCGCCGCTGCCGGAAATCTCTTCGCTCGGGAGCTGCAGAATCTGCCGCCTAATCTGCTCACGCCGAAGGAGTTCGCCAAGCGCGCTCGCAAGGTCGCCGCCAGCAGCACACGCATCAGCGCACGCGTTCACGGTCGCCGCGAGCTCCAGCGCATGAAGGCAGGCTCGCTGCTCGGCGTCGCACAGGGCAGTGCCGAGGAGCCGCAACTCGTGCATCTGGTGTACAAGCCCATGGGGCGCTCGCACGGCCGCATCGCCCTGGTCGGCAAGGGTCTGACCTTCGACTCCGGCGGCATCTCAATCAAGCCGTCGGGCAACATGCAGGACATGAAGTTCGACATGTGCGGCGCCGCCGCCGTGCTCGGCACTTTCCAGGCCTTGGCGCTCGGCGCGGAGTGCCGCTACGAAGTCCACGGCGTGCTCGGCTGCGTCGAGAACATGCCGGACGGTGCCGCGCAGCGCCCGGGCGACATCGTCACCGCCATGAACGGCATGACGATCGAGGTGCACAACACCGACGCCGAAGGCCGTCTGGTGCTGGCCGACTGCCTCACCTACACCGCGCGCAAGATCAAACCCGATCGCATCTACGACGTGGCGACACTCACCGGTGCCGCCACCATCGCTCTCGGGCATCTGCACACCGCGGTGCTCGGCAACGATCAGAAAGCCATCGAGGAAACGATTGCTGCAGGGGGCCGCGCGGGTGAGCCGCTCTGGCAACTCCCGCTCAACGAGGACTACCGCGATCTGACGCGCGGCAGTTACGCGGACCTGCAGAACATCTACGCGCCTGGTCAAGGCGCAGGCACGATCGCGGGCGCCTCCTTTCTTTCCTTCTTCGTGGAGGAAGTGCCGTGGGTGCACCTCGACATCGCAGCGACGGCCTGGGAGGGTCCGCGGCGCTCCTACTTCGGCACCGGTGGCCGCGGGACCATGGTGCGCACTTTCCTCGAGCTGCTGAGGAGCTAGCGGTGCTGAGCTTCTTCCTGCTCGCCGCGCTCCAACAGCCGCCGGCCGGCATGGAGGAATGGTTCGGCCGCGAACTCGTCGGTCTCACGCGACTCTACGAAGAGTTGCACGCTGATCCCGAGCTCTCCTTCGCAGAGGAGCGCTCGGCGGCGCGCATGAGCGAGCTTCTGAAAGGAGCGGGATTCGCGGTCACTGCGGGTGTCGGAGGACACGGCGTGGTGGGGGTGCTGAAGAACGGAGCCGGCCCCACGCTGCTGTTGCGTTGCGACATGGATGCGCTGCCGATCCGCGAGGAGAGCGGCGTCCCCTATGCCAGTCGCAATGCCGGCGTGATGCACGCTTGTGGACACGACGTGCACATGAGTGCCTGGAGCGGAGCCGCGCGCTTCCTCGCTGAGCATCGCGCACTCTGGTCCGGAACTCTCGTGTGCATCGCGCAACCGGCTGAGGAGCGCGGCTCGGGTGCGCGCGCGATGCTGCAGGACGGCCTCTTCGAACGTTTCCCGAAGCCCGACTTCTGTCTCGCGCTTCACGTCAAGGCGGAACTGCCGGTGGGAACGATCGGCTCTTGTCCGGGATATGCGCTCGCCAACGTGGACTCCGTGGACATCGTGGTGCGCGGGAAGGGCGGCCATGGTTCCACGCCGCATCTCACGCACGACCCGGTGGTGTTGGCCTCGCGCATCGTGCTCGGTCTGCAGAGCATCGTCAGCCGTGAGATCGCTCCTGATGCGCCCGCCGTGATCACGGTCGGCTCCATCCACGGAGGCGCCAAACACAACATCATTCCGAACGAGGTGAAGCTCGAGATCACGGTGCGCTCCTACGCGCCGGAAGTGCGCGCGCATCTGCTCGCCGCGATCGAACGCACGGCGCTCCACGAGGCGCGCGCCGCCGGATTTCCAGAAGACCTCCTTCCGCAAGTGAGCGTCCTCGAGGAGTCCATTGATGCCACCTACAACGATCCTGCCTTGGTGGCGCGACTCGACGCCGCAATCCTTCGCGCGTTGGGAGAAGGCTCGGTCAGGTCCCTGGCACCCGTCATGGGCGGCGAAGACTTCGGCATGTACGGGCCGGCTGCCGGTTGTCCTGCCTACCTGTTCTGGCTCGGTGCCACGCCGCGCGAGCGCTGGGAGGCGGCGCGCGATGGAGGCGCAGCCGTGCCAGCGGTGCACACCAGCCGCTTCACCCCGGAACCGCGCGGTTCCTTGCGCGCCGGAGTGACCGCTCTCACGACGGCTGCGCTGGAACTCTTCGGCAAGAACGCGGCTCAGCCGCGCTGATCCACCGGCAGCCAGTCGCGGCGTTGCGCGCCGACGTAGATCTGGCGCGGACGCACGATGCGCGCCTTGGCGTCGCCGAGCAGTTCGTCCCAGTGCGCGAGCCAACCGACCATGCGCGCCACGGCGAAGAAAACTGTGAAGATGCGCGGCTGGAAGCCCATCGAGGCGTAGATCAGCCCCGAGTAGAAGTCCACGTTCGGATAGAGCTTGCGCTCGCTGAAGTAGGGATCCTTCACGGCTGCAATCTCGAGCGCGCGTGCAATCTGCAGTTTCGGGTTGTGACCGACCACCTCGAAGACCTTCTCCGCCAGCTCCTTGATCACCTTCGCGCGCGGATCGTAGTTCTTGTACACGCGATGTCCGAAGCCCATCAGGCGCCGCTCGCCACTCTTACAGGAAGCGAGGAAGGCGGGCACGTCCTCTGGTGAGGCGATCTGCTCGAGCATTTCGAGCACAGCCTGATTCGCGCCTCCGTGCAACGGTCCGTGCAGCGCAGCACAGGCGGCCGCCACGGCGCTGTAGGGATTGACCTGAGAGGATCCGACTGCGCGTACCGCGTTGGTGGAGCAGTTGAGTTCATGCTCGGCGTGCAGCACCAGCAGCGCGTCCATGGCGCGTTCGAAGGCGACGTGAATCTGCGACTCGACGCCGCCCTGATCCAGCATCATGTGCAGGAAGTTGGCGGTGTAGGAGAGTTCCGGACGCGGCCGCAGCGCCGCAACGTCGAGTCCGTTCCGCCGCCGGTAGCCGAGCGCGGCGATCACCGGTGTGAGCGCGACCAAGCGCACGATCTGGCGCCGACGCGCGGCCGGATCGTTGACCTGCGCGGCGTCGGGGAACTCTGCGATCAGGATCGGGAGCGCGGCAGTGAGCATGGACATCGGGTGGACGTCCGGACTCATGGCCTGGTGGAGCTGGATCAAGCACTGCGGCACGCGCGTCTCGGCTCGCACTTCGGCTTCGAAGCGCTTGCGTTCCGCAGTGGTGGGCAGTTCGCCGTGCAGGATCAGATACGCGACTTCCAGAAAGTCACTCTTCTCCGCGAGCTGCTCGATCGGGTAACCGCGATAGTTGAGCACGCCCTTCTCGCCATCAATGAAGCAGATCTCGGAGCGCGTCACAACCGTGGCGTCGAGCGCCGGATCGAAGGACATCATCCCGAAGTCGCCTTCCTCAACCTTGATCTGCCGCAGATCCTTGGCGGTGATGGTGTCGTCGGTGATGGCCAACTCGTAGGAACGGCCGGTCCGGTCGTCCTCGACCCTCAGCGTGCCCTGCACGCGGACGGATGCCTGGGCGGAGGCGCGAGGTTGGGTGGACATCAGTGCGCGAACAGTTTCACGAGGAAAAGGCGGACCATTCTCGCTGATTCGGTCCCGCAGCACAAGGGCTGTGGGGGAGGCGGGAGTCGAACCCGCACTGGGAGGATTTTAAGTCCCCTGCCTCTGCCATTGGGCTACTCCCCCGTGCAACGCCGAGGATACCCTGACGCGATGCGCATTCCGGCATCCGCGTACTTCTTGGCTCTCGGATGTTTGCTGGCTGCCACCGAAGTTGGCTTGCGTGCTTGGCAGGCGCACGGCTTGATCGCGCAACTCGACGCCGAAGGGCTGAAGCTCTTCGACACCGCGCGCCAGCACCAGTTCCTCGCCGCGATCGGACTGATCGTCTGCGGATTTCTGATGCGCGCCGGCGCCGGACGCCTGGCGCTGCTCGGCGGCCTCGCTTTCCTCGTCGGTACGCTGCTCTTCTGCGGCGACGTCTATGCCGCCGCTTTCCGCGCGGAGCACCTCACGCTCGGCATTGCGCCATTCGGCGGCACGCTCACCATCCTTGCCTGGATCCTGCTCGGCGCGGGCGCGATCCAGCGCGGCAAGGATGGAGCCGGCACCCAGATTCGAACTGGGGGATGATGGATTTGCAATCCATTGCCTTACCACTTGGCTATGCCGGCCCGGCCGCGCAGTCTAGATTCCGCAGCCGGAGCTGTCCAGGACGCAGCCTTGCTAGGATGAGCTCCCCGTCCGTGGACGAACCGAGCGCGTGAAGATCCGTCTCTTCTGTACCATCCCGCAGCAGCTCATCCAGCAGCCGCTGCTCTTCACCCTGGTCAATCGCTTCCAGGTGGTACCCAACATTCGCGGCGCAAGCGTGACCGAGAACATCGCCATCCTCTCGCTCGAGATCGAGGGGGAGGACGCGAAGGTGGAACAGGCCGTGGACTTCTTGCGCGCCGAGGGCGTGCAGGTCGAGTTCCTCAAGGACGAAGAGCCGGCCGCTTAGAAGGGTTGCGGCGGCGGCGGCACTCCGCCTTCGGCTTCATCCTTCTTGGTGGTGACCTTCTTCACGAAGTTCTCCCAAGCAGCGTCGTTGATGTTGAAGAGCGTCACCCATTGGCGTTGCCAAGCGATCGTGACCTTCTTCTGGAACAGGACTGCTTCGGTCCACTCCGCACTACCGACGGGATAGCGCTCGGCCGAGCGCCAGTTCAGGTTGGTGCCCTTGCCGATCTTGGTGAGGAGGTCGTTCAGGGAACCCGCCATCTTCACGCCGTCCACGGTGTTGTAGTCCTGCTTCATCATTGCCGTGACGATGGCGGGAAAGGCATGACGACCGGACTCGACCAAGCGATCACCAGCGCGGTTGGAGCGCGCCCCTGAGTTGTCGAGGTAGAGCGCGAGAGCTTCCTGCACCGTGGTCCAGGTCGCGTCATCGGTGCCATGCCACTTCGCGAGCGGCGGCACTTGATCCAGACGAATCAGCGCGGGATCCACGCGGTCGCGCACCGTTTCGAGCGCCTCGCCCACTGCGGGGACGCGGAACTCGAAGTTGGCGTTCAACGCCGGACCCGGATCGGCCGCAGGAGGTGGCGTCGGCGTGGTGGTGCCGGCACTTTCCTCCGGCTGCGCCGCAGGCGCTGCGGGTTGAGGCTGGGTGGGTTGAGCGGCGGCGGCTCCGCTCGCTGCAGCGTCCGGAAGAGCTGCTGCCGGCTGCGCCGGTTGTGCCGCGGGAGCTCCTCCCGTGCCGCTGCCGGCGTTGACCTGCTGTGCGGCGTCCTCCTGCTTCGCGTTCTGCTGCACCATCCACCACAGCCCGGCTGCGCCGAGCGAGGCGACGACCAGCACCACCACCAGAATCATCGGTCCCTTGTTGCTGGGCTTGGTGTGGTGGCGCGTGCGGCCGCCGGATTCTTCGTCTTCCTCCTCGCGACGGGAACGACGGCTGCTCGGAGCCGCAACGCGTCCGGTCGCCGACACCGGCGCGACTGCGGCACTGCGTTTCGCTTTGGCGGCAGCGAGGATCTCGGCCGCGCTGGGCTTCGGAGCGGAGACGGCGGGCGCGGCTGCGGCTTCGCGCTTGGCGCGGGCGGCGGCGAGGATCGCGGCCGCATCCGGCTTCGGAGTTGCGGGCGGAGGTGCGGGCCGGGCCGCCACAGGGCGCTGCGGCACCGGCTTGGCCACCGCAGGAGGCGGCGTCGCGGGCTTGGCTGCAGGCGTCGGCGGCGCGGGACGCACGGGCGGCACGGCCTTGACCTCGGCAGCGGGGGCGCGCGCCGGAATCACGGGCTTGCTCGGGACCACGGCCGGCTTCGGCGCGAAGAGCGGCTTGCTCGGCACGGCTCCAGGCTTGGGGGCGAACAAGGGCTTGTTCGGAACCACCGGTTTCGGGGGCGCGGCTGGCGCGGACGTTGCTTGCGGCTTGCGCATGGCGATCGGCGCGGGCGTGGCCGAGATCGCAGTTGCCGACGGCGCCGGCGGCGCTTCAGGAGCGGTCAAAGGCGGGATCTCGACCGTGCCCCCGCAGCTCTTGCACTTCACGTGCGTGGCGGTGAGCGAGTCCGGGATGTCGCCGTAGCGTTGTCCGCACTGCAGACAGGTTCCGATGCGAGACATGATCAATTCCTCCGAGCGTTGGAACCGGCGCGGATGCCGGGCCTTGCGCCTAGAATAACTCTCTTCCCCCGGCTCCGTGTCACCGTCCTTCCGCCTCGTCAGCGATTTCTCGCCGCGCGGCCACCAGCCGGAGGCCATCGAGGCCCTGGCTCGGGGCTTCGCCGACCCACGCGCGCGGCAGGTCCTGCTCGGAGTCACCGGCTCCGGCAAGACCTTCACGGTGGCGCAGTTGATCCAGCGGCTGCAGGCGCCGGCGCTGGTGATCGCGCCCAACAAGACGCTCGCGGCGCAGCTCTACCAAGAGTTTCGCGACCTCTTCCCGGAAAACGCGGTCTCACTCTTCGTCTCCTACTACGACTATTACCAGCCCGAGGCCTACGTTCCGAGCACGGACACTTACATCGAGAAGGACGCGCGCATCAACGAGCGGATTGATCGGCTCCGCAATGGTGCCACGGCGGCCTTGGTCAGCCGCCGCGACGTGATCGTGGTGGCAAGCGTCTCCTGCATCTACGGCCTCGGCGACCCGGAGAACTACAGCAGTCTCGCGCTGCGACTGAGCGTGGGTTCGCCGGCGCGTCGCGAGGAGATCGTGCGTGGGCTGGTGCGGACGCAGCACGTGCGCGCGGAAGTGGACTGGCGACCGGGCGGCTTCCGGCTGCGCGGACCGGCGGTGGAAGTGTGGCCGATTCACGAGCAAGATCGCGTGCTGCGCATCGAGCTCGCTGAGGAGCGCGTGGAGTCGCTGCTGGTGGTGGACCCGCTCACGGGCGAAGTGCTGGACGAACCGCAGCGGGCCACCATCTTCCCGGTCGGCCACTACGTGCAGCCCGAGGAGAAGCTGCCGCGCGCGCTGCTCGCGATTCGCGCCGAGATGGAACAGTGCGTACGTGCCCTACGCGCTGCCGGCAAAGCGCTGGAAGCGGAACGGTTGGAGCGGCGCACGCTCTCCGATCTGGAGGATCTCGAGGAGCTCGGCTTCTGCTCCGGGATCGAGAACTATTCGCGCCACTTCGAGGGCCGCCAACCCGGTCAGCCGCCCTTCACTTTGCTTCACTATTTTCCGAAGGATTTCCTGTGCGTGCTCGACGAAAGTCACGTGACCTTGCCGCAGGTCTATGGCATGAGTGTGGGGGATCGCGCGCGCAAGCGGAACCTCGTGGATTACGGATTCCGGCTGCCCTGTGCAGTGGACAACCGTCCGCTGGATCAGGGCGAGTTCGAAAGTTTGCTCGGACGCGCGCTCTACGTTTCTGCCACGCCAGCGCCTCGCGAGTTGGCGCTGGCCGGTGGCCGCGTCGTCGAGCAACTCGTGCGGCCGACCGGACTGCTGGATCCGGAGTGCGAGGTGAAGCCCGCGCGCGCGCAGGTCGAGGACGCGCTCGCCGAGAGCCGACGTGCGGTGGAAGCTGGCGGTCGCGTCTTGATCACCACCCTCACCAAGCGCTCGGCAGAAGATCTCACCGAGTTCCTTCAGGAGCAGGGGGTGCGCGCGCGCTATCTGCATTCCGACGTGGATGCGATCGAGCGCTCGGAACTGCTCCGCGACCTCCGGCTCGGCGTCTATGACGTGCTGGTAGGCATCAACTTGCTGCGCGAGGGACTCGATCTTCCAGAGGTTTCTCTGGTGCTGGTGCTCGACGCGGATCGTGAAGGGTTTCTGCGTTCTGCGACTTCTCTGATCCAGACTTGTGGCCGCGCGGCACGCAACGAGCACGGTCGCGTGGTGCTCTATGCCGATCACGAGACCGCGGCGCTCAAGACTGCCCTGGACGAAGCGGCGCGCCGACGCACGGTGCAGGAAGAGTTCAACCGCGTGCACGACATCACGCCGCGCGGCGTACGCAAGAAGATCGCGGACTCGCTCGCCGGCATCCTCGATGCGAATTCAGGCGCGGGTGAGGTCGCGGAGGGAGCTCCGCTCGGCGCAGCGGCACTCGAGCGCAAGCTTGCCGCGGCACGCCGCGCCATGCTGCAGGCAGCATCCGACCTCGACTTCGAGCAAGCCATTCGCCTGCGCGACGAATTGCGCCGGCTCGAGTCCTTGCAACTCGAACTCGCCGGGCCGTGAGCGAGGCCGCGGCCGAGTCCTTCGCCGAGCAGTTGCGCAGAGCACCCGCCCGCCCCGGGGTGTATCTCTTTCTCGACCGCGACGGCGGCGTGCTCTACGTCGGCAAGGCGCGCGAGCTGCGCAAGCGCGT
>CXWK01017681.1_pt1 | contig 15217 bp, 14 predicted proteins | sample 590851 | NCBI WGS metagenome assembly CXWK01 (sample SAMEA3498364, study PRJEB10139) | wastewater metagenome | biome: wastewater treatment plant; material: activated sludge | place: Denmark | collected 2014-08-01 | reverse complement strand
CCATTTCGACGCCTGTCTTGCCCGACACGCGCACCGTGGCCTCGATATCGACGCACGTCTCGGCCGCGTTGGGCGCGCAGGTGACCATCACCTGATTGAGCAGCAGCGGGTGGCAGAGCGGAATCAGGTCGCTGGTGCGCTTGGCGGCCATCACGCCGGCCAGTTGGGCCACGGCCAGCACGTCCCCTTTGGGCGCGTTGCCGTCGAGAATCAGGCGCAGCGTTGCCGGCTGCATGCGCACGCGGCCGCGGGCCACGGCCACACGCTCGGTCACGTCCTTCGCGCCCACGTCGACCATGCGCGCGCGGCCGGTTTCGTCCAGATGGGTCAAGCGGTCGGTCATTATGGTATTATAGCCGCAACTCCAGACCTGACAGGTCTCGGAGACTTGTCAGGTCTGGGCATGAAGCAACTGTACGACCACCTCTACCTCTCGCCCCACTTCGACGACGCCGTCCTGTCGTGCGGCGGGCAGATCGCGCGGCACACGGCCGCCGGGCAAACCGTGCTGGTCGTCACCATCACCGGCGGCGACCCACCGGTGGGCGCGCCATCGGATACCGTCCGCGCCCTGCACGAGCGCTGGGCGCAGAGCATGGCCGCCGAGGGGCTGAGCGACGCGGCCGGGGCAATAGTCGCCCAGCGCCGTGCCGAAGACCGGGCGGCGCTGGCGGTGCTGGCCGCCGACACCCTGCACCTGTCCTTTCTGGACTGCATCTACCGCTGCGGCCCGGACGGCGCGCCCCACTACCCAGGCCCGGTGGACATGTTCGGGCCGCCGGCCACGGCCGATGACGCGACGGTGGCCGCGCTGGTCGAGGCGTTCGCCGCCCTGCCGCCGGCCGGGCGCGTCTATGCGCCGCTCGGCGTCGGCGGTCACGTTGATCACCTGGCCACGCGCCGCGCCGCCGGGCAGGTCTTCGCCACGCCGGTCTATTACGAGGAGTACCCGTACACGGCCTGGCCGGGGGCGCTGGCCGCGGTCTTCGCCGGGCGCGACGGCTGGGCGGCCGAGACCGTCTGGCTGGACGAGGCCGCGCTGGTCGCCAAGACGGCCGCCGTTGCCGCCTACACCTCGCAACTCAGTTCCTTTTTCACTGATCACGCCGACCTGGCGGCCAAACTGCGCGAGGAGGGCCGGCGGGCGCTGGCCGACGCCCTGGCCGCGGGCGAGGTGGCTCCGGCGTGGGCCGTTGCCGCCGAGCGTCTGTGGGCGACCCGCGCTACAAGGGTTCACGCGAAATTCATTTGAACAATAGGTCTGCCTGCCACTATAATTGCAGTACATCAGACCTGACAGGTTGGGGTGGCGCGTTGCTGCCTCATTTCAGACCTGACAGGTCTCCGAAGACCTGTCAGGTCTATAGCAAGACCTGGCCAGGTCGGGGATACGCACAGTAATGGATTTTGGCACGCGGGAAATGCCGCCCACGAAGGGCGGCGACAGCAAGCCCCTCACCCGGCGCGACGCCAACGGGCTACAATCGGGCGAAGTGCTCCAGGGGCGCTACATGGTCCTCGGCGGCCTCGGCGCGGGTGGCTTCAGTTCCGTCTATCGCGCCCGCGACTTGCGCTTTCCGTCCGTCACGCGCCTGTGCGCCGTGAAGGAGATGGTCATCGGCACGGTTGACCCGGAGATGCGCGAACTGACCATCAAGTCGTTCGAGCGCGAGGCCAGTATGCTGGCTATGCTCAACCACCCGGCCATCCCCGACATCTTCGACTACTTCACCGACGGCAACCGCAGCTACCTGGTGCTGGAGTTCGTCCCCGGCCAGAACTTGCAGCAGTGGCTCGACGAAACCGACGACTACCTGGACGAGCAGAAGGCGCTCGACTGGGCGCTCCAGGTCTGCGACGCGCTGGCCTACCTGCACAGCCAGAAGCCGCAGCCCATCGTCTTTCGCGATCTGAAGCCGTCGAACATCATGCTCGACCCGTACAACCACATCCGGCTGATCGACTTCGGCATCGCCAAGCTGTTCGAGGCCAACGACGACAAGGGGACGATGATCGGCACAGCCGGCTACACCCCGCCCGAACAGTATCGCGGCGAGGCCACGCCGGCGGTGGACGTCTACGGCCTGGGGGCCACGCTCCACCACCTGCTGACCCGCCAGGACCCGCGCCAGGAGACGCCCTTTACCTTCAACGAGCGGCCGATCCGCGCCGCCAACCCGGCCATCTCGCGCGCCTTCGAAGCCATCATCATGCGCTGCCTGGCCTATGACCCCAAAGATCGCTTCCCCGACGCCATGGCCCTGCGCGAGGCGCTGCTCGTCCTGTCGCAGAGTGACGCCGACGAACTGGATCGCGATCACCTGCCCGGCTTGAAGGAAGGCGGCCGCGGCTTCGACGAGGGCACGCCCGACGCCCCGGCAGCCACGCTGCGGGCAGGCATCAGCCAGGTCAAGCCGCTGTGGGTCTTCCGCTGCGAGGATGAGATTCGCTCGCGCCCGGCGGTGGCCAAGGGCATTGTCTTCGTCGGGGCCTATGACCACAACCTCTACGCCCTGACGGCCGACAAGGGCGAGTTCCTGTGGAAGTTCCCCACCAACGGCGGCATCGGCAGTTCGCCCATCGTCCACGAAGACGCGGTCATGCTCGGCTCGGCTGACCACTCGATGTACTCGCTGCAACTGCGCAAGGGGCGGCTCAACTGGCAATTCACGGCCGAGGGCGCCATTTACTCGACCCCGGCGGTGCGCTTCGACCACGTCTTCTTCGGGGCCGACGACGGCTTCTTCTACGTCGTCAACGCCATGCGTGGCCAGCTTTACTGGAAGACCAACGTCTATAGCCCGGTGCGCTCGACGCCCTATGTGGCCGATGAGCTGGTCTACTTCGGCACCGAGGGCGGCCAGATCGTCGGCCTGGAGCTGGGCGCGGGCAAGGCCAAGTGGCAGACGAAGGCCCAGCAGAGCGTCACGTCATCGCCCAAGGTGGCCGACGACATCGTCTACGTCGGCTCCAGCGACGGCCTGGTTCACGCCCTGGACGCCAGTTCGGGCTGGCCGCTGTGGCGCTTCCGCACCAAAGGACCGGTCATCTCCACGCCGGTGCTGTTCGACGGCACGCTCTACGTTGGGTCGGCCGACGGCTATCTCTACGCCATCGACATGCTCAGCGGCCGGCAACTGTGGGCCTATCAGACCAACGGCCAGGTCGTGGCCGCCCCGGCCATCTGGGGCAACACCGTCTACTTCGGCTCGACCGACGGCAGCCTCTACGGGGTCAGCGCCCGGCGCGGCGAGTTGCAGTGGCGCTTCCACACCGGCAGCCCGATCATCGGCGCGCCGACCATCATCAACGGCGTGATCTACATCGGCGCGACCGATCACTGTCTCTATGCCTTGCCTACCTGAGCCGCCATGACGAACAACACCCAACCCCACCTCAAAAGCGGCTACCGGTGCGAGACCGGCGGCGTCCGCGAACGCAACGAAGACTCCTGCCTGACCATCACCGCTGAATTCGGCGGCCACTTCGACCTGCGGCCGTTGGGTCTCTACGTCGTGGCCGACGGCATGGGCGGCCAGGCGGAGGGCCACGTCGCCAGCAACACCGCCGCCCGCGCCTTTGCCGAGTTCGTCCTGGCCCAACTCTACTTCCCGCTGCTGCGCCAACGGCCGCAGCCGCGCCAGGCCGACGTGCTTGACCTGCTGGAGCGCGGCGTCTTTGCCGCCCATGACGCGGTGCTGCAACCCGAAGCCACCAACGGCGGCACGACACTGACCGCGGCGTTGGTGCTCGACCGCCGCCTCTACGTGGCCCACGTCGGCGATTCGCGCGCCTATCTGGCCGCCGGGGGTGAGTTGCGCCTGCTGACCGAAGACCACTCGCTCGTCCGCCGCCTGCAGGAGACTGGCCGGCTCTCGGCCGAAGACGCGCAAACGTTCCAGTATCGCAACGTACTGCTCCAGGCGCTGGGCCAGGAGAGCGCCCTGACAGCCGACACCTTCGCCCTCGACCTGCCGCCGGCCGGCAAGCTGCTGCTGTGCAGCGACGGGTTGTGCGGCGTCCTCTCGCTCGAAGCGCTGGCCGAGGTCGTCGCCCACCCCGGCAGCCCCCAGGACACCGCCGACCGCCTCTTCGACGCCGCCCTCAGCGCCGGCAGCGAGGACAATATTACGGCCGTTGTGGTGGAGTGGTCGTTGACGAGTGACTAGGGATTAGAGATCAGGGAGTCGAGATTGCTGATTGTCCATGAACGACTAATCCCCAATCTCTAATCTCCAATCTCCAATCCCCATCCTGCTATGACGCCGGAGCCAATCGACCTCTACACCATCCTCGGCGTGGGCTGGCGGGCGACGGCGGCCGAGGTCGAGGTCGCCTACGCGGCCTGGGCAGCGCGGGTCGACGCGGGCGAAGCCATTGATGACGCCCTGTGGGAGCGGGTGAGCTACGCTCGCGACGTACTGACCAACCCCCAGCGGCGCAGCCTCTATGACTCGCTGGTGGCCGAGACGGCCGGCGCTCTGGAGCTTGGCTTCAGCCTCAGCGCCGAGCGGCTGACCCTCATGGACACGCCGCAGAGAGTCTATGTCCTGCTGACCCTCTCGCCCCGCGCCGAGCCGGAGCGGCAGCCGCTCAACATCGGCCTGGTCATCGACCGCAGCACCTCCATGCGCGGCGAACGGCTGGCGAAGGTCGTGGCCGCGGCCGAATTGTTGCTCGACCGCCTGGCCCCCGACGACGCGCTATCGCTGGTCAGCTTCAGCGACCGGGCCGAGGTGGTCTTGCCCGCGGCGCTGCTGGGCGCGCCGGAGACGGGCGGCCCCGACGCCGACGCCTGGCGCGACCCGCGCCGCCGTCTGGGGACCATCACCGCCTCCGGGGGCACAGAAATCTTCCAGGGGTTGCAAGCCGGACTGAACCAGCTCAACCGGCTGGCCGACCACGGGCCGCGCACCAGCCACCTGATTCTCATGACCGACGGCCACACCTACGGCGACGCCGACAACTGCCTGCGCCTGGCGGAAGACGCCGCCCGCCGCGGCATCGGCATCACCGCCCTGGGCATCGGCGCGGACTGGAACGACGTCTTTCTCGACGCCCTCGTCGCGCCGTCCGGCGGCCAATCGCACTTCATCGAGACGCCCGGCGACGCTCTGCCCCATCTGGAGAACCGGCTGCAAGGCCTGGGCGACATCTACGCCCGCAACGTCACCCTGCGCCGTGCCTGGCCGGAGCAATTGACGCTCCATGGCGGCTTCAAACTGGCTCCCTTCGCCCAACCGCTGTCGCTCGACGCCGATCCCATCCCGCTTGGCGACCTGGAGGGGCGAGCGCCGCTGTCGGTCTTGCTGGAGTTCCAGGTGGCGCCGCTGACCGTGGCCGCGCGCCTGCGCCTGCCACTCGACGTGCGCTATAGCCGGCCGGGCGGCGGCGAGGAGCGCCTCGACCGCGCCGCCCAACTCGTCGCCAGCGGCTGGGAGGCGGCCGAGCAACGCCCGCCCGCCCCGGCGCTGATCGAGGCCGCGCGTCGCCTGAACCTCTACCGAATGCAGGAGAAGGCGTGGGACGAGGCGCGCTCCGGCCGGCTGGACACGGCCGCGGCGCGCATGCATCGCCTGACCGCCCGCTACCTGGAAACGGGCGACCTGCGGCTGGCCAAACAGGCCCAGATGGAGGCGCAACGGCTCGATCATCTGGGCACAATCTCGACCGAGGGGCGCAAGGTGCTCAAGTACGGCACGCGCTCACTCATGGGACAGGTCAAGTCATGATCACCTGCCCCGAATGCGGCGCGACGCATCTCCCCGGCACGCTGTTTTGCGATACGTGCGGCGCGGCCGTCCACCCGGCGGCGCAGGCCCACGTGGCCGCCGATCTCGCGCCGCGCGTGGCCGCTGTCGCCCCGCCGGCCGCTCCGCCGCCCACCGCGCTCGCCCGTCGCCGCCCGGACACTCTGCCCCCGGCTGATAACCGGCCGCCGCCCGGCTTGCGCGCCCACCTGCCCGACCACCGCCACGACCTGACCCTGGACACGGCCACCGTCCGGGTCGGTCGCGCCGACCCCGACGCCGACTTCCGCCCGGAACTGGACCTGACCCATTTCGACGGCCTGGAACGCGGCGTGTCGCGTCGCCACGCCACCATCCAGTGGGCCGAAGGCGGCTACGTGCTCATCGACCGGCACAGCGCCAACGGCACGTGGCTGGAGGGAGCGCGCCTGGTGGCCGGCTACGCCTACCAGTTGCCGCCGCGAGCCACCGTGCGCTTCGGCGATTTGGTGGTACAACTAGCCCTCAACGAACAGACGGAGTAATCATGCGATCGGTCATCATTCAACTGCTGGAGGAAGACCCCATCGTGGGCGAGATGGACGGCCCGCCCGATCCCGCGGCGCACTTCGTCACCCTCCGCAATCCGCGCCGCCGCGACGGTCGCACCGTCGCCTTTCTCGACGCCAATGTGGATACGGTGCTGTTGGCCTGGCATCGCATCAGCCTGATCCAGATGTTGCCGCAGACCAGTGTTGAGAAGGTGATTAGTTTTGTGCGGGAGTAGGGAAATGGTCGAACAAGTCCCTGAGAATCTGGAAGCCGCCGCGCCGCAACTTGTTCTCATCGTCGATGACGAACTACGCATGCGCCGCTTCATCCGCATGAACATGGAACTCGAAGGCTATCAGGTCATCGAGGCCGAGAACGGCATCCGCGCCCTGGACCAGATTCGCCAGTTCACTCCCGATCTGGTGGTCATGGACGTGATGATGCCGGAGATGGACGGCTTCGAGACGCTGAAGCTGCTGCGCGAAATCTCCACCGTGCCNNTGCGCGACGATGAAGAGGACATCACCCGTGGCCTGGGCCTGGGGGCCGATGACTACATCACCAAGCCGTTCAGCCCGCGCGTGCTGACCAGCCGCGTCGGCGCGGTGCTGCGTCGCGCCCACTGGCCCGCCCCGCCGCCGCGAACGGTGCTGCGCATCGACGAGCGGCTGTCGGTGGACTTCAACCGCCACCAGGTCATCGTTAACGGCGAGCGCATCGACCTGCGGCCGACGGAGTATCGCCTGCTCAATCACCTGATCCAGAACGCCGGCTGGGTTGTGCCCCACGACACGTTGTTGGCCAAGGTGTGGGGCTATGAGTATCGCGACGAAACCCATTACCTGCGCCTCTACATCAACTACCTGCGCAAGAAGATCGAGGAAAACCCGGCCAACCCGTATTACATCCTGACCGAGCGCGGCGTCGGCTACCGGTTCATCGACTTCAAGAAAGAGTAGCGCCGCGGCAGCGTCTATCAGCATACCCCGCCCAACGACACGCCCGTTTGCCTTTGATTTTAAGGGGTCATTCGCGCTATAATCGCCAAATCTCATTGGAGCGCCCCGTATGGTGGGCCTCTTGTTACCGGCCGACGGGGGCCTATGCCCCGGCCGCCCGGCGCGAACGACGCCATGATCGAACGCGACATCGTAACGGCAGACGCCGCGCACTTATTTACGCTTACCAATAATTACCTTCAGGGCGCCGACCGCATGCAGGTGCTGAAAGCGTTTGAGTTCGCTCGCCGGGAACATGGTGACCAACGTCGCAAGTCCGGCGAGCTTTTTTTTACCCACCCGGTGACCGTCGCCACCTACCTGGCGACCTACCGGCTGGACGCGGCGGCCATCTCAGCCGCCCTGCTCCACGACATCGCCGAGGACGCGGGCGTCTCGGTGGAGCAGATCGCCGTCGAGTTCGGCCCGGAAGTGGCCCGGCTGGTCGATGGCGTGACCAAGCTGAAAGAGGTCACGCGTGGCGTGGCCCAGGGGCGCAAGCTGTCGGCTGAAGAGGTGCAGCAGGCTACCTTACAGAAGCTCCTGGGGGCCATGACTACCGACGTGCGCACGGTCATCATCAAACTCTTCGACCGTCTGCACAACATGCGCACCATTCGCGCCATGTCGTCCCAGCAGCAGCGCAAGAAGGCTACCGAGACGCTCGACGTCTACGCCCCGCTGGCCTATCGCCTGGGCATGTGGGAAGTCAAGAGCGAACTGGAAGCGCTCTCGCTGCAAGTCCTCGACCCCCACGCCTACGAGACGATCCGCTCTGAACTGGAACGGTTGCGGCGCTTTCACGAGCCGCTGTTCCAGGCCATCCGGCGGGAGATCGAAGAGCGGCTGTTCGACGCGGGGCTGCCCGTATGCGACATCAGGCTGGCGCCGGAGAATATCTTCACCGTCTACAAAGACCTGGTCAAGCACGGCATGGGCTATCGCGAGGTCGACCGGATGCTGCGCGTCACGGTGCTGATGGACGACAGCATCGCCTGCTACACGGCCCTGGGCCACCTGCACGAGATGTGGCGGGCCGTGCCCCATCGCTTCGATGACTACATCTCCGTCCTGCGCGAAAACCTCTACCGCTCGCTGCACACGACCGTCGTCCACACTAACGGCCAGCCGATCAAGATCCGTCTGCGCACGGTGGAGATGGAGCGCCTGGCCCAGATCGGCGTGCTGGCCCGCTGGTATTACGAGGATGACCAGCCCTCGACCGACATGATGACCGAGCGGCTGAACATTTTCTTTGCCAGCGTGAAGGACAGCATCAGCGTGGAACCCCACGACGCCGGGCTGAGCGTCCAGAGCGCGCTGGACGACCTGGGCAACCAGATTCGCGTCTACACCCCCAAGGGCGACCCCATCGACCTGAAGGAGAAGGGCACGCCGATCGACTTCGCCTATAAGATTCACACCGAACTGGGCAACCGCTGCCACGCCGTCTTCGTCAACGACTTGCTCTTCCCCCTGAACCGGGCGTTGAAGAACGGCGACCAGGTGCGCATCGTCAAGAGCGCGCGCGCCCAACCGCAGCGGGCCTGGCTCGACGAAGACCTGGGCTACATCACCACCGTCTACGCCCGCATGCACGCCCGCCGCTGGTTCCGCCGCCTGAAGGAGCGCGAGGCCATCGACCAGGGACGGCAAATCCTGGAGCACGAACTGGAGATGCTGGGCCTGCGCGATCTGGCCCACGCGGACATCGCCGGCCTCTTTGGCTACGAAGACGCGACTGAACTTTGCTACCGCGTCGGCCGCGCCGAACTGCTGCCGACGGTGCTCTCGACGCGCATCATGTCGGAGCACTGGAGCGAGGGGCGCTGCCTGCCGCTCGATAGCGTCGTGGCCGCAGCCGATGGCTCTACTTACATCATCACCAACGCCGACAACCGCCGGCTGCGGCTCTGCGCCACGTGTAACCCGCGTCCGCGCGACAGCATCGTCGGCTACCTGCGCCAGAACGGCGTCGTCACCGTCCACCGCGAGGGCTGCCACACGCTCAACAGCATCCAGAACCGGCCGGAGGTGATCCACCGCCGGCTGAAGCTGGGTTGGGGCGAGGCGGAGAAGCGCGAGGCGCGCCTGGTCACGCTGAACATCACCGTCTATGACCGGCCGATGCTGCTGCACGAGATGACCCAGTTGATGAAAGAGACCGAGATCAACATCCCCCACATCTGCACCTTTCGCAGCAAGAAGACCGGGGAGTTGATGATCGAGCTGGAGTTGGAAGTGACGAGTGCGCGCCAGATGGTGCGCATTTTGCATCAGATCGAAGCCCTTGTGAATGTCATCAACGTGCGTTGTGTGCCCGCGCGGCAAGAGGACGACAGCCCGGATAAGCCGTCATCTTCTCTCTACTGGCCTGAATAAAAGTGCTCGCACCGGGCGTCAAAACTAAACCCAGGCTGAGAATATCAACCCCTGTTGCGCCGTTCCCCCCCGGCGCATTGACACGGGGGGTCTCTTCCTTATAATGAATACCGGTTTCAACATCCTGTTAAGCCAACATCGCTAATCGCTTTTCCAAAACGCATAGCAAACGAACGAACCTGAGTGAAGGAGAATGTACCATGCTGAAGAAAAAGTACGTCAAGTCGAAGGACGAATATGAAGTGACCTTCGAACTGCCCAGCGAGGCTAAGGAAGCTACTCTGCTCTGCTCGGCCAACGGCTGGGAGCCGATCGCCATGAAGAAGAGCAAGGGCGCCTTTTCGGCCAAGCTGCGCCTGCCGGCCAACGGCCGCTTCCAGTACCGCTATCTGCTCGACAACAGCGAGTGGATCAACGACGCCGCGGCCGACGGCTACATGCCCAACGAGCACGGCACGACCAACAGCGTCGTTGAGACTTACAGCGCCAACTAGCGCTATCTACTGTCCGAATGGCCTAGAAACCGAGTTTCTTCTGAGAAACTCGGTTTCTTTTATATACGAGGACGCCATACCCCACACGACCTTAACCACCACCCACCACGGCCTGCGCCGCGACGCGCCGCTCATGCGCCTCTTGGAAAAGGCCAGGCGTCTGGGCATCTGGAACCCGGCTGACATCGACCTGAGCCGCGACCGGGCCGACTGGCTGGGACTGGCGGCCGACGAGCAGGATGTCGCCGGAGGATGTTGCGCGGGCGACAGTTGAGGTGATTGAGCGGGATGACGGATAAAGAAGGGCGGGTAAGCTACCCGCTCTACAATGGGGGTTGACTCGGCCCCTGGGGCATGGTCTACAGTAAAGGCATGGAGTCGAGACAGGATGACCTGCTGAGCATCGGCCGCTTCGCCGAGCGGTCGGGGCTGTCGCGCAAGGCGCTGCGGCTTTACGCCGAGCTCGGCTTGCTGGCCCCGACCCACACCGACGACTGGACGGGCTACCGCTACTATGGCGCGGCGCAACTGGGCGCGGCGCGCCTCATCCGGCTGATGCGCGACATGGAGATGCCGCTGGGCGAGATTCGCCGCGTACTGGCCGCCGCGCCGGACGAGGCCGAGCGCCTCGTCGCCGCGCACGAGCGGGCCTTTGCCGGACGGCTGGAGCGGGTGCGTCTTGTCGGCCGCGAACTTATCCAGACCATGCGACAAGAGGAGTGTGACATGACGACGTTACCGGTGGCACAAAGAGTATTGGCCCCCCAACAGGTAGTGAGCATCGAAGCTCACGTCCTGGTGAGCGACCTGGAACCCTTTCTGACCCGCAGCGTGGCGCGGTTGCAGGCGTTCGTCGCGGCCCAGGGCGGCGCGGTCAGCGGCCCGCCGCTGGGTCTCTATCACGGCCCGGTTAATCACGAGGACGACGGCCCGGTGGAAGTCTGCCTGCCGGCCGAGGGGGCATTTCGCGCCGAAGGGGACGTGCGCATCCGCGTTCTGCCCGGCGGGCCGGCGGCCGTCGTCACGGCCCAGGGCGAACATGCCAGCTTCCCCAAGATTCTGGAAGCCTACGATGCGGGCTACGACTGGGTGTCCCAGAACGGTCACCGCCCGGCCGAATCGCCCCGCGAAGTGTGGCTGATCGACCCAGTGGGCGACGGACCGTTTGAGATCATCTGGCGCTATGCGTAATGCCGGGCGGACGGGCCGATCAGCCCCTTGCCCGGCTTGCTTCCACACCCTAGCGCCATTCAACCACCAGCGGCGCGGCCACCAGTCCCTTCAACCCGTAGTGGTCGTCGAAGACAGCCGTGATGGCGTGGATGCCGCTCTCCGGCGTCGTCCGCGTCAGCCCCACGGCCACATCGACGTACCCTTCCGGCCCGACCACAGCCGCGTACTCGCGCACGGCGACGGCGCTGTTGGCCTCGAACGGGTCTATGTCGAAGCCGCCGCCAGGCACACCGCCCAGAAACAGCCCGCCCTCGACCACCAGCACCGTCACCAGCCGCCCGACGGGGCCAACGACGCGCACGGTCTGCGCCGCGTTGGTCACCTCGGCCGGCGTGGCGACGCCCAGCAGCGACACTCCCGGCCGCGCGGGCACGCCGGCGCGCATGATAGCCAGCGCGCCGCCGTGGTTGCTGCCGGCCGCGCCGCTGTCGGCCAGCCGGTAAGCCTGGTTGGTCAACGTCGCGCCGTTGTCGAATTTGGCCGTGATCGTCGCCCCGACAAGCTCCAGCCCGGCGACGCTGCCTGATTCGCCCGGGCCGGGCGCGCTGACGCCGGTGATGCTCGTCGGATCGACGTCGACGGAAAACTCAAACGGCTCGCCGGGATCGAAGTTGCTGAAACGCAGCACGAGCACATCGAAGCCGCCGTCGCGGGGCTGCTCATAGGCCCGGCTATAGCCCTGGTCGCCGCGCACGTTGACCTGCACGTCCTTGAAGACGGTGTCGCCGGCCGCGCCGGTGGGGTCGAAGACCATGTCGGGGAAGATGGCCGTGCTCAGATCGATGCGCAGTTCAATCAGGCGCTGGCCGCCTAGCGACTGGTTGGCGATGATGAGCGCGCTGCGGTTGAAGGTGCTGGCGTTGATCGACGCGAAGGGCGTGATATAGAGCGCCGCCGCCGCGCTGTGGGGCGTCTGCGTCGGCGTGGGCGACGGAGCCGTCGCTGTCGGCGTCGGGTCATAGCGCACCAGCGGCAGCAGAATTCGCCGCGGGGTGGGCGTCGCCGTCAGCGCCGGCGTAGCGGCGCTGGCGGCGGGCTGGCCGAGCAGGACGACGGCCGTGCCCAGCAGCAAGACGGCCGCGAGCGTGTAGAGCAGGAAACGAGTTGGGGTCATGGCTTGCCTCCTCTGGGATTATAGGGCCGGCGCACGATCCCTGGCAACGTCGCTCATGGGAAGGGAAGAGGAGTCTTTCGTGCCATTCCGTGGACCGTTTCAGCGGATGCGATAGGCGTTATCCGGCAGCGGCGCGCCTTCTTGCGTCGCCGGGGCGCGTTCGCCGGTGTCGGGGCGATAGGCGCCGATCAGAATGCGGCCATCAGGCGGGATGACCGTCCCGGCCGGGAAGCGGTGGACGTCCTCTATGACGTCGCCCTCACGCCAGATGCTCGTGGGGCTAAGGCCGTCGTTGGGCGGAGCGTCGGCCTGGGCCAGCAGGGCGCCGGCGGCGTCGAAGAGCTGGACGAAGATGGTGTAGTCGGCGGGCGGCGCGGCCGTGGCCCGCCACCACAGCCAGAGTTCGGGTGGGTCGCTGCCGTAGTCGAAGACCCAGGTCAGCAAGTCGAACGAGTCGGCGAAGCTCACCAGCGGTCTGGCCGTCGCGGCGTTGGCCACCGGGCCGGGCAGGGGCAGCGGCGCGGGCGGCCGCACGATGACCGAGGCCACGAGCGGCGCGTCGACCAGACGGCCGTCGCGCGTGGGCGGCAGGTCGCGCACCGGGGAAGCATCGGTTATGGGCGGCTGCGGCGAGCCGGTCAGGACGGGCGCGGGGCCGCCTTCGGTGACGCGCACCTGCACGGCGGCCACGGTCGGCCCATTGAGCAGCTCGTCCACGGGCAGCGTCAGCCGGTCGCGGTAGATGTCGCCCGCCGCCCAGCCGCGCGTCGGGTTCATGCCCTGGCCGGGGAAGCTGTTGTGCTCGGCCAGCTTGCGCCAGCCGTCCGTGGCCTGGGCCAACAACTGGGTGTTCACGGTGTAGTCGGCCGGCAAGTCGCGGTCGGCCTGCCAGGTCAGGATAACATCCACCGACGCCGGGCCGGCGACGGGCGACGCGCTCGGCCCGGCTGTGGCGTCGAGCAGGGTCAGCGCGTCGTCGAAGCGCAGTGGCGCCACCGGCTGCGCCACGTCCCTGACGACCAACGCCTCGGCCCGTGGATAGAGCGCGGGCAGGTGGAACAGCAGCAGACCGAAGGCGATGAGCGGCGGCACGGCCGCGGCGACGAGGCAGGCGACCTCGCGGCGGCGCGGCGACCACCAGCGCCGATAGCCGGCGGCCAGCAGCCAGGCCAACATCGGCAGCCCCGGCAGCCACCAGCGCGCCTCCGGCACCATCCAGCCCGCCTCCTTCACCGTCAGGGCTTTGACGGCGAAGTAGAGATAGGAGATGGCCAAAAAAGCGAGAAGAACCATTGGAGATACGAGAGACGAGAGACGAGTGAAGAGTGAAGCGCGCGCCTCTCCACTCGTATCGCGTATCTCGTATTTCGTATCTCGTCTCAGCCAGCCCAGCACCATCCCCACCACCCCCACCAGCCACAGCCCATAGAGCCAGTCCGGCCCATAGCCGACGTCCCCGGCCGACCAGTCGAGCCAGTAGGAGCGCCAGACGGCGGGCAGGAAGGGGCCGACGTGGACGAAGTCCAGTGGGCTGAGGGACAGGACGCGACCGACCGGCAGGCTGCCCGACAGCCCCAGCGTATCGCGCATGCGCACCGTGTTGAGCCACAGCCAGCCGGCCCAGAGGGGCAGCAGACCCAGAAGGAACGACGAACTGCGAACGAGGAACGACGAGAAGCGAGTGACGAGCGACGAGCGACGAGTGACGAGTGACCGCCGGCCCACCAGCGCGCCGAGCAAGACGACGGCCGGGAAGACCAGCACAAAGACGCCATTGGCCTTGGTCAGAATGGCCGCGGCGCAGAGCAAACCCAGGAAGAAGTGACGAGTGACAAACGACGAGCTATGAGTGACGACAGGGTCTTCACTCGTCACTCGTCGTTCGTCGCTCGTCACTAGCAGCACGGCAAAGACCATGACCATCGCCGCCACGGCTGTCAGGGGCATGTCGTTGTTGATCGAGCCGCTGAGGTGCAGGAAGGTCGGCTGGAAGGCCAGGAGCGAGGCCATGAGCAGGCCGGCGGCCGGGCCATACACGCGCTTGCCGGCGGCATAGACCGCGGCCACGGCCAGCAGGCCCAGTAGCGCCGCCGCCACCCGGCTGGTGTAGAGCAGCGGCGCGTTGGCCGGGCCGACGTGGACGACCGGGTTCAGGTTGCCGCGCGGCGTGCCCAGGTAGTGGGGGTTGGCCGGGACAACGATGGGCGGCGGTGGGTTCCCGGGNNCAGGCCGCGGTTGGGCAGCCCGCCGATCTGGCGCATGACCTGGATGTACTCGTAGTTGAGCAGTTCGTTGGGCGAGGCGTGGGCCGGCAAGGCGAACGCCATCCAGACAGCGGCGGCAAAGTAGAGGGCAAGGAGGGCGATGGCCAGGTTGCGCGTGGACATGGAAAAGCTATTATAGCCAATTAGGAATTAGGAATTAGGAATTAGGAATCGAAGAGCGCTCTCTGATTCCTAACTCCTGATTCCTAATTCCTAATTCTTATGAAAGTCGTATTGACAGGCGCAACGGGCTTTGTCGGCGGGGCGATGGCGCGGCGGCTGGCGGGCGAGGGGCTGGACGTTCACGCCCTGACACTGCCCGGCAGCGACCGCTCGCGGCTGGCCGGCTGCCCCGTCACCTTCCACACCGGCGACATCACCGCCCCGGCGACGCTGGCCGGGCTGTTCGACGGCGCGTCGTGGGTCATCCACGCCGCGGGGATGCTCGGCC
>CXWK01042249.1_pt1 | contig 15218 bp, 15 predicted proteins | sample 590851 | NCBI WGS metagenome assembly CXWK01 (sample SAMEA3498364, study PRJEB10139) | wastewater metagenome | biome: wastewater treatment plant; material: activated sludge | place: Denmark | collected 2014-08-01 | reverse complement strand
GTATCAGCGGACGTTCCTCGTGAAGCGCAAGGCGGGTCGATGGACAGCCCTGTTCGGTGCCGTCCGGGGCGAGGAGAACCTCGCGATCTGCCGCCTGCGGGCACCATCGACGCCGGTGTCCCTGGACTTGGGGTTCTCTGACGCGGGCACCTACGGCGAGCGGTGCGCACACAAGCGCACCCGCGTGTCACAGGTTCGGCCGATGACGGCCGCAGAGTTGCAGTCCGTGCGGCGGATGGTGGAGTGGCGCTGGGAAGGCGCCCAACATGTTCCCGGTCCGGTTCAGCCCGCGGTGACCGACCCGCTCGTCAGTAACAGTTCCTGTGAATGGGACGGGTTGGGGACGCAGGTCGGCAAGGCGCGCGGCGAGGTGGCCAAAGCCGACCCCCGATGGGGAGCTGTGGACGTCGGCTGTCGGGTGGGCTCCGCGGGCTACACGGTGACGCAGTATCTGGTGCGTCGTTCCGGCACCAGCGGCGGTTTCACGGCGGTCCCCGCTCATGTGGCAGCGAGCTGGTCCTCGTACGCCGACCTATGCAATCGAGACCGTTCCTGGCCGATCCCGGCGCAGCCACGCGTCGCACTGGAGTTCTGCTCGCCCTTTCCGGCAGTGATTCGCAGCGTCTTCCGCTGACCGTCGTAGCCTGGGACCAGGGAGTGATGTGCCATGGGCAAGCGGTTGGTATTCGGGGATGACGGATCGGATCACGCGGATCTTGCGTGGCGTTGGATCGCGGCTCACTCCTGGCCGGGGTGGTCCGTCGACGTCATCTCGGCGCTTCCGCCGGACGGTGGCACGACGACCGCACCGCCGCCACGCGTGCCGCCCGCCGAGGGATTCGCCGACAGCGTCGCACCCCAGGTCGTCGAGGGGGATCCCCGTGTTGCCCTGCTGAAGGCTTCGCGCGACGCGGACTTGCTCGTCGTGGGTCCGCGGGGCCGAGGCTTGTTGAAGGCCATGCACCTCGGCAGCACCTCGGAGTGGTTGATTCAAGCGCCCCCGGTGCCCCTTGTCATCGCTCGCAGTGATCGGCCCACGGCCCGGGTGGTCGTGGCCGCGGACGGTTCTGTCCATTCGCATGCTGCCGCTGCCGCGGTTGCCGCCCTGCCGTGGAGTGGGCAGCTGGAGGTCCTGGTCGTGACCGTCGGGGATCAACGGGAGGGGACTGCGATCGCCGACGCGGCCGCCGACATCTTGCGGGAGTCGGTGGCATCGGTCCACACCCGGGTCCTGCACCCCGACAGCCTCCCGGTGTTCGTCCGGGCACGTGATGTGCTGCTGGATGTCATCGCGGAGTGGGGCGCCGACCTGGTAGCCCTGGGCAGTCAGGGCGTGACCAGTTGGCAGAGCGTGGCTGAGGCTGGGGTCTTGCGCGCCGGATCGACGGCGTCGGGTGTGGCGGCCCACTCGCCGTGCTCCGTTCTGATCGCCCGCGGCTGACGACGCGACTGGTGGGCTCGTCGCTGAGGCTGCCTTGGCCCCCTGAGGTTGGCTAGCCTCTGCTGCAACCGCGCAAGATCACGGCAGGAGCCCAGCGTGTCGACACAAACGCCAACGGCGACAGAACCAGAGCCCGCCAAGAAGGGCGGCGCTGGGCGCTGGATCAAGCGCATCCTGCTCACGCTATTGATCGTCATCGTTCTGCTGCTGGCCCTGGTGGTCGGGGCGCTGATGTACTTCAAGGTCCCCAGCAACAGTGCGGGGCTGGCAGCCCAGAGTGTCTGTTCGGGCACGTTCATTGCCGGTCGGGACCCCCAGGTCGTGTTCGACGATGACGTGCTGCCGCAGAGCCCGGCGCTGTCAGTCATCTCGATCGACGTCGACGAGTCCGGCAAGAGCGTCACCGCCAAGTTCCTCGGGCTGGTCAGCCGGCAGGCATCCCTGTTGCCGAACCGCGGCTGCGTTCTGGACCTACCGCCGGATCCGGCCGCGCAGCCGTACACGCCGGCGCCCCAGAGCCCGGAGCCTTGGCCGCAGGGTGATGCGACTGTCCCCCCGGCGCAGTGGGGACCCGACGTGGACAAGGCGACCTTGATGAAGGTCGTCGACGAAGCCTTTGTCGGCGCGGGTGATCCGAACGCCGCCAATGCGCGTGCGCTGGCAGTGGTGCATGACGGGCGCTTGCTGGTCGAGGAGCAGGCCGACGGCTTCGAGCCGGGCACGCCGCTGCTCGGGTGGTCGATGACCAAGACGGTCAACGGGATGCTGGCGTACAAGAAGCTCGAACAAGCCGGGATCGACTTCGACACCCTCGTTGTGGACGCATTCCCTACTGATCGGGAGCCGCCGTGGGTCGCCGAGTGGCGTCAGGATGGCCGCAAGGACATCACGTTGACCGATCTGTTCACGATGACGTCGGGACTGGACTTCGGCGACGACTACGGACCACTGGCCAAAGTTGTCACCATGCTCTACGGCCAGCCCAGCATGGCCGACTACGCGGCGTCGCAGCCGCTGGCGCAGACCCCCGGTACGTTCTTCAACTACAGCACCGGCGTATCGGACATCATCAGTCAGATCGTGCAGGAGCAGTTCGCCAGCGACCCCGAGTACTGGAAGTACCCGCAGCAGGAGGTCTTCTACCCCAGCGGCATCTCGTCGGCCACGTTGGGCACCGACACCTCAGGAACCTGGGTGGGCGGGTCGTACCTGTGGGCCGACACCGGAGACTGGGCCCGAATGGGCCAGATGATGATGGACGACGGCGTCGTCGACGGCAAGGAGGTCCTGCCGCCTGGATGGTGGAAGCTCGCTGGGACACCGGCACTGCCGGACGGTGACGGCGCCGGCTACGGCCGACAGACGTGGATCCCGGGCAGCAAGGCGGGCGGAGAATGCAACACCTATCCCGGTGTCCCGCCGGACACCCTGTCGATGGAAGGGCACTACGGCCAGATCGTGGCCATGGTGCCGTCCCGCGATGCGGTCATCGTGCGACTCGGATGGACGATCAACAAGACGGAGTTCGACAGCTGCCAGTTGATCAGCGACGTGCTGGCGACACTGCCGAAGAAGTAGATCCAACGAGGTATGGATCGGCAGGAGTTGCTCGCTGTATTGCGGCGAGACGGCATCCGTGACGACCACGTCCTCGATGCGCTGGCCGCAGTTCCACGGGATGAGTTCGTGGGCCCGGAACACCGCGCCGCCGCTTGGGAGAACCATCCCCTGCCGATCGGGTGGGGGCAGACGATCTCGCAACCGCTGATCGTCGCCTACATGACCGAGCTGATGGACGTCCGCCCGGGAGACAAGATCCTGGATGTCGGAACGGGGTGTGGGTATCAGGCGGCGGTGCTGGCGCAGTTGGGCGGCGACGTGACCGGGATCGAGTTGTTGCCGGAACTGGCAACGAGGGCTCAGGCCACGTTGGATCGGCTCGGCTACGACGTGACTGTCGCGGTGGGTGATGGCTGGGCGGGGCTACCCGAGGTCGCACCGTTCGACGCCATTGCGGTGGCGGCTGCCGCCGAGTCCGTGCCCGTACCGCTCATGGAGCAGTTGCGGCCACCCGACTCCGAACACCGCGGTGGCCGACTCGTTGTTCCCGTGTCGGATCCCGATGGGGGTCAACGCCTCGTATTGGTCGAGCGGACTGCCGGGGGATGGCGACAGTCAGAACTGGACCGGGTCCGGTTCGTGCCGCTGATACACGACTGAGGCCCTGCAGCCGCTCAGGCCAGTTGCTGGGTCCATACCAGTGCCGCGGTTGCGGCGAGGGCTCCCAGCAGCAGCGCCAGTCCCGCCATCCATGCGGAGACGTCCACATTCTCCCGGTCGTAGCCGACCGCGCTGCCGATCGCGTCGTACACCGAGCCCAGTTCCGCTGCCGACTCAGCAGTGAACGCTTCACCTCCGGTCGCCGCGGCAATAGCGGCCAATGTCTGCGGGTCAGACGGTACGGGGATCAGCTCGCCTTCCGCGAAGACCGTGCCGTCGTCCGTGCCGAACGCGATTGTCGAGATCGGGACCCCCATCTCGGCGGCGCGCACGGACTGCTCCTCGACGGACTCCTCCGGTGACAGCAAACCTGTCCCGACCGTCGGCGTACCGTCACTCATCAGGATCACAGCTGCGGGGGCAGGCTGACCGTCGGCATCGGGGGGGACGTTCTCCACGGCTGTCAACGCCGTGTCCAAGCCGGCTCCCGTGTTGGTGCCGTTGCCGAGTTCGATCGTGTCCAGCGCCGCCAACAACGACGCCCGGTCGTCGGTGGGGGGGCGGATCAGGTTGGCGGAGTAGTCGTAGGTGACGAGGCCGACCTGCAGCCCCTCGGGCAGTTCCGAGATGAACTTGCGCGCCGAGTCCTGGGCCGCTGCCAACCGGGACGGCGACACGTCGTCGGCCTCCATCGAGCGGGACGTATCCAGCGTGAGCATCACCGTTGCCCGCTCCTTGGGGGTGTAGAGCGCCAGCGCGGGCTGAGCGAATGCCAGTACTCCGACGACCAGCGACGCGAGCAGCGCCGCCCACGGGAGGTGGCGCTGCCATCCGGCACGCCGCGGTGCGACCGACGCGAGCAGATCAGTGCTGGCGAACCGGGCGGCCACTTTGGGGCGGTTGCGGGCGACCAGCAGGTAGGCGACCACCAAGGCCACCGGAACGAGCAGGAACACCAACCGCCATGCGGACAGAAACGTCATCGTGCCATCACCTCGGGTCGGCGTTTGGACGTCGCGAACGCGACGATGCCGGTCAGCCAATCGGCATCGGTGCGCACCACGACGTGATCGGCACCCGCCGCGCGGATCGCCCGACCGATGTCGGCATCTCGTTGGGCGGCGGCGGCAGCGTAACGTTGCCGTAGTTGCGACTTGCCGGTCCGGACGTGAATTAGGCGGCCCGACTCCGGATCGACCAGCGACAGCAGCCCGACGTCGGGGATCTCAAGGTCGCGGGGGTCCACGACCTGAACGGCTGCCACCTGATGGCGCAGGGCGACACGTCGCAGCGACGTCGGCCAGTCCGACTCGTCGAAGAAGTCCGAGACGACCACCACCAGGCCCCGCCGGGGCTGGAGCCGCCGAACGGCGTCGAGGGCGCCGGCCAGGTCTGCCCCCGGCCCCGGCGCGGCGTCGCTGCGCGCGGTGTCATGGACCATCGCCAACGAAGCCATCATGGCGTTACGCCCGGTGNNGAATCGGTTGCCACCGCGACTGGTCAGGATGCCGAACGCAGCAGTACTGCCCAACACTACGTCCCGCTTCTCGCTGTCCGCTGTGCCGAAGTCGAGGCTTGCCGAACGGTCCGCGATGACCCATGTCTGGAGTTCCCGGTCAGCTTCGGTCGTGCGCACATGCACGGCGTGGGAACGGGCGGTCAGGTTCCAGTCGATTCGCCGCGCATCGTCACCGGCCTGGTACTCCCGCGCACCGGCTCGTTCACTGCCGGGACCGATGGCGGAGGTGCGGTGATCTCCGGCAGCGCGTCCGTCCAGTTGGCGCACGATCTGCAGTTCGAGTCGGCGCAGCACCTCGGCGCGGCCGAGATGCTCGGTGGGGGTGGTCATCAACTCGCTGCGGCGCCCGCGCCGCCCCACGCCACATCGCCGCCGGGCACAACCGCAGGGGCGGTGACGGTGGACAGGATCCGGTCCAGCACGGCATCGACGGTGACACCGTCGGCCAGCGCCTCGTACGACAACAGCAGTCGGTGCCGCAGCACCTCGGGAGCCACCTCGTAGATGTCGCGGGGCACCAGGAAGTTGCGGCCCCGAAGCACCGCGAGAGCCCGGCCTGCGGCCACCAGACCCAAGGTGCCGCGTGGGCTGGCCCCCAGCGAGATCAGTGGCGCCAAGTCGGGCAGGCCCCACGTCACCGGATCGCGCGTGGTCATCACCAGCCGCACCGCGTAGTCGCGCACCGCGTCGTGGACGAAGACCTGTTGCGTCTGCTGCTGCAGTTCCGTGAGCTGCGCCAGGGACATGACCTCGGAGACGACCGGTCGACCGGCGCCCATCCGCTGAGCGATCAGGGTCTCGTCGGCGTAGCTGGGGTGGTCCACGACGACCTGCATCAGGAAGCGGTCCCGTTGCGCCTCGGGCAGTGCGTACACACCCTCGGACTCGATCGGGTTCTGGGTGGCCAGGACTAGGAACGGCTCGGGGACCGTGCGGGTCTGGCCACCGATCGACACCTGCCGCTCCGCCATGACCTCGAGCAGCGCCGACTGAACTTTGGCGGGCGCCCGGTTGATCTCGTCAGCGAGCACGATGTTGGCGAAGACCGCGCCCCACTCGATGTCGAACTCCTCGCGGGACGGGCGCCAGATGCGGGTACCCACCACGTCGGCCGGGACCAGGTCGGGGGTGAACTGGATGCGCGAGAACTGTCCCCCCACCACCTGCGCCATGGTGGACACCGTCAAGGTCTTGGCCAGTCCCGGTACCCCCTCGATCAGGCAGTGGCCGTTGGCGAGCAGGCACACGAACGCGCGCTCGACGAGTCGGTCCTGACCGACCACCACCTTCTTCACCTCGGCCACGGCGTCGGCCACGGTATGGCCCGGAGTGGGCGAGGTGGGATCGGTGGAGTCACTGGCTGTGTCCGGCATGGTCGGTCCCCTTCGGCGAGCGGTCACTGCACGTGGGAACTGTGACACACGAACGTCAGCATCGTGTCAGAGAAGTCTTCGGTAGCCGTGTGGAACGATCGGGCGTACTGGTCAGGCAGGCCGGGGTCGTGGTCCCATGGACCGCGGCAGCCGGGCATGGCCACGCATCGACGCAACGACGACGGAGGAGCCAGTGACCACTGGTGAGGGGGCCGAACGCGCGGCTGGCTGGTACGCGGACCCGTGGGTTCACGGCCAACAGCGCTATTGGACCGGTTCGCGCTGGGCCGCGGACGTCTTCGCCGTTGCGCTGCACCAGCAGCCCAACGTGGACTTCGCCAGCCGCTACGGCGCGGCGCCCACCACGCCGGCGGACCCCCCGCCGCCACCGCCGACCTGGGCGCATCGCGTGCCTGCGGCGGCACCAGCCGAGGCGGTCGTCGAGGAGTCGCCCGCCACGCCGCCCTCGTCCGGGCCCTCGCAGCGGATGGTCGCCGGCATCGCCGCTGGACTCATCGCGGCGGTCGTTCTGATGGTTGGGGGTGGCCTGTGGCTCCGGTCCGCCACCAGCGACACGTCCGCTGCTCCGGCGACGTCCGCTTCGCCTGCGCCGTCGCCCACGCCGACGCAACCACAGAGCCCGAGTCCGACACCGTCACCGTCGGCGTCAGGTGAGGAGTCACCGCAGTCGCAAGGTTCGGTCGAGGATGCCCTGCAGGCGCTCGTGCTGCAGCAGCGAGACGTTCCCGACCGGTACCGGGTCGCTCCGATCGATGGCGGCCGGTCAGTGACTGATCAGCCCACCTTGGACCTCTGCGAGGGGACATATCCGAGCGAGACCGAACGTGTCGGGCGACTGCAGGTGTCGGCCCGCGACGGAGCCGGCAGCACGACGCTGAGCACCGAGGCCGTGCAGTACTCGTCGACCGACGCCACCGCGCAGGCCTTCGCGGAAGTCGAACAGGTGGCCGCGCAATGCAAGGGTTCGCTGACGCTGGACTTCGGCTCGGGCACCCCCGTCGAGACGACCGTCACCGAGGACGCCGACCGCAGTTGGCACACCACCCCCGGGGTGGAGCGGCTGGCCTACACCGTGGCGGACACGGACATGATCAGTGGTGCGGAGTCACAGCAGATCGTGGTGTATCTGCGCCGCGGACCGCTGTTGATGGGGCTGTACTTCCCCAACGCTTCCGGCAAGCAGATGCCGGTGGAGGGCAAGACGACGATCCCGGAGATCGTGCGGATCTTCGAGGAGCGACTGCTGAACACCCCACCGGGAGACGCCTCGCAGTTGCCGCCACCGGACGCCGGATCCAGCCCCGGGGCGAGCGACGGCGGCGGGGCCATCGGAGCCTGAACCCCGGACCGAAGCGTCAGGTGAACAGTTCGACCGCGACTGCGGCCGGCACCCCAGCGCGGGCACCGGCCTGCTCGCAGAACATGCGCACGAACTCCGGGTCCGCCATGGGGTGGTCTCCCAGTCCGGTCAAGTAGGCGGCGTGCTCACGCAACGATGCCACGGCAATGTCCAGGTATCCGGTGACATCGACTGCGTGGGTGGCCTGCGGTGAACCGGCGACCAGAATCCGAGACACGGAGTGTGGCGGTAGGCCGAGGTCGGTGAAGATCCACCGGTTGCCGGCGTCAGCGGCAGCATCCAACGCGGCCTGCCCGACGTTGCGGTGATCTGCAGTGTTGCGACTGCCGGGTATGCCCCAGGAGTCACGGTGATTGAACAGCATCAGGGTGTCCGGGCGATGGCGCCGGATCGCGGCCGCCAACTCGCGGCGCAGCGGGATGCCGTATTCGATCATGCCGTCGGGGTGGTCCAGGAACTCGACGTCCGCGACGCCAACGACTGCGGCACTGGCGATCTGCTCCGCCTTACGAACTCGGGCTGCTTCAGCGGGTTCCATCGAGTCGATGCCGGCCTCGCCCCGGGTGGCCAGCAGGTACGCCGCTTGGTGTCCCTGGTCGGTCCACTTGGCGATCGCCGCAGCGGCACCGTACTCGAGATCGTCGGGGTGGGCCACGATCGCCAGGATCGAGCCCGGGTCGTCGGTCAGCAGTTCCAGGGTGGGTTCCATCGTCCGAACCTACCGCGGCCGTCGGTCAGGTCGGCCGCGTGACGGAGTCCAAGAATGACGTCGCCTGCCCCGTGAACCACGGCAGCGGGTTGCCGCGTTCATGGAATCCAACATGGCCGCCGCGGGCCGTGATGGCGCGTCGGACCGGACCACGTTCCGCCAGGTCGTCCCAGTCGATCGCTTCGTATGGACTGGCCGGAATCATCGGATCGTCGAGCGAATGGATCACGAGCGTCGGCACCGTGATGGAGGCCAGGTACTGGTTGCAGGAGTTGACGGCGTAGTACTCCATGGCGTCGCCCCAGCCGTGGCGCGGGGCGGTGAGCACGTCGTCGAACTGCGGCAGGGTGCGGGCGCGGCGGATACCGTCGCTCTCCTGCTCGGTGACCCGGGGCGTGCCATCGGGTGCGGGGCGCAGCGAGTCGCGTCGAAGTGCCATCAGGATGTAGCGCTCGTAGACACCGAACAGGGTGTCGCTGAGATGTTGCGAACCCACGATCAGGTCCAGTGGCGCGGATACTGCGACTCCCGCCACCACCGGCAGCCCGGCCAGCGGCTCACCCAGCAGTTTCAGGGTCGCTGCACCGCCCAGCGAGAAACCCATCACCGCCAGCAGTGGCGATCCGGTGGCGTTGTCGCGGGCCTCCGGCGCGTCGGCCAGGTGCCTCAGACAGGCGCGCAGATCCTCGGTCTTGCCTGCGTGGTAGAGGTGTCGACTGGTGTCGCCTGACCGGCCGGCACTACGCAGATCGACGCGCGCCACGTTGTAGCCATCGCTCAGGAGTGCCTGGGTGCTGGCCTGGACGTAGTCGGAGTCGGCCGAACCACCCAGGCCGTGGATCAGGGTCACCAGGCCACGGCGCGGACGTCCGTCGGGTGTCTGGCGGGCCCGGTGGAGTTGGACGCGCAACCGGTCCCCGGTCCCGTCGTCGAGATCCACCAGCACCTCCCGGCGACTGCCGAAACGGTGCAGTTCGAAACGCCGGGGACGGACCCGGCTTCGGATGGTCTGCAGGTGACCCGAACCCCACCCGGGGGGTGTCTCGAAGTCGGCGTTGATCAGGGACCCGGTCACCAGGCCAGCGTGACACGAGCAGCCTTCGGCTCGCCGGGACTCCGAGTGCAGCACTCCCTACGCTTGCTCGCCATGGCCCACCGTATCGCCGGTAGTTATGGCACCGACGCTCCGTACGTCCCGATCATCAGCGCCGTCGCTGGCGCCGCCATGCTTGGTTATGGCCTGTTCGCGGGCGGCGGAGTGTTTGCCGTCGTGGTGGCCGTACTGCTGCTCGCGCAGGCCGCGTTGTACATGTACGTGACCAAGGACGGCAAGTTCACGGTCTGGCGGGAACTCATCGAGGGTCTGAACCTACGTGGTGACGAAACGGCACTGGACATCGGCTGCGGTCGCGGCATGGTGCTCATCACCTTGGCGCAGTACCTGCCGTCCGGTCGGGCCGTGGGGCTGGACCTGTGGCGGTCGAAGGACCAGAGCGGGAACAGCGAAGAGGCGACCATGGCCAACGCCGCCGCGAACGGCGTGGCCGAACGGATCGAACTGGTCACCGGCGACATGTCCGACTTGGGGCAGTTCCCCGACGACACGTTCGACGTCGTGACCGCCAGCGTGGCGATCCAGAACATCAAGGACGCTGCGCTACGGGAACGGACCGTTCGCGAGATGCTGCGGGTCACCAAGCCCGGCGGTCAGATCCTGATCGCGGATATCCAGTACTCGCAACAGTACGAGGAGGTGCTGGTCGCGGCGGGTGCCAAGGACGTCGAACGGCACAGCCTCGGCCTTCGCATGATGTACGGCAACCCGTTCTTCCTGTCCCGCATCGTGCGCGCCAGCAAGGCGGCCTGACCGCTCAGGCGGCAGAGCGCAGCGCCCGCCACCAGCCGTCGATGCAGTCCCACGCGGTACCGAGGATGACCAGTACGGCGACTCCCTGCTGGATCGAGGTGGCGGAGTCGACCGACACGTCCCACCCCATGGCTGCCGCGAACGCCGGATTGAGCACCGGTTGAGTCACGAGCACCCACACCAGCGGGATCGCGAAGGCCACGTTGACGATCGTGTTGCCGATGGCCAGGGGCATGGTCCACTGACCAACCGCGGCCTTGATCAACTCAAACAGTACGGCGACCGACAGCACCGCCACCAAGAACGGTAGCCAGAACTGGGCGAGCGAGGGGTCCAGGAACGGTGTCGCGGCCAAGTCGGTTGCAGCGGTGTCGGCCAGTCCCATCTGCCAGACCAGGAAGCAGATCCCCAATAACTGCAAGAAGACTGCCACGATCGTGTCGCCCATTCCGATGCTGCGATCAGTGGGCTCCGGCAGGTCGGCGACGGTCCATTCCTCGTGCGCCTCGGCGAGCGTCTGCGGCGATCCGTACCGTTCGACGAGCGCGAACGCGGCCGTGGTCCAGAAGGCGACCTGGATGGCGACCGCGACGAACAACCCCGCCGCATTGAGCGCCACCTGTCCGAGTGGGGTTCCGGTGAACGACTGCACCACGCTGACCACCACGGCGACGGTGCCGGGCACCACGGCCAGCAGCAGTCGCATGAGCCGCCAGTACCCGCCGAATAGGTCGGGGCCGATCAGGTAAGCGGGGCGCCCGCCGTAGTTCGCCGCCACCAGAAGTGGATCACCGAGTTCAGTCAGCGCGGCGGATTCGGCGGTAGCGCTCTCCTCACCCGCAGCGGCATGGTGGGCCACGCTCGCAGAAATGGAATCCCGTAGGTCGTGCTCCACGTTGGCTCGGTCATCGGCGGGAACCCGGTGGAGAACCTCCGACACATAGCGGTCAGTCAGCTGGGACATGAGATCTCCTCTCCTACGTCAACTGTATGACCGCGCGGGTGATTGCGGTTGCCACCCCGGTCGTGCGACGGCAATGATCACGGCAACCCCGCCCGCACACCCAGGAGTAGTTCATGTCAGACCTCGATGAGCGCTTCGAAGCCGCCGTCGCCGCTTCCAAGACTCTGGCCACGGCCCCCGACCAGGACACGATGCTCAGCATGTACGCCCTGTTCAAGCAGGCCAACGAAGGCGACGTGTCCGGCAAGCGCCCGGGTTTCACGAACCCGGTCGGTCGAGCCAAGTTCGATGCTCGCGAGAAGGTCTCCGGAATGTCTGCGGATCAGGCCAAGCAGGACTACATCGCGTTGGTCGACTCGCTCAGCTGAGCCGACTCAGGCCGAATGACTCAGGCAGACGGCTTCTCGTGTAACTCACGCGCCTTTGGCGCCGCCCCCGGACAAGACGAACGCGGTGGTGGGGTCCGTCGCGCTCATGATGCATGCCTCACGGGGTGATCCTGCCAGGGTCCGCGCAGCCGAACGCCGACCGACCTTCGGGTCGGTCGGCGTTCGGCGCTCGGGGGCAGGGTTTACTGCTGACCCACCGTCCAGTGCCGAAGGTCGTACCCGACGTGGTCCTCGATCGGCAGGTCCGACTGGACGACGTGGGTGAAGTGCCGACCGGCGCTGTCCTGCACGAGCAGCCCGAGGCGGCTGGGCACGTCGATCCAACCGTCAGCCACCTTCTGGCGAGGTGTCTTGCTGATGGTCCAGTCGCGGTCCAACCCGACGTCCTTGGCGTCGATCGGCAGTCCCTCGACGAAGTCGCGCTGCACGGGGATGTAGCCGATGACTGAGACGCCGATCAGATCGTCGTAGTCGCCGCCGGACTTCCACACGTAGCTCCAGATGTGGTCCAGGTTCAGCAGGATGTCCCAGACGTTGACGGTGACCTTCTGCACCTTGGCGTTGATCGCGGCCATCGCTTGGGGGAGTTTGTCGAGGTCGACGGGAACGGCCGCCGCCTCGAACACCGGGGTGACCTTCTGGATCATCATGGTGCGCAGCGTGTTCATGAATGCCATGAGAGTCTTCTGGCCGCTGAAGTCACCGTCGAACGCGAAGCTCACGACCATGACGACATCGGCGGGCAACGGACTGCCCGTGTCGTAGGCCTCCTCCGCGTCAGCCGCGGACAGGTAGCGCACAGCCATGGTGCCGCCGCCGATGGCATGTTTCGCAGCGGTGAAGTGCGCGTCGCCCTGGTCGTTGGGGACGGGCACCCAGTCCCCGTTGTCGACGCCTGAGTCGAGCTCCCGAGGTTGCTCCGACACCCACGCCGTACGGGTCGAGTCCTTGACGCCCAAAGTGGTTCGGATCATCAGGTTGACCACAATCGGTTCGTCACCGTTCTGGTTCCAGTCCTGCTCCTCTCCCTTCCAGACTTTGACGTCGTCGACGGTGATCATCGGCCCTGTCGAGCGGGAGACCTGACTGGTGGGGGCGGCCGACGCCAACGGTGGCGTCAGCAGGGACAGGCCCAACAGGCTCGCCAGCAGGGCCAGGAGCCAGTGGCGGCCCCGACCGGCCTTGGTGGTGGGGTGAGTGGTGGTCATCGTGATTTCCTCTCGTTCGGACGGGTTGGTGGTGGTGTCGCGATGCGACTCAGTGCGGTTCATGCGACCGATGTCCCCGCGAGTGCTGACCAGAAACGACGCCACCGTGCCGGAACGTTCCGGCCGACACCGCACCTGCGAGGATCGGGGGATGCGCTTCGGAGTCCTGCTCGTCCCGACCGATCCCTGGCCGCAGGCAGTGCAGCGGGCCCGCTATCTGGAGTCGCTCGGCTTCGCTCACCTCTGGACGTACGACCACCTGTCGTGGCAGCGCTATCGCGACGATCCCTGGTTCGGCGCGATCCCCTGGCTCACCGGAATCGCTGCGGCCACCAGCACGATCCGACTGGGCACCATGGTGACGTCGCCCAACTTCCGTCACCCGGTCACGCTGGCCAAGGACGCGATGACGCTGGACCACATCAGTGCCGGCCGGTTGTCGCTGGGGATCGGCGCGGGTGGAATCGGGTTCGACGCCACCGTGTTCGACCAACCGATTCTGACACCGGGGCAGCGGGCCGCCCGCCTGCGCGACTTTGTCGAGGTACTCGATGAGTTGCTGCGCAACCCCGTCGTTTCTGGGGACAACTCGACGTATCCGGTTCACGAGGCCCGCATGATTCCCGGCTGCGTCCAGCGGCCGCGGGTTCCGCTCGTCCTCGCCGCGACCGGACCTAAGACGATCACGCTGGCTGCCGAGCGCGGTGACGCCTGGTTGACCGAGGGCGATCCCACCGACCCGGAGCCGACCCGCGACAGTGCGGAGTCGGCGATCCGACGGCAGGTGCAACTCCTCGACGACAAGTGCGCCGAGGTCGGTCGGGATCCGGCATCGATCGACCGGGTACTGCTGGTGAGCAACCGCGCCGAGCGGCCGTTGACCGACATGGCAACGTTCGCGGACTTCGTGGCCCGCTACGAGGCGCTGGGATTCACCGACATCGTGCTGCACGACCCGAGGCCGGCCGACCCCATCTGGGATGACGACCCGACCATGATCGAACAGGTGGCGGCTGAGTTCGTCAGCTGACCGAGTCGGCGCGGTGGCGGAGTCGAACCTGACGGACCGCTGCGGCAATGGCCAGGAACGCCGGGATCACTCCGACGAGTGCCGTGTACTCGGCGAACAGGCCCGACCCCACCCACAGCGAGCCGAGGACGAACCCGAGGACGAGGATCGCGGCCAGGTACGTGGTCCGGCTCAGCCCCCGCCATGTTCCCGATGCGGAGCGTGGGCCGAACAGGCCGGTCGCCGCACTGAGGAACTGTCCGGTGTTCACCGTGATCCACATCGACACGCTGGGCAGAAACAGCATCGCGGCCGCCAGGCACGCCAAACTCGTGCTCGCTGTGGGGATCAGCAGCGTCGCCGGAAGGTCGGCGTACTCGATGATCAGGGTCAGGACCAACAGCACGGTGGCCAGCAGCAGTGGTGCCAGAACCCGCATGCGGTCGTGGGCGTCGAAGCGGAGGCCGAGTCGGTTGCCGAGCACCACCCCGACCGCTGCCCCCACCAACGACTCCGCCGGAAGCAGTGCTGTCGGACGATCGCTGAACAGGCTCGTGGCGACAAGGACCAGGTTGCCCGCCTGATTGGACGTGAACACGCCGAAGCGTTCATACGTCGACGTGTCGACAACTCCGATGGTCCACGCTGACAGGAATGTCGCCGCCAAATCGAACCGGAAGGTCGTGCTGGCAACAGCCTCGCCGACTTGGCTCGGCGGACCGTGGGCTGCCGACTCCGGAGTGCTCATTCCCCCACGGTAGGGACTCGGGGCGGCTGGTGAGTGCGGGTTCCGCGTCGCCGCTGACAGCGCCATTTCGTCTGGTTCGTCCCGGGATGCGACGATGGTGCTGACGGGGGATCTGTGGACATTCGCCTGCGCGTCCTTCGTCAGCGAGTCAAGATGGCCAGACGACCGACAGTGGATGTAGTGACCGGAGACCTGATGCTTCCCCCATGGCTTCGCCGCCCGACCGCGCTCGCATGCGCCGTCGTGTGCTGCGCGGTCGTGTTGCCCACCGAATCAGCAGGGGCCGCCGCCGAGCCGAGTCCCGCGGCTGCTAACCCCACCGACGAGATGACCGCGGGCCTCGCCCCGCTGTTGGCCGAGGTCGACCAGGCCCGCGCGGACCGACTCGCC
>CXWK01007480.1_pt4 | contig 15238 bp, 10 predicted proteins | sample 590851 | NCBI WGS metagenome assembly CXWK01 (sample SAMEA3498364, study PRJEB10139) | wastewater metagenome | biome: wastewater treatment plant; material: activated sludge | place: Denmark | collected 2014-08-01 | reverse complement strand
CCGACGGATCATGGACTGAAACTGCCCGAAGTAGAGGCGGGCGGCCGTCCCCTCGTATCCGAGAAGCGACTCGATCGAGCCAGTATTGGCTGCCTTGTTCGCAAGGCGCTTCAACGATCGCAGCACCTGATCGTCACGCGAGGACGAGTTACGTCTCAACAGGGTCCGGGAGTTGCGGATCTTCCCCTCGATCATGGCGCCGGCGACAGCGACTGCCTCGCTTGAGTCACCCAACCGATACTGGCGTCGGCGCAGTTCCACATGCTTGCTGGGCAACCCTTCGGTGATGCCCGACAGCCAGGCGCCTGTGCTGAACCAGAAGATGGGAACATCTCGGCCCATCAGGGTTCTCACCAGTTGCGTCGTCACCTGGACGTTGCCGAATACGCACACCTGGGACACGTCGATCAGACGCGTGGAGCTGAGCACCTCATCCCGGAATCGCACCTCTACTCGGCTGCCCTTTTTCGCCACCTTGGCACCGGCCTTCGTGACGTACATGGGTGTCGATGACGGGTCGGAGGCCATGAGACGCCGGGGTGGCGCCAGACGTTGCCGACGCATCATCAAGGTTTCGTCCGGCAGGCAGATCCCTGCCAAGGAGCACCCGTCGCACTTGGGGCTTCCGTCCAGTGGATCTGGAGATGTGCCCGACGACGCGGCGACCCTCAGAGCCCGCAGCGCGTCGAGCGTGGTTTTCACCAGATCGTCATCGAACTCGACCCACACGCGTTCCCTGGTCTCGACGAAGAAGATCGCGCCTCGGTCGCACCGATAGCCGTTGTCGCTCAGGAGCAACCCAACGGCCGCCAGTTGGACCCGTTCGGGTGGCCACACCCGCTCCGCACACCGCGCGGGCGAACCTCGCTTCACATCGACGGGAACCACACCATCGCCGTCGCCCTGGATGACGTCCGCCTGACCAATCAGGCCAAGCCGCTCTGAGGACAACGTGACCGATGTTGCCTCCTTGAACGGCAATTCGTCCCCTGCGGCCGGGGCAGCACCCCGCTCCCGGTCAACTGCTCGATGTTGCCACCGTCCATCTACGGTGAAGTCGTTGTCGGCGAACTGACCGCTGACCCACTCCAGGTAGAACAGCCGAGGGCAGTACACGAACTCGTTGAGCATCCGAACCGGGACCAGGCGAGGGACAACTTCGGCGGCCACCGTCGTCGAGCGCTCATCCCGGCCGTGACCCATATCATTCATTTCATCGACGGTAGCCGACGCCTCTACTCAGCGAGTTGCTTCCAACGGGCCCCGCGGCCGCGCCCGAGCAACACCACCGAACCCGTCTTCCGGCGCTGGTTGAGCACTTCTCGAATGACCTCCGGCCGGATCCCCGGAAGCGCCCGCTGTGCCTCCGCCATCGAGAACTCGACCGGAGCACGGTCATCCAGCCAGCCGGCCACCTCTGCTCGGCGTTGCTTGGGATCGAGCTTCTTGGAGGATTCCTCCAGCTCGGCGTAAGCCTGAACGAAGATGGACACGAGGAACTCGGTCCACGGCCAGACGGTGTGCTGATCGTCGTGCCAACCACGGGTGGAAGCAGCGAGCGCATCGAGATAGTCCGCCTCCCGCCCGGCGACCAGCGCCTCGATGGAACGGTAGCGCCCCACCGAGTAGCCCTCCCGCTCTGCCAGTGCATTCGTCAGCAACCGGGCAACACGTCCGTTGCCGTCTTCGAACGGGTGGATCACCAGAAAGTCGAGCACCACGGCAGCGACCAGGAACAGTGGGTGGTCCAGACCATTGCGACGGGATTCCTCATATCGCTCGACCAGCTCGCGAAGCATCGTCGGTGTATCTGCCGCCGAGACGGTGGGAAAGCGTTCGACCAGCGTTCCGTCGGGACCTTGGTCGACCACTTTGTTATCGAATCGCTTCAGTTGGCCGGCAATGTCGGGGCGGGTTCCCAGCAGCACAGCCCGGTGCCAGCCGAACAACCGTGGAAGCGTGAGGGTGGTCACGGGGTGCTGGTACACGTCATCGAGGGCACGTTGGTATCCCGCCAGAGCGAGCTCGTCGTCGGTGCGCGGCGCCGCGGCGCCGTCGAGCACCGTTTCTGCCCGGCCGCGAGGCACGACAATGCCCTCAATGGCGCTGGAGCCGATGATCGACTCGGTTCGCGCTCGCCTCGCAAGCTCGGCGAGGCGTTCGGGAGCCCGAGCACGCAGGAACTCTTCCCGACCTCGGCCAGCGTCGACATCGGCCAGCGCCCGCACCAGCGATGCCGGGACGGAACCGAACACCCGGCGACCGAGGAAGCTCCGCATACGCCAGACAGAATAGCACCACAATGGATTAATAGCTCGATAAGATCACCCACAACGTCCAATCGTGGACAATCGGCCCAAAAACTTCTATTCTCTCCTATGAAGGGGGGCAACATTGAAGAATCGGCGAGAACAGCAGCTCGGGGTGTGCGTGCGCCGGCCTCCCCTCTTCCATCTCGTTGTCACACCCTCATGCAACACTGACACCCCGCCATCACGAAAGGGGACGTTCACATGTCTCTGTCCTATGCAGACCTGCTCGAAGCACTCGGAGGCCACCATGTTGGCGTGAGGGCACAGACGCAGCTCAGCCCGCTGGGAGGACCCGATGACAAGGTCTTTCCCCCGACCTACTCGGGCCAGGGCGGAAGGGCAACGTACGCGATCGAGAGCAGGCGGATCGGCGGCGAAACTCAAACCTCGGTGGTGCTGGACTCGGTCGCCTCCCAAGCGAACCGGCAAGAGCTGGCTTTGCTGGCTGCCCGGGAGACCGGCGCTCAGGTGCCCACGATCAGCGTGGACTTTGGCACCACCGACGCGCCCGACCTCGGCACCATCACGGCCTTGGAGGCCTCCCATCGGGTCTTCGACGCCATCTTCCGCGACAGCCTGAACGGCGAGGTGCTGTTCCGCATGAGCCCGGAGGGGAGGGCCATCACCGAGGCGACGCCCAAGAATGCCGCGGCCCTGCTTGAACTCTCCCCCACCACGCTGCTGTTCGGCGGCTGGGACAGCACTGGGCCCAAGGGCGGGTTGGGGGCCAAGTACGAGCGAGCGGTCACCTCCGAGATCGTGGCGACGGGCATCGAGGCGGGCTCCAAGACGGCCTCGCGGATCGACGCGCTCGGCGTGGAAAAGTCCGCAGGCCCAATTTACACAGCACAGGATGCCGACGAGGCGTGGACCGTCGACCCGAACGAAGCCGAGACCGACAAGAAGGGGCCGGTGAAGTACGGCTCGGCCAAGAGTGCCGACGCCGGCCGCCCGTCGCAGATCAACCACGGCAATGTGGTGCCCTCTATCGACGAGTCGACCGGCGGTGTCACTGCCGACCAGATACTGGCCACCTCCGTGTTGTCGTTCGCCCAACTCCGGCGGCTGCGGTTCCCGGTCACCGTCGACGGCACTCCTCTCGACCCGGCCAGTCGAGCGGACGCGGAGGCCGCCGCTCGAGCCGCACTGGCCGCTTTGGGGCTTCTGGCCATCACCGCCGCGACCGAGCAGGGATACGACCTCCGCTCCCGCTGCGTGCTGGTGGCCCACACCGGGCTGACCTTCCAGCTGGTCGGCCGCACGCTCGACGACGTCACCGAGTTCACCCTGACCACCGAGGAAGCCCAGCGGCTCCTCGATGAGGCAGTGGCCGACGTCCGTGCCCGAGGCCTGCACTGGAACGACGCCGACCTGGTGCTGCAACCCACCCCCAAGCTGCTGGAGCTGGTGCGGCGCAGCCGCGATCACGCAGCTCAGGTCGACCCGGACGAGGACGAATAGATGTTTGCCATCCGCGTCGACCTGCTGACCGACCGCTACTACGCCACCGCATTCAACGACCGCCAGCAGGGCGAGTGGCCCCCTCACCCCGGCCGCCTGTTCTCGGCCATGGTGGCGACGTGGGCCGACGGCGACCCGCCGCTCGACGCCGAACGCCAGGCGCTGCTGTGGCTCGAGGGTCAGGCGCCACCCGCACTTCGATGCGACGGTCCCGACGACGTTGCCCGGCGCGAGGTGGCCACCCATTTCGTTCCCATCAACGACGTGTCGTTGCTGCGAGCGCAGGACAAGGACTACCAACGGCTTCAGGCGGCCCACACTGCGCTCGCTGACGTCAACAGCGACGACGTGAAGGCCGTCGCCAGGGCAACCACGAAGGTGGAACGCGCCGTGGTGGCTTCGGTTACGGCTTCACAACGGGAGGCGAACAAGACAGGGGCACCCGATGGTGCGCTTCAGTTGCTTCCCGATTTCCGATCGAAGCAGCCCCGGACGTTCCCAGCGGTTCATCCCGCTACGCCGACGGTGTACTTCATCTGGGAGCAGGCCGAGCCCACCCCAGATGCGCTGTCGGCCATCGACGGGCTTCTCAGCCGGCTAGCCCGGCTGGGGCACTCGTCGTCGCTGGTGGCCGCGTCGATTGCGACCGATCCGCCAGAGGCCACCATTGGCCCTCTCGACGGCGGGAATGACGCGTTGCGTGTTCCCGTCACGGGACTTCTCGATGCCCTGGAGGCGTCGCACCTGCAACACCAGGGTTCGGCGCCAAGGGTCCTACCCAACAAAGTGATTGCGTACGGAAGCCGAGCGGCCGTCGAGCAACAGCCCGGCAGCGGACCGTACGAACGGCACCACTGGATTCTCTTGCGCGTGGTCGCAGCGGTTGTGTCGGGCCAGGTGGAGACGGAGGACGACGTCACCGCCGAACCGCCGGGTGCGAGCGCTCCGCACCGACAGCTGTCCGAGGTGCCCCTCAGCCAATGCCTCGGTTGGACACGCGCGCTCAGGGGTGCCGTGCTGCGTCATGCCTCGCACGAAAAGGCCTATTTGGGCGGTCACGCACCGTCAGGTGAGCGCCTTCGGGAGCCCCACCCAGCATTCATTCCCCTCGGCTTCGTGGGAACCCCCTTCGCCGACGGTCGATGCAGAGCCTTCGCGGTCGTACCTCCAAGCGATATCGCCAGCGATCGACGGACCGCGTTGGACCAGGCCATCGAGCGATGGCGAGCGGACGGTGGCCTGCGCCTCTTCACCGGCCGAGGCGGAGAGTTGCACCTTGAAGTCGTCAACCCCGACGACCTCCCGCCGTCGATTCGCCCGCAGCGTTGGTCCCGGCCCTCGAAAGAGTGGGCGACGGCCACCCCCATCGTGCTCGACCGGTTCCCCAAGCATCTCCGGAGCGACAACACCGAACGCCGCAGCGCCGCTGAACACCACGTGCGCGACACCATCCGCAGAGCGGTCACCCTCCAAGGCCTGCCGAAACCAGCGAGCGTGGAGTTCCAGTTCCCTCCCCCGCTTCGAGGCACCACCTCGGTGAGGAACTTCGCCCCCTATCGCCACGGCAAGAACAGCCGATCGCGACCCCTGAGCGTTCATGCCACGCTGACGTTCGATGAACCGGTGGCCGGACCCCTCATCGTCGGTGCCGGGCGACACTTGGGCTACGGGCTCTGCGCACCGGTTGGCGGTACCCAATGAGCGCGCCGACTGACCAGGCACCCCGGAACGTACGCAGCGACGTCGCTCATGGCCGTGACGAAGGCGGCACGGACTTCGGTCTGACGCCCGCCGACTTTGTCGACTACTACCAGGCGGTTCACGGCCACCCGCCCTTCGCCTGGCAACACGAACTGCTCGCCCAGGTGGACGCCGAACGGCAGTGGCCGGGATTGATCGACCTGCCGACCGGCGTCGGCAAGACGTCTGCACTCGACGTGGCCGTCTTTGCCTTGGCCCTCGATGCGCAGCGGGCAACCGCCCACCGTTGGGCACCCAGACGGATCGTCATGGTGGTTGACCGACGCATCGTGGTCGACCAGGCCCACGATCGGGCACTGCGCCTCGTCGAGGCGTTGGAAACGCAACCGAAGCTGCGGCCCATCGCCCAAGCCCTCAACTCACTCAGCCACATTCCGAAACAAGCACTCCCCGATGCTCCCCCGCTGATCGCCGGGCTGCTGCGCGGGGGCATGGTTCGTGACAACGCCTGGGCGCTTCGACCTGACGTGCCCGCGTTGTTGTCCTCGACGGTGGACCAGGTGGGTTCCCGACTGCTTTTCCGGGGCTACGGGGTGTCGCAACGCAGCCTTCCGATCCATGCCGGCCTGCTGGGCAACGACGTCCTGTTTCTGCTGGACGAGGTGCATCTCAGCCAACCCTTCGCCCAAACGCTGACCGCGGTCCGCGAACTGTCGCCCGTCGGCGCCTCGCTGCCCACCCGTTGCCAGGTCGTTCAGCTCAGCGCTACCCCGGGCGCCCTGTCGGGTGCTCGGTTTCCGGCCACGCCGCTGCGGGCTGCGACCAGCGAGGAGCCGTTGGCCACTCGACTGAGGGCACGCAAGCCGGTTCGGCTGGAACCGATCAAGGTGGCCGCCGATTGGCGCAAGGCCGACGCTCAGTTCGCCAAGGCCGTCGCCAAGGAGGCCACCGACGCCATCGCCCGTGAGCACTGCCGGGTGCTCGGCGTGGTGGTCAACCGAGTGGACACAGCGCGGCTGGTGGCCGACCTGCTGAGCTCCGACCGTCGCCGAACGCGGGATCAGGTGGAGGTGGTGTTGCTGACCGGCCGCATGCGCCCGCTCGACCGCGACGATGTCCTCGCCGAGCGGGGGGCGACGTGGGTGAAGCGAGATGATCGGCACCTTCGTCCCCGCCAGATAGTGGTGGCAACCCAGTGCATCGAGGCGGGGGCCGACTTCGACTTCGACGGCCTGATCACCGAATGCGCCTCGATCGATGCCCTGCGCCAGCGGTTCGGTCGCGTCGATCGACGCGGTGTCCTCAGCAGCGCCGCCAACTACGCCGAGAGCGTCGTCATGTTGCGAGGCGAGCGTGCTCCTGTCGACGATCCCATTTACGGGTCGGCCATGGCCGAAACCTGGTCGTGGCTTTGCGGATTGGACCCGGTCGACTTTGGGCTGGAGCGGCTTCCGGAACCTCCCGAGCGATGCGTCGCCGGCAAGCCCGACGCCCCGCTGCTGTCTCCTCTTCACCTGCGCTCCTTTGCCCACACGTGGCCGACGCCCTCCCCCGATCACGTCGTCGCCCGGTGGTTGCACGGCGACCAACGAACCTCACCGGCGGTCAGCTTGGTCTGGCGGGATGAACTGATCGATCAGCTCCCGGAAGACTCCGGTGCGGAGCCCCGTGCTGAACGCAGCGACGCGCCCGCTGCCCTCGATGCTCACGCAATCGAGTCGGAGCTGACCGCTCGGCTGGGCTTCCTTCCGCCCGTCGGAATTGAAGGGGTGGACGTGCCGCTCCATGCCGCGCGCTCTTGGCTCGCCGGCATCACACCGGAGCCAATCTCCGACGTCGAGGGTTCCGTCGACGACTCCCAAGACCTTGAAGCGACACACCAAGCCTCCGGACCGCGATTCGTGGTGTGGCGCGACCGGGGGGCGCACGTCGTCGACCCACGGTTTCTTCGGCCGGGCGACACCGTGGTCCTCGCGTCGGACGCCGGTGGCCTGGGACGGTCCTCAAACTGGGATCCCGGGGCCAGGGGTCGGGTGAACGATGTGAGCGTGCGAGCCGCACTGGCGACGCGCGGGCGGGCCATCGTCAAGCTCGGCCCTTGGCTGACCGGTGACGGCGACACCAACTCATCCGCCGACGGGACGGTCGGCGGATCTGCTGATGCGTCGCTCTACGGCGCCATTCTCACTGCCATCAACGACCGGCCCGACGACACGCCCGCCGACGTGGCATTCTCGGTGGCGGCCGAGCGGTTGGCCGACGACCGCACGCCTGCCGGGTTGCGCCGTTGGGTCCGGTCGAACCGCATCGTGATCACCGGCCACTCCGGCATGGGAACCGAGCCGTGGCGAGGGTTCGTCGGGTTTTCGTCCTTCGCAGGTCGCTCGACGGTTGGTGCCCCAGCCGGTTCTGGGGATGCCGAAGACGCCGCCTCGTTCGTCGGCGCCACGGCCCCCGCGTACCTGGACGAACACCTGGTGGCGGTGGGCGAACTGGCGGCCGGTTTCGCGAGCAATGTCGGCCTCCGCGACGACCTGGTCGAGGACCTGAGGTTGGCCGGCGACCTTCACGATCTGGGCAAGCACGACCCTCGATTTCAACGATGGCTTTGCGACGGCCTACCGGCGTCGGGACGCCCGTTGGCCAAGTCCGCCTGGCCATCATGGCAAGCAGACAGAGTTCGGTCGGCGCGCGAGTTGGCCGGGTACCCCGCCGGAGGACGTCACGAACTGCTGAGCCTCGCCCTGGCTCAATCCGGGCAGCTGCTGACCCGAGCATCCGATCCAGACCTGGTGGCCCACCTGGTTGCCAGCCACCACGGCTTCGCCCGGCCCTTCGCCCCCGCCGTGGTCGACCAGTACCCCGAGACCGTTGAGGCGGACCTCGGCGGTACGCGGCTGTGTGCGAGTAGCGAGACGGGGTTGCCGGCCGCCGGTTCCGGCCTGGCGGCCAGGTTCGCCACGCTCCTCGATCGCTACGGCGAGGTTGGGCTTGCATGGCTGGAGGCCCTGTTCCGGTTGGCCGACCACCGGCGTTCACAACTCGAGGCCGGACGACGCAAGGACGACCGATGACCTCAGCGCTTTCCCTTCCGGCCCTCAACGGGACCAATCCGCTGGGCTTCTTTGCAGCACTTGGCGTTTTGGACGTGTTGACCAGGGCCAACCCGATCGAACCGCCGACCCTGCGCTGGGACGGCGAACTCACACCTACCCCAATGGTCGGCGGGCACGCCGACACCGACGAACTCGTTCGGCTGATCCTGGTCGACCGTGAGCGATGGGTTGACTCGGTGGTTCTGAACGGACATGGCGACGCCTTGGCCGACGACATCAAACCCGACCCGGGCGAGGTGGCCGACTGGTTCCGCGCTGCCATCTCCAGTCCCCATGGCGGCGACCTGCCGTTGCTCCACGCTCTCGTCAGCGAGGGGGCGCTGGCCGGGAAGGGCGATTCCAAGCCCACCCACCTTCACTTCACGGCCGGCCAACAGAAGTTCCTGGTCATGGCTCGGGGACTGCGGGACCAATTAACCGAGGGCCACCTCCGGGAGGCGCTGATGGGACCATGGTCCTACGAGTCCGAACTACCGGTACTCGGTTGGGACAACAACCGAAGCGAACGCCTGCATGCCCTCTCCAGCGAGTCCCCCACCGGGACCAAGAAGCGAGGGGTACCCGGGGCCGAATGGCTCGGCCTCATGGGGCTCAGGTTCTTTCCCGTCGCCACAACGAACCGCAACGAACTTCTCACCACCGGGTGCGCCAAGGCGTGGAAGAGCGGCGGTCACCTCACCTGGCCCCTCTGGACGGGCGCGCTGACCGCTGCAGAGATCGCACCGCTGCTGAGCGAAAACCATGAACATCTGGCGTCCACCGAGCGGCACGCCCGGGGAGTCGACCGGCTGCTGCGCGCACCGATCCGGCGGGCGGATCAGGGCGGCTACGGCAGCTTCGGCCCGACCTCTCCCGTTCCGCCGGTCTGAGAGGACCGAACAGGAGGACTTGGACGGCAGGGCGGCGGATCCAACCAGGGCTCGCTTCAGCAGACCCGCTGAGGGGCTTGGTAGCGTCTCCCCGGTCATGTCTGCCCCGTTCAAGGACGCCCGCTGGGACACCTTCGGCCTGCTCAAAGAGGCCTACCTCGCCCTCGATCAACGCTTCGCCGAGGTCACCGAGCAGGTCGCGCCGGTCGATCGTTCGGTCGTCGACCTGCTGGTTCGGCTCGCCCGCAGCCCCCAACAACGCGCACGGCCGACCGATCTGGCACGAGGCCTGGCGATGGCGCCAAGCCACATCACCAGGTGCCTCGACGAGGCCGAGGGCAGAGGCCTGATCGAACGTCGCGCCCACCCGAGTGACGGCCGCTCGACGCTGATCGTGCTCGCCCCCGCTGGCGACGAGTTGTTGTCGCAGCTCGAGGGGCCCCTCGCCGAGGCCCAGGACCGGCTCATTCACGACCTGCTCGGCGTACGCGACGTCGCCGAGCTGGAGCGCCTCACCCGGACGCTCCGCAACTGCGCGCAGGACGCCGTCGAAGCCTCCGGGTGACATCACGAGGCCGGAGGGCCACGGCCCCGAATGCCCGGCCTCGCCACTTGCGCAGCGATCGGGAACATGACTCGTCCATACTGGGATGACGAGACGCGAACGCTCCCCCCTGGCACCTGACGACCCGATAGGCGCCCCGTCGTCCGCAGCACCGGAGCGGCGACGCACCCTCGCCTCGCTCGGCTCGCGCAACTACCGGCTGTTCTTCTTCGGTCAGACCGTGTCCCAGGTGGGCAACTGGTTGACGATGGTGGCGCTGACGCTGCTCATCCTGCGTCGCACCGACAGCGGCGTGGCCGTCGGTGCCCTCTCGGCCTGCCAATTCGGCCCCGTCCTGTTGCTGTCCGCCTGGGCCGGCGTGGTCGCCGACCGCTCCAACAAGCGCAACCTGCTGCTGATCACCCAGTCGCTGGCAATGTGTGAGTCCTTCGCCCTCGGTGCGCTGGCGTTCATGAACGAAGCGCCGCTGCTGGCCTTCTACGGCGTCGCCATCGTCGGGGGGTTGTTGCTGGCGATGGACAACCCGGTGCGCCGCTCCTTCGTCAACGAGATGGTACCCCTCGAGGACGTCTCCAACGCCGTGTCGCTGTACAGCGCCATGAACAGCCTGGCCCGCATCCTGGGGCCCACCCTCGCCGGCGTGTTGATCGTCACCGTCGGCTACGGCTGGGCGTTCACGATCGACGCCATTTCGTATGTGGCCGTGATCAGCTCGCTGCTGCTGATGCGTCCGGCCGAGCTGCGGCCGGCGCCGGTGACCCCCAGAGGGGCGGGCCAGGTTCGGGCCGGGCTGCACTACATCGCCAGCGTCCCCGAGCTGTGGATCACATTCTCCATGCTGCTGGTGATCGGAATCCTCAGCTACAACTACAGCGTCGTCCTGCCGCTGTTCGTCGTGAAGGGCCTGAACGGGAGCGACAGCGCCTACACGGTGCTGTACTCGGCGTTCAGCGCCGGCGGCCTGATCGGAGCGTTGATCGTCGCCCGGCTTCACACGATCACGCCGCGCACGGTCGGGACCAACGCCGCCGCATTAGGGGTGGGACTGCTCGTGTTGTCCGCAGCGCCCAACGTGCCGATAGCCGTCGTGATCGCCGTGTTCGTCGGCGGCACCAGCATCGCCTACATGACCGCCACCACAGCGATCGCCCAGTTGCGCACCGACCGCCAGATGCTCGGCCGCGTGCTCGCCGTTCAGATGGTGCTCCTGATCGGCACCACCCCGATCGGCGGGCCGATCCTGGGGACGCTGGCCGACGCTGTCGGTGCGAGGGCGCCGGTCGTGATCGGCGGCCTGGGTGCCCTGGCCGCAGCTGCGTTCGGCCTCATCGCGTCGACGCGCCTGGCGTCCGACGATGCGGGGACGATGGGCACCACCATCGATGAAGCTTCGGGGTAGCCGCTCACCGTCGGTCGGCGGCCGGGTTGGTCGCTGCGCAGCGGCCTCAACTTCGCACACCGACTAGCGCTGCGACGGCGCGAGTGGGCGCTGTGGGGTGTCACCTCGCGGGGCGTCTGGGTAGAGGCGCTTCAGTACCGGACCGGTCATGGCGGTGGTGACCAGAGCCATCACGACGATCACTGTGTAGGCGCGGGTGTCGATCACGCCGAGGGACAGCCCGACGGTGGCGACAACGATCTCGAGGGCGCCGCGAGCATTGAGCGAGGCGCCCAACCCCAGGGAGTCCCGACGGCCGACGCCGCCCGCCCGGCCGCCGGCGTAGGAGCCCACCACCTTGGCGGCAGTGGCGGCCAAGGTGACGACGACCGCCCAAATCGCCACCTCGGGGTCGGCGAGCTGAGTCAGGTCGACGCGAATGCCCGCCACGGCAAAGAACAGCGGTGCGAAGATGCCGTTGGTGGCCCACTCCATCGCTTGAAAGCCCTCGCTGTGCGCCAACCGGCTGCCCCCGATGGCGATGCCGGCGATGAACGCACCGATCACCACCTCGATGCCTACCGCGTGGGTGATCGTGCCGACCGCCACCAGCGTCAACGCCACCAGGCTGATCTCGGCGGCGGGCCCGCCGGAGCGACGCTCGACCGCCAGAGATATGCGATCGAGCGCCCCGGGCCCGTAACGGATCACCACCACCCCGGTCACGGTCACCGCAGCGATCGCGGTCACCAGCGGGGCCAGCTCGAAGGAGCCCGACTCGGCGATACCCACCACCACCCCGAGCAACAGCCAGCCCACGATGTCGTTGACGGTGGCGACGCCGAGCGCTACCTGGGCGAAGGGACGGTCGATCAGCCCCAGATCACTCAGGATGCGGGCGGCGACCGGGAGCGACGAGATGGCGAATGCCACGGCGAAGAACATCAGGAAGACGGCCCGCGCCGCGCCGGCGCCCACAAAGAAGTCCGGCAGCAGCGAGCCGACCACCGCCCCCACCACCAGCGGCATGCCCAGACTCCCGACGGTCACGAAGATCGCCGCCCGGCCTTGGCTTCTGATCGTCGACAGGTCGACCTCGGCACCCGTCGTACCGAGCAAAAAGACGATGCCGACCCAAGCCAGGCCCAGCAGCAGACCCGCCTGGCGCTCGCTGGCAGGGAACAGCCAGGCGAACCCCGTCGGCCAGAGGTGTCCAAACAGCGACGGCCCCAGCACGACGCCGGCGAGCAATTCGCCGATCACCCGCGGCATGCCGATGCGGCGGGCGGCGTAACCACCAGCCCGGGCGAAGAACAAGACGACCAGGATCTGACACCACAGCACCAACAGGGAGTGCTCGTCCAGAGGCGGCAGCGGCGCTACCGCAACCAGGGGCATACCTGAGACTACTGGCGACCGCCGGTGCGATATGGCCGCTGTTGGTAGTCTCCCGGCCTCAAGGGGAGGGTCATGGCCGGTATTTCATTCCACGAGGTCACGAAACGCTTCGGTGACGTCGTTGCGGTCGATGACCTGACACTCGACATCGAAGACCGCGAGCTGCTCGTGCTGTTGGGCCCCTCCGGCTGTGGCAAGTCGACGGCGCTGCGCATGATCGCGGGGCTCGACGAGCCGACCAGCGGAACGGTGAGCATCGGCGAGGAGGTGGTGAACGGAGTCGATCCGGGAGACCGCGACATCGCCATGGTCTTCCAGAGCTACGCGCTCTATCCGCACATGACCGTCTTCAAGAACATCGAAGCGCCACTCCTGAGCCGGCATGTCTCGGTGGACGGTGGCACACCCCGTCGGCTCGACGCCGCCGAGCGCCGGTCGAGGGTGGTCGAAACCGCGGCCACGCTCGACCTTGGTGACTATCTGGACCGCAAGCCGGCTGCCCTCTCGGGAGGGCAACGCCAACGGGTTGCGCTGGCGCGCGCCATTGTGCGTCGTCCACGCGTGTTCCTCATGGACGAGCCGCTTTCCAACTTGGACGCCAAGCTGCGAACCCAGACGCGTCTCGAGCTCGTCGAACTGTGGCGTCGGCTGGAGACCACCTTCGTCTACGTCACCCACGACCAGGTTGAGGCCATGACCATGGCCAGCCGCATCGCCATCCTCGTCGAGGGCCGGCTGCAACAGGTGGGGCGCCCCCAGGAGGTCTACCAGCGTCCGGCCAACCTCTTCGTGGCCCGCTTCATCGGCAGTCCCCCCATGAACACGCTCGACGCCACGGTGGGCCAGGTCGGCGAAGGGTACGTGGCCCGGGTGGGTGATGTGGCGCTGCCACTACCGCCTGACGTGCCGGTGTCGGCCGACCAGCGAATCGTCGTTGGGGTCCGGCCCGAGCACCTCCGCATCGACGCGGACGGCCCGCTCGACGCGGTCGTGCGCAATGTGGAAATGCTGGGTCACGAACAGCACGTCATCTGCGAGGTGGCCAACCAGCTGCTCATCGTCCGGGCGTCCAGCGACGTGCCGATCGTGGAGGTGGGGACCTCGATGCGGCTCCGGCCGGATCCGGGACAGCTCCACATCTTCGAAGCCGAGAGCGGGGGACGTCTGGCATGAGGCGACGTAAGTCGGCACTGCGTGAGGCCCTGTTCGGATACTCGCTCCTGCTGCCCGCCTTCGCGCTCCTGGGCGTGTTCGCCTACTACCCGCTGTACCGCCTGGTGCGCTTCTCGCTGTACCGGCCCAACCGGTTTGGGACCGGCGAGGTATACGTCGGCCCGTCCAACATCACCGACGTGCTCGGAGGAGAGGAGTTCCGGGACGGACTGTGGATCACGGTCAAGTACCTCATCTACACGGTACCGACGGGCCTGGTGTTGGGCTTGCTGCTGGCCCTCGTGGCGCACCGGCGGCTGCGGGGCATCAAGGCGTTTCAGGCCATCTTCGCCTCGACGGTGGCCACCTCGGTAGCGGTCGCAGCGGTGGTGTTCTTCGGCCTGGTCAATCCGAAGATCGGCAAGTTCGGCCAGGTGAGTTTCATCGACCTGTCGAAGTCGGACAGTGCCCTGCGGGGTGTCTCGCTCACCTCCATCTGGCAGAACATCGGCCTGACCTTCGTGATCGTGCTGGCCGGCCTCCAGGCGGTACCCGACCAGCTCATGGAGGCCGCGCAGCTGGACGGCTTCGGGCCGGTCCGCCGGCTGTTCAAGGTGACGCTTCCGCTGATCTCACCCACCCTGTTGTTTCTGGTCGTGGTGCTGATGATCTTCGGCTTCCAGGCCTTCGCCCCGATGGAGATCCTCACCAACGGGGACCCCGCCGGCAGCACCGAAACGCTGGTGTTCAAGATCTTCAACCGCCAGGGACCAAGCCTCATCAGCGAGGGTTCGGTGATGGCGCTTGGCCTGTTCGGCCTCACGTTCGTCGTGACCCTGATCCAGCTCACGATCCTCAACCGGCGGGTTCACTATGGCGAATGAGTCATCAGCGACCCGTCGCCGCACGCGGGTGTCCGTGGCGGGCTGGTATCTGCTGCTGACGGGGTTGTCGCTCATCATCTTGTTCCCCGTGTGGATGACCATCGTGCGCGCCCTCTCCGAGCCCTTCATCTACATCGAGGAGGGCCAGCCGCTCTACCCGGTCTCCATCGACTGGGGGGTCTTCTCGACCGCGTGGTCCGATGGCGACCTGGGACGGTCGATGGCCTTGACGCTCCTGGTCACCGCCATCATCACCGTGTTCCAGCTGGTGACCTCCGTGCTGGCCGCCTACTCGTTCGCCTTTGTGCGTTTCCCCTTCAAGAACACGCTGTTCGTCGTGTTGCTCGCCTCGCTGCTGCTGCCCGTCGAGGTCACCCTGATCGCCAACGTGCGCACCATCCG
>CXWK01095102.1_pt2 | contig 15239 bp, 20 predicted proteins | sample 590851 | NCBI WGS metagenome assembly CXWK01 (sample SAMEA3498364, study PRJEB10139) | wastewater metagenome | biome: wastewater treatment plant; material: activated sludge | place: Denmark | collected 2014-08-01 | reverse complement strand
GGGAAATAGTCTATACTGGCGATTTAACAGACGACTTTATCGTTTCAACCACTCCTGTTGTGACTATTGGCTCAGACCCCATTGGCACTCAGCCACTTGCAGGCGGAGCCCCAGGCGATGAATTAGTTGACCTTTACCGTTATAAGGTGCGGTTGGGAGGCGAACTTTTTGCTGCTGGCTACAATATTCAAGTTCATATGTACAATACTGAAGGCCCTGCCGTTATGACACTTAATAAAATACGCGTCCGGTATGACGCTAATACTGAAGACGTTTTCTTAGCTGATAACACTATCTAATATGGCAACTAATCTATTAAATGTACCACTTGAGAACAATTTTAAAACTGTTCTTGTCAAGCGTTTTGAGGCAGCAGATTTAATATTATACTGTGCTAAAGTGCCTGTTGCTACTATTCCTGTGGGGCAAAAAATTCGTATCACGATTAACCCTCTTAAAGGATCTTCCTTTCAAGAAGATGTGCTTGTGAATGCAATTGATACCGTCAATAAGACACTCTCTATCTCTTCCCTTTCGGATCGCGGCCTTGACCGATGGGCGGGTGATGCCGCAGCGGCTCTTATTCATGAAGCCCAATCAGTTGTAATTATCTCTAATCCTTATGGGCTTTGGAAGGAAACCCAGGCAGCTGTGAACGCAAAAGTTGATCAAGCGGGTGGCGCAATGACAGGCCCTCTTAGTTTTACTGGCGCTACCAACTGGGGAATCGTTGCCGCTAATTTGACGACTACTCAGCGTGACGCCCTTGTGAGTCCACCCAACGGAATTATTATTTATAATACCACCGCTGGAGAGTTCCAAATACGCCAGGGTGGAACCTGGCAGCCTGTAGCTTCAGGCTCAACCCAGCCAGACGCAAGTTTATTAGTGGCTGGTAAGGTGCAGCTCGGCAGCGCAGCAGATCTTTCTGCTGGTACTGCAGTGGGCAGCACAGGCGCGCCTCTCGTTGTTGACCCAAGCGTAGTAAAACCGTTCTTAGTTCCCACTGGTACAATTTTTGCTTATGGCACAACTGTAGCGCCATCAGGCTACTCACTTTGTAATGGCGGTGCAATTTCGCGTACTACCTTTGCTGCCCTTTTTGCGGTTATTGGCACAACTTTTGGAGCTGGTGACGGCTCAACTACCTTTAATGTACCTGATTTAAGAGGTCGCGCAGCATTTGGAAAGACCGCCGCTGGCACATTCTTAAATATGGGCGCTACTGGCGGAGCTGAAACAAAAGATGTTAGCCATAGCCACACTCTAAGTGCCGCTGGGCGCGCTTTAATTGGTGCTGCTACTGCTTATGGTGATGCTGTAGTCGGCTGGAAGGTTGCTGGTGGGCCATTTACGGGTAATCGCTGGGGAAGAGCAACAGGAGGCAATAACGCCACATCTGGCAATGGTAATGTGGATAATGGCGCTGAATTATCTGGCTCCACTGACACAGGCGGCTCTGCTACCCAAAATGTTATGAATCCTTATCTTGTTGTAAACTTTATAATCAAAACTTAGTATGCCAGATAACCAAGACCCCCGTTATAGGCAACTTGAGCGTGAATTTAAAGCTGAGCTTGAGGGGAGTAAGAGCCTTTTCTCAGAAAAAAACTTTGGACGCTCAACAGAGAATGTAAAGGCTAGTGATAAAGTTGGGCAGGAATACCAAAGCCGCGTTGCTTTATTGAATCAAATTATAGGGCTTGAGGAAGCGGCAAAAAGAGGTGGAGATGTGGGAGAGGCATTAAGCTTTCTGAGCGTGGCTGCTGAGCAAAAAAAACAGGAGGCAGCGCAGAGACGTGCGCAGCTCACTCAAGAGGGTAACAAGCTTGCTGCTGATGCTTTACGTCAACTCTATGCTTTCTTGCAAGACCCAGGCAGTAGAATGCGCCCAGGCGGCCTAAGCCCAGCTCAAGAGCAGATGGGTGTTAGAATGGACAATCCCCCAGAAAGGGGCGAAGTGCCATATACCTCAAAAAATCAAAATACTCTCACTCAACCACGTTTTTTCAAACAAGCAGTAACGCCTAAACGCAAAGCATTTAAAATAACCTAACGCTTATGAACATATTAGACCTAGCCCAATTTGACCAGCCTAAAAAGCCTGTTCAGCAACCGCCCGCGCAACAATACAAACCCCCAGCGCCAGCACCTCAACAGCAACAAAGCTCCTATCAGGGAGGCAATAATTTGAGTTTTTTGGATCAATTTAATCAGCCAAAGCCTCAAGCACAAAACTACAATCCTTTTCCTGGGCTGGCTCCTCCTCCAACTGCTCAACAGCAGCAAAATTTGGCTAATGCCTCAATGAAAGCGCCTCCACAGGTTGCAACTTCCTCTAATCCTCTTATCACAAAAAATCAAGGGCCAAGCAATATGCAGTCTGGGCAAAACTCTCAACAAGTACTAGAAGGCATAGCAATGAAACAGTATAAGAACGAACCACTAACTGATAGTGAGGTTAAATTTCAGATCCAACAGCAATTAAATAAATATCAGGGGCCTCAGGCGGTTGCCAAAAATATGGCTCCAGCGCCAAAGCGTGAGCAGTTTATTAATGATGATTACTATAATGCTGCTATGAAGCGTTATAACATGAATAATCCTGCAATTAATAATGCTGGATTGATGATGCAAGGCCCTGCTCTATCCTCTGCGTTACCTGCGCAAGTGGCTGCCTCAAACCCTGTTATTGCTCAACAAATGGGTGGGCAGATGTTTGAAAATCAATTTCCAAATCAATCCCAACAAGAAGACTATTCCCAATACTATCAACAGCCCCCTCAAATGGTGGGGCAAGGTAGCGGCAATAGTGGGGATTTTAGCATGAGTTTCATGGAAAAATATATGAATGCTACTCCAGAAGAACAAATAGCATTGCAAGCTCAGGCTTTTGACGCTCAATCTGCTAAACAAATGGGTATGCTTAACAGTGCCTATGATCAAATGGGCACAGCTTATGATAACCAACTAGGCCGTCAGCAGGGCCGCTTTGATGAGGAAAAGAAAACCCAAGAAACTCAGAATAAAGAGCTTATTGATGCTTTTAAGGCTGAGCAAACTACAATGGATAAAGAGGCCATTGCCCAAGTCCAAAAAGCTGGCGCACAGCGCGCAGAGAGCACAAAAGATATGCAATCTTTCTCTGGCTTTGGGCGTTCCTCAAAAACCATGGAACTCTTAGACAATGTTGGTGCTGAGACGCAAAATATGGTAGCTGATATCGAACGTCAATCAAAGCGCTCTGTGAATGAATACCAAGTCTCATTACTCGACAAGACGCAACGGCGCCTTGATTCTTTGCGTGATAGGATGGATTTAACTATGGATCAAAAAGACGCTGTGGCTGTTAAGCGTGTTGAGGCTCAGCTTGGTCTTATGCAAGACCTCTTCAAGCAAGATCCTCGCTCACCTCAGAACATGATTGCTACAGCTGAAAAGCTCACTCAAGTTAAGATGGATAGAAAGAAACAAGAGTTTGAAGAGATGAAATTTGCAGCTGAGCAGGATAAGGACAAACGCAGTGAAATGTGGGAACAATATAAATTTGAAACTCAAGAATCTCGCCAAATCAAGCAAATGGCTCAAGGGAACTTCCAATTTATGGTGTCTAATTTTGGCTCAGGATATATCAACAATTTGAGCCCTGATCAAAAGGATAATTTGGCCTATAACCTTGATCTTCCACAGGGCGCGCTTGATCGTATTGGCACAACTTTAAAAGAAGCTGACCAATTCCTTGAGCAGTATAAGTATGACAAAACATACCAATACAATGCCCTTAATGACCAGGTAAACCGCGAAAACCAATGGCGTATGCTGGATGCTAATCACCAAAATGATCTTTCAAAAATGGGTGTTAGTTTTAAGCAAGATCTGACAAAAGAGGGGATTAAGATGGATTATGAAAATCAAAAAATGGCTGGGAAGTATCAAGCTCTTGGCTATGGCAATCTTCCTCCAGGTGGCGGCATGATAGGCAACGGCGCAGGTATTGCTTATCCGCAAGGCTCTGGCGCTGTTCACCCAGCGAATAAAATGCCTATCGTTGCTTGTAACCCTGCCTTAGTAAATGCCTACCCTCCTGGTACGATTAAAGGTGCAAAAACTGGCCCTAATGGTTTAGGTGGCCAATGTGCTTATGAAGCTACAAAATTGGCAAATGTGCCTCGTTTTGGAATGTATTTGAAAGACAAGAAAGCTAACCTTGCCACCTATGTGAAACAAGGCAAAGGTTTCTATCCAGGTCAAGGCAGCCCTCAGCCTGGTGATGCGGTCATTTTTGATGTTGGAACTCAGGCGGGCCACGTTGCTGTTGTTAATGCTGTTACAGCGAAAGGCGAGATTGTGCTTTCAGAGTTTAACTGGCCTAAAAAAGGTGGAGGCGGAGGCCCTCTTGCATTCTCGAATAGTCGTACTATTCCAGCAGCAGGCAAGGGCATTGTGGGCTTTATCCGCGCTGGTGTTCGTGATCAATATAAGGCAGACCCTAAAATGGCAGAAAAAATTAAGGCTGAGGCAAGCGCTAAGGGACTCTCAGGAGTTCCTGAAACTGGTATTAGCAAAGAGGAGTATGCTAAGATTATGATGCAAAATAACCTTGCTTCTGGCCAAGCCTTTGCTACTGGTGGGGCTGATGCGCAAAAGAAAATGCTTGAAAGCCAACAAAAATTCTTCCAACTTCCACAGGCACAACAGCGAGCAGTTATGGATAATATGAATTTGGGTCAAGCCTTGGCTCAAGGCGGTCAAGAGGGCTGGCAAGATGAAATGTCACAACAAGGGCTTAGAAAAATGTTCCAACCTCCAGCTGAGATTTACAAATCTCCTGAAGCTCTTGCAAGTTTTGTGCAGCAAAATGGCTTAAGCGACTTACAACAATATGACTGGTGGAATAAAAACCCCAATAAACAAGCTGCCTGGGCAATGATGCAGGGCGGCGGTGGCATGAAAGCAGCGCAGGGCACCATTAGTAGTATGTTTGGTTTTGGAAATCAGCAACAACAGCAGCCACAGGGTGGAGGATATGGTATGCAACAACAAGGAGGTTACGGCGCGCAGCAAGACCCTTATGCTATGATGGGAGGTCAAAATTTTGCTCCTCAACAGATGCAACAGCAACAGTTAAGCCCATTCCGCCAAGCTGTTCAATCTGGGTCTACGCAACTCAACGATACTCAAGAAATGGAGCTTATGCAGTATAACCCAGGAGCATACCAACAGTATATGCAAGATAAGATGATGGGTTCTCAAATGAAATTTCAACAACAGAGCTCACTTAAACCAATGACAGAAGGCCAAGGGGCAGCTGCTACTTATGCCACGCGCCTAAAGCAGGCAATGGATGTATTTGATTCTTTAGAAGGCCAAGGCTTTAATTTAGCAGATCCTAGTTACATTTCACAACGCGCAACACCTGCTAATTTTATGGGTATATCTTTAGGTGGAGCTGCGAAGAGTGATGAAATGAAGGCGCAAGAGCAGGCAGAAAGCAACTTTATTACAGCCATATTGCGTAAAGAATCAGGAGCATCTATATCGCCAACTGAATTTGAAAAGGCTGCTTTCCAATATTTTCCTCAGCCTGGTGATACTCCGGCAGTATTAATGCAGAAAAAAGGAGCCCGCGCAGCTGCGCTTTATGGCATGCTTAACCAATCTGGTAGTCAAGGCCAACAATACTATAACCAATTCAACCAATTTAGCCAACAATTTGCCCCTCAACAATCTGGCAATTCTAACCCTGTTATAGCTCAAATGGTACAATCAAGTCCTCAAAACGCTGCCCAAATTCAGGCAGCTGCCGCAGCAGGGTATTCACCAGAGCAAATAATGCAGTTCCTTAACTCTTAATTTATGCCACGTCCAACTTTAGAAGAAATATTTGGTAAAAAACCAGGCGGAATGCCTCAGCAACAGCAGCCTAAAAGCTGGTGGGAAAATGCCATATCAGGTGCTCAGCAAGGCATTGGGCATATGTATAATAATGCACCTATAGGCCCTGGGGGCTCTACCCCAAAGCAGACTGTTGATAATGTAACTGGCATGGTCAATTCCACTGTAAAGCCAATTGCTACTTTTGCAGCTATGACAGGAGGTGCGGGCCTAACTCAAAGTCCAGCTACTCAACGTGCAGCTGAATTTGGTGCAGCTTTAGGTCAAGGCAGAGGTTATAGTGATGCGAGCAAGCAGCTCGCCAAACCTTATGAAATGCCTTGGGTAGGCAATGTGAACCCTTTTCAGGCTGGTCAAAATGGCGAAACCGACTGGGGCAAAACTGGCATAAATGTTGCTGCTAAGAGTATTGATGCTGGTGTTGCAGCTTATAATCTTGCTAATCCTGCTATGTCAGGGTGGAAAGACGCTTTTGGGCGCGGCTTTTTGCAAGGAGGTTCTCAATCAGCTCAAAAACCTGGCGCTACCCCTCAAAGTGTTGGAAGTGACGCCTTATTTTCAGGCGCCTTTTCTACTGCCTTTGCTAAAGCTCCTGATGCTCTTAATTGGTTGCGTGATAAGAGAGCTGCACTTCAGGGGTTTACTGATGAAGCTCAAACACTCTTGAAAAATCCAGCCAATTCACAGACATTTCAGGGCTTTATGCAGACTGGCAAGAAGGCCATGCAGAATAGTAACAATATCCGTCCTATGGAAGAGGTGGGTAAAAAGGTTCAGGGGGCTTATGAAAACACTTTTCTTCCACAAGTTCAGCAGTCAGGCAAAAGGCTCAATCAGGTATTACAATCCTTTGATGATAGTGGCGGAAAGATTAATATAGGCCAGGCTAAAACTGGCATTATGCAAACGCTTGATGATCTCAATATTAAATATGGTGGTAAGCCTGGAGCCTATAAACTTGATTTCTCCAATTCTGATTTTCAGCTCAATAAAGGCGCTCAGAGGGATATTATTAACGCTGTCAATAACCTTTTGGGTAAGAATAAATACACTTCTCAACAACTTGCTAGTAAAATCCGTAGTCTTGATGATCTCCTAAACCCATCCATGACAAACACTAGCTTTGTAGGTGATGCCGCAAGTGTTCCTTTAACCTCAGCGCGGGGGCAAATGTCGCAAGCTCTCAAAACTCAGGTTCCTGGTGCTCCTCAGGCTTATGATGAATTTGCTGGTCTTGCGAAGACTCGTGAATTTTTTGATAAAGGCCTAGCTAATCAAAATAAATCCTATGCTTCTTTTCTCCAAAAACAATTTAGCCGAAATCGTGGCAGCAATAGCCTGGAAAATTGGCAGAAATTTAATGATGTTACTGGCACAAATTATACTGATGAGGCAAAACTTGCTGGTATTGCTGAGGGGTCGCTTGGGCTTGATAAGAATAGCAAACTTGTTGATGCTAAGGGGCTTAGCAAGGAAGGCGCAATCAATTGGCTGCTTGAAAAGATAACACGTCCACCTGCTTCAGCTGCGCAGGGGCTTATCAAGCAAGCGCAGGGGCTTGGTATTACGGGATTGCCTCAAGGCATGGCTAGTAAATTTAATGCGTTGCCTTTGGAAGTATCAAAATATCTTTCAAATATGATGAATCCACAGGCTAATGTCGCTCCTACACAGCGCAAATCTTTAGAAGAAATTTTTGGTCAACCGTCTGGCAATTTCCAGCAACCTGGCATGGGTGACCCAAGCATGCAATATGGTATGCCTCAACAGCAAAACCCTTTTATGCAATCTATACCTGGAATGCAACAGCAGGGCGGTTATGGGATGCCACAACAACAAAACCCGTTCATGCAGCAAGGTATGCAGCCTGGATTTCCACAACAGCAAAACCCATATATGCAGCAGCCTGACATGGGCTATCCTCAACAGATGCCACAATATCAACAGCAATTTCAAGACCCTTATCAACAATATAACCCAGGCATGCAAAACCCATATATGCAAGACCCTTACCAACAGCAGTATATGCCTCAACAGCCTCAAAGCTATGAGGATATAGTTAATAAATGGATGAACAAAATGGATCTACCACAATAATAATTCTTAACTACTTTTTATGAGAAAATTATCACAATATGACAAAGAATGGGCAGCTTTAAAGTTGCTTCCTTCTGGATTCACAATGGCAGCAAAAGGCTGCACCACCAGCTGTCTCTGCATGCTTTCAGATTACTTTGGGTGCTATTGCTCGCCAGCCCTTGCTATTGACACAAAGATTAAATACACCGACAAAAACCACCCTCAGGGCCCAGGGCTTGTTCTTTGGGGATTGCTCAATTTCCCCTGCTTTAAATTTGAAGCTCGCCGTTTCGGCTGGCAAATAGCAGAAATTGACAAGTCACTCAAAGACCCTGATAAGGCAGTCATTTTACAGGTGGCAAATGGCGCGCATTGGGTGGTTGCAGCTCGCAAAATCCCAGGCACAAAACATTACTTTATTATTGACCCGTTGGGGGGCAAACTTACCACAACTCTACGCTACGGTAATGTCACAGGCTCAGCTCATTTCATAAGAAAATAATATGGACAAATTTATGGAAAAATATAGTCATTTTGGCAGCCTCTTATTTGTCGGCATTTGTGGGTTAATCTTAACCCTAACAGGCTATCTTGACCCTAATATTTACTGGGGGTTCCTGGTGGTTAATTTTGTGTCTTATGGATATGTGGAGGGCAAAAAGGTTAAGTATAAGCCTCATCATGAGACAGACATTCTTGAAAAGAAAAAGCCCTAGAAAAGCAAAGAAGCCTCAGTCATGAGGCTTCTTTTTCTTTGTAAGAGTTTTAATATTTGGCACCCACATACCCCTTGTGTCTAATTTAAGACCTAGCTTCTCAGCTTCCTGCCTAGCTATACTATCAAAATAATATCGCTTTGGCAGTCGGGCTCGCTTGCAAAGATCTATAACGTGAGCCACAAAGGCATTGTGACGATCTAATTCGGTAGTGTTCATTTGAGTAGTTGTAAAGAATTTTCATAATAATTTCTCTCTTCGTTACTTTTGTAGGCGCTTGACCATAGAAGAGTATTTGTTGCAGCATCATAATATTCATAATGTGCGCTCACGGCTCCATAATCTGAACTATAGGTTATATAAATAATTGTAACACAGGCATTTTTTGCTTCACTCCAATAAACATCTAAATATTTTGTTGTGAGTATGGAATTTGCCTGATTTTTAGTTATTCTCTCCACACCATTATAATATCTTTCACATGTTTTTTTATGAAGAAAGTCTGTGGTCTCTTCACTTTCACAGCCTGCCAATAACATCATTGGCACAAGTAAAATAAGGAGAAATTTTTTCATTTCCGTTAAGATTAAATAATATAGGTTTTATGTAATTAGGCCTCTTCCTGAGGGATGGGCTTTTTGTCTTCCTCTTTTTTGGCCTCTTCTTTAAGACCATTATTGAGGACAGCAAGAGCCATAGCCAGGCAATCATCATCGCCAGGAAGGCGTTTGAGTTTTTGCTTATAGGCTTCTACTGTTTTAGCATATATAGCGCTCAGCTCGGACGGCATTTGTTCACGAATTGCAGCATCAAGCGGCGCGTCACGAAAGCTAAAAATGTGCTGTTTATTGACCTCTTGATTATCAATTTTAATGAGGTTTTTTGTCTCAAAATCTTTCACAGCCTGCTCATACTCTTCAACATCCATTAATACCATAATATCAGGGCGATTAACGAAGGTTACTGCCTTGCGCGGCTTGAAAAATTCTGCTGTGTATTCTTTGGGTTTTGCCATAGATTTAAGGGGTTAAAAGGTTGTTTTTGATAAGGTGAACTAAGGCTTTTGCTAGGGCGTTGGGTAAATATCCTTTAGTGCTGCCCGCCTCAAATCCCAGTAGATGTATATGGTTTTCAGTGTTCAAATACTCTACCATAAAGTTCATAGGCCAGTGGGCGCTAGGCACACGATAGATTACTAGGCAATATGTTTTGTTATTTTGCTCTACACAGCGTGGCATAAATTCAATCAGTTCATCGCTCAAATATGCAGAGTAAAATTCACTGTCTTTATCCCAAACATCTGGCTCCAAGAGCGGATTGCCAAAGTGCAAGCTGTGTGTTCCCGTTGGGTGTACCACATGATACCACATGCTTTTTTGTGGCATATTGAGTTCTTTTAGCTTCTTTGCATACTCAAGAGATACGAAAAACTTTGGCAAATCCGTGACCGATTTTATGTAGCAAAATGATGGAGAGTGGTTCATGCTTCATCTTCTTTATAGTACTTTTCTAGATGATCTGATGCTAAAAATTCCATCAATCCTACAAAATCAAATGGGCGGCTCTCCTCTCGATTAATTGACTCTTCTTTATAATATCTCTTATATGCCTCCCAGGTCTTGCGAATTTGGGCCAAATCTAGCACCGCCTTTACCTTTGTAGTGTCCTCTAAATATGGGCTCAAAACCCCTGGCACAACATAGCCAGTCTCGCCACCTTCATACTTAACCTCATATTGATAAGGGGTGACAGCAGCGACGATTTCAGCTATTTTTGTACGATTCTCAAATGTTACCCATACCTTTTGTCCCTTCTGATAGCCTGGGCCAGCAGAGAGATCTTGATAGGGAATCGTTTTAACATTAGTGTGTCTCCCGAAAAGACTATCAATTGTTTCAGCTGGTATATAGCCCTCTTTTGCTATATGCTGCTTGCATTCTTCTATCGTAGGCCAAGCCCCTGTTGAGCTAAAAGACCCGTCTTGATCGAACGCAAAGAGGATATAAGCTACCTCTACTGCTGGGTCAGGTAGATATTCTTTTGCTGGAACCTCTAGCACTGTTGCAATACCAACATCGGCGTTGGCCTTGATTTTCTGTGACAATTTCATGGGTTAGATGGTTAAGAATTATAAGGTTTAATTTGTTTTGCAGCTTGCTTCATTAACTTTTTTACCTCAGTAAAATCAAGGTAAAAAAGATCTTCCGGCTGTACTTGAAAAAACACACAAATATCTGCCAAGTTTTCTAGTGTTGGCTGGCGCTCGCCCAGCTCAATCCCCTTAATATAGGGATGAACTCGCCCTAAGGTGTAATCAATAGCATGACGGGAAATATCTAATTTCTTCCGGTATTGTAATACTCTATTTTTAATAAGGTGTTTTACTGTTTTGTCTTCAGTTTTCATAGTAGAAGTAGATTAAAAAAAATTTTAGCCATAGCCATAGCCATCGCCATAGCCAGAGCCAGAGCCATGGCCATAGCCATCGCCATAGCCATCGCCATCGCCATAGCCAGAGCCAGAGCCATGGCCATAGCCATCGCCATCGCCAGAGCCATCGCCATCGCCATAGCCAGAGCCAGAGCCATAGCCATAGCCAGAGCCATAGCCATAGCCAGAGCCATCGCCAGAGCCAGAGCCAGAGCCATGGCCATAGCCAGAGCCATAGCCAGAGCCAGAGCCATCGCCATAGCCAGAGCCATAGCTATAGCCATCGCCAGAATTTGGATTACTCATAAATAAGGAGAATTAAAGATTATATTTCCCAAACCTTAACGGAATCTATCGATTCTTTGGCCTTTTCAGTCACCGCTAAAACTTCGACAACATTTGAAAGCTCGACACTCTCAACTTCACAAGGAAATTTACAGTTTTGAGGTTTCGTGACTCCATTAACTGAAAGTTGTGAAAGTGACGCAGCGCCATCCCAATACCATAATCTCCGAGCCTTCTGAAGGATTGCAAGTTTTAAACCATTTTCAACCCATTGCTTTTCTAAATAACCAGCAAATACGCCTGCGGCATATGTACGGCAAATAATATATGGCATTCCTTTGAGATCTTTAGTTTTCGTAACATTCTTAATAGAATCAACAGGAATATATTCAACACCATCAATGGTGATTTTATCTTTCTTCATAAAGAAAAGAGGTTAAAAAGTTTTAATTAAGTTGTGATATTCAGGCGGTATTTCTATCTCGACCAGATAGAATTTATCCATTTCCCGAAATCTCTTTTTGTAGGCATAAAATGCTGTTGGTCTTTTCAAATAAACCTCTCGGCAATATTTCACATTTGCCACATCATCAAGAAACTCTGGGCTGTTTATAAATTTACTGTGATAGCGAGAATTGAGGCCGCAGCCCCAGTCACGCGTTCCGTTACGATTTATGTAAGGATGTTTGCGCTGAGGGTCAATAAGCCCATTTTCTGCGTTCCAGGTGGCAATCCAGTCAAGATCATTACTGCTTACCAGGCTCATAATCATAACCGTTTCATTTTGCCTCCAATCTACGTCATGTTTTTGGTAAACCATAGCCTTAACTGGCTGAGGTTCGATAGCTTCCGTTGGCAATGCCTGATGGGCAAGCAAACAAAGCGCTATTAATGCAATCATGAATTTCATATTATTGTATATAAACTCCGTTGAGTCTTAAGAATAATTCAATTACTAAGCTTGAAGCAAAGAAGAGCAACACGCTCATTCCGATAATTTTGAGTGTATTAATCATTGGCTTCGTCAATATAAAGCTCCTGTAATCCGTTCATATGTTCTTCAACGCATCTCTCAGAGCAAAATTTGTCGTCCTCTGGTAAATCACAATCATCTTGCCAAAGTTTTCTGCCGCATTCGATGCAGTTTGGCACAGCCTCATCAATAAATTCCTGTCTACTAGCTGGCTCTAAAAGGCCCATGCCCTCGGCCACCTTTGCCAATCTGTTAGTTGCCCTTGTCATTTCGTTTGCAGCCTTTTCTACGTCTTGGATTGTTGTCATAATCGTTGCCTTTCGGCGTAAGATAATAATTAGATAGTAAGTTTAAGCCTCATTTGGATAACCGCATGCTTCCATAAATTTTTGGTGATTAAAGTTTTGGTTATCGGTTGCAAGATCAGCGCAGAATTGAGAACAAACCATTTTATGGTGAGCTGCTACCAGCTCTGATGATGAAGCCATTTTTGTTTCTCTTAAAGATTTAGCTATAAGGGTAAAATCCTCTTTCGTCATGGTGGGAATGTTATGAAGTATGATGACGTTAATATTATGTCACGGGGGAAGATAAAAGTCAAAAGAATTTTCTCAAATCTTTCTTCCTAAGTAAGATACAATTTTCCAGCCGTGATCGCCATTCATATGACATTTTATGCAGAGCTTTCCAATGTTTTCTAATTCATCTTTTCCGCCTTGACTTCTAAACTTTTTATGGGCTAAGTGCAGGGGTAGGTCTGTCCTTCCGCAGTTTTGGCAGTACTGGATATGAGATAACTGCTCAGCGATTTTTGACATTTTGCTTTGCATTTGGCGGTCTATTAAAGGGTGTAAAAAGAGTGTCCCACACCTTAAAATCATCGGGTTTGCTTGATTTTGCTACGGCATCTCTTGACTCCATATCATGAATCCCCTGAGTCCGATAGAACAAATAACGCATTTGCATCTTGCATATTGCATAAGCCTGCTCATCACCATATTGTTTAGCCAGATCTTTGAGGTGCTTAACTCCTAAAAATTGCTTCAGACGCTCGTAATATACCTCACTTGTATAATCAATGCAGGCACGCCGTAAGCCTAAAAAGACACTCTCAGGCATTGCTTTAGGCTTTTCTTGGGAATTGTTAGCGGCCTTTTTGAGGCTTTCTTCATATCCATTATTCTCACCCTGAGCCTCAGTGAATTTGAAATTTACATTTGCTATATGTTCGTGCTGCTCTGCCACAGCAAAGCTACCACAATATTGCAGAGCATCTTTCTCAGTTAGCTCAATAACAAGCCTAAGTCTACCAGATTGCTTGAGGCGCTGGTGATCAATAATTTGAACACCTTGTAAATTTATATCTTCCATTATTCTTTATTAAAGGATATTTTATGTTTTTTGATATTCTCAATAATAAGTTTAGCCATAACATCTATATGAGAGTGGCCTTTTGCTTTTGCATGTAGCATGCCATTTACCATAGCCACATGGCCCCATTCTCCAGGCTTAGCGCTACTGTTGCCTGTTTCCATCACTGACAAAAGCATGTTAGCAGCTTTCCAGTTTGGCAAACTTGGGTTTTCAAAATTCTTGGGATTCTGCACCATTCCCTGAAATCCACTACCCAACATATCAATCAATTCTGATAAGGTAAAAGCTGCGGCTTGTGTTTTAAGATCTCCACAGTCCCAAATATGTGAGTGGTTGCTTTTCTTATTGGGGTTTGGCTCCAGAGTGCAGCTGCAAATTTCCATTTCACTGCCGGTTAGAACCCATTTCTTTGTCACACTTCTTTGATACCAATAAAATATACTCTTTTGTTGTACTCCCAACTTTTTAAGTTGAAGAGAAGTTTTTAGATCTGTGGCGTGTTTTTCTATCATAGGAAGTCTTTAAAGATTTTATAGCATCTCACGGCCCCAATGAGCGCTAAAGTTGCTACAATTGGGCCCCAGAAAATGCTTGTTAGAAAGAGCCATTCTTTTATTTCTTGCATATTAGTTAAGTAAGATTCTATAGTTAGATAAATTGGCCATTTCTTCATTAAGTCTATTCACAATAGAAGGAGCAAGGGCAGGAATCGAACCTGCGTCTTCGGGTGCGACCCGATGAGTTTTCCACAACTCCAACCTTGCCTTGCAAGTGATTCTTTGATTGGCATTAAGGGGCCACCTTAATGTTTCTCATGGCCACAGCCAGCTAACTGTAGTACGGCTCCCGCATCTAAACTTACTTAACTGTGATGCCCCTGCCCGAAATCACTAAGCCATATATTGTTATTTCTTTCTAAACTGCGCATGTCTACCCGCGCTATAGGGATGTTTTTCAAGGTACTTAATTTTCTTCTCAAGATTGTCAACGGTGCTATCCTTTATAATATCGGCTCGTTGAGGGTCAAGGCAGGATTGAAGATTGCGCAACTCCTGATCTCGCAGGGAGTTCCCGCCCCATTCAAGCCCCTTAGCCTTGCTTTTGAGTTGTTCGATTTTAGCCCTTTTAATGGCAGCCTCCTGCCTTTTAAACAGTTTACTAAACCATGACATATTTTTGTTTTGGTTAAATTGTATTTTTGTTTTATTTGTATTGTGTAAGCTAATTCCATTCATAGGTTCCAGGTAGAAAAAGTTTAGTTGCTATCCACCACTTCCAGCGGTTATGCCATGTCTTTTTAACATAAAAGCAATATATATTATTGTCTGCTATGCGCCATCGGAAATTAGGTTCTTCAAATTGTATTGCTGCAAATATGCCTTTATTCATCTTGCAGGTTTTGGTTAAGAATTATTACCTCGACCCCGACCTCGACCCCAACCCCGACCACGACCCCGACCCCGACCTCGACCCCAACCACAACCCCG
>CXWK01005486.1_pt1 | contig 15241 bp, 15 predicted proteins | sample 590851 | NCBI WGS metagenome assembly CXWK01 (sample SAMEA3498364, study PRJEB10139) | wastewater metagenome | biome: wastewater treatment plant; material: activated sludge | place: Denmark | collected 2014-08-01 | reverse complement strand
AAGACGGTACCCGAACGGTCAGCCCGGCTTCTTGGCGACCGTCTTCCAGTTGAGGGTGAGCAGCTCCTCCTCCTCGGCCTGGATGTAGGAGTCGGCCTTGGTGTTCATGCGGTGGATCATGGCGTTGACCTTCTTGGGGATGATGTGCACCTTGGCCAGCGCCGCCACCGCCGCCTCGTACTTGCCGTACAGGGACACCTCGCGCTTGATCATCTCGACGGCGCTCCTGCCCTCCGAGTCGAGCAGCTCGAATCCGACCTCCCGGTAGGCGTCCTCCCAGTACTTGTAGTACCAGAACCCACCAAAGACGGTGAGCTCACGGGTGTCCTGGATCAGCCCCCGCTGGTGCGCGTTGTCCCGGTCGTAGGCGTCGAGCGCAGCCACGTCGTTGACCACGAACCGGCCGCCCGGCTTGAGCACCCGCAGCACCTCGCGACACGTGGCCTCCAGGTTGGTCACGTACGTCATCGGCTGGATGGCGTACACCGCGTCGAAGCTCTCGTCGGGGAAGTTGAGGGGCACGTTGAAGTCGCCGACGTTGAAGTTGGCGCCCTTCAGGTTGGGGTTGCGCCAGGCCTTGGCGATCTGCGAGCGGTCGATGTTGATGCCGAACAGCTCGGCGCCGGTCAGCTCGGCCATGTGCTCGGCGATCGCCCCGCAGCCGCAGCCCAGGTCGAGCACTTTGGCACCCGGCTTCACGGCGAGGTCGTCGGCCACGATCTGCTCGAACAGGATCTGGTTGTCCAGCACCGACTTGGTCGGGTCGACCGTCGGCGGCATGTACATCTTCTCGACCGAGCCGAGCGTGCACATGATGTGGATCACCTTGTAGAGCTGGCTGATCTCGTCGCTACTTCCCTGGTCGTACCCCTTCATCGGGATGCCCAGGTCGTAATCGGCCCTGGTGTTCTCAGGCGAGTCGGTGAACAACTCGGTGTAGGTGCCCATGTAGGCGTGGTAGTCCTCATCGGACAGTCGCCATAGGTCGCCGAAGGCCTTGAGCCGGTCCACGATCGTGGTGGGCTGGTGTTGCTTCACTCTGAGTCCCCCTCATATGTCGCGGCGGTGGACGAACCGCCCACGCTTGTCGCGGGTTGATCCGCACGGTCGGCCGCCGTTTCCCCGAAAGGAACGTAGTCGGCCGGCTTCGGTTGGTGAGCCGACCGACGGGAGCAGCCTCGCTGCTGCTCGACCGGTAGCGTGGTTGGGTGGATTGTCACCCGGCCGAGCTGAAGGTGGCCCGCAGGCCCGTCGATCGTCAGGACACAACGCTTTGACCGCCTTCTCACCCACTCGCTGGGGCGTGGCGGCCGGCCTGGTGTGCCTCGCTTGGGTCGCAGGGTTGCTCGTTTGGGGTGCGCCGGAGTCCGGGTTTGGCACCGCCTCCCCGGTCATCTGGTGGGCAGCGTTGCTCGCCATCGGAGCCCCGATCCTGCTGGCCGGATCGGTGGTGATCGGCCTGGCCATGGAAGCCCGACCGTGGGTTCGCTCGTTGTCCGCCAGCGTGTGGGTGGCGGGCCTCTTGGTCATGGTGTACCTGACCCAGTTCGTCCACTTCGGCGGCTTCTGCATGGACGAGAACGATGACTGCGTCATCTCCTGGCCGGCGCGCATCGCCAGCCTGCTGCTCGCACTCTTCATCGTCGCCGTTGCAGCCGCCTCTGAGCAGACCGCTCGCTGGTGGCAACTCCATCGCAGTACGCCTTCGACCTCGCTCTAGATACGTCGACACATATGACATACCATATGTAAATGGCGCGGCGAGAAGTCCTGGTCCAACTCGATGACGACCTGGTGCGACGGCTCGACCAAGTCGCCTCTGAGCAAGGCACCAATCGATCCGAACTCCTCCGCCGCGGCGCCGCGGCCGTGCTGGAGGCCACCGAGCTCGCCCAAGCAGACCGGGAACTGATAGATGCCTATCGACGGATTCCCCAAGACCCGGCGTTCGTCGAGTCGGCAGCACGGTTGGCCGCCCGGACCGCCCCGGAGTGGTAGCGCGAGGCGATGTGTTCTGGGCCGACCTGGGCCCACCATCGGGTCTCCGGCCCGTGTGCGTACTCACTCGAGTCGCTGCGCTCGGCAGCCTGACGGCCATCACGTGTGCGCCGATCACCCGAACGATCCGGGGGATTCGGAGCGAGGTTGAGGTCGGTCCCGCCCAAGGGCTTCCCGAGCCCAGCGTGATCGCCTGTGACGGGTTGGTCACGGTGCCGCTGTCGTTGTTCGATCGAGAACCGGTTGGTCGGTTGGACGCCACCACGCGGGCGGAGCTGGACGCGGCCCTGCGGTACGCACTGGACATCCTCTACTGATCTGATGGAGTTCGGTCAGGTAGGCGGGTTCTGACCCTGAGACAGACTGGACCGATGACCGACTGGCGGATCGACGAACGCGACTTCGCCGGGGCGGAGCACCTCGACGCCGACTACGTCGCCCGATATGAGGCCAAGGCCCAGTTTGATCCGACCGAGGACGTCGCTGCGCTGGAGGCACTCGGCATGGGCCCCGCCTCGACCGTGATCGACCTTGGCGCCGGTACCGGGGTGTTTGCGTTCGCCGCCGCGCACACCGGCGCCCACATTCGAGCCGTCGACGTGTCGCCGGCGATGGTCGACGCCATGCGCCAACGCGTCGACGCCGGAGGGGTCGCCAACGTCACCGCTATCGAGGGCGGGTTTCTCTCCTACGACCACGACCGGCCGCCGGTCGACTTCGTGTTCAGCCGCAACGCGCTGCACCAGTTGCCCGACTTCTGGAAGGTCGTTGCACTTCGGCGGGTGGCGGCAATGATCAAGCCGGGCGGCATCTTCCGGCTGCGGGACCTCGTGTTCGACATGCAGCCCGACGAGGTCGAGAACGCAATGGACGCCTGGCTGGCCAACGCCTGGGACGATCCGGCCACCGGGTACACCGCCGATGACCTGGCCGAGCATCTGCGTACCGAGTACTCCACCTTCACCTGGCTGCTGGAGCCGATGCTGGAGCGCGTCGGGTTTGAGATCCTGGACCGCACCGACCCGCCCACGCTGTTTCCTTGCTACACGTTGAGGCGCGGGAACTGACCTACGCCAGCCGGGCGACCTCGTCGGCGGTGGACTCGCCCGAGCGGACCGCGCCCTCCATGTAGCCGTTCCACACCGGTGAGCACTCGGCGCCCGCCCAGTGAATTCGCCCGATCGGCTCCCGCAGCGCGTGGCCAAACGCAGTCCACACGCCGGGCGTGAAGTGCGCGCCGTAGCAGCCGCGGCTGTACTCCTCGGCCATCCAATCCCGCTCGAGGTACTCGATCGGATCGGCGGCCTTGGGCCCGAAGTAGCGGACGAAGCAATCGATGGCGGCCTGGCGGCGCTCGGCCAACGGGCGGCGCACCCACGTGCGGCCGTCGTTGGCCTCCATGAACCCGACGAGGATGCCGGGCGTGCCCGAGGGCGGCGAATTGTCGAACGTGACCTTCACGGGGCCCTCGTCGGAGGCGGCCTGACCGTTGAGCCCGTCGGCGCGCCAGAACGGCTCCGGGTAGACGCAATACAGCTTGACCACCGACCCGGCGGGCAGCCGCTGTGTGAGCTGATCCCGCCACGACGGCAACGCCGGCGCGTACTCGAGGCGGCCGGCCAGCGTGGGCGGCAGGGTGACGATCACGGCGGCGCCCTCGATTACCTCGCCCGACGTCGTCTCGACCCGGACGCCGTCGTCGCCGTGCTCGATCCGACGAACGGGCGTGTTGAGCCGCACCCGGTCACCCAGCTGTTCGGCCATCGTCTCGGCGATGCGGATCGATCCGCCGATCACCCGGTCCTGTTGGGCGCCCCGGTCCACGCCGAGCAGCGTGTCCAGGTCGGTGCCCGAGTGGGCATAGAACAGGGCGTGCAGCGCCGACAGGTCGGCCGACTCGGTGGAGAACACCGCCTCGCAGGCCACCCGGAAGTATTCCCGCCCGGTGGGGGTGCGCAGGTGGCTGCGGATCCACGTCTCAAACGTCTGGCCGTCGAGCAGCTTCGCCCGCTTGGATGCCCACGGCTGGTCGAGCGAGACGGCCTTGGCCGCCCGGTTGAAGCGGGCCATGCCCTGGGCCAGGTCGGCCAGCACGAACGGGTTGAGCTTGGGCACCGCCCCCCGCTTGGGCGCCATGCGTACGGTTGTGCCGCCCAGCTGTACCAGCGTTTCGCCGGCGTTGTAGGTGGGGAACGTTGCCAGCCCCAGCTCGGCGATCAGCTCGTACATGCGGTCCTGGGTGGGGCCGACCCACTGCCCGCCGAGCTCGATCGACGTGCCGTCGGCGGTAGTGCCGCCCTCGGTCCGGCCGCCCACCCGGTCGCGCGCCTCAAGCACGGTGACCTCGATGCCTTTGGCCACCAAGCGCCGGGCGGCGCTCAGGCCAGCCAGCCCGGCCCCAACGATGATCACCCTGTCCCCGTCACCTGCCATCAACGCACAGTACCGACCTTTGCCTCATCGTGACACGAGTCTGTGGCGCACGGTCGGCTGCGCGCCGGAGCCGCTTAGGCCGGCTTCCTGGGCGCCCAGGACGGGTAGTCGATGCCGGCCAGGCGGTTGATCACCATGCCCTGGCCCACCATCAACACGACGGCGATCATCAACACCGTCAGCTGGGCGGGCGTCTTCAGGATGCCGAGCGACACGATCAGCGTCGTGGCCCCGGCGGGGGGATGGGGCACCTTGAACCACACCATGAACCCGCTGGTGAGGCCGAGTGACACCGCCGCCGCACCGACCCGTGGCCAGGTGACCTCGGTGGCCAGGGCGGGTGCGGCCTCGGTCAGCCCGAAGATGACCAGCGCCAGGTACCCGGCGGCGACACCGATGGCGTGCCCGAAGATCGTGTTGCGAGGGCATGCAGCGGGCAGGGTGGGCGTATAGAAGAGCAGGAAGGCGGTCGGCCCGAGCGACGGGAAGATGAACGCCTGCCCGGTGACGACGGCGGCCACCGACATCAGCGCGATCGACAGCACACCGTTGACCAGGGCGAACAGGCCCATCACCGAGGTCTGCGAGTGTCGGCTGACCAGGACGGGGACGCGGAAGCGGGTGCCGAAGCCCTCGACGATGGCGGAGATGTCGCCGCCGATCGGACCCGAACGCGGCGCTTTCGACGCCGGGTCGTGGGGGGCCTTCGCTGTTGGGTGCTCGGCGCCGGTTTGCTCGCCCGTCGGCTCACTCATGCGGCATGAGGCGCCTCAGCGCCACGACGATGACCCACAGGCCTACCGACAGCCCGGCCGCAGCGCGGGCCAGGCCGCCCTCGTGGGCCAGCACCCCCTCGACCGCGACGACGAGCAGGAAGATCTGCAGGGATACCAACACGAGCAGGTAGGCGGCTATGCCACCCGAGCGCTTGTAGCGCGACCGGTCCGGCGGTGCGACCGCTGCGCGACCGACCGGTCGGTGGGCGCCGCCACGCACGCGCGGGGTCGACGGCGCTCCCTCCGGGCGAGTCGCCCCGGTTGCGGGGGCCTCCGGCTCCACGGTGCTCATGTCTCGATCCCCAGCGCCCAGACCGTGTCGCCCCGCACCTCGACGTCGATCGCCGCCAGCGGCCGGTCGGGGGGGCCGGCGGTGGGCTGGCCCGAGTCGGGGTCGAAGAAGCCGTGGTGACAGGGGCAGTACAAGGTCGCTTCTTCGGGCTTGTAATAGACGACGCAGCCCAGGTGGGTGCACTTCTGGGTGAACGCCCGCAGATCGCCGTTGGGCAGCTTCACCAGGATGGCCGGATCGTCGTCGCCCGGGTACTTAAACAGGTACTCCCCGTCGTCGGGGATGTCCGCTTCTTTGATGATCGCTCGGGGTTCCCCGGTGTTGGCCCGCTGCATGGTCGCCCACGTGCCAGCACCGACCGCCCCGGCGGCGAACACCCCGGATGCGGCGATCAGGTAGCGGGTGAAGTCGCGCCGGGCGACGTAGTCCTCCCCCTCGCTGGTCAGCGGGAACTCGTCCCGCCACAGCGGGTCGCCGGGCTGGCCGCCGGAGGCGCTGGCGCCCCCCGGCCCGTCCTCCGGATGAGGTTCGTTGCTCACGACCCCTCCAATCCAAACGGATCGTCCTGCCAACCTGCGGTCGGTTGCCCGCCCATCACGTCGATCGGGCCCCGATCGAGGTTGTGAACGACGGTGGCCACCTTGGTCGGCACCAGCTGACGGCCAAACTGAAACTCGTACATCAGCTCGCCGCTGCGGGTCTCCTCAAACTCGGCCGGGGTGCCGTACCACAGGGCCTCGCTGGGACACACCGACGCACACATCGGGGCCAGGCCCACCGAGGTGCGGTCGTAACACATGTCGCACTTCATCATCTGGTCGGGCAGGGCGAAGTACTTCGGCACGCCGAACGGACAGGCGACGACGCAGTTGGAGCAGCCGATGCAGCGCGGCTTCAGCGCCGATTGCACCACACCGTCCTCGTTCTGCTTGATCGCATCGGCGGGGCACACCTCGGCGCAGGTGGGGTCCTCGCAGTGCATGCACACCATCGGGGCGGTCTGGGTGTTGGCGCCGCGATCGAGGTATTCGAGGTGGATCAGCGACTGGCCGCGGTGGGTGCCGCACTCCTCGCACGCCTGCACGCACGCCTCGCAGCCGATGCAGCGACTCTGGTCGATGACGAACATCTGGTCGGTGATCAAAGCGGTCATCGGTGTGCCTTCTCCTGGAGGGTGTGGACCCGACGGTCCCGGATCTCGACGTGGCCCTCCGCCTTCTCCACCTTCACCGCGCACACCTTGTACTCGGGGATCTTGGAGATGGGGTCGAGCGCACGGTTGGTCAGCTGGTTGGCCGCCTTGTTGCCGCCCCAGTGGTAGGGGATGAACACCGTGTCGGGTCGTATGGACTCGACCACCCGGGCCGGCGCCAGCATCTCGCCCCGCCGCGACGACACCTTCACCATGTCCCCGTCGACGACGCCCACCGTGGCGGCCATGCGGGGGTGCATCTCGCACAGCGGCTCGGGATACTGCTCGACCAGCGGCTTGATGCGGCGGGTCTGCGTGCCGGACAGGTACTGGGAGATGACCCGGCCGGTGGTGAGCCACACCGGGTAGTCGTCATCGACCACCTCGGCGGGAGGCCGGTAGGTGATCGGGTGGAAGCGGGCCCTGCCGTCGGGGAAGGCGAACTGGCCGCCCTCGTACAGCCGGGGCGTCCCCGGGTGGCCTTCCTCCGGGCAGGGCCAGAAGATGCCCTGCTCGTCGACGATCCGCTCCCAGGTCATGCCGTTGTAGTCCGCGGTGCCTCCGTGGGAGGCAACCTTCATCTCGTCGAAGATCTCTTCGGTGTTCGAGTACTCGAAGTAGTGCCCGCGGCCGAGCCGCTTGGCCAGCTCGAGAAAGATCTCCCAATCGCGCCACGCATTGCCCGGAGGGTCGATCGCCGCGTTGATCTTCACCGTACGACCCTCGACCGTGGTGACCGTGCCCTCGTCCTCCTCGTGCAGCGATCCCGGGAACACGATGTCGGCGTGCTGGGCGGTCTCGGACAGGAAGAAGTCGATGTTGCCGTAGTACTCCAGCTTGTCGAGCGCCTGGGCGGTGAAGTTGGAGTCGGGCAGCGAGACGACCGGGTTGAAACAGATCGAGAGCATGCCCTTGATCTCGCCCTCGTCGATCGCCTCGATGATCTCCTCGGCGGTGATGCCCTTGCCCGGGATCTCGTCGACGTCGCAGCCCCATACCGATGCCACATACGCGCGGTGCTCGGGGTTTTCGACGTCGCGGTTGCCGGGCAGCTGGTCGCACTTGTGACCCTGCTCGCGGCCGCCCTGGCCGTTGCCCTGGCCGGTGATGGTGGTGACCCCGCAGCCGGGCTTGCCGTACTTGCCGGTGGCCAGGCCCAGGTTGATGCAGCTGAGTACGTTCTCGACACCCTTGGAGTGGTGCTCGATGCCCCGAGCGTGCAGCAACATGCCGGTGGCCGACGTGCCCCACAGCCGGGCCGCCTCGATGATGCGGTCGGCGGGCACGCCGCACACCTCGGCCGCCCACTCCGGCGTGGCGTCAGCGACGGCGGCCTTCGACTCCTCGAAGTTGACCGTGTGGTCGTTGATGAAGTTGTGGTCCAGCCAGTCGTTGGCGATCAGCACGTGCAGGATGGCGCTCATCAGCGCAGAGTCGGTGCCGGGCTTCAGCCCGAGGAACACGTCCGCAGTGCGTGCCAGCGGCGTGACCCGCGGGTCGGCGACGATCAGCTTGGCGCCGCGGTCGCGGGCCCGCCAGATGTAGCTGGTCGTGATCGGGGCGCACTCGGCCACGTTGGCACCGGCGACGAACACGACGTCGGCCAGCGGAATGTCGCTCCACGGGTTGGACGCCCGGTCGATCCCCAGGGCCTTCTTGTTGCCGGCACCGGCGGACACCATGCACAGCCGGCCGTTGTAGTCCAGGTTGGCGGTCTGCAGCGCCAGGCGGGCGAACTTGCCGATCAGATACGACTTCTCGTTGGTGAGCGACACCCCGGACAGCATCGCAAAGCTGTCCTTGCCGTAGGTGTCCTGGATGCGGCGGATCTCGGCGACCGTGCGGTCGAGCGCCTCGTCCCAGGTGATCGTGCGGAATCCGCCGGGCGCCGATGGGTCGCGCTCCAGCGGATCGAGCAGGCGGTCGGGGTGGCTGCCCTGCAGGTAGCGCTTCACACCCTTGGGGCACAGCTTGCCCTCGTTGAATGGGAAGTCGTAGCGGGGCTCGAAGCCGACGACCTCGTTGTTGGCCACCTTCAGCTTGATGCCGCACTGCTGGCCGCAGAAGCAGCAGTGAGTCTCGACCTCCTTCTCAACCTTCAGGCCAGCGTTCCACCCCCCGGGAGGCGCCTGGTTGAGGTGGGGGCCGTACTTCTCGATCAGTTCCTCGTCGGTGACGGGCTTGGTTGCCACTGGTCACACTCCCATCAGGTGGTGGGTCAAGGTGGAATCCAACAGGTACATACGTGGCTCCCTCGCCAAGTCGGTGCGTTGGGCCGGGCTCGGGTTCACCCGAAACCGCCGACCCGGGCGGTTTGGGCCAGGGCCACCTGGCCGCGGCGACAGCGGGGGCAGGTGTCCTGCCAGTGGCCGCCCGACCCGTCGGAGTAGTCGAACCCCAGCTCGGGCAGGATCTGTTTCAGGTCGTCCACCTGCATCTCGGTGGCGAACGGCTCGTTGCAGCTGCGACACGCCTTGCCGCCGCCCTCCCGGCCGGCGTCCTGGTAGAACTTCACGCCCAGGTTGGCCGGGCGCTGGAAGATGTGGAACAGCTTGCCGAACGGGATGTACATCAACCCGACGATCACGGTGAGGGCGTGCAGGTTGTTGAGGAACGAGTAGTACTGCCCTTCCAACCACAGCGAGCTGGCGGTCAGGAACAGCCCGGTGATCGACACGGCGAACAGCCCGGCCAGGGCGGCGAAGTCGCCGGCCCGCTCGACCGCAAGTGCCCCGGGATCGTTCAGGCGCCGGTAGAGGAACACGACCACGCCGGCGATGACGAGGAACGCCGCGATGTTGAGCAGGTGGAACGTGGTGAAACCAACGACCGACTCGGCTTTGAACGTGCCGCTGCCGACGCCGAACAGGAAGGCTTCGTAGCGGCCGCCCTGCTGGCCGACCGACTCGAAGTGCACCCAGCCGAACGTAAGCGGGAAGGTGACGAGCGCCGCCAGGATGCAGCCCCAGAACACCAGCTGGTGGGCCGCCCAGCGCGAGGTCGAACGGCGCCGGATGAAGCCCTGGGTGAGCAGGTTGGTGACGACCAGCCCGCCCAAGCCGACCGCGTTCTTGCCCCGGCTGCCCGACCGACGGAACGACTCCCAGCCTCGGCGCTGGAGCATGGCGGTGGGCGGTCGCTTGATCCAGATCAGGTAGCGGTAGACCGTGGCGAACACCGCCAGCACAACCCCCACCAGGTAGCCGGCCAGTGCCGCATCGAACCACTTCAGCCCGCCGCTGCCCAGGTACACGAGTACCAGCAGCACGACGACCGCGACCGTGGCGATGACGGCCGCCCGCAGGTCGATGTTCGACCGCCACGAGCCCGGCGCGTACGACGCCTGCCGTCGCGGGGCGGCGGGTCGTGGAGGGGTTGGACTCGTTTGCTGGGCGGTTGGTTGCGCCACGTGAGTACCCTTCGCTCGGATGGCCCCAGGGTAGGCGATTCCATCGAACGCGACCGGATCACTCAAACAGCTCGTCGCTGACGGCAGCGCTGCTGCGCCTGTGGCGTCAGTCGGCGGCCGCCTCTTCGGGGGACCAGCGAACCTCGGAGTAGGCGTTGGTGAGCGGCATGCGTCGATCCCGGCCGAACGCCTTGCGGGTCACACGGAGCGCGAAGGGCGTCTGGCGCCGCTTGAACTCGTTGCGGTCGACCAGCCGGGCCACCCATCGCGCCAGCTCGGGGTCGGCGCCGGCTTCGAGCAGTTCCTCGACGGTGAAGTCGTCGTCGACGTAGCGCTCCAGCACGACGTCGAGCTGGTCATACGGCGGCAGGCTCTGGTCGTCGCGCTGGTCGGGGCGCAGCTCGGCCGACGGTGGCTTGGTGATCGTCGAGGTGGGGATTGGCGGCGTGTCGCCCCGCTCGACCGCCAGCTGGTTGCGCCAGCGGGCCAGCTGAAAGGCCCGGGTCTTGTAAACGTCCCCGATCGGCGCCAACGCACCGTTGCTGTCGCCGTAGAGCGTGGAGTAGCCGACCGCGAACTCGGACTTGTTGCCCGTCGCCAGGGCCAGCCAGCCGAACTTGTTGCACAGGGCCATCACCAGCGTGCCGCGGATGCGGGCCTGCAGGTTCTCCTCGGTCAGGTCGGCCTCGGTTCCCTCGAAGCTGGGGTTCAGCCCGGCCATGAACGAGCCGTACACGTCAGCGATGGCGATGGCGCGATAGTCCAGCCCCAGGTTGGCGGCCAGCGCTGCTGCATCGTCCCGGCTGTGCTCGGAGGAGTGCTGCGATGGCATCGACACGGCGTGCACGTGCTCGGGGCCGAGCGCGTCGGCTGCCAGCACGGCGACGAGGGCCGAGTCGAGGCCACCCGACAGGCCCAGGCAGGCATCGGTAAAACCTCCCTTGGCGAAGTAGTCGGCCAGGCCGAGGCGCAGCGCCTCCCACACCTCTGCATCGGGAGGCAGCTCCAGCGCGATCGTTGGGGGGTCGATCGCCGGGAGGTCGGACGGCGCTGCGGCGCCGGGCTCGATCGTCACCAACGGCAGGGCGACCGCCAGGCCCCGAGGCTCCAGTTCGAGGTCGACGATCATCAGGTCGTCGACAAACTGGGGCGCCCGGGCCAGCAGCTCGCCATCACCGTCGACGACCGTCGAGGCGCCGTCGAAGATCAGCTCGTCCTGCCCGCCCACCTGGTTGACGTACACGACCGGGATGCCCGCCCGACGCGCCCGATCGGACAGCAGCGCCTCGCGAACGGCCACCTTGCCCTCCTCGAAGGGCGAGGCGTTGAGGCTGATCAGCACGTCCGCACCCGCCGCCGACTGTTGGGTGGGCGGGCCGTCGACGTACCAGATGTCCTCGCAGATCGAGATGCCGATGACCAGGCCGCCAATGCGGAACAGCGGCTGATCCTCGGGCCCCTCGGTGAAGTAGCGGTCCTCGTCGAACACGCCGTAGTTGGGCAACCGCTGCTTCTGATAGCGGCCGTGGATCGTGCCGTTGGAAGCGACCGCCACCGTGTTGGCGGTGCGGATGCCACCGACCGAGTCGACGGCCAGGTCGTCGTCGGCGTAGCCGAGCAGGGCCACGCACCGACCGGTGCGAGCCACCAGGCGGTCGAGGGCCTCGACGTTGTCCTCGAGGAAGCCCCGCCGGATCAACAGATCCTCGGAGGGGTAGCCGGGCACGGCCAGCTCGGGAAACGCCACCAGGTCGCACCCGGCGGCCTCGGCCCGGTCGTACAACTCGCCCAGACGGGCGATGTTGCCGGCCAGGTTGCCGACGTGCGGGTTCATCTGGCCGAGGGCGACGCGCAGCGTTGGCATTTCTTGACCCTACCGAGTGGCGTCCCCGCCAGAACCCACCGGAACGCCGAGGGTGTGGAGGAGTGCCCGCCATATTGGGGGGCACTCCTCCACACCTCTCACGGATGACGGCATGATCGACCGAGCCAACCGGGCGACCACCTGCGACGGCGGTGCGCCTAGTGCTTGGCCCAGTCCGAGCACACCGTGTTGGTCATCAGCGCTGCCACCTCGTAGGGGTCGATGTTGGCGTTTGGCCGGCGATCCTCGATGTAGCCCTTCTGGTCCTGGGCCACCTGCCAGGGGATGCGCACCGAGGCGCCCCGGTCGGAGACGCCGTAGCGGAACTCCGAGTAGTGGGCGGTCTCGTGATCGCCGGTGAGTCGAGCCTCGTAGTCGTGGCCGTAGGCGGCCAGGTGCTCCTCGAGCTTGCCGGGCGCACCGAGGGACTCGCACGCCGCGATGACGGCGTCGTAACCCTCGCGCATCGCCTTGGTCGAGAAGTTGGTGTGGCAGCCCGCACCGTTCCAGTCACCCTCGATCGGCTTGGCGGAGATCGAGGCGTTGACGTTGAAGTCCTCGGCGATGCGGTACAGCAGGTACCGGGCCATCCACATGTGGTCGCCCACTTCGACCGTGCCGACCGGGCCAATTTGAAACTCCCACTGACCCAACATCACCTCGGCGTTCGTGCCCGAGATGGCGAGCCCGGCGGCGAGGCAGGCGTCGGTGTGCGCCTCGACGATCTGACGCCCGGCGATCTCGATCGCACCGACCCCGCAGTAGTAGGGGCCCTGGGGGGCGGGGTAGTAGTACCCGGCCTTGGGCCAGCCCATCGGACGACCCTCCTCGAAAAACGTGTATTCCTGTTCCATGCCGAACCACGGCTCCTGGTCGGCGAAGCTCTTGGCCACCTCGACCGCTGCGGAGCGCTTGTTGGACGGGTGCGGCTGCATCGTGTCGGGCACGAGCACCTCGCACAGCACCAGCTTGTCGTCGCCTCCACGGATCGGATCGGGGGTGATGAACACCGGGCTGAGCACGCAGTCGCTGTTGACGCCCTGGGCCTGGTTGGTCGACGATCCGTCGAAGCCCCACAGGCCCAGCTCGGTGCCGTCGGGGACGATCTTGGTCTTCGAGCGCATCAGCGGCACCGGCTCGGTGCCGTCGATCCAGATGTATTCGGCTCGGTAGGCCATCGGTTGGCTCCTCAGGGTGGCGGCGCAGCGCGCCGGAAATGAACGGGGATGACGAACGCCATGATGGGCGTGCTGCGTTTCGGCGTCATGACCCGAATGTCACGGGAATGTGAACAGATCGCCGTGACGCCCAATCCGGGGTGTCAACCCGTCACTCCCATGATGAAATGACAGCCATGCCTGCACACCCCACGGGACCGGCTCGGCCCGACAGCTCCGCTCGACGCAACTACGTGCTGCGCACGGTCGAGGAGAGCGGCATCCGCCTGATCCGGCTGTGGTTCTGCGACGTGCTGGGTCAGATGAAGTCGGTGGTGATCTCGCCGGTGGAGCTCGACACCGTGTTCGAGGAGGGCCTGCAGTTCGACGGGTCGGCCATCGACGGGTTCTCCCGGGTGCACGAGAGCGACGTGTTGGCCCGTCCCGACCCGTCCAGCTTCGGGGTGCTGCGCACCGGCCGGGACGGCGACCCGGCCACCGCTGCGATGTTCTGCGACATCGAGACGCTCGCCGGCGAGCCCTACCCCGGCGACCCTCGGGCGGTGCTGCGGCGGGTGATGGCCGAGACCCGCAAGGCCGGCTACGAGTTCATGTGCGCCCCGGAAGTGGAGTTCTTCTACTTCGCCTCCGGTGACCCGTCCCGTCCGCCGGAACCGCTCGACGAGGCCAGCTACTTCGACCTGACGATCGCCGACGTTGCCTCGGACCTGCGCCGACGCACGATCGGGCGGCTCGAGGCGATGGCGATCCCCGTCGAGTACTCCTTCCACGAGGACGGCAACAGCCAGCACGAGATCGACCTGACCTGGGACGACGGGCTGTCGATGGCCGACAACGTGATGGCCCTGCGCATGGTGGTGCGCGAGGAGGCCCACGCCGAGGGCATCCACGCCACGTTCATGCCCAAGCCGCTCGCCGACCAGCAGGGCTCGGGCATGCACACCCACATGTCGCTGTTCCGCGACGATGCCAATGCTTTTCACGACCTCGACAACCAGTACGGGCTCTCCGACGTCGGCCGGGCGTTCGTCGCCGGGCTGCTGCGCCACGCAGCCGAGATCACCGCCGTCACCAACCAGCTGGTCAACAGCTACAAGCGGCTGGTGCCCGGCTTCGAGGCACCCAACTCGATCACCTGGGCCCGCAACAACCGCTCGGCCCTGGTGCGGATCCCCGAGTACAAGCACCTCAAGCACTCCTCGACCCGCATCGAGTTCCGTTCCCCCGACGCAGCCTGCAACCCGTATCTTGCGTTCGCGCTGATCCTCGCCGCCGGCATGCGCGGCGTGCGAGAGGGGTACGAACTGCCCGCCGAGGCTCCCGACGACCTGCACCTGCTGAGCGAGGAGCAACGGGCCGACCTCGGCATCGCCACGCTGCCGAAGTCGCTGGCCCAGGCCCTCGAAGTGATGGAGGGCTCGTCGCTGGTGCGGTCGACCTTGGGCCCCCACATCTTCGAGTGGTTCCTTCGCAACAAGTACTCGGAGTGGGCCGACTACAAGGCCCACGTCAGCCAGTTCGAGCTCGATCGTTACCTGCGGGCCTGGTGAGCAACCGACCGAACGACCTCGCAGGCGACCTGCTGGTCTACCCGCGCCCGTCGCCCGACCTCGCACGGCTGCTCGACCTTGCCGGCCGACCGTGGCGCTCGGTCGCCGACGACCTCGAGGCCCGCAATGCGGGCAACGAGCCGTGCGGCGCCATCGTCGAGCTGGTCGACCGGCGCTCCGGGCCGGACCCGGATGCCGCCGCTGCCTCAACCCCGAACGACGCGACCCCAAACGACCCGGCCTGGGCGGTGCTCACGGCGCTCGCCCGCCGGGAGCCACCGTTGCGAGCGGTGCTCGTGCTCGTCGGTGGCACCCGCCTGGGCGAGCTGGAGGGCCGCGACGACCTGTTCGCCGACTTCTGCCTCACGCCCTTTCATCCGGCGGAAGCGGCGGCCCGGCTCGCCCACCTGCTGGCCACGTCCGCCCCGGCCGGTCCAGCCGTCCTCCTCTCGGCAGCGTCGGCCGACGACCCTTCCGAGTTGGTGCACTACGGGCCGCTGCTGCTCAACACCCAGAGCTACCAGGCCCGCATCGCCGGACGAACGCTCG
>CXWK01002128.1_pt5 | contig 15241 bp, 17 predicted proteins | sample 590851 | NCBI WGS metagenome assembly CXWK01 (sample SAMEA3498364, study PRJEB10139) | wastewater metagenome | biome: wastewater treatment plant; material: activated sludge | place: Denmark | collected 2014-08-01 | reverse complement strand
AATTGAAGCACTTAAAAAAGCATTACCGCCGCGCAGACACAATTTAATTCCTATGAATGAACTGGCTCTTGCACGCGGTAAAGAATTAGCTAAACTTGCTGATAGTGTATCAGCATAATAAATCATTTTAACCTGAGGAAACCATGGCTGAGTTAGAAATAAAATGTCAGCACGCCTGCAAAAATACCTGTGCAACTTTAAACGAAGCTTTGCGCAGAGAAACAGCAATGGTAAGATTTTACGAAAGCGTTCTTGACGAATGCAACATGCCCGATGTTAGCACATATATGACAAATCTGGTTGAAGACAAAAGAAAAGTTATTCTTAGTCTTATCCAGAAATTAAATGAAATTCATGTTCGTTCGCAGGCATTAGATGGAATAGCATCAAGTTTTAACGATACTAACAGTTAGTTTATACTTTATTTGCAATCGCAAACCTGATTGACTATATTTGCGAGCGAAATTTTGAAAAGAAAACAGCGTTTATCGCTTAAAAAATAAAAATTACACCGCGGGGTGTAGTCCCAATGGGAGTAGCTCGTGAGTGTTTATAATAAAGTTAGAAAATATTGAAATTAACACCGCGGGGTGGAGCAATTGGTAGCTCGTCGGGCTCATAACCCGAAGGTTGTAGGTTCAAGTCCTGCCCCCGCTACTAAGAAAAAACCAGTCTTTTGACTGGTTTTTTAGTTTTTAAATATTTACCTCGTAGAAGGCCGTTTACATTCTGTACTGCATTATTTATTATAAATAACCGGCATCCTGAATTTCCATACATTCCATAACTCGTTATTATGTAATAGCTCAACAATAAACTGAGCTACATTTATTATGCTTGTTTTTCCTGCATTCGAAACAGGACTTCGTTGTATGGATTCAAAGATATTATAATCACTTACTTTCTCTTCGTTTATCAAGGTATCAGGTCTTACTGCTATCCATTCTATTTTAGAATTATTTTCTCCAATAACATTTGTCAAGTAAGATGCTGCTTCTACATTATCTTTTTGTGGTGGCAGCAAAAGTGTTAATAACGAAAGCACAAATCTATCTTTACAAGAATATTCCTCTTGTAATTTTCTATTGATATTAGCTGTTGTGTTCATTAAGATAAGTTTTACATTATCCTTTTTGCTTCTTTCAATTGCATTACAAATATTTTTTATAGAATCACTTACAAGCATTCTTGGTTTACCGAATAAACCCTTGAAACTAATATTATGACCAAGACAAGAAACAATCGCATCACAATCATTTATCAACTCAGCAATTTTTATCAAATCCAATTCAGAGATATTTACAGCCACAACTTCTATAAGTTCATTATGCATTAAATCATTTAATTTATTGTTCCCGGATCTTACAACAACTTTAACATTTACTTTATTATTAATAAGCTGTCGTACTACTAAATTGCCTGTGGCGCCTGAAGCACCGAGAACTAGAACCTTCATTGCTTTATCCATTTAATATTATTTGAACTTTATTATTACTCAACAGTGATTACAACATTTCCTTTTTTATGTCCCTGCTCAACATAGCTATGAGCTTCTCTTATTTTATCAAGTGTGTATGTTCTATCAATTACCGGTTTAAGTTTATTGCTTTCAATTAGTTCATTAAGAAAAATCATATACTCAACTTTTTCTTTTGTAGGATATTTTACTGATAGGAAGTGTCCATTTTTCATTAATACTTTTTTACAAGATGATTTAGTTATCTTACCAACAGCATCAAAAATAATGTCATAAGAATTTGTGCCTTTTCTAAAATCTTCTTTGTGATAATCAATTGCATTAAGTGTATCTAGAGATTTTATCATCTCCAGATTATTAGTGCTGCAAACTCCTGTAACTTCTGCACCAAAATATTTTGCAAGCTGAACAGCATAAGTTCCCACTGATCCAGATGCCCCATAAATAAGAACTCTTTGACCTTTTTGAATACTTGCTTTTCTTAAAATATGAAGCGCTGTCATTCCTCCAACAGGAACCACAGCAGCTTCAATAAAGGAAATGTTATCAGGCTTTTTAATTAATACCCCTTTTTGGGGTGTCTCCGGTACACAGACATATTCTGCATTACCACCATACTCTAATCCAGTTGTGGTACCATAAACGTGATCACTCTTATTAAAATGTTTTACATCTGAACCAATTGCTTCAACTATACCAGCAAATTCAACTCCGGTTATTTTCATTGGTTTAAATCCAAACAAAAATCCCAATGGAATAAGAATAGAACGCGGTATTTTTCTAAGATTAACATCTCCTCTTGTTACTGATGAAGCTATTACTTTAATAAGAACTTCATTCTGTTTTGGTATTGGTCGTTCTAACTCAGCAAATTTCAGAACTTCAGGTGAACCGTATTTAGTACAAATAACTGCTTTCATTTGGGTAACCTTATTAATAAGAATTTGTTGCTTGGTACGTTCTCTATATCTTCTTTGCAACGATGAAATATTGTTGTCCTCTTTGACGCAAACATTCAGTTTCAACAATTTCGAAATTTCCATCAGTCATCAAACCTTTCAATTCCTGTATCTTGAAGAATTTTAAATATGGAATTCGAATCATTTTTCCGAACAGAGATATAAAAATTCGTTGTAAAAATGACTCTCCCATGCAAGGTGTGGCAGATATGAATAATCCGCCTGGTTTTAATAATTCGTTTATCCTTTGCATNNCCTTTGCATGACCTTTGGTGTATCTTCCACTAAATGAAGTAGGTAGAAACTTAAGATTCCATCAAATGATTCTTTTTTTAATTTTTCATCAAAAATTGTTGTTTGCGCGAAATCTATGTTCTTAACTTCACGTTCTGCGGTTTTTCCTTTCGCAGCTTCGATCATTTTGGATGAGAGTTCAATACCTTTGACTTTATTCACAATGCTAGCAATTTCAATGGCTGCTGTTCCAGTCCCACATCGGTAATCCAAAACAATATCACTAGTTTTAAGTCGGTTTCTGGTTTTTTCAATAATCTTAATATTAGTCAGATCATCTTTTCTTTCTTCCCGATCAAAATAATTCGACTTCTTGTCCCAGAACTTTTCTGCTTTATTACGTGTATCCATATTATTTCCTTTAATAGTCAAATTTATTAACTGAGAACTTCTTTTATTATTTAGTTTGCTCAGTTTTATTTATTCCAAGTATATCGTATGGTTTTTCACTACATCTATCATTCATTAAATTTATTGTAAGAATGATGAAAGCAATAAAGGCCGCTAAAACAATAAATTGACTTAAAGATGTTTTTTGAATTTCTTGTTTTGATTTTACATCACAAACTTCACCAGGACAATACTGCACCTTATCTTTGAAAAAGAGGGGATAAAACTTACATCCTAAACAAATTCCAAAAGCTGATTCAAAGAATAAGAAAACGAGGCAAATAAGACAGATAATGCCCGTGATTGGGCCATACCCATTTATGATGATGAAAGAGTAAAACATTGTAGCCGACAATACAACGCCAATTATCCATGCAAACTTTTTTTGCGCGGCCCCTACATATTCGGGCGTTTGATTTTGAACAATCAAACGCGCTAAAATTAGAGTGGGCGAAAATTTAGGATTTATAATAACCCGTATCACAAAATCTGTGAGGAAGAAAGTTATTACATACTTTATTGGAACAAAGTTCTCATTAAACAGAATTAACATTAATGAAATGAAGGTAGCCAAAAACAGTATTCCCGCAGCAGCTCGTATTTCCCGCTCGTTTAATACACGAATGTTATAGCCTTCAACATCTTCTCCAAATCTAATTATTTTATTCATTTTATATTTCTTCTTCATTCATATTTATTACAGATTTATTTCTTGTTAATTACAATAATTTTTCTTTAATCATTTTGTATTTGATTTGTGTTTCTGTAACCCAAAATCCAGGCTGCAACGGCTGATGCAATTGTCATTATAGTTACGCTGCAGGCATAATCAACAAATACGGCAGTTTGAGAAAAGTGATTTGACGACGCATATAATCCAAAATTTACAGAACCCCAAAAAAGTAATGAGAATACAAATCCATTCTTAAGACCGGAAACAAAGTTGTTTGTACCAGCCCATTTCATTACTAATGTTATTAGAAATCCCATTGATAGTGATGTGACAACCATAGCCCACACTATTAATTGATCAAGCGGGCGAGTCAGTTGATTACTGAATTCTTCCGATACAGGAGGAAACGAACGAAAGACATCTTTTAAAATAAATATATAAGCAGCCGTATGAAGCAAAAGGTTAACTACTGTCGTAATAAAACCGGTTAAAAAAAACTTTTTGTTCATAATATGTTTTCCTTCCGCTTTATAATTAAGAATATACCCATTAAATAGCATAACAAAACAAAAATGAAAATGGACAGCATAAAATATTGTAATAATAGATTTTGAGAACCCTGCGGATAAATTATTTGCAGTATTACACGTGCCGCCCATAATATTACAGATATTGAAATCAAAACTAAGTAGGTTAATCGTTCATTTGTTACTCTAAATACAGCGAATATATTTGCTAGTCCTAACAACACAAGAAGTAAAGAGAAAAAAATATTTATTGCACGAACCGCAATGATAAGTTCAGTTGCTAATGGATCAATATATGAATACCAGTTCCATATACTTGGTATAAAAAAATGCCAAAGTCCAAATCCAACCGAGATGAGACTACCAATAGTTATAAATCCATTTCGCGACATAAATTTTTTCAATACTTAATATTTTTTTTATTTAATCCAATTTCAATCAAACATTTTTCTTTATTAAAACTTCATTTTCAAATTTTACTTTTTGACATTCTTCCATATATGCAAATAGAGTTCCACCAAATGCTGCAAGCAAAACAATTGGTGCTAAAATCTTTATGGCATAAGGTGTTCCGAAGAAAAAATACATCGGGAAAATGATCTCTGTTAAAAGGCTGACAATAAAATAATATGCAGCCAAACCGGCAGTATATAATAATATTCTGATGTAATTAGTTTTGAACAAGAGTTTTGGAGTTAAACAATACAATGACCAATAAAAAGTAGGAATTGATCCAAGTAGTGATACAACGATTACATCAAGATTGTTTATCATAACTTCAGCAAAACTTTCGGTCAGGGGAACAGGCAGACCGGGTAAAGTTGTTGTGTCTTGTGCTGCCCACTTTAGGTACAATACTAATAGTGGAATTGTTATCCAAATCAAAACATGTAATACTGCCTTATTAAGCGCGTTCATATAATCTTTCTCTTTAATAGTTATTGTAGTTTTTGCTGTGATTTGATTTCATTTTAACACAATCATTTTCTTTTGATCAAAAAAATTGTTTGTCTTGAAAACATAAAAGTAAATTCCGCTTGAAATATTGATTGCATCAAATTCAGACTCATAACTTCCTGCAGGTTTAAACTCGTCCACTAAAGTCGCAACTTCTTTACCAAGAACATCATAAACTTTAAGCGTTTGCCAACCGCTAACTGAAGACTGCCAACTGATCTTAGTAGTTGGGTTAAACGGATTAGGATAATTTTGATATATACGAATGCTTTCAGGAATTTGATTCTTAATATCTTTTATTTCTGTAACAACTTGTTTAAGACTATCAATTATACTTGCCGAAACCCAGTAAATATCCATAGTGTTACCCCTGTTTTCTCTGGTAAAAAATAGATACTGCCCATCCAGTGTTACACGTGGACCGTATTCATCATTCGTTGTATTAATATTCGGACCCATATTTATCGGAGCGCTCCAGGTGCTATCATTATTATTAAAACAAATCCACAAATCCCATCCTTCGTATCCGCCAGACCTGGACTCTGAAATAAATATCAAGTAACTCTCATCGGGAGCCATAAATGGTTCTGATTCACCTGATACTGTATGAATAATATTTCCAAGATTTTCCACCTGAGAATAAACTGTATCGATTAGTCTTGACCTATAAAGTATAGAACCTCCAATCCCTCCGCCACGAAGTGATTTTAAATATAATGTTCCATTATTTGTAACACATGCCGAACCATCTACTGTATTTGAATTCACAGGGCTGCTCAACCGAACTGGATTTGTCCATGTTGTATCTGATGCCCGTTCAATCATCCAAATATCTGTATTTAAAGATGGCGGACGATTTGAAGTAAAAAATTGCTTATTTCCATCTGGAGTGATAAATGATTCCAAATTGTAATAATTATTATTTGAAAAATCGGCGACCTGTGGAGTAGTCCAGTTTCCGTTCCGCTCTTGTGTACAGAAAATTTTCCCTGTTGTCCAGCTGGCATTTACAACTGAAAAAAACATTTCTTTACCATCCGGTGAAAATGTAGGATATGTTTCAAATCTATTATCAAGTGAAATGATACCAGGAGCAAATATCTGAGGTATGCTTCCCGGAGGGGTTTGTCCCATATATGAACTATAAGGATGGTTTGCTTGTGCATATATCGACATTGATGAAACAATCAATATTGAAATGACAAGAGAAAGACGAATTATTTTTTTCATAGTAAAATTCCTGCTAATTATTTTCAGAATTAGTTTTGATAATTGAATTAAGCTTTAACGGAGAACAACCATCTTTCTTACAATGTTTGCATCGTAGCCGGTCAGCCGGTATATATAAATTCCACTTGATAATCCGGAAGCATTGAAAGTTTCTTTATAATATCCAGCTTCGTATTCTTTTGCCGAAATTTCTTTTATAAGTTCGCCTAGTGCGTTGTATAAACTCAGAGCATATCTTCCGGTTTTTGGAATTGCAAATTCGATAGTAGTTGTCGGGTTAAAAGGGTTTGGATAATTTTGATATAGGTGTATACTTTCAGGAGTTTGATTTTTAGATTCCTCTATTCCGGTAACAACCACGCTTATTAAAAATGTGCAGGTTGCAGTTGCATTGGCGCTGTCAGTCGCAGTTACTTTTACATATATATTGGCAATGTCAATTGGATTGCCAGAAAAAGTTCCTGTAGCAGGGGCAAATGATAACCACGAAGGTAAAGGATTTCCATTACCTAATGTTGCGGAGTAAGTTAAAGTATTATTACCGTCATCATCAATAAAAGTGCTGTCAGGAATTGTATAATTAAATACATGATTGCTATCTATGGATTGATTTGGAATTGTCCGATTTAGATATGGAATAAAATTGGTGTATCTGAGACTGTCGATAAGTTCATCTACATTAATCCAGTATATTGAACTAGGGCTTGAATAACCGCTCTCATAGAATAAGTATTTATTATCAGTTGTAACATAGGGACCGAAATCATCACCCGAAGTATTTATCGAAGCACCCATATTTTTTGGATTTGTCCAGGTATCATTACTTTTTCTGTAACTTAAAAACAAATCTGTACTTCCAAATCCGCCTGATCTATTAGACATAACAATAATGAAAGACTCATCATTTGAAATAAAAAAGTCACCTTCATTTGTACTTGAATTTAATGGACGCCCCAATCCGACTAACGATGTATCAGAATTTTCAACAATTAGTTTGCAAATATCTCTTTGACCCAACCCGCCTGCTATATTTGAAGATAGATAATAATTTCCAAGGCTTGTAACATTTAGAGAATGGACTTTGAGATTCTTTAAAAACCTCAATGGTGGTCTCCAAACCGTATCCTGCCTACTCGAAATCCAACTATCATTATAATTATTATTCTCAAAAAAAATTGAACTGCCATCTGGAGATAATGAAAGACAATAAAAACCATTGAACAAAGTAAGCGGTCCATTCCATTTGTTATTGTAATATTTATAGTATTTAAACTTGAAAGATGTCCAGTTGGTATTTACCTCCTCATAATAAATTTCTTTTCCATTCCGTGTAATTGCTATTTTTTCAGCTGCAAAGTAACCTTGGTCAACGGTAAGGTTAAATACTTTCCGAATTTTGCGGGGGGGCGTTTGCCCTAAGTACAAACTATCTTCAGGGATAGATTGAGCAGATAACGACATTGAAGAAATAACCAAAATTGCAATGGTAAGAGAAAGATGAATTATTTTTTTCATAATAGTATTCCTACTAAATTCTTTTTAGCAATAGTTTTAAAAATTGAATCAAGCCTTAACGGAGAACAACCATCTTTCTTACAATGTTTGCATCGTAGCCAGTCAGCCGGTATATATAAACTCCACTTGATAACCCTGTAGCATCGAAAGTTTCTTTATAGTATCCCGATTCATATTCTCTATCCGAAATTTCTTTTACAAGTTCACCAAGTGCGTTGTATAAACTCAGTGAATATATTCCGGTTTTTGGAATTGCAAACTCGATTGTCGTTGTCGGATTAAAAGGGTTTGGATAATTTTGATAAAGGTATATACTTTCAGGAATTTGATTTTTAGATTCCTCTATTCCGGTAACAACAGCGCTTATCATAAATGTACAAGTGGCAGTTGCATTGGCACTGTCAGTCGCAGTTACTTTTACATTGATATTAATTGTTTCAGTTGGTGTACCAGAAAATGTTCTTGTTATAGGATCAAAAGACAACCAGGCCTGTAATGGATTTCCATTACTTAATGTTGCGGAGTAAGTTAAAGTATTATTTCCATCATCATCAATAAAAGTGCTATCAGGGAAGGTATAAATAAATGATTGGCTGCTATCAATGGATTGATTTGGAATCTGATAATTTAAATATGGAACGAAATTCGTATGTCGCAGGCTATCAAGAAGCGCATCTATCCTTACCCAATAAGTATAGTATGTACTCATACTTGTCCCGCCACTCGTAAAAAATAAATACTTGTTATCATTAGAAACAAATTGTCCATATTCCCAAAATGCACCTGGTTTATTTATCGGAGCACCTAATTTTTTAGGATTTGTCCACTTACCATTGTCTTTTTTAAAACTCAAATAAATATCCCCTGCTCCTCCATTAACATTCTTGCTAAAAAAGATATTGGATTCATCAGGAGCTATGTAAAAATCATTTTCCTGTAATGAACTATTTAAAGGAATTCCTAAACTTTGTAAGATGGTATCCTGGTTTACAACTATTACCCTGGAAATATTTCCATCTAAAGGAGAACCTTCGTAGTATGATGATGCAAATGAGTTATTCAGATTTGTGCTCTGGAAATAATGCATCCGCTGGTTGCCGGAAAGAAGTTTTGCGGGCACACTCCAGCCTGAATCTGTTCGTATAGAGTAGTAAGTGTAAAAGATATTATTTTGCATATATATAATGCTATCATTAATCGAAAAACTTGGCGCTATGAATCCCTCAAAAACATTAAAAGGTCCCTGCCATTTATTATCCTGGTATTTATAACATCTTACCCTGTAACTGGTAGGTGTATAGCCATTTAGCTCTCCATAATATATTTCTTCACCATCAGAGGTAATTGCTATTCTTTCACACGCACGATGCCCGTTTGTAACAGGTAAATTAAATATTTGGGGGGTATTCCCAGGAGGTGTTTGACCTAAATACAAACTGTCTTCTGGAATTGACTGAGCAACTAATGAAAATGATGAAATAGCTATCATTAAAATGACAAGTAAAAGTTGTAATAATTTTTTCACAATAATTCTCCTAATAGTTAAACAATGTTTTGATTCTGTTTAATGTTTTAACCAACAATAACTTTGATTAAACTCTATAGAAAAATAATTGCTAATAAAAAGTTTGGGTAGAAATACCTTGTTAAGTGCACCAGGAGTTTGTGAAATGCACAGTGGAAGTGTATACCTACCAATATTTAGAATAGAAAATGTTCAACTATATTAGGGTGCGTTCAAAGGTCGACCAGATAAAATCTTTAAAGAGAATAATTAGTTGATAAACTTGAAAATCTCGATATTGGTACAAAAAATAGAACAAAGCCGAATAAATGTTTTTGTATTATTTACTTACTAATAATTTATATCCATATGGTACAAGTGCAATTGCCATTAAAATTGCAGCGGTTAGATTGATGATTTCAACTCCATCAGGAGTTCCAATGAAAAGCATCGCTATTAAAAATAATATGCTTTGCCATTTTGCTATGCTGTTTGTCTTGAGTAGACCTATTGTTTGAATAATAAAACCAATAGGCAATAAAATTATTCCCCAAATCAAAATTAACCAGCCTTGTTTTCCAAACATGGTAAGTAAACCTGGCATCATTTTTACAAATTCATTTTCCGGCAGAGTATCCAAAGCACTCATTGTTAAACATAAAGCACCTTTATCAACAGCTAAAATTAACGCTCCCAGAATTGCTATTATACCACCACTAAATCCCCACAATTCATTATGTGTGTTTTTTAATATATTCATAAAATGCAATGCAGCAACAATAAGCAAACCTGTACACAACGTTACTAATGCGTGACCAAAATGAAGCAGAAAATTATTATGAGCTCTTTGGATGAGTTCTGCTGGTTCTAACATTTTAGGATTTAAAAGATTGGGGTGACTAGCGAAAGCAAAAACAAATATTAATGGAAATATTATGAACGTTAATCCAATACCTATTCGTTTGGTATTATTTATCCTGCTGTTTTGACTATTCATTTGTTTACCTCTTTATGATTAATGAATTTTATAAAAGGTTAACTTATAGTGAGTTTCTTTTCTATACCGAATGAAAATTTTAATACATCATTTGGGCATTTGTCAACGCAGGTTCCACATTGTATACAATTATTTGGTAACCTGGTATTTGTATGAACATAACTATTAATATCAATACTCATGCTGCAATTTATTGTACAGAGTTTGCAGTCATTACAATCTTTTTTGTTTTTGATTTCTATATACAGACTAGGAGAATGAATAATTTTGCCTGTCCATGTACTAAACTCTAATATGGGATAAATCCAGCACCCCTTGTGACAAAAACCTCTTTTACCAAACATTAGTACAAACAAAAACATAAAGACAACAACAGGAATGTAAGGCAAAAAATAACGAATTTCAGAAGTAGCAAACTTTCCAGCTCCCGGATTACCAGGCTCAAACTTTAGAACTTGATCCCCCAAGATTACTGTAGATATCATCATAACTACCCATATAGAAACAAGAATAACACGAAACCTATTTCTTTTTTGATTATATAGTCTTTTATTATTTAGTGGATTTGCAACCAACTGGCAACCTCCACCCGGACAAAGCCAACCACAAAAGGCTCTGCGGAAAACAAATCCGGAAATAAATATTGTGAAAATTGTAATAACACTCATATTTATTACACCCGCTTGAAGACTAATAATGGGAGGTGCTGGAGCAAGATATACAATGGTAATTGGAAATACAGCAAAGGAAATCAAAAGAATAAACATCCTAACAGTTTGTCTTTTCTTTGTCGTTTTTCTAGTTATAGCTTTCAAGAATCAACCATAAAATATATTTTAGTTTGAAATCGTAATAATTTCTTCTTGTAAAAAAACTATTTCGGTATTTCATTGTTTTGTTTCTCTTTATATCCAAACAAACCAAAGAGTGCAAATAAAACATATAATGAATACAATTCGGGAGCATCAAGCTTAGAGCCAAGAGTTCCCAGCATTCCTAAAAAGCCTAAGAAACCTAACATATTCAGTTTCATAATAATCTCCTTTTAAAAGAAAATTTAGTCATTGTTTAAATTCAATTAACAAAATCGTTAATTAAACACGATTGAAAAATAATTGATGATAGAATGCTTAGATAGAAATTCCTTGTGAACTGCACCAGGAGTTTGTGAAATGCACTAATAACAGATTAAGAATACTGTAGAAAAATGGAAACTATTGCGAAGTATAAAACAAATTAGAAATCAAACACCAATATTTTTTAACTGGTTAATTTTATGGCGACTAACTGGTAAACATTCTCCACTTTTTAAGATGACTCGATATTTTCCACTGCCAAGAGATTGAATCGACTCAATTTTGTCTCGATCAACAATGTATGATTTATGTATGCGATAATAGTTAGAAGGCAATAAAGGTATAAGCTGTTTAATAGATTTATCATAAATAATTGTATGATCATTTTGTAAATGAAGCTCTACATAAATGTTTGCAGACTTAAAATATTTTATTTCTTCTAGTGGAATTACTTTTACTTCAAATCCTTTTTTTACAGAAAGGTATTTAATTGAATGTCCATCTAAAGCATGACTAGATTGTAACCTTTGAAAGGCTGCTTTCAATCGTTCAATATTGTATGGCTTAGGAATAAAATCTAAAACCCCATATTCAAATGCCTCAATTGCTCTGTTGATGTTTGCAGAAATAACAATTGTATGGAATGATTGACTAACAACTTGTTTTAGTAATTCAAATCCATCTTTTGCATTCAAGTTCAAATCTAATAGTAAAACATCTATTGTTTTTTCTTTTAGATATAATATTGCGCTGTACAGGGTAGTTTCTATATGAATGGAATTAATTTCTTTGTTGAGAATTTGCTCAACTAGTAATTTTATATCTTCAGCGGTAGGCCGTTCATCTTCAACTATTAATATTCGCATTAGCGTCCTTTATTTCAACGATTGATTCCCAACCTTCATCAGATTTGCTTGATGTAAAATCCCATTTGTTAGGATAACTTTCTTCCAATCTGCCTTTGATGTACTTTGCACCAAAACCAGTTGAGCCTTTGGAATCTTCAGGATTAAAATCTCCATCGTTTGTAAGAACATATTTAGTGCTGTTTGAATTCTTTATTCGTTGCAACTTAAATGTACCAGCAATTTTATTTTCATATCCATGCGTTATACCATTTTCAATAAGCGTGTGAAATATCATTGGCGGAATAGTATCCTTTTCATCAATATCAATTGTTTCCAATTTATAATCAGCACCTTTTCTATAACTCATAATTTTAAGATGCGCTTTGCATAGATCAATTTCTTGACTAATAGGAATTTGCTTTAATGTGGAAATTTGATTTATCATTCTAAACTCATCTGCCAGTGCTTCAATAAGTTTAATGGCTGAGCCGGAATCTTTTCTAAGCCATGCAATTATTGATGTTAAAGTATTTAATACAAAATGAGGATTTATATTCTTTTTTAATAATTCATTTTCTAAACGTGCAGATTTGAGTTGCGCTTCTCTTTCAGCATTTTCTTTTCTTGCAAACTGCCTTGCTATAGAAAAGCTTGTGCAAATAACCATAGTTGTTGCCAATCCCGCAAAAGCAAAATTGAAATAATATGCTGCCCAGGCTGCAATAATTCCTATAAAAATAATTGCGCTTTCTTCCCGCCGTTTGTATAACGCCCACATAGTGATTATACTGCTAATAATAAGAACGGTTAGAGTCATTATGTTAAAGCGGTTTTCGATGTTCGTAAAAAGCAAAAAGATGAAAAGAGTTGTTACTATAATAATCCCAATAATTTTTTTAGGAAAAGAAAATAAGTAAATGAAAAAAGTAGGTAACAGAAAAGTAAATAAAAGTGTTATCAACTGATAAACATAATATTGAAAGTATACAAAAGTGGTCTTAGTTTCTATTAATATTGGTACCAAATAGGTTACAGAATCCAAGATTACAATAAAACAAATTATGCTAAATAATAAATGCTCAATTTTTTGTTTCCTTGCGATGTAAAGAAAAAGATTAAAAAGAAATGGAATAAATAAAATGCCTGTTATAAAAAATGCCTGATAGTATAATTGAGCTATTCTTTGTAACAAAGAATCATACTTACCAAGAACTATATAGCCATAGAACCACTTCCATGATGAGTAATTATTATGGTTTGATATTCTAAAAACTAGAGTATGCTCACCGCGCGTTACAAAATTAGGCGATAGTGCGTGATTAAAATTATATGCACCTGCTTTTTCATCTGTTTTATTAATTCCAATTATTCCATTTTGTGCAATCTTTATTCCATCCCAATAAATTTCATAAGAAGTTACAAAATTGAATGGAAAGAGTCCTAAAATAACTTTATTGCTTGCTGAATCCTTAACAACAATTTTGGTTCTTATAAGCCAGTTGCCTTCGGTATATCCATCATCATCTAATGTAGGTTGAAATAATTGCCACGAAGATTCCGGGTAATTCCGAAGCGGATGTTTGGGATCTGTATCTTTTACTATTTGCCAATAATCTAAGTAGAAAGATTTATTTAAAGATGAGATAATGTTGTGTGGCGGTTCTGTTGCAGTAATTTCAAAATTAATTACCACAAGAAGAATAATAACAAAATCAAAAACAGTTGAGAGATTTATTTTTTTCACAGTACTTAAACTAAAAATTCGAAAAGAGCTTTTATTAGCTATGTAAAATTAGGTAAAGTTTCTGCTGTGAAGCAAAGGTACCATTATAAATAGTAAACAAGTATTCTAAGTTATCATTTAATATTTCTTCCAATAAAAACAAAAGCCAGTTATATACTGGCTTTTGTTTTTAATAAATTATTTGTTAGCCGAGCTACTTTTTTACTTTTTTCTTTTTATTTAAAATTTTCTTATCACAGTATTTTTTTATCATTTCATATGCTTCAAAATAACCAAGTTCACCCGCTCTTTTAAAATCTTTACAGGCATTTCCATATTCTTCTAACGTTACCTGAGAAACACCTCTAAGAAAGTAAGCTTTTGCAAATGTTGTATCTATTTTAATTATCGAATTATAATTACTTAATGCTCCATCTAGATCACCAATTTTTAACTTAGCTTCGGCAAGCATAATTAGAGTATTTGTGTTTGATGAATCAATTTTTAGTGAGTTATTATAATCTTCTATTGCTCCATTAATATCCTCTAAAATCATTTTTTCATTTGCGCGATTATATAAAGCTATTCCATCTGTAGTATCCAGCACCAATGCTTTTGAATAATTATCAATAGCAATTTTACTTTCACCCATCATTGCATAAAGGTTCCCTATATTAACATAAGTTTTTGCATTTCTGGAATCATACCTTGCCGCCTCTTTATAGTATTCAAGTGCAAGTTGGCTTTCTCCATTTACAAATTCCAGATAACCCAAATCAAAGAGTAACTCCGAAAATCTGGGATTTAAATCATAAGCTTTTCTTAAATCGGTTTTAGCTTTGTCAAGTTCATTTTTTTCTAAAAATAGTTTGCCTCTTAAGTGATATGCAGAAAAATTAGCGCCTAATTCAATTGACTTGTTTAGGTCTTCCATTGCTAAATTTTTATTTCCAATTTTATAATTTGCTTTTGCTCTTAAAACATAAAATTCCGGCTCAGCATCATCTTTTTGCAATGCTTGTTCAACGTAAGTAATTGAAGTTTGATATTTGCCTTCCTTATAAGCTTTGA
>CXWK01025238.1_pt1 | contig 15262 bp, 13 predicted proteins | sample 590851 | NCBI WGS metagenome assembly CXWK01 (sample SAMEA3498364, study PRJEB10139) | wastewater metagenome | biome: wastewater treatment plant; material: activated sludge | place: Denmark | collected 2014-08-01 | reverse complement strand
CCTCGTCTTCCTTGCTCCAGCTGCCGCCCCTGGCCTCGATGCCGTCGCGGCGGACCGTGGCGAGCACGCTCGCCGCCTGCTCGCCGCCCATGACGGAGATGCGCGCGTTGGGCCACATCCACAGGAAGCGCGGCGAATAGGCGCGGCCGCACATGCCGTAATTGCCGGCGCCGTGCGAGCCGCCGATGATCAGCGTCAGCTTCGGCACCTGCGCCGTCGCCACCGCCGTCACCATCTTGGCGCCGTCCTTGGCGATGCCGGAATTCTCGTATTTCCGGCCGACCATGAAGCCGGTGATGTTCTGCAGGAAGATCAGCGGAATGCCGCGCTGCGCGCACAATTCGATGAAATGCGCGCCCTTCTGCGCGCTCTCGCCGAACAGGATGCCGTTGTTGGCGACGATGCCGACGGGATAGCCGTAGAGATGGGCGAAGCCCGTCACCAGCGTCGTGCCGTAGCGCGCCTTGAATTCGTCGAAGCGCGAACCGTCCACCACGCGCGCGATGATCTCGCGCACATCGTAGGGCTTGCGCGTGTCGGTCTGGATGATGCCGGGAATTTCGGCGGGATCGTAGATCGGCTCCTCGCCGCCGCCGAGCTTCATCTCCACCGGCTTGCGGCGGTTGAGGTTGGCGACGATGCGGCGCGCGATGAACAGCGCATGGGCGTCGTTCTCGGCGAAATGATCGGCGACGCCGGAAACGCGCGTGTGGACGTCGGCGCCGCCGAGGTCTTCGGCCGTCACCACTTCGCCGGTCGCCGCCTTCACCAGCGGCGGGCCGCCGAGGAAGATCGTGCCCTGGTTGCGCACGATCACCGCTTCGTCCGACATGGCCGGCACATAGGCGCCGCCGGCCGTGCACGAACCCATGACGACGGCGATCTGCGGAATGCCCTTGGCCGACATGTTGGCCTGGTTGAAGAAGATGCGGCCGAAATGCTCGCGGTCCGGGAACACGTCGTCCTGGCGCGGCAGGTTGGCGCCGCCGGAATCGACGAGGTAGATGCACGGCAGGTTGTTCTGCTCGGCGATCTCCTGCGCCCGCAGGTGCTTCTTCACCGTCATCGGATAGTAGCTGCCGCCCTTCACCGTCGCGTCGTTGGCGACGATCATGCATTCCGTGCCCTGCACGCGGCCGATGCCGGTGACGACGCCGGCCGAGGGCGCGTCGTTGTCGTACATGCCGTAGGCGGCGAGCTGGCCGACCTCGAGGAAGGGCGCGCCGGGATCGAGCAGGTGGTCGACCCTTTCACGCGGCAAGAGCTTGCCGCGGGCGATATGCTTGGCGCAGGCGTCGGCGCCGCCGCCGGCGGCTACCTCCGAAAACTTGTCGCGGACGTCGGCGACCAGCGCGCGCATCGACGCCTGGTTCGCCTTGAACTCTTCGGAGCGCGGGTTGATGTTGGATTTCAGGGCTTCCATCGGGGCATTCCTTTGGCGCTTGTCGTCTGCGGCGGTCGTCGCCTCGAATGTCATTCCCGCGAAAGCGGGAATCCAGTTCCCAAGTCTTCGTCACTTGCCCCTGGATTCCCGATCGCCCGGCTGCGCCGGGCGTCGGGAGTGACACTCCGTGTCACTTCGTCTCGGCCATCAGTTCGCGGCCGATCAGCATCCGGCGGATCTCCGACGTTCCCGCGCCGATCTCGTAGAGTTTCGCGTCGCGCCACAGGCGGCCGACCGGGAAGTCGCTGGTGTAGCCGACGCCGCCGAGCGCCGAGATCGCTTCGCCCGCCATCCACGTCGCTTTTTCCGCGGACAGGAGGATGGACGCCGCCGCGTCCTTGCGCAGCGTGCGCGCATGGTCCGCGCCGTCGCAGGCGCGGCCGACCGCGTAGACGTAGGCGCGCATCGACTGCCAGGTCGCGTACATGTCCGCGAGCTTGCCCTGCATCAGCTGGAAGTCGCCGATCGGCTGGCCGAACTGCTTGCGCTCGTGCATGTAGGGCACGACCGCGTCCATGCAGGCGGCCATGATGCCGAGCGGGCCGCCCGACAGCACCGCGCGCTCGTAGTCGAGGCCGGACATGAGGACCTTCACGCCTTCGCCGACCTTGCCGAGCACGTTCTCTTCCGGCACTTCGCAATTGTCGAAGAACAGCGGAAACGTATTGGAGCCGCGCATGCCCAGCTTGTCGAGATGCGGGCCGGCGGAAAATCCCTTGAAGCCTTTTTCGACGATGAAGGCGGTCATGCCGCGCGGGCCGGCGTCGATGTCGGTCTTGGCGTAGACGACCAGCGTGTCGGCGTCGCCGCCGTTGGTGATCCACATCTTCGAACCGTTGAGGACGTAGCGGTCGCCCTTCCTGTCGGCGCGCAGCTTCATCGACACGACGTCGGAGCCGGCGTTCGGCTCGGACATGGCGAGCGCGCCGACATGCTCGCCGGAAACGAGTTTCGGCAGGTATTTCTGCTTCTGCCTGTCGTTGCCGTTGCGGCGGAGCTGGTTGACGCACAGGTTGGAATGCGCGCCGTAGGACAGGCCGACCGAGGCGGACGCGCGCGAGACTTCCTCCATGGCGACGATGTGGGCGAGATAGCCCATGTTCGAGCCGCCGTATTCCTCGGCCACGGTCATGCCGAGCAGGCCGAGGTCGCCGAACTTCTTCCACAGGTCGGCGGGAAATTCGTTGTCCTTGTCGATCCGGGCGGCGCGCGGCGCGATTTCCGCCTGCGCGAAGGCATGAACGGTGTCGCGGAGCATGGCGATGTCCTCGCCGAGACCCAAGTCGATGCCCGGAATGTTCATTCTTGTCCTCCCTGTCGCGAGGATGGACCGTAAAGGCCGACGGGCGCCAGCGGCGCCGAAAAGGTTGCATTTTCGGCCGCTTTCTGAGAGCCTTGGCCATCATGCCGCAACGCCCCGCCCTGCCGTTCCTGAGCCTGTCCGGGCGGGCGATGACCCCCGTGGCTTTCGTCGAGGGCGTGCTGGCCGCCTACCGGCGCTACGGGGTCGACCCCGCCGCGGCGCTCGAAAAGGCGCATATTCCGCCATCTCTTTTGAAGAAGCGCGACGCGCGCGTCACCGCCCAGCAGTTCGAGACGCTGTCGGAAGCCGCCATGCGCGAACTGGACGACGAGGCGCTCGGCTGGTTCGCGCGCCGCCTGCCGTGGGGCGCTTACGGCATGCTCTGCCGCGCCTCGGTCACGGCGCCCGACCTGCACGTGGCGCTGAAACGCTGGCGCCGCCACCACCGCATCCTGACCGAAGACGTGGAATTCGTTCTCGACCGCGACGGCGACACCGCGCGTCTCGCCATCGCGGAACGTCGCGACCTCGGCGCCAGCCGCGAATTCTGCCTCGTCACGCTGCTGCGCTACGTGCTCGGCTATTCGTGCTGGGCGGTGGATTCGGCGATCGCGCTGCGCGCGGCGTCCTTTCCGTTTCCGCAGCCGGCGCATGTGTCGGTCTATCCGACCATCTTCTGCAAGGAACTGCGCTTCGGAGCGCCGCGCGCGGAGATCGAGTTCGACGCGCGCTATCTCGACCTGCCGATCGCGCGCGACGAGAGCGATCTGAACGCGATGCTGAAACGCGCGCTGCCGCTGACCGTCCTGCCCTACCGGCGCGACCGGCTGCTGGTCGATCACGTGCGCCAGCTGCTGCGCGAGCCGAAGCGCCGGTTCGCCGGCGCCGACGATCTCGCCGCCGCGCTCGCCCTGTCGACGCGCACGCTGCATCGGCGGCTGCAGGCGGAAGGCGCGTCGCTGCGCGAATTGAAGGAGGAATCGCGGATCGAACTCGCCAAGCAGGCGCTGGCGCGCCGGCGCGATCCGATCAAGCGCGTCGCGCACGCCGCCGGCTTCCGCAACGAGAAGAGCTTTTCACGCGCCTTCCGGTCGTGGACCGGCGAGACGCCGAGCGGCTTTCGCGCCAAACATGTGCGGCCGGGTTGACGATGCGCGCGCAACTCGCGTGAGATGCGGCGATGACGCGCCGCCCGAGCGCGCGAAACGGAAACGCCATGTCGTCGATCCTGCACGCGGCCGAAAAGCTGAAACCCGCCATCGCTGCGCGCGCGAGAGAGATCGAGGAGGCGAGGCGCTTGCCGGCCGATCTCGCGTCGCAGATGGCGGCGGCCGGCCTGTTCCGCATGGGCCTGCCGCGCGAGATCGGCGGGCCGGAACACGATCCGGCGACGATGCTGCGCGCGATGGAGATCGTCGGCGAGGCGGACGCCTCCGCCGGCTGGTGCGTGATGATCGGCGTCACCTCAGGCCTCAACGCGGCCTATCTGCCGAAGGACGTGGCGGCGGAAATCTTCGGGCCGGCCGATGTCATTCCCGCCGGTGTGTTCGCGCCGATGGGCCGCGCGGTCGAGGACGGCGACGACTACATTCTCACCGGCAAGTGGCAATGGGCGTCGGGCTCGGCCAACGCCCACTGGCTCGGCGGCGGCGCGGTCGTCATGGCGGGCGGCGAGATGCGCAAGCTGCCGAACGGCGCGCCGGACGCGCGGATGCTGTTCTTTCCCGCCGCCAGCGCGACCCTGATCGATTCGTGGCATGTCGCGGGCCTCGCCGGCACCGGCTCCGGCGAGATGGAGGTGAAGAACCTGCGCGTTCCCAAGCGGCGTTCGACGTCGATCGTCGCCGACCGGCCGACGGCGCAGGGCGCGCTCTACGCCTTCCCCGTGTTCGGCCTGCTCGCGCTCGGCATCACCGCGGTCATGCTCGGCAATGCGCGCGCGGCAGTCGAGGAACTGGTGCAACTCGCGGGCGCGAAGAAGCCGCAGGGTTCGGCCCGCGTCGTCGCCGAACGCGCCACCGCGCAGGCGGCGCTGGCGGAGGCGACGGCGCAATTGCGCAGCGCGCGGGCCTATTACTACGAGTCGATCGGCAAGGCGTGGGACAAGGCGCAGGCGAGCGGCGCGGTGACGCTCGACGAGCGAATCGACCTGCGGCTCGCCGCCACCCACGCCGTGCGCACCTGCGCCAACGTCACGCGCGCCATGTGCGATCTCGGCGGCGGCTCGTCGGTGTTCCTGACCTCGTCCTTGCAGCGGCGGTTCCGCGACGCCTTCGTCGGCGCGCAGCACATGATGATCGCGCCGCAGACCTGGGAACTCACCGGCCGCGCGCTGATGGGCCTGCCGACGGACGCGAGCTTTCTGTAGGGCGCGTCGCGCCCCGGGTATCCGGCTGCAATCCCCGGTATAAGATCGGGTCAGGCAAGGGATTCCCGGTCGATGATCGACAAGACAGATACGGCGCCGCCCAGGGCGGGCCGACGCATTTTCGGGCCGCTGCGCCACGCCCTGTTCCGGCGGGTGTGGCTGGCGAGCCTGACCTCCAATCTCGGCCTGATGGTGATGGGCGTCGGCGCCGCCTGGGCCATGACCGAGATGACCAATTCGGCCGATATGGTGGCGCTGGTCCAGGCGAGCCTGATGCTGCCGATCGCGCTCGTCTCCGCGCCGGCCGGCGCCGCCGCCGACATGTTCGACCGGCGCATCGTCAGCCTCGTGGCGCTCTCCATCTCCTTCACCGGCGCCAGCGCGATGACGCTGCTGGCGTGGTTCGGCCTGCTGTCGCCCCACACGCTGCTCGCCTTCTGCTTCTTCATCGGCTGCGGCATGGCGCTGATGGGGCCGTCCTGGCAGGCGTCGGTCGGCGAGCAGGTGCCCTCGCAGGATTTGGCGGCCGCCGTCGCCCTCAACGGCATCAGCTGGAATCTCGCGCGCAGCTTCGGCCCGGCGATCGGCGGCGCCATCGTCGCGGCCTTCGGCGCCACGGCCGCCTTCGCCAACAATGCGCTGTTCTACCTGCCGCTGATGGTCGTCCTGTTCATGTGGCGGCGCGTGCGCGAGCCCTCGCGCCTGCCGCCCGAACGCCTCGCCGGCGCCGTCGTCTCCGGCGTGCGCTACATCGCCTATTCGCTGCCGATCCGCATCGTCCTCATCCGCACGATGGCGACGGGCGTGTTCGGCGGCTCGATCCTGGCGCTGATGCCGATCGTCGCCCGCGACCTGCTCGCCGGCAATGCGCGCGACTTCGGCATCATGCTCGGCGCCTTCGGCGTCGGCGCGGTGATCGGCGCGCTCAACGTGTCGGACCTCAGTTCGCGGCTCGGCGCCGAACGGGCGATCCGGCTGTGCGTCATCGCCATGGGCCTGGGCGTCGGCATCGTCGCCGTCAGCCATTCGAAGATCGTGTCGGGGCTGGCGCTGCTCGTCGCCGGCGCCGGCTGGACGGCCTCCGTCACCATGTTCAACGTCGGCATCCAGCTCGTCGCGCCGCGCTGGGTCTCCGGCCGCGCGCTCGCCGCCTTCCAGGCCTCGATCTCCGGCGGCGTCGCGGTCGGCGCCTGGCTGTGGGGCGCGACCGCCAAGGCGATCGGCGTATCCGAGGCGCTGGTCATCGCCGCCGTGGCGCTGGCGCTGTCGGCGGCGCTCGGCCGCTGGATGCGGATGCCGCAGGTGAAGGGGCCGACCGAGCAGACGTTCGACGCGCTCGAGGACCCGGAAATGCGGCTGCAGCTCACGGCGCGCAGCGGCCCGATCGTCGTCGAGATCGAGTACCGGGTCGACGCCAAACAGGCGCGCCTGTTCTACGCGGTCATGCAGCAGGTGCAGCAGAGCCGGCAGCGCAACGGCGCCTACGGCTGGTCGATCGCGCGCGACATCGCCGATCCCGAATTGTGGACCGAGCGCTACCATTGCCCGACCTGGCTCGACTACCTGCGCCAGCGCAACCGGCCGACCGACGCCGAGCGCACGCTGCACACGCGCGCGCAGGAATTCCACATCGGCCCGGAGCCGGTGCGCATTCGCCGGATGCTGGAGCGGCCGCTCGGTTCGGTCCGCTGGAAGGAAGACACGCCCGATCACGCCGTGCACGACGAACCGACGATGCTGCGCACCTGAAGCTGCGGTCGCCCGCTAGCGTTCGGGCGTCCCGGCGCTCGCCGAATGCAGCGCGACGGCGCGGGCGTCGCCGCCGGGATGCGCGTGGACCTTCACGCCGCGCAGCAACAACCGCAACGCCTGCCAGTGGATCGCGAGCATGGTCTTCGCGGTCGAAAACGGAATGCGCGCAAAGGCGGCGAGGAACGCGCCGTCGCTCGGGCTTCGCCATGTCGCGTTGAGCGCGGCGACGAGCAGCGGACCGTCGCGATCCCGGTCGACGATGCCGACGGACAGTGCGTCGTCCTTGCGCACGACCCGAAACCGATATTCGAGGTCCATGCCGAGGAACGGCGAAACGTGCATCGCCTTGGCGCAGCGCTGCCGTATCGCGCCGTCGTCGCGATCCACCGGCAGGACGTAGGAGTGGCGCTCGCCGAACGTGTTCGACACTTCCCAGACGATGCCGCGCAGCTTTTCCGACCGGTTGAAGCAGAAGTAGACGCTCAGCGGATTGAACACGTAGCCGAGGATGCGCGGCGCGGTCAGCAGCAGGATTCGCCCGTCCGCTTCGATCCCGCTGCGCGCGGCCAGCGCCGCGATCTTGTCGCGCAAGGCGCCGGGCTTTCCGTCGGCGTGGTCGCGTTCGTGGAAGGCGAACAGGTTGAACCGGTTCACGGAGAACAGGCGCGACGCGAACTGCGGCCGGTCGAGGTCGATCAGCATCCACATCGAGCGATAGTCGAAGCGATGCCGCCGCGGCCGCAGCCGCTGATGCATGATCGCGCCGATGTAGAGCCCCGGTTTCGTCACGGCCTCCCGTCGAGCCAGCCGGCCTTCGCCCAGCCGGCCGCCGCGCCGGCGGCGCCCGGCAGATGGATGCGCCCGGATTCCTCGCGCACGGTCCACGGCCGCCGGACGCCGCCGAGCGCTTCGGCGACGGCAAGGCCCGACTGCAGCCCGTCCTCGTGAAAGCCCGCGCCGAAATAGGCGCCGCAGAACCACAGGCCGCCGACGCCCTGCAGCGTCCAGAGCTGCTTTTGCGCCGCCAGCGTGTCCTGCGTGAACTGCGGGTGCTCGTAGTGCGCGCGCCGCACGGTGCGGCCGGCGGGAATGGCGATCTGCGGATTGAGCGTGACGAAAACGTCCTCGCGACCGTCGAGGCCTTGCAGCAGGTTCATCCAGTAGGTGATCGAGGGCCGCCGCTGCGCGACGCTCCGGTCGGCCATGTAGTTCCAGGCCGACCATGCGGCGCGGCGCTTCGGCATGGCGCGCGGGTCGGTGTGCATCACCGCCTCGTTCGGCGCGTAGCGGAACGCGCCGAGATGACGCCGCTCGTCCTCGGTCGGCGTCTCGATCAGCCGCAGCGCCTGATCGGCGTGGGTCGCGATCACGACATCGTCGAACGCCCGGGTCGATCCGGTTTCGTCGGTGACTTCGACGTTCTGCGCGCGCCGCGCGACATTGCGCGCCGCCCGGCCGACCAGCACGCCGCCGCCGAGTTCCGCCGCCAGCCTGCGCACATAGGCCGCGCTGCCGCCCTTCACGGTGCGCCAGACCGGCCGGTTGAACAGGTCGAGCAGACCGTGATTGAGATTGAAGCGGATGAAGGCTTCGGCCGGATGGGCGCCCACTTCCATCGCCGGCGTCGACCAGATCGCGGCGGCCATCGGATAGAGATAATCCTCGCGGAACGGCCGGCCGTAGCCGCCGGCGTCGAGATATTGCGCCAGCGTCCCCAGGTCGTCGCGGCCGATGTCGGCGCGCGCGCTGCGGAAGAAGCGCAGGATGTCCTTGAGCATCGACCAGTAGCGCGGACGGATCACGTTGGCGCTCTGCGCGACGAGGCCGCGCAGGCCGGAGCCGGAATATTCGAGCCGGCCGCGGTCGATCGAGACGGCGAACGACATGTCGGTCGCCCGCGTCTCGACGCCAAGGTGCGCGAACAGCGCCGTCAGGTTGGGATAGGTGCGCTCGTTGTAGACGATGAAGCCGTTGTCGACCGGCGTCCCGTTCCAGTCGACGGTGTCGCTGTGGCCGCCGAGCCGCGCCTCGGCTTCGTAGAGCGTCACGTCGCAGGCGCGCGCCAGCAGCCAGGCGCAGGACAGCCCGGAAATCCCACCGCCGATCACGGCCACGCGGCGACGGCGGTTCGGGACGGTATGCGGCATGCGGCAGGCTCCGGCTTGTCTGAACCTGCTACGTCCGCCCGGCGGGGCCGGATCACACTGATCCGGACCGCCGGTCGCCGCGTAGAAGGCGGTGAACAATGGAGCAGCCCCCGAACGCCAGCGGCCCTTGCCCGTGCGCGGCCTTTGCGGAATATGACCGCGACCATGCCTGCGCCCGGCCCTCCCGCTGACGATCTGAAGCTCTGGTTGCGCGCCGTCGCGACCTCGCAGGACCGCGTCGCATTCGGGCGGCTGTTCCAGTATTTCGCGCCGCGTCTGGCCGCCTTCATGATGCGGGGCGGCGCAACCGCGGACGAAGCCGAGGAGATCGCGCAGGAAACCATGGTCGCCGTCTGGAGAAAGGCTCATCTGTTCGACGAGACGAAGGCCGGCGTCTCGACCTGGGTATTCACCGTCGCGCGCAATCTGAGGATCGATCGCGCCCGAAGGTCGTTGCGCGCCTTGTCGGCGACGGAGCTGTTTGCGGAACCGGCCGCCGAGCACGAAAATTCGGCCGAGGACATGGCGCTCGCCAGCGAGCGCGAAGCGCGCGTGCGCGCGGCGCTGGCGACGCTGTCGCCGGAGCAGGCGACGGTGTTGCGGCTTTCCTTCTTCGCCGAAAAGCCGCAGGTCGAGATTGCACGCGAGCTGGGCATTCCGCTCGGCACCGTGAAGTCGCGCGCGCGCCTCGCCATGGCGAATATCCGTTCCATCCTGGAGGAATGGCGATGATCTCGCATCATCCGTCCGACGAAGCCCTGGCGCAGATGGCCGCCGGATCGCTTGCGGCCGGCCCGCGTCTGGTGCTCGCGACCCATCTGTCCGGCTGCGCGCAATGTCGGGGCCGGATGCGCGGGTTCGAGGCCGTCGGCGGCGCGCTGCTGTCCGAACAAGCGCCCTCGATCCTGCGACCCGACGCATTCGCCCGCACGCTGGCGCGGCTCGACGCCGCCAACGACGAGATCGCGCCGCCGGCCCGGGCCGTTCGCAACGCCGGATTGCCGCCGCCGCTCTGCAACTACCAGATCGGCCCGTGGCGCTTCGTCCAGCCTTATCTGCGCTGGCGCCGGCTGGCGCTGCCGGAGGACCCGGACGCCAATGTCATCATGCTCAAGGTGGCGGCGGGGCGGCCGCTGCCGCATCACACGCACACGGGCCGCGAATTCACGCAGGTCATCAGCGGCGGCTTTTCCGATACGCTCGGACATTACGTCGTCGGCGATTGCGTCGAGGCCGACGAGGAGATCGACCATCAGCCGGTGGTCGACGCGGACGGCGAATGCATCGTCCTCGCCTCGGTCGAAGGCCGCCTGCGCCTGCGCAGCTGGCTGGGGCGCCTGTTCCAGCCGCTGATCGGCATATGAGCGACCCGGCGCTGGCCGCCGTCGCAGCCGGCCTTGCCGGCCTGCTGTCGATTGCGATGATCGTCGCGTGGCGCACGGCGCTGGCGACGGAGCGCTCGGGCTACATCGACGCGATCTGGTCGCTGGCGACCGGCGCGGCCTGCGTGATCGCCGCGCTCGTACCGTCCGGACAGCCCGTCCGTCAGGCGCTGGTCGCCGCCATGGCCGCCGTCTGGAGCCTGCGGCTCGGTCTCTATCTCTGGCGTCGCGCCGCGGAAGCCGACGATCCGCGCTACGCCGCCCTCAAGCGGCAGTGGGGGCCGGCCGCGCCGAGGCGCCTGTTCCTGTTCCTGCAAGGGCAGGCGCTCGCCTCGGCTCCGCTCGTCCTGACGGCCTATGTCGCCGCGCGCGCGCCGCGCGCCGCGCCGGACTGGCGCGATCTTCTCGGCCTTTGCGTCTTCGTCGTCGCGCTCGCAGGCGAGGGGCTGGCCGACCGGCAGATGGCGTACTTCCGCGCCGACCCGGCCAATCGCGGCCGCATCTGCGACGTCGGCCTCTGGTCGTGGTCGCGCCATCCGAATTATTTCTGCGAATGGCTGCTGTGGGTCGCCTATCCGCTGATCGCATTCGGGTCAGACTATCCGGCGGGCCTCGCGGCGCTGGCCGCGCCGGCGCTGATGTACTGGCTGCTCGTGCACGTCTCCGGCGTTCCGCCGCTGGAAGCGCATCTGCGACGGTCGCGCCCCGACGCCTTCGCCCGCTACAGCGCCCGCGTCAGCCTGTTCTGGCCGCGCCCGCCGGCGCGCGACTGACGCAACCCGATTGTGAGGGCGCCGGCGCGGCGGCTAAGATCGTCGGCGATGAGTCCTCTCGCCATCATCAATCCGGCTTCGGGCGGCGGTCGTTGCGGCCGCGCCGCGCCGCGCGCGCTGGAGGCGCTGGCCCAGCGCGGATTGAACCTCCAGTCCATGCTCACCGCAGGGCCGGGCGACGCGTCGCGGATCGCCGCCGACGCTTACGCGCAGGGACGGCGCACCCTCGTCGTCATGGGCGGCGACGGCACGTTGTTCGAGGCGGTGAACGGTCTTCCGGCGGCGGCTTTCGAAGACGATAGCCTGCGCATCTGCGTCGCGCCGCTCGGCACCGGCAATTCGCTGGTTCGCGACCTGCCCGCGATCGACCTCGACCGCGCCGGCGACGACGCCGCGCTCGACGCCGCGCGCGCGATCGATCTCATGCGCGTGACCTGCCGCGAACGCAGCTTCCTCTGCGCCAACATGCTCAGCTACGGTTTTGCCGCCGCGGTCGGGCGCGTCGTCAACAATCACCTGAAGCCGCTCGGCTCGCTGGCCTATTCCGCCGGCGTGTTCTGGATGCTCGCGCGCCTTGCGCCGCATCTGCTGCCCTACCGCCTCGACGGCGGCGCGATGCGGCGGGACATGCTGACGCNNAGGGACATGCTGACGCTGCTGTCGGTCGCCAACAGCCGCTACACCGGGACGGGCATGATGATGGCGCCGGGCGCGCGCGTCGACGACGGGCTGATGGACATCATCACCGGCTCGGAGATCGGCCGGTTCGAACTGGTGCGCCTGTTCCCGCGCATCTTCGACGGCAGCCACATCGGCCATCGCGTCGTCCGGCAGGAACGGGCCGCGACGCTCGAATTCGATTTCGACGCGCCGGTCGGCATGCTGGCCGACGGCGAATTCATCGAGGCGACGCCCGTGCGCATCGACATGACGCCCGGCGCCTTGCGCATGGCGGCGCTTCGGATGCCCGGCTAGAGCGCATCCCGCAAGCGCCGCGGACGTCCGGCCCGCGTCTCAGTCGGTCTCGTCGTCGGCGACAACCTCGCCGGCGCCGTCGTCCAGACGCTTCATGTTGTCGAGAATCTTCAGCAGGTAGTGCAGCGCATGCACCGTGTCGTTGACCGAGAAATCGGTCAGCACCTGGTCGTAATAGTCGCGGATCTTCGGCTGCGCGAGCGCCTGCCAGACATGGCGGCCGGTGTCGGTCATCGTCACCAGTCGCGACCTGCGGTCGCGCTCGTCCTGCACGACCGCGACATGCCCGTCGCGCTCCATGCGGCCGACCAGCCCCGCCAGGTTCTGGCGGCTCACCATCAGGTAGTGGGCGAGATCGCCGATGCTCATGCCGCTGCCGGCCTGCGGCCGCGACAGCGCGCCGAGCACCGCCCATTGCTGCGTCGTCAGGCCTTCCTGCTGCACCGCCCGCGTTCCGGTTTTATGCAACATATTTGCACACTGATACAGCCGGAAAAACAACCTGTTGGCCATTTCCATCTTCGTATCGTGCGTTTGCACTGCAACATTCGGCGTTTTTACCATGGGTGCCCCGCTTGCACGGCCGACCGCCGCGTGGTAGATATGACAACATCTTGCATATATCGGCGTCCGTTGCGATGAGAATCGCGCAAAAAGGAGACGCCGGCAATTTGGGTCGGGAGAATCTGCATGGCGCGTTTCCAGGGCAAGGCGGTGGTGATCACGGGTGGCGGCGGCGGCATCGGCGGCGCGACCTGCAAGCGCTTCGCCGGCGAAGGCGCCAAGGTCGCGGTGTTCGACCTCAACCTCCAGGCGGCCGAAAAGATCGCCGCCGACATCCGCGCGGCGGGCGGCGCGGCCGAAGCCTTCCAGTGCGACATCGCCAGCCATGCCGGCGTCGCTGCGGCGGTCGCGGCGGCGGAGGAAAGGCTCGGCCCGATCGCCGTGCTCGTCAACAACGCCGGCTGGGACATCTTCAAGCCGTTCACCAAGACCGAGCCCGGCGAGTGGGAAAAGCTGATCGCGATCAATCTCACTGGCGCGCTGAACATGCATCATGCGATCCTGCCGGGCATGGTCGCCCGCAAGTACGGACGCATCGTCAATGTCGCCTCGGATGCAGCGCGCGTCGGATCATCCGGCGAGGCCGTCTACGCCGCCTGCAAGGGCGGCCTGGTCGCCTTCTCCAAGACGATCGCGCGCGAACATGCCCGCCACAACATCACGGTCAACGTCGTCTGCCCCGGCCCGACCGACACGGCGCTGCTCGCCGGCGTCGCGGCCGGCGCCGCCAATCCGGAGAAGCTGGTCGAAGCCTTCACCAAGGCCATTCCGATGGGACGTCTCGGCCAGCCGAACGATCTCGCCGGCGCCATCGCCTTCATGGGGTCCGACGACGCCGCCTTCATCACCGGCCAGGTGCTGAGCGTGTCCGGCGGCCTGACGATGAACGGCTGATCACAGAACAAATCGGGAGGTAGCACATGCAGTTCCAGGATCTGATCTACGAAATCCGCAACGGCGTGGCGTGGATCATCATCAATCGTCCGGACAAGATGAACGCGTTTCGCGGCACGACCTGCGACGAGCTGATCAAGGCCTTCTATAAAGCCGGCTACGACAAGGAGGTCGGCTGCATCGTGCTCGCCGGCGCCGGCGACCGCGCCTTCTGCACCGGCGGCGACCAGTCCGCGCACGACGGCAATTACGACGGGCGCGGCACGATCGGCCTGCCGATGGAAGAGTTGCACACCGCGATCCGCGACGTGCCGAAGCCGGTGATCGCGCGCGTGCAGGGCTACGCCATCGGCGGCGGCAACGTGCTCGCCACGATCTGCGACATGACGATCTGCTCGGAAAAGGCCGTGTTCGGCCAGGTCGGCCCGAAGATGGGCTCGGTCGACCCGGGCTACGGCACGGCCTTTCTCGCCCGCGTCGTCGGCGAGAAGAAAGCGCGCGAGATCTGGTACATGTGCCGCCGCTATTCGGGCAAGGACGCGGAGGCGATGGGCCTCGCCAATCTCTGCGTGCCGCACGAAGACCTCGACAAGACCGTGCAGGCCTGGGGCGAGGAATTGTGCGAGCGCAGCCCGACGGCCATCGCCATCGCCAAGCGCTCGTTCAACATGGACACGGCGCATCAGGCGGGCATCGCCGGCATGGGCATGTATGCGCTGAAGCTCTACTACGACACGGAAGAATCGCGCGAAGGCGTCAAGGCGCTGGGCGAGAAGCGCAAGCCCGAGTTCCGCAAGTACGTGAAGTGATGCGAGAGGCTGCGATCGCGGCTGTCATGGCCGGGCTCGTCCCGGCCATCCACGCCAGCGTGAGCAGCGAGTGTACGAGGTCTTGCGCGTGAAAGCCGCCGACGCGCGGGCCAGGAACATCGACGTGGATGGCCGGGACGAGCCCGGCCATGACGACCGGGACCATGCGTGGTCCGCGTCACACGAGGTTGAAACATGAATCCCTATCTCGACCAGGACCTCGTTGCGCTCGGAGATCAGGTCCGACGTTTCGCGACCGATCGCATCGCGCCCGGCTTCCAGGAGCGCGACCGGACGCGCACGCTCGACCGCGCGCTGATGAAGGAAATGGGCGCGATGGGTTTCATCGCGCCGGAACTGCCGGAGCAATTCGGCGGGCTCGGCATGGGCTGCCTCGCCGCCGGCGTCATCCACGAGGAAATCGCGCGCGCCGACCTCTCCATGTCCTACGTCAATCTGCTGGCGTCGCTGAACGCGCAGATTCTCGCCGAGCATGGACGGCCCGATGTCGTCCGGCCGTGGCTGGCGAAACTGGTGGCGGGCGAGGCGCTGGTCTCGATCGCGCTCACCGAGCCGCGCGGCGGTTCGGATGCGGCCAACCTGCGCCTGCGCTACGAGCGCGACGGCGACAACTACATCGTCAACGGCGAGAAGACCTCGATCTCGGCCGCCGACCAGGCCGACGTCTCCGTCGTCTTCGGCCGCACCGGAAAGCCGGAATCCGGCGCGCATGGCGTCACCGCCCTGCTGATTCCGATGGACCTGCCGGGCATCACGCGTTCGCGTTTCGACTGCCACGGCCAGCGCGCCATCGGCCGCGGTTCGCTGTTCTTCGAGAACGTGCGCGTGCC
>CXWK01000696.1_pt1 | contig 15275 bp, 14 predicted proteins | sample 590851 | NCBI WGS metagenome assembly CXWK01 (sample SAMEA3498364, study PRJEB10139) | wastewater metagenome | biome: wastewater treatment plant; material: activated sludge | place: Denmark | collected 2014-08-01 | reverse complement strand
AGAACGCGGTCGGGCGTTGGGTCTGGAAGTCATGACCTTTGCCTCGGCACTCGATGCCGGTGAAGCACTCGCCGCCGAGATCGCGTCTGGGGATGCGGTCCTCGTCAAGGCGAGTCGCGCCAGTGGGTTGGAACGCGCCGTTGCCGCCATGTTGAGGGAAGGCGCGAGTTCATGATTTCGCTTCTGATTGCGGTCGCTGTGGCAATGGGTCTGAGCTTGGCGGGAACGTCGTTTCTGATCAAGACCTTGGAGGCCCGTCGGATTGGTCAGCCAATCCGAGAAGACGGTCCTGCCGGCCACCTGACCAAGGCGGGGACTCCGACCATGGGTGGTGTAGCGATCGTCGTCAGTGCCGTCTTGGCCTACTTGTTCGTACACATCCGTAGCGGCCTCGACGGATTTTCGAGTACGGGTCTGGCCTTGGTTGGTCTGATCGTCGGCATGAGCCTGGTCGGGTTTGCCGACGACGCCCTGGCAATCCGACGCGGGCGCAATATGGGGCTCAACAAGAAGGGTAAAAGCGCCGGCCTCGTAGCGGTCGCGGCCCTTTTTAGCGCCTCTCTCCTCTGGCTGACCGATACCTCAACCTCGGTGTCGTTCACCCGGGAGACGTACCTCGATCTTGGTGAGATCGCGTTCTTTGTGTGGGCCATGATCATGATCGTTGGTTCGTCCAACGCCGTGAACCTCACCGACGGACTCGACGGTCTTGCGACCGGATCCGCGGCCATGGTGTTCGCTGCCTTTACCTTCATCAGCTTCTGGCAGGCCGGTAACACCGATGTGTATGGCATCAGTTCGGAGTCCGCCGCCGACGTCGCCATCGTCGCCGCCTCGATGGTAGGAGCCTGCGCGGGGTTCCTGTGGTGGAACGCTGCCCCCGCTCGGATTTTTATGGGTGACACCGGGTCACTCGCCCTCGGCGGAGCTATGGCGGGCCTGGCAATCGTCACCGAAACTCAACTGCTGCTGCCTGTCCTCGGCGGCCTGTACGTGCTTGAGACGATGTCGGTCGTCCTTCAGATCGTGTCGTTCCGGATGACCGGTAAGCGGATCTTCAAGATGGCCCCAATCCATCACCACTTTGAACTGTCCGGCTGGCCTGAAACGACGGTCATCGTTCGCTTCTGGATCATCGCTGGGATCTGCGTCGGAACCGGGGTCGGCTTGTTCTATGCCGACTTCGTGAACACCGGAGCTCTGCGATGAACAACGGTTCGCTCGGCACCAAAGTCCTGATTGTCGGTGCGGGTGTGACCGGTCTGGCGGTCGCTCGCGCAGTCTGCGGCTCGACTACTGGGCGCCAGGCGACGTTGGCCGATGATTCCGCGCGGCCCCGTCCCGGCGGCCTTGATGACGGAGTCGCTTTCGTTGCACCGGTGACGGACTGGCATGCGCTGGTGACCGAAGCCGATCTGGTCGTCGTCAGCCCCGGCGTTACGCCGCAACACCCAATCTTTGCCGCTGCGACAGACCGTGCTGTCGAACTGATCGGTGAGATCGAATTTGCGCTTCGCGTCTGGGAAGAGCGGTTCGGCCTCGACAGAACCTCGATGGCTCTCGTCGCCGTGACCGGAACGAACGGCAAAACAACGGTGACGACCCTTATCGACGAGATGCTGCGTGCTTCCGGCGTCGACAGTCGGCCTGCCGGCAACATCGGCACCGCGCTGATCGACGTGGTGTCTGCGCCAGAGACGACCGCCGACACTGCGGTCGTGCTCGAAGCGTCATCGTTTCAGCTTGCCACCACGGCCCGACTGGCACCACGAGTTGCTGTCATCACCAACATCGCAGCTGACCACTACGACTGGCATGCGGATCTCGCCGACTACGCGGCAGCGAAAGCCCGCATCGTGACGGGACAGAGTCCAGATGACCTCGTCGTGTACCCGTCAGAAGATTCCGTCGTACTCGGTATGGTCCAGGAGTCACCCGCGCAGCGGTTCGGCTTCTCGCGCCGCGCTGGTGATGTCGTGGGCGGCCCAGCAGCGGGTGTCGAGTGGGTGGACTCAGATCTGCTGCTAGACGGCACACCAGTCATGACGGTCGATGAAATCGCCCGTCAAACCCCGATCGATCGCGTCAACTTGGTAGCAGCCGGGACGGCCGCCTGGCACATGGGGGGCACCGTCGATGGGATCACCCAGACTGCGGCGTCATTTACCGGACTCGCTCACCGGGTCGCGCTGGTCGCCCACGTCGACCAGGTCCGTTGGATAGATGACTCCAAAGCAACGAATCCACATGCTGCAGTGAACGCGATCGCAACGTTTGACTCGGTGGTGTTGATCGCCGGTGGGCGCAACAAAGGTCTCGACCTCGGTGTGTTGGCAGACGAAGGCAGCCGAATACGGGCTCTCGTCGGAATCGGTGAGGCATCACCGGAGGTCGAAGCCGTTGCTGCGGCGCTCGGAAAACCCTTCCGTGCAGCCGATTCGATGGATGCGGCCGTGAAGGCTGCGGCCGCTTTAGCCAAGGCGGGCGACACCGTCTTGCTCTCGCCGGCGTGCGCCTCCTTTGACTGGTATCGCAGTTACGCCGAACGTGGAAACGATTTTGAACGCGCCGTGCAGACCTGGCTGCTCCAGCCAAGTCCGCGCGGCCCAGAACCAGGCATTGCCTCATTGGAGGAACGATGAGTACCAACGTTTCAGCGCGGCCCGCGCCGCCCGCGATCCTCGGACGCGTGCGGAACGCCGGACTCGCGATGAGGGGCCGTGTAGCTGCCCTCCGTTCGCGGACACGCGGCGAGTCCGCCCCTTGGCCGGTCAATGCGGTAGTCCTGGCCGGTCTGGTGTGTGCGCTTACGATCTCGGGACTGCTGTTTGTCTTGTCAGCGTCCTCGGTGAAGTCCTTTGACACCTTCGGGTCTGAGTACGCAATGTTCCTGCGCCAACTGCTCTTCGCTGCGAGCGGTCTGGTCGCCATGTACGTGCTCGCGCACATCGACTACCACCGGCTCGCCCGTTTTCGCGTGGCCCTCGTCGTGCTCGCAGCGGTGTGTTTGTTTGCGGTGTTTCTGCCCGGGCTCGGCTCGACGAAGTTCGGTGCAACCCGCTGGATCGAACTGGGACCGTTCAGCTTCCAGCCGTCTGAGTTCGCCAAGTTGGCCCTCGTGATTTCCATGGCAGCGCTCGGTGGTTCAGCCACCCGGGATTCCTCAGACGTTCGGTCGGTCTTGGTCCCCGGTCTCATGGCATCCCTTGGTCTGGCCTCGATCGTCGTACTTCAAAAGGACTTGGCAACCGCGATCATCATCGCTGTGGCCGGTCTTTCGGTCCTGTTCCTGGCAGGCGTGCGGCTCAAAGAGATGGCCATCGTGTCCGGGTTGCTCGGCCTCTCCGGCGGTGCGCTTGCCTACTTTGAGCCATACCGCCGCGAACGTCTCATGGTGCTCCTCGACCCCGCGCGTGATCCTCTCGGAGACGGATGGAACTCGCTGCAGTCCCTCGTCGCGGTTCAATCCGGCGGTGTCAACGGTGTGGGCGCTGGAAACGTGCTGGCGAAACATAGCTTTTTGCCCAATGTCGAGTCCGACTTCATGTTTGCGTTCATCGGCGAGCAACTCGGGCTGATCGGAACTCTCGGCGTGATTCTGACGCTCTCGGCCCTTGCCGTCTTCGGTTTCGTGACGGCCGCTCGCGCCTCTGACCGATTCGGCGGACTTCTTGCCGCAGGCCTGACCCTGGTGGTCGTCTTTCAGGCCGCGGTGCACATGAGCGTGACCCTCGGCGTTGGTCCGCCCACCGGTGTGCCGCTTCCGTTCATCAGCTACGGCGGCACCTCCGTGTTCATGACCCTTGCGGCCATGGGAATCATCCTCAACGTTGCGCGCCAACCTGCGGCACGCGGTCAAGGGATCGGGGAGGGCAACCCACTCCACGAGCCGGCCGCTCCGCCGCGCCCGAAGGTGAAGCGCCGGTCCCTTCGAGAAAGCCTCGGAGGCGCGGTCGTCCTCTCCAAGGGCGCGGTTCGCAGCGTTGGTCGCAGCCTGGTCGATGCGGAAGCTGAAGAGGAGCGGCGAACCGCGACCCGTGGCGACGCCCACCGCGATGTCAGTTCCTCCGAACGCCGTCGTCCTCGTCCGACGTCGGCCGGCTCGGGTGAACGCCGTCCGAGCGCTGGTGGTCGGACGGCGCGGGATGTGGAACGTCCATCGATTGCCCAACGCCCGGGTCGAATCCGAGACCCCCGGGTGTCGTCGCGGCGCGCCGCAAGTGATTTGCAGGTTCGTCGTTCGTCCGCCCCGCGCGGCAGCGCTGATCTTCGGCGATCCTTCGACGGGCCCTCGGAGCCAATAGTGGATCGCAATCGCAATCGGACTTCGCCCAGCGGTTCTGTCGTCAAGGCAGCGCGTCCCAGCGCTCGCGGCGCTGGACGTCCGACGGAACTTGACGCGGTGCCGTCGTCGGGTCAGCCAAAGCCGTTGAGCACCTGGCAAGCCAAGTTGGTCAAGGCAATCCGTCCCGAAGACGGTGCGCCAAACGTAAGGCGGCGAGGGCGATGACGTCCCCCAGCTTCGTCATTACCGGCGGTGGGACCGGCGGCCATCTCTTTCCAGCGCTCGCGTTCGCCGAGGCGCTGCAGCGCAAAGGTGTTCTAGCCGAGTCGATTCGCTTCATCGGCGCCGAGCGAGGTTTGGAAGCGACGGTTATCCCCGAACGGGGCTTTTCCGTCGACCTTCTTCCGGGGCGCGGGTTTCCCCGACGGCTTGACTGGGAGAACGCCAAGAACGCTGGCACGACGCTGAAGGCGACGCGCCTTGCTCGCAAGATTCTGAAACGTCAGCCTCCCAGCCTCGTGGTCGGCTTCGGCGGTTACGCGTCTGCGCCGACCATCTTTGCGGCGAAGTCGATGCGCATCCCGATGATGATCCACGAACAGAATGCTGTCGTCGGCGCGGTCAACCGCATCGCGGTACGGCTCGGCGCGACGGCCGCGGTTTCGTGGCCCGAAACACCGCTCCCAGGAGCGATCGTTGTCGGCAACCCGGTCCGCGAGGACGTGCTGACCGCAAAGTGGAATCCACAGGGCAAGCTGCATGTAAGCATCGTGGGCGGAAGTTTGGGCGCCAAAACCCTGAACGAAGCGGGGCTCGGACTGCTCGCCCTCTGGAACGAACGCGACGTGGTGCTGAAGCACGCGTGTGGGCCGCGCAACTTCGACGAAGTGTCAAAGGCGGCGGCCGCTCTGCAAGCCGATCTACCTCAGGGACAGCTGAGCTACGAGTTGCGGCCCTTCGAGAACGACATGGCCCACATGTACGCCACGTCCCACATCGTGATCGGGCGGGCGGGCGCGTCAAGCGTGGCCGAGCTGGCAGTCGTGGGCACTCCGTCGGTGTTGGTTCCGCTCCCCGGCGCCCCCGGCGACCACCAAACTCGGAATGCCCGAGCGCTCTCCGATCATGGGGGCGCGATCTTGTTGGCAGACCACGACTGCACGGCGCAGAGCGTTTCTGACGCAGTGGACCGCGCAGCTGACCCCGAATCGCTGAAGAAGATGCACCTAAGCGCTATCCAACAGGCCCGTCCCGACGCGGCTGATCGGCTGGCACAGATAGCCCTGGAGAAGGTCAATGCCTGAGATCACGCCGGTTGCTCTCGACGCGCCAGCGCGGATACACATCGTCGGCATCGGCGGTGTCGGCATGTCCGCGATCGCTGCGGTCCTGATCGGTATGGGTCACGAGGTCTCGGGCTCGGACTTGAAGTTGTCCAAGCCGATGGAGCGCCTTTCGGCTCAAGGGGTCGTATGCGCTGTCGGGCATGTTGAAGACAACGTCGCTCCTGACGTCGACTACGTCGTTGCGTCGACTGCGATTGGAGCGGGAAACCCGGAAACAGCACGTGCCGGCGAGTTGGGGATCCCCGTCGTGTCGCGGGCCTCGATGTTGGCCGCCATCACGGCACAGTTCGACACGATCGCCATCAGCGGAACCCACGGCAAGACCACAACGTCATCGATGATGACGTTGGTCCTGCGCAACGCCTCTTGGGATCCGACCTTCATCGTTGGCGGGGACCTCAACGAAGTGGGCACCAACGCTTCGTTTGGTGCCTCCCGTTGGCTGGTCGTCGAAGCCGATGAGAGCGACGGCACCTTCGTCGCCTTGGACTCCGACCACGTTCTCGTCACCAACATGGAACCCGAACACATGGACTACTTCGGGGACGAAGCAGCTTTGCGCCGAGCCTTTGNNCGACCTCTTGGAGGTCGCTCAGCAGACCGGCCAGAGTTTCGTCACGTATGGGCAAAGTGCCACAGCGGACTACCAGCTCTGCAACTACCGTGGCGGTCCGGCCGGATCACGATTCGACGTCACCCGTGGCGACGCCTCTTGGTCTGTTCACCTGGCAGTGCCCGGGATCCACAACGCCCTCAATGCGACGGGCGTCCTGGCAATGGCCGACCGTCTCGGGGTCGATCTGACCGCAGCACTGGAGGCGCTGGCGCGCTTCGGTGGCGTGTCTCGTCGTTTCGAACGGCGCGGCCGGGTAGACGGCGTCGAACTCATCGACGACTACGCCCACCACCCGACCGAGGTCGCCGCTGTTCTTCAAGCGGCTCGTGAACGTCACGCCGGTCGCATCGTTGCCGTCTTCCAGCCACACCGTTACTCGCGAACAGCAGAGCTGGGCGCAGCTTTTGGGCCGGCCCTCGCCGGGGCCGACCACATCGTTGTGACCGATGTGTACGCAGCAGGTGAACAGCCGATCGTGGGCATATCTGGCCGCATGGTCGCCGACGCTGCGACAGCGGCCGTCGGTCAAGGGCGAGTCACCTATGTTTGGGAACGCCGTCATCTGCTCGATGCTGTTCGAGCGCTCGCTCGGCCGGGCGATCTCGTACTGACGCTGGGTGCTGGCGATATCACGGGCCTTGCAGATGAGTGGATGCGTATCGGCACAATCGAGTCGGGCATTGCCGATCCGGGGACGCTTTGACAATGCCTACCGACGACCGCACCGACCGGCTCTTTGAGACGCTCGCGGCCGCCTTACCGGGTGGCGTCACGTTCGACGCAGCGTTCGGGGCGAACACCACCTACCGCGTCGGAGGCCGCGCCCGCTACGTCGTTGTTGCGTCACGCGCTGCCGACATCCCGCTGATCGCTCAGACGATCGGAGAGAGCGGGGTACCGGTGTTGGTAGTAGGGAATGGGTCCAATCTGCTGGTGAGCGACGCAGGGTTTGACGGCGTCGTGGTGCGTTGCGCTGGCGAACTGGTCGCTGTCGAGTTCGATGACTTGACCTTGACCGCCGGGGGCGGCATGTCCCTGCCCAGCCTGGCCCGCCAGGCCGTCGCTCAGGGCCGTCGTGGCCTCGAGTTTCTGGTCGGGATCCCCGGAACGGTCGGCGGTGCCGTCCGCCAGAATGCCGGTGGGCACGGCAGAGAGACCGTCGAGGTGCTGGTCTGCGCTCAGGTGGTCAACCTGCGCGACGGTTCCAGCTCAGAGCGCCAGAACGAGTGGTTCGACTTTGGGTATCGCCGGTCGCGCCTGGCGTCCGAAGACATGGTTGTCACGGCGACCTTCGCCGCTCCGCCGGGTGATCGTGAACATTCCGCCGAGTTGCTCGATGAGATCGTCAAATGGCGACGTGCCAATCAACCGGGCGGTGCGAACGCTGGATCGGTTTTTGTGAACCCCCCCGAGCAGAGTGCGGGTTCGTTGATCGATCAGGCGGGCCTCAAGGGCCTCAGGCGTGGAGGGGCGTTCGTCTCGCCGAAACACGCCAACTTCATTCAGGCCGAAAGCGGTGCAACTGCTGGTGACGTCCTTGCGGTGATGCATGCGGTCGCCGCGGCCGTCGAGGAACGCTTTGGCATCGCGCTCAAACCTGAAACACAGCTCGTCGGTTTTACCGAGAACGAACGGAGTCCATGGTGACCACCGCCGGAATAGCCAATCCAAATTCTTTACCCCTCGGCGAGGCCACAAAGCGCGATAAGGCGAACGGTGGCAGTCAACCGAATGGGTCCGACACCGATACCGTCAGTACCGGAGCATTGTTGATCCGGCGCGACCGGATGCTGCGCGTCAGTCGACTCGCTGCGCATTTGGTTCTCGTCAGCGCTGTGCTGGTTGCGGTGATGGCGCTGGTCAAGTCGAGTGCCTTAGACGTGGACGAAATCGATATTTACGGCCTGTCGAACCTGGACGCTGCGGCCATCCAAGAAGCGGGTGGACTGCACGTTGGTGACTCGCTGATCGGCCTTGACACCGGCCAGGCCGTCAAGGGTATTGAGTCCTTGAGCTGGGTCGAGTCAGCAGAAGTGCAGCGTTCCTGGAACGGCTCGGTCACCGTCGATGTTCGCGAGCGCGAAGCGCTTTTGCGAGTTACAACCGAACACGGCGTGTCCCTTGTCGACAAGTCGGGCACGGTTATCACTAACGATGCAGCGGCAGCATCTGAGTATGCGGCGCTGCCCGCCGTCTCCGGTTTGTCCGTCGGCGAGGCGGGGACGTCTGTGAAGCCGGATGGACTGGCCTCGTTTGTCACTCGCCTCCTGTCCGACGACGGTTTGGCCCAACTCGGCCCTGGAGCGACGTTGAGCGATGTCGTCGTTTCCGGTGACGAATTGCGAGCTCGCCTCAACAATGGGCCCACGGTTGACCTGGGGTCCATCAACCTTCATTCGGGTGAGTGGGGGGCCTCGCGTGCTGAGAAGGTCGCCGCCGACCTGAAGGCAGTTCTAGAGGAAGTTCCTCAATCAGATATTGCAAGTGTCGACCTTGCGGTGCCCGGAGCGCCTAGTGTGGCCTTGCGAATCGACCAATAACAGCGGTCGGAATGGGACGTGTGGTGCTCCACCGATCGGTCGACCGACCGGTCGCCGGGGGGATGAGCCACCCAGGTGGGTCCACCACCCGAGAAATGTTCCTAGCTACGCTTGAATCAATTCGTTGAGCGTCAAGACCGAATTGTTCCTTTTGGAGCGCTCGACGATTAGGCGGCGTTTCGTAAACGCGGAAGCCTTGTTCCTCAGTAAACAGATGGTGTGCAGGTTTACATAACTCTCAATCTGTACTTGAGGTTTAAGGTTTTTACACTGAAAGAACTGAGGGCGACATGATGAATCCGCAGAACTACCTCGCAGTGATCAAAGTGGTCGGCGTGGGTGGTGGCGGCGGCAACGCGGTCAACCGAATGGTCGACGCCGGACTCAAAGGCGTCGAGTTTTTAGCGATCAACACCGACGCTCAGTCGCTGTTGACGAACGAAGCTGATGTCAAGCTCGACATTGGCCGTGAAAAGACGCGTGGCCTGGGCGCCGGGTCTGATCCCGAAGTCGGCGAACGGGCGGCCCAAGAGCACGCCCACGAAATCGAACAAGTGCTCCAAGGCTCCGACATGGTCTTCATCACCGCCGGTGAGGGCGGTGGCACTGGCACAGGTGCTGCTCCGGTGATCGCCGAGACGGCCAAGTCCGCCGGAGCGCTGACCATCGGCGTCGTGACCCGCCCATTTCGCTTTGAAGGGCGTCGCCGCGCTGTTCAGGCAGAAACGGGTATCCAGCGCCTCAAAGAAAAAGTCGACACGCTCATCGTCATCCCAAATGACCGGCTGCTCGAGGTTGCCGACGAGAAGACCTCAATGGTTAACGCGTTCCGCATGGCCGACGAGGTGTTGTTGCAAGGTGTCCAAGGCATCACCGACCTCATCACCACGCCCGGACTGATTAACACCGACTTCGCGGACGTTCGCATGATCATGGCGAACGCCGGAACCGCTCTGATGGGTATCGGGCACGCCTCCGGTGAGAACCGGGCGATCGCCGCTGCCCGCCAGGCAATCTCGTCACCGCTCCTCGAAGCGTCGATGGAGGGTGCGCGCGGCATCCTGCTCAACATCTCTGGTCCGAGCGACCTCGGCCTGTTCGAGGTCAACGAGGCGGCAGAGATCATCGCCGAGTCTGCCCATGACGATGCCAACATCATCTTTGGTGCGGTGATCGACGACAGCTTGGGTGATGAGGTTCGCGTCACCGTCATTGCAGCGGGCTTTGATCGCCTCGATCAGCGGGATACCGACCGAGGCTCTGCTAACTCAGCTGGGCGCGATGACCAAGACTTTGACGACGACTACGACGACGCGGAGGCCACTCGCCCCGCCCGCCGGGCGCCTGCAGGCAGAATGTCTCGGGCAGAACTTGCCGACGAGCCGTCACGTCCGATCCGGCGCAGTCGTTTCCTCGACGAAAGCGAAGACGACCCGTTCGACGACGACTTCGACGTCCCGTCTTTCCTTCGCTAACGACCGTTGTTTCCTGGAGACCTGTTGGAGTTGAGCGGGGTTCGGCTTTTACTGACGACCCGCTACAACGCTGAGTCAGCGCCGATTGGGGGCGCAGACTTCGACGATCCTGCCAACCTTGGCGGTTCGCACGGAGCACATTCCCAAACGCTTGACTCCCGCTGGGCGGCGATCCGAGACCGGTTTGAGGTCGATGGCTGGCCGCTCGTGCGTCTGAAGCAGGTTCATGGCAACACCGTTGTGACCAATGCGCTGCCAAGCGGTCATCCACCTGTCGAGGCGAAACGAGGCCCGATCGAGGTTGGCGAGGCCGATGCCATTGTCGTTGACGAGCCGGGCGTGATCGGCATGATCCGGACCGCCGACTGCGGAGCGGTTGCTTTAGTCGGTTCGCGGGCAGTTGCCATCGTCCACGCAGGCTGGAAAGGACTCGCTTCCGGTGTACTTGAGGCGGCGGCATCCTCTCTGGCCGACGCCGGGACAAAAGCTACGCACGCCGTTATCGGCGCCCACATCCGTCCGTGTTGCTACGAGTTTGGACAGGATGATCTGGATCGAGTCGCGGCGAAGGTAGGCGACGAGGTGCGGTCACACACCCGCGGCGGTGCTCCGGCACTTGATTTAGGGGCGGGTATCGAAGCTGTATGTCGAACGCTCAACGTTGAGGTGGCCTACCACGAGCCGACCTGCACCGGGTGCAGTGAGCGCTACTTCTCCCATCGAACGCGCCGAGACGTCGGTCGCCACGGCATCTTGGCGTGTGTCCGATGAGCGTCAACCTCGCTGCTGGAAGCGATCGGATCACCCCAGAAGACGTCGCCGCCAACTGGGTGGCTCTCAACGCTCGCGTCGACGAGATTTGTCGTGAAGTTGGTAGAAGCCGTCATGAGCTCACCATCGTCGCCGTCTCCAAGACCATGAGCGTCGATTTGCTGACAGCGGCTTACGAAGCAGGCGCTCGAGACTTTGGCGAGAACCATGCGGTCGAGCTCGTTGGCAAGGCAACCCAAATGCCCGAAGTGAACTGGCATTTTGTCGGTCGACTCCAGAGCAACAAGATCAACGCACTCGCTCCGTACGTTTCTCGATACCACAGTATCGACCGCGAAAAGACGGCGTCCGCGCTGGCGGTTCGGGCTCCGGGCGCACGGGTCTTTGTCCAGGTAAACCTGGCGGGGGAGGCCCAGAAGGGTGGTTGCGGACCGGACAAAACCGGATCACTCGTGGAACACTGTCAGGCCAACGGACTAGAAGTAGATGGCCTGATGACTGTGCCCCCCGTCGACGAGGACCCCACTGAGTGGTTCATTCGGCTCCGGGCGTTGGCGGACGATCTTTCGTTGGTCGGCTGCTCGATGGGTATGAGTGACGACTTCGACGCTGCCATCAGAACGGGCGCGACGACCCTCCGCATCGGGCGAACCATCTTTGGTCCGCGACAAACGTTTCATAGATCCACTCCGACGATCACGAGGAGTCGATAGCCAATGCCCGTCTTCCGTAAGACGATGGTGTTTCTCGGTCTCGCAGATGACGACTACGAGGAATACGACGAGTACGACGAATATGACGACTATGACTACGACGATGGTCTTGAAGACCTCAGCGGAGGACAGCGCGTCCAGGGTCGGTCCCCTGAACCGTTCGAGCGAGAGCTTGAACCGCGTGCGGCGGACCAGTCCGGCCGGCATGTTCGGCCTGCAGAGGCTTTTGAAGGCGATCCGCGCGAGGATCTTCGACGCAGCCGCGGCATCGACCGCGGCCCGGATGGGAGTGTGATCGGTATGGGTCGACGCGACCAAGACTTCTATGGTGACCACGGCGACCGTGAGAGGCTTGCCCCGCCGCCCAAGATGGAGCCCCCCCGCACCGGTGGGCACCGCCAATCGAGCGCGGTTCGCACGATCCCCGCGCCCGAACTCCGAGTTGCCATCGTGGAGCCTGAGTCCTTCGACGACGCCGAGTACGTCGGATCTGCCCTTCGCAATCGCCAGCCAGTCGTCATGGATCTCCGGGGGCTCCCGAGGGATCTCATGCGACGCCTCATCGACTTCGCCAGCGGATCGACCTTCGTGCTTGACGGTTCGATGGAGCGCACTGCGGACCAGGTGTTCTTACTGACCCCTGACGGTGTCAATATCCCCAACTCAGAACTCGACCGCCTCCGCGAAGAGGGTCTTCTCGAGGACTGACACCCCGGAGAACAGGTCTTTTGGCAGGGTCGACTAGGGGGCGAGCCGGTGTTGACAGCTTGTGGACTCGGTTACCGGGCCGGCAAGGCTGCGGTCTAGGGTGACGCTTTCCATGGACGCTTTGACACTTGCAATAAGTGCTTCCGGCATTGCGTGCACCGCTCTGTCGGTGTACTACATCATCCTTATCGCGCGGATCTTGCTCTCCTGGTTCACCGTGAGTCCCGGTTCGCCGATCGCTGGCATTGCTTCCATATTGATCGACCTGACCGAACCAATTCTTGGACCGCTGCGTCGCATACTTCCGCCCGTGGGTGGCGGCGCCATTCGACTCGACCTTTCCCCCATGGTCTTGATCTTCGCGATCGTCATACTGCAGAACCAGATTTGCTAGCGGCCCCCGGGCTCGCACATACGCACTAAGGAACAGAAGACCCAATGATGGATGTGACACCAAAGGAGCTACGCAACGTTGAGATAGCTCAACAGTTCCGTGGCTATGACATGGATGTAACCGACGAGCTCCTCGACCGGGCCGCGTCAACCATCGAGCGACTCCAAAACGACCTCGAACAAGCATCCAGGAGAGGCGTTCCCGCGCCAAGTTCGCGTGACGACGATGGCGCGCTGACCACGCCATCAGGTGACGCAGACACGATTTCTCGGACGCTGTTGCTTGCACAGCGCACCGCAGACACCACGGTCGCCGAGGCCGAAAAGACCGCAGCGGATCTCGTCTCTGAGGCTGAGGCCAAGTCCAAGGCGATGGTCGATCAGGCCGAACAAGAAGCGATCGATCGCGCCGAGGCACAACGGGTTGCGTATGCCGATGAGTTGCGCGACCTCGCAGGACGGGTTGAGACCCTCAAGGCAGATGTCGACCGTCTCGACGACTTCGCCGGTGAGTACAAGTCCCGCATCCGAAGCGTCCTTGAAGCGGACCTCGCCGTCTTGAACGAACGCCCCGGCCCAGAACGCCCCGACGAGCCGTTGTTGAGCGATGTCGACGTTCCTAGCGAAGACGACATTCCTTCCGCGGCCTCGTTGCTTGAAGCGGCAGAGGCCGAGATCGACTTGGTCGACGACGAAGAAGACGACTTCGAAGACAGCGTCGAAGAAGAACAGTTCGACATCGAAGCGTCGCTCGGCGCTCGCAGCGCTGTACGGATCGTTTCACCTGAGCGCGCTGCGGAAATGGGAGCCACTGGACGGTCGAATCGACGCGGCGAACTCGATGACGATCGCTTCTTGGCGACGTTGAGCGACGGGCGCGAGGATGACGGAGAAGACGGCGACTCCACCAGCCGGTTTGGCGGGGTGTTCAAGCGCCCAGGCAACTAGGCAACCATCGACCTTTGTGGAGTTGACCGTCGTGCGGTCGACTTGACCAGAGTGATGCAAAACGGGCTGGCTCCTTAGGGCGCCAGCCCGTTTTGCATTCTGGTGTCGAGCCTGGGCCCAAAGTGATCTACCTATTGCCGGCGACGCGGCACATCGTGAGCTGCCCGATCGCTCACGTCATCCTTGATCGTCGCCAGCGGACTGCTACTCGGCGGCGACGAGCAAAAAGGCGACCGGTTCTTGCAGGACCATGACGGTGGCCGCGTCCTCAGGTGCGTGCGCCAACTCGCCTTGAACCAGGTCGGTGGCCAACACCTCTGAGGAAATCTCGCGGCCGTACCGGCGCACGGCACGAGCCACTGCGTCGTCGGCGTACACCGACAACTTGATGCGGTCGGCGATCGCAAAATCGGCCGACTTTCGCAGGTCGTTGATGGTGCGAACCAGTTCCCTGACGAGGCCTTCTGCGACAAGCTCGTCGTCGAGCGCCAAGTCCAAGACGACTGCCTTAGTTCCACCCTGTGAGATCGCGAGGTCATCTTGAGCTCGGATCCGGACCTGCAGGTCATCGGCGGTCAATTCGACCGTGTCGTCTCCAAGGTCCAAGTTGTAGCGGCCATCTCGATCCAGCGCGGTTTGCACTACCGATCCGTCGACCTCCCCGAGTGCCGCCTTCACCGCAGGCATCTGCTGGCCGAGGCGCGGCCCCAACGTCCGGAAATTCGGGACGACGTCATAGGCCGCGAGGCCTTCGAGCGAGGTGATGAACTCGACGTTGTGCACGTTGAGTTCCGTGGCGATCTCGGCCCGGATGTCGTCGGGCAGATTCTGTCCATCGTCGGAGAGCAAGACGTGCGCGGTGCGAAGAGGCTGGCGCGTTCGTATCTTGGCGTCGGTTCGAGCACTGCGGCCGAGCGCCACAACCTCGCGAGCGATGGCCATGTCCTCGTGCAACATGACGTCGATGAGCGTCGGGTCAGCAACCGGGTAGTCGCTCAGGTGAACGTCGCCGCCAACCAAGTTGCTGTACATGGCATCGGTTATGAACGGGCAGAACGGAGCGCCCATCTGACTGATCGCGACTAGTGACTCATAGAGGACGGCGTACGCCTCGCGATCGTTGTCTTTCCAGAATCGCGTGCGGCTTCTACGGACGTACCAGTTTGACAGGTCATCGACGAGCGTACCGAGAGCGAGCGTCGCCGCATGGGCGTCGTAGTCGTCCAGAGCCGTTGTCACCTGGGCGATCGTGTCGTGCAGTCGCGACCGCAGCCACCGGTCAAGGACGTGAGCCGGAGTCCGAGGAGGCGGCGTTGGCTGCCATTGGTCAATCGATGCGTAGGTCACAAAAAACGAATAGACGTTCCACAGCGTCAACAAGAACTGCCGGGTCGACTCGTCAATGCCTTCGGTGTACACGCGGCGGTTCGTCCAGGGCGATCCTGCCGAAAAGAAGTACCACCTCAGGGCGTCGGCGCCT
>CXWK01001401.1_pt1 | contig 15281 bp, 15 predicted proteins | sample 590851 | NCBI WGS metagenome assembly CXWK01 (sample SAMEA3498364, study PRJEB10139) | wastewater metagenome | biome: wastewater treatment plant; material: activated sludge | place: Denmark | collected 2014-08-01 | reverse complement strand
CAAAGCCGCCTGTCGACCGGGGGACAACGGGAGTACCCGGCGGCCGGCCGGTGCAGGTTTGGTTGGAGGCGGAACCGCTGGGAACTGATTGTTTGGGGTCTGGTCGTTTGAAGACATGCGAACTCCCGAATGGGGGGGCGGCGACGAACGCCACCTGTTTTCGAGACCCGGGAGTGGGCGAGTCCGACCCGTGGCACCATGATCGCCATGGCCAGTGACAGCCAGACCGACGCCAACCGTGCCGATGATCACCGCGACGACGAGAGCGCAGCTGCGGCGTGCGTCTTCTGTCGTGTCGTCTCAGGCGCCGACCCTGCCCACGTCGTGTTCTCCGATGACGTGGCCGTCGCCTTTCTCGACCGGGTTCCGCTGTTCCACGGGCACACCCTGATCGTCCCCCGGGCGCACGTCGACACGCTGTCCGACCTGCCAGCGTCGTTGGTGGGCCCGTTCTTTCTACGCGTGCAGCGCCTGGCCGACGTGGTCGAAGAGGCCTTGGACGCCAAAGGCACGTTCGTGGCGATGAACAACCGAGTCAGCCAGTCGGTGCCCTACCTCCACACCCACGTGGTGCCCCGTCGACCCAAGGACGGACTGCGCGGGTTCTTTTGGCCGAGAACCCGCTACGACACCGACGAGCAGGCCGCCGGGGTGGCGCAGCGGCTGGCTGCCGCATGGGCGGCGAGTGGCCAGCGTGACGGCCTGCCCGGGCTCAACCCCTCAGGCGAGTAGCATCTCCGCCCGTGGCGGACGCTTCAGCCCCCAAACACCCGATCTTGCAACGACTGAGCGGCTCGGCCGTTCGGTTGGTGATGGTGGCCGTCATCGTTGGCGCGGTCGGCCTGGGTATTGGCCAGGCGATGGGGCAGGCGATCTCCAAGCTGCCCGACCCCACCGAGGGTGCCGTCGTGCTCGATCAGCTCAGCCTGGGCGGCATCGATCCGACGACGCTGCTGTTGGAAGAAGGCGACCTGCCCGCCGACTGGAAGGTCGCCCCTTCATTCCCCGGCCTGGTCGGCGGACCCTGGTGTGGTGAAGAGGTGGAGACGACCGGCATGCGGTCCTCCCCGATCGATACGGCCACCTTTCTGTTTCCCGAGAACAACAGCGTGTTGGTCTCCGAGGTCGCCAGCTTTGATCGTCCCCAGTTCGCCGCGAACTACGTGAGCGACGTCACCGAGGTGATGCTGGACTGCCCGAGCTACTTCGAGCCTGGCTTCGACGGAAAGTCGAAGGTCAAGGTCGAAGTGACCGATCTGGGTACCAAGCAGCCGATCACCGACTACGTCAGTCGGGTTTTTCAGGTGGAGGGCGGCGGCAACTACGACATCAGAACCGTGTTCCAAGTGGGTTCATCGGTCGTTGCGCTTCACTATGCCGGGTCGGAGCGACCCAGTCGCAACCTGATGTCCGACGTCGAGGAGACCATCCTCACCCGGGTCAGCCCCGACGACTTCGGCGACACGTCGACAACGGTCGCCGGGGTGACGCCGCTTCCGCCGCAATCGACCAACAAGCTCGACGACGGCAAGCTGGAAAAGGCCCCGGCCAACGAGACCGACGACGGCATCCCTCCACCGACCACCGTGGGCTAGAGCGCCGACGCTCGGTGCGTCACAGGTCATCCATCAGCTTGAAGACCTCGCCGAGCGCCACCCCGAACGGATGGCCGGCCTCGGCGAGCAGGCGGCGTTCCCGGTCGACGAATTCGGCGTGCAGTTCCGCCGGGTCCAGTCCGGACCCGGCGCCCCCCACCCGGTGGTAGTGGGTGGTTTCGAACTGGGAGCGATGTGCCTCCAGCGCAGCGATCCGCGCCCGGAGGTGTTGGGGCTCGGCCGGTTCCACGTGATCGACCTCGTCGGCCTCGAAGAGCAGCAGCGCACTCGGGCGGTGGCGCTCCAGGCCGAGCTCGGGCAGGAAGTGGGGGTCCCGAGCGGCGACGATTCCGTCGATCGTCAGCCAACCAGCGGCCCGGTGATCGGGGTGGAGCCGGTAACGCTTCCACGGGTCGTGTCCCAAGATGACGTCGGGCCGGACGGTCCTGATCGCCGCGACCACCTCCGACCGAGTGCCGGCATCGTTGGCGAGCTCGCCGTCGATGCGCCCGAGGAACGTCACCTCGCCGGTCCCGCCGAGACAGCGTGAGGCCGCTCGCTGCTCCTCCTGACGTCGGCGCACCAGCTCGGGAAGGTTGGCGGACGGGTCCCACGTGCCCTTCGAGCCGTCGGTGCAAATCAGGTGATGGATGCGGGTGCCGGCGGCGGCCCAGCGGGCCAGGGTCGCTCCGCAGCCGAACTCGACGTCGTCGGGGTGGGCGCCGATCGCCAGCGCCACGTCGGGCCGGGGCAGCCCGAGAGCCGAGGCTGGCCGGGCCGCTGGGGACTGCCCCGGTGGGGCAGATGTGACTTGGTGAGACGTCGGCGGCGGAGACGCTGCCGGGGGAACCTCTGGTGGGGTCACGGGCGAACCTCTGGTGTGGGTGTGGGTGTGGGTGTGGNNGGGCGTGGCAGCTCGGGCGGCCAGGCCCCGAGTTCCTGGGGCGGCCACAGGTCGTCGGAGCGGTCGACGTCCCAGGCCAGGGTCGGGACGTCGATCGAGTCGACGCCCAGACCGAGCCGCCTTGCCTCCGCTCGGTGCCGTGCATAGGAACGGGGGCCGTAGGCGGGCCGGAACCCAACCGAGGTGGGCAGGCACATCACGTTGGTGCCGTCCCGGTGCCGGTCGGGCACCAGCACAGCTCGGCCGGGGCGCACCAACGACGGAAGGTCGGCTGCGAAGGGCAGGTCGGCGTGCGCGATCACCGCTTGGGACGCCCCGGCACGCTCGGCTCGGGAGAGCGCCTCGGCGAGGGCGCCGTTGAGGCCGAGCCCCGGGGTCCAACACACGTCGGCCCTGTGGAGGCGGGCGAAGCCGGCCACCTCCTCGTCGTCGCAGACCACCCAGACCGCAGCGGGTGCGGCAGCCTCGATCACACGGGCGGCCATGCCCCGGGCCAAGGCGGCACGTTCGTCGGGGCCGAGCACCGGCCCGAGGCGAGCCTTGGCGGTGGCGAACGACTTCACCGGGATCAGAACGACCATGTCGCTCGACACCCGATCCTGAGCGTGGAGGTTGACGAGGGTCTCGTCGGTGCGCACGTGCGGGCTCGTCATCTCGCTCGCTCGCTCGCCATCCACCTCGATCGTAGCGGCGAAGGTACCGACGTTTGGGCGGAGGTCGGATCGTTGGCTGAGGTACCCTCGGCCAACCTCGGCTCGGCCACGTCGCCGCAGGTGGTGAGCTGTCGTCGGTCAACGTGGTCACGACGTAGAGGGGTCCAGACATGAAACCAGTTTCGGTATCGGTCATCGGGGGCGGATCGTGGGGCACCACGGTGGGCCACTTGGCGGCGCACAACGCCCAGACCCTGTTGTGGGCGCGCTCGGAAGCGACGGTGTCCGACATCAACGACTACAACGCCAACCTCCGGTATCTCGAGGGCTACAACCTCCATCCGGGCCTGCGAGCCACTTCGGACCTGGAGGAGGCGGTGCGCTGCGCCGACGTGTTGGTGATGGGCGTTCCGAGCCAGGCGTTTCGCGAGACGTTGGGGCAGGTGGGGCAGTTCCTGCGCCCATGGGTGCCGGTCGTGTCGCTGACCAAGGGCCTCGAGCTGAGCACCCGCAAGCGCATGAGCCAGGTGATCCACGAGGTGTTGCCCGGTCACCCGGCCGCCGTGTTGACCGGGCCCAACCTGGCCAAGGAGATCCTGGTGGGTGATGCGGCCGCCACCGTGATCGCCACGCCGGACCCGGTGGTTGCCGAGACGCTGCAGGCGGTGTTCGCCACCGAACGTTTTCGCGTCTATGCCAACCCGGACGTGATCGGCTGCGAACTGGGTGGCGCGCTCAAGAACGTGATCGCCATCGCCTCGGGCATGGCGGACGGGCTTGGCACGGGCGACAATACGCGTGCGGCAGTGATCACCCGGGGCCTGGCCGAGTTGACCGCTTTGGGGGTGGCGATGGGTGGCCAGCAGGTGACCTTTGCCGGCCTGGCCGGCATGGGCGACCTGATCGCCACCTGCATCTCGCCCCAGAGCCGCAACCGACACGTCGGCGAGCAACTGGGTAAGGGCCGCAGTATCGAGGAGATCGTCGACGAGATGAACATGGTGGCCGAGGGGGTCAAGACCTCCAACGTCGTGATGGAGTTGGCTCGCGAGTACGAGGTGGATGTGCCGATCACCGCTCAGGTGCAGGCGGTATGCCACGAGGGGCGCTCCGCAGCCGACGCCTACAGCGGCCTGCTGGGCGGCCGGACTGGCGTTGAGCACCTGGGCTACGAGTGAGCACTCCCAAGGGAGTGACGGGCCGCCTCCGCACCGTCGGACGGTCCGCTCGATCGGTGTCGCCCCAGACCCGGGTGGCCCCCGGTTGGTGGGTCCGCCAACACGACCCCGAGTCGTCGTTGTACCTGCCGACACCCCTGGCGGCCCGAAACCGCCTCGAGGTCGGTTGGTCGTTGGTGTCCACGCTCGACGGGGCCGGCGCCGCGGCGCTGGACCGGCGCGGCGCGCTCCAGCTACCGGACGCGTCCTGGGTGCTCGACTGGTGGTTCAACCACGACGGCACCTGGAAGCGGGCGTCGAGCGTCGGTGGTGTCCGCCAGCGGCGCACCGATGGTCTACCGGTGGCTGACACACGGGTCCGTGTGGGGCCCAACGAGCTGATCGTGCGTCACGGAGCTGCCCCCAGGACGGGCCCGCCGGGGGCTGCCTGGGTGACGATCGAGATCGAGGTCGATGGTCCGGACCCGATTGGTCTGGCGATCGTCGCAACACCCTGGACGCTGAGGGATCAGGGCCGGATCGACCACGTGCAGGTGGAGAACGGCCTCCTGACGGTCGATGGTCGGCCGGCGTTGGTCGCCGAGCGACTTCCTCGTGCCGTGCACGTCGTCGAGGTGGCCGATGAGCTGGTCGATGAGCTCGCCGTGATCGACCAACCCGCCTCGGCGGGCGAGGGTTCGGCCCGGGAGGTGGCGGCCAGCACGTTGGTGGCCCAGTCGCCCGACGGTGTGGCCGGCGCAGCGCTCATCTGGCCGATGGCGCATCGCAGCACGCTTCGCCTCGGTGTGCCGATCGGGCCTTCGGAGCCTGGCGTCGAGCTGGATCCCGACGAGCTGACCGGCCTGGGCGACGTTGATGCCGTTGCCAAAGGATGGGCGCTGCACCTGGCCGCCGAACCGACGATCGAGTTGCCCGACGCGACGCTGACCGCCGTGGCGCGGGCTGCGTTGGCCCAGCTGTTGGCGGCGTCCGACGGCGCTTGGTTCACCGGGGCGGACGCCCACTCGGCGGCGATCGCCGCCGGGGCGGTGGCCAGGGCCGGGCACGGCACGTTGGCCCGGGGCGTGGTCGGCGAGGTGGCCCGCCTGACCGACGACGATCCGGCTGGCTTGACAGCGGTGTTGGAGGCGTGCGCTGGCCTCGGCATCACCATGTCGGCCGACGAGGTCGCCGATGCGCCCGAAGACCTGCTCGTGCACCTGGCGCGGGCGCTGCACGTATGTCGGCGACGGCTGCGCCGCTACGGCGTCGGGTGGTGGCCGGCCGCCGGTCGCGACGAGCTGCGGCGTCTGGTCGCCGTCGCCACCGTGCTCGCCGACGGCTGGGACCAGGACGGGGTGGCGGACAATGCCCGGGCGGTGGCCGAGCTGTTGGTGGAGGGGGCAAAGACGGAGCCTGTGGCACCTGTGATCGCCGAGGCTGTGGACCCCGAACGGTCGTCCGTCGGGGCAGCGCGCGCCGACGACGGGGCGACCGTGGACGGGGTATCCGACCCGGGGGATCAGGAGCTGCAGTCCGGGCTGACGACCGAGGTGCGCTGGGTACGTCGAACCCCGGGCGCCGATCTCGATCTGCCGGCCACCCTGGCCGCGGCACGAGCCGATATCGCTTGCGGTGACCCCGCCGGGGCGGTGACCGTCGCTGCGGTGGCCTCGCTGCTGAACCGTCTGGAGTGTTGGCCCGACGCAGTGCACCCCATCCGTCCGTTGGGCGTGGGCGAGGACGGAGCATCGGTGGCCACGATGGCACACCTGCTGGCGGCCACCTTCGAGCTGTCGGCGCCGATCCAGGCGGATGGCTTGGTCGTGTTTCCGGCGTTCCCGCCCGAGTGGTGGGGCAAGCCCGCTCAGTTCAGCGCGATGGCGGTGCTCGGCGGCTCGGCCTCGTGCGCCCTGCGCTGGCACGGGGCACGCCCGGCGCTGATCTGGGAGCTGAGGCCCGACGCAGGTCGAGGGGCATCGAAGCGCTCCGAGGGCCGCCGGCTGAGCGCACCGGCGCTCGACCCGGCGTTTGCGGCCGAGGATCTGGACGGCGAGGCCCTTCTGGCGATGCCCCCGGGAGCCGCCGAGTTCCTCACTGCCAGGGCCGAGGCCGCCCAGGCAGCCGAGGCCGCCGCGGAGACCTCGGGGACGGGCACCCCGCAGGAGGCTGGTTCGTCGACCGACGACCGCGGCGCTTCAGCTGGTGAACCTCAGACCGGTGATGGCCGGGCTGGCGGCGGGGTGACGATGAACGTCGGCATCCCCACGCGGCGCCGCTCCGACGGCGCCTGAGTCGCGGCGCCGTTCCGCTGGCAGGAGTCGGGGGTACCGCGCCGCCCGGGCCGCGCCTCGCTGCGCCGGTCAGAGTTCGAGGCGCTTAGCGGCGGCGAAAGCGGTCGGCTAGCCGGGCGAAGAAGCCCCGGCGCTGCGGTGCCGCCGCCTTGGCTTCATCGATCGCCCGGCGAAGTCGACGAACCCCCGAGTGGTCGGGATGGGAGACCTCCAGGTGGCCGATGAGGGCGTCGGCCCGCTTCAGATGGCCCCGGCGGCGCGCTACCTCGGCCTCACCCAGGCGCCCCTCGGGCTCCTCGGGGGCCAGGCGGCCGAGGGCGGCCGAACTCGATTGGGCCGCATCGAGGTCGCCGCAGCGCAGGGCTGCGCGCACCAACGCCTTGTGGTAGGCGGGCACCAGCGGTTCGCGGTCGACGGCGGCTTCCGAGGAGGCCAGGGCCGGTGAGGCCTGCCCGAGTTGCAACAGCACCCGGGCTCGCAGGTGGTGGCCCTCCGGGTTGTTCGGCTCCGCCGCCACAACCGCATCGGCGGAGCGCAACGCCTCCTCGGGCTGATGGAGGCTGAGGAGCGTGGACGCCAGCAGTGCCTGGGCCTCGATCGAGCGCGGTTCGCCCTGGAGCAGCCGACGCAGCCGGATCACCGCCAACTCGCCTCGTCCATCGGCCACCAGCGCCCGCAGGGCGCTGAGCTGTTCGGCCGCCGATCCGGCGGTGTCGTCGATCACCCCCTCAGGCTAGGCGGATGCGCCACCGCCACGAAGGAGACAGGTCGGCCGTTGACGTGCGTTCGGAGCCTGAGGGGCGAGGCCGGCGGCGGGTACCGTACGGACATGCGCATCGCTTATGGGGCAGACGAGTCGACCCTCGTCACCGAGCGGATCGCCGAGTGGATCGGCGGCCAGGGGCACGAGGTGGTCATCAACATGATCGATCGACCGTGGCCCTCCGTGGGCGCCGGTGTGGCCCAGGCGGTGGTCGACGGCGAGTGCGAGGCGGGCATCGTGTGGTGTTACACCGGCACCGGGGTGTCGATCGCCGCCAACAAGGTGGCCGGCGGGCGGGCTGCGCTGTGCGTCGATGCGGCGACGGCGACCGGCGCTCGCCGCTGGAACGACGCCAACGTGCTCGCCCTGTCGCAGCGGCTCACCACCGAGGACGTGGCCAAGGAGATCATTGCCGCGTTTCTGGCCGGCGAGCCCGATGCCGATGAGGTGGCCACGATCGCCGCCGTTGAGCCGGCGCGCACAACGGGCGATGGCGATGCCTGAGGGCCCGGGCCCGACGGGCGGGTCCGGTGCGGTTGCCAAGGCGTCCCGCTCGGCGTCGGCAGGTTCGCGCCGGTCGGGCAAGCGGGCGGTCAGCACCAAGCGGGCGCCCAGCCTGGAGTTCGAGCGTCGCTGGTGGGATGAGGGCGCCGAATGCGTCGTCGGCATCGACGAGGTGGGCAGGGGTTCGTGGGCGGGCCCGCTCACCGTCGGGGTGGCGGTGTTGGCCACCGATCGGCGGGTCAACGGCGTGCGTGACTCCAAGATGCTCAGCGAGGCACGTCGCGAGGAACTCTTCGACCGGGTGGCCGAGCGGTGTGCGGGTTGGGCGGTCGGCCACGCCTGGCCGGGAGAGTGTGACGAGCTGGGTATGTCCGCCGCCCAGCGGTTGGCCGCACGTCGGGCGCTCGACGCGCTGAACCTCCCGGTCGATGCCGTGCTGCTCGACGGCAAGTGGGACTTCGTCGGACACGAGAACACGACGATGCTCGTCAAGGGCGACGCCCGCTGCCGGTCGATCGCCACCGCCTCGATCCTGGCCAAGGTCAGCCGGGACCGGATGATGCGGGCAGCGGCCGCCGATCACCCCGGCTACGACTTTGAATACAACAAGGGCTACCCGTGCCCACGTCACCAACTTGCCCTGCTCGGCTACGGCCCGACTGCGATCCACCGGCGCAGCTGGTCGTTCTGCGACGATCTACCGTGGCCTGGTCAGCGCTACGTGCGTCCCGACCCGCAGCTCTCCCTGTTCGGGTGACGAGGCCCGGTAGCGTGACGGCGTGAAGTGGGACGAAGAGGCCTCGCCGGACATGACCAACGTCGACGATCGGCGGGCCGATGGCCCCCGCTCGGGTGGCGGCCTGCGGTTTCCGTTCCCCGGTGGTGGCGGCGGCCGCGGCGGGTCGGGTGGCCTGCCCATCGGCAAGGGCGGCGGCATCCTCGGCCTGGTGATTGCCTTGGCGGTGGTGTTCGTGCTGCCCCGGCTGGGAGGGGGCGGGGAGGGGCTGCCCTTCAACGTCGACGGTTTGGACCTTCCGGGTTCGGTGCCGCAGGCATCCGGGCAGGGTGGACGGGTTGACGATGTCCCGCCGACCGATGAGGCCGGACGTTTCGTGGTGTGGGTGTTCAACGACGTGCAGCGCACGTGGACGAAGCAGTTTGCCGACGGCGGTCGAAACTACGAGGACGCCAAGCTCAACCTGTTTCGGGGTTCGGTCGACAGCGGTTGCGGCCGGGCGTCCTCAGCGATGGGTCCGTTCTATTGCCCGGCGGACTCCGAGGTGTACATCGACGAGACCTTCTTCGACGAGCTGTCCAGCCGTTTCGGTGCCCCGGGTGATTTTGCTCAGGCCTACGTGGTCGCCCATGAGGTTGGTCATCACGTTCAGAACCTCGTCGGTACCTCCGACGAAGTGCAGCGGCTCAGCCGGAAGCACCCCGACGAGGCCAACGCCCTCTCGATCCGGTTGGAACTCCAGGCGGATTGCCTGGCCGGTGTGTGGGCCCGCAACGTCTACCAAGACGACTCCTCGGAGCGCGGGCTGGAACCCGGCGACATCGAGGAGGGCCTCGGCGCGGCGGCGGCCGTGGGCGACGATCGCATCCAGGAGCAGGCGACCGGTCGCATCGACCCGGAGTCCTGGAACCACGGCAGCTCCGAGCAACGGGTGAGGTGGTTCCGGGTGGGCTTCGACAGCGGGGCGGCCGAGCGCTGCGACACCTTTGGGGTGGAACGCCCCTGAGCCGGTACGATCTCGGTCCATGGGTCAGCCGGTCGTCGTTACGCAGAAGAATTCCAGTCGCCCGGGTGTGGTTCGTTACGAGCTCAACCGCACGCTGACGGGTACCGGTCACGAGGTGTACCTTCCCGACTCGCCGATCTCCGGCCACCGGCCGCCCGACCTCCTCGCCCGACGGCTCTTTGAGCAGGTGCGCGGCNNTCGCCAAGGCGATCATGGAGGAGCTGTACACCTTCTATCGTCCGGGCGTCCCTCTGCCGAGCATCGAGGTCGAAGAACCCGTCGGTTAACGCCGTTCGAACTCTGCGTTTGCGTGCCGAGTGGCCGCCGAACTTCCTACACGGCAACCCCGAGCAACGTGTGGATGCCGAGTACCGCCACGCCGAGACAGCCCAGCATCCGCCCACGGTGGATGAGCTGCGGGGTGAGCACCCGGCCGAGGGCGTCGCCGAGCACTAGGAAACCGCCGTGGACCAGCACGGATGCCGACACGATGCCGAGGACCCACCCGGGGCCCAGCGCGGCGCCGGCGCTCATCGCCAGCGTGGCAAACGCCACCAACGTCAGCGGGTTGATGGCGCACAACGCCGCGAACCGGGCGGCCAGCCCGACGGGGGCTGGGCGAGGCGCATCCGCTCGTCCGGCGGCGCTCGCCGAAGGTGTCGGGAGTGGTCCGGATGAGCCCACCGGCACCGGCACCGGCACCGGCACCGGCACCTGAACCGCCATCGGCGCCGGTGCCGAATCGGTTGGCCCGACGCTGTCGGCGCCGCCCCGCTGGGAGCGGGCGTGGATGAGCAGGTAAGCGGCTAGGACCATCAGCGCCAGACCTCCGCCCCATCCCAGGGCCTGCTGATGCTCGTTGAGCAGCCGCTGCAGGCCCAGCCCGGCGGCGGCGGTGGCCGAGGCGTAGGCCAGGTCGACGCCGGCGACGCCCAACGGCGCCGGCCAGCCGCCTCGCACGCCGGTGGTCAGGCCGGTGTCGAGCACCATCAGCGAGACAGGGCCGACGATCAACAACAAGGGGAGGGAACTGGTGAATCCCACGATCAATCCGTTCATGACCGCAGTCTGACCACAACGACCCCGTGGCGATCGGGGTCAACAGCGGCTAGAACGAGTGTATGACCGTGGAAAACGTGGAGTTAGACGATATTGACCGTGCTCTTGTTGGACTTCTCCGCCGAACGGGACGGATGTCATACCGCGATCTGGGCATGGAGGTGGCCCTTGGCGCCAGCGCCACCGCCGATCGGGTGAAGCGGCTGGAGCGCGCAGGGGTGATCGCCGGTTACTCGGCGGTGATCGACCCGGAGACGATCGGGCGCACACTGCGGGCTGCGATCGACGTTCGCTTGCCGGCCGACGGCGATCACGAGGGCTTTGAGGCCGGCCTGGCCACCCTCGATGAGGTCGACCTCGCAGCCCACGTCACCGGCCCGTTCGACTACCTGATCCTGATGGCGGTGGCGGGGGTGCCTCGGCTGGACGACATCGTGCGCAACTGGGGTCACTCGTTTCTGGCCGAGACATCCACCCGGATCCTGCTGCACACGGTGGAGCTGGAGAATCAGCCCGGCTGATCACCTCCGGGCAACGCCCGGTGCAGCGCTTGGCTCAGGCAGCGGGGGTTGGAGCCGGGCGCACCCGGGAGGCGATCAGCAGCCCGGCCCGCACCGCGCCGTCGAGCGTCCAGGCGGCGATTGCGCCGACATAGAGCGGAGTTCCCAACCCGGCGACGGCGGCGATAGCGGCGACGTTGCCGGCGATCAACCCCACCCAGGAGCGGGTGAGGGCAAAGTTCGCCGTCAGGCGCCGGTGACCCCCGCCCACCAACACCGGTCCGAGATAGGACAACGACGCCACCAGCAGCTGCACGTAGGCGCCGAGGGCAAGCGCGGGGATCACCGCCCCCGAGAAGGGTGGATGGCCGTTGGCGGCGTGAACCGCTGCCAGTGCGACGGCACCGACCCACCACGCGATCGACGCTCCTGCTTGGATCAGCCGGGGTCCGGCCCACCGGAACTGCTTGGCGCCCAAGTCCGGCAGCAGCGATGCGAGGACGAGCAGCGTCAGCGCATAGGTGGCCAGGCCGATCGTCGTCACCACAGGCCATTCGCCCAACGAACCGATCACCGCCAGCGTCAGCCCCGTTGCCATCGTTGCCTGCACGCCGAACTGAGCCTGCTGGGTGGCCCGGGGCGACGGCTTCGTCTTGGCCTGGGTAGCGACGAAGAACGGCAGGGTGCCGGCGATCACCAGCCCGGACAGGCCGAGCAGGTTGATCGTCGCATGCACGTCGCGCAGTTGGCCGTAGCACCCACCGCCACCGCCCGAGCCCAGCACCGCCCCAAGGGTCACGCCGACCGCTCCCAGCCCGGCGCCGGTGACATAGGCGACGATCGCCGGACGAAGCCTCCGTTGGATGGCGCTCCGGCCGATGCCGACCAGGATGACGATGAGCAGCACAAGCCCGGCGAGCACCAGCGTCCCGCCCAACCCGGTGAGAGCATCGATTGGCACCTCGCGTCCGATTGCCACCAGGACGACCCCGGCTGCGATCAGGACCCGTTGAAAGCTCACCAGGATCGACCGGGGTGCAGGAGCGGCTCCCCAGGTGACCCCGAGGAACTGCGTCACGCCCGAGATCGCCACAAGTAGCGCTCCGGCCAGGGCCAGGTGCAACGGCAACCACGATCCGGTCGAGTGGGGCACGGCGCCGGCGACCGCAGCGGCGACCAGGAACAGCGCGACCAGCACCACCGTCGGGCGCAGTTGTGCTTGAGCCTGGGCAACGCGGTTCGGTGCTGCCTTCGGTTTGGTGCGCTCCGTCTCACTCACAGCACCTATTGTGGCCCTCCCGACGGACCGACCCCACCGCTCCCTCGGCTTCCTGGCACTCATCCACGTCTTTGAGCCGTCGCTCGGTCGCTTTGGGACGATTAAGGGCCGGGGGGTGACCCGTCATCATCCCAAAGCTCGCCGGTCGGCCGTTCACCCCGTCTTTCGGTGCGGACGAGGAGGATCGCCCAGGTAGGCCCGCAGGTCGCCTACCGTCGTCGGCCATGGCAGTGAACCGCAGCCGCCGGGCCAGGGCGTCCCGCAAGCGCAGACGGCGCATGGATCGGGTCGAACATGACCTCACCGACGAACACTGGGACGCGGTTCAGGCGGCCTGGGGCGGATGTGCCTATTGCGGGGCCACCGGCGTGCCCATGCAGAAAGACTGCCTGCTGGCCCTGTCGCGGGGCGGGCGCTACACGCTGGACAACATCGTTCCGGCCTGCCGCTCGTGCAATGCCAGCAAGTGTAACGACGAGGTGACCGGTTGGCTTCGGCGCAAACGCCTCGACGAGGCCACCTTCCTGACACGCCACTACGAGATCCGAGCGGAGCTCACCGGGCGGTTCGCACCAGAGCCAACGGCGAGCCCGTAGCCATCAGCCATCGAGCGGACATCTGTCGCCGCTATTGCTCCTGCCAGAACTGAACCATCTCAACGCCGTCAATCTGGTGTGAGCCGATCTGAGTCCAGCGGTCCTTCTCCTCAGGGGGTATCACCAGCAGTCCGCGCTGGGTATTGGAGATGTAGGTGACCGCAACGCGAGGGCCCTTCCCAGGCGGGCAGATCACCCCGAGCACGCGTACCTTGCAGAGGGTGTAGCCGCCGTCTCCGAAGTGGTCGTCAAGCCAGTCGTCTGCGACGAATCGTTCCTCGCCCCAACTCACCATCAGTTGGCCAGAGGCCGACCTCAGCCCGCCTACCAACGGATTGAAGTAGGTGATGTCGCGAGGAGCGACCAGCAGAACGTGACCCCAGAGGGCAATCACGACCGTCGTGCAGACGGCCCCGGTGATCGCCGCTGGTCGATTCCGAGCCCAGCGGCGGACCCGGTCGCCAACGAGTAGATCGATCGAGATGGCGATCAGAACCAGGCACCCTGCAACCAAGGCTGCGCCGTAGCGGTCGAACTTCTTCGCAGACGCTCCGATGATGAGCAACTGCGATGCGCTGAAGACACCGAAGAGCAGCCACCTCGAGTCGACTCGCCGAGCGACGAGCGTTCCAGGAATCGCGAGCAGGCCGAGGAACGACCACGGGGTCAGGCGGTATGCGAGCACCCAGAGGTAGTAGTACCAGGGCGGCGACCTGGTCACGGCCCCTCGGAAGAACTGGATATGCCCTTCGTCCGCCAGGAGCGCTGAGGACCTGAGGGCTCCGAGCTGTCGAGTGGGGTCCACGGCAAGGGCAGGCCAGGCCACCACAACCGTGATCAGCCCGGCGACCAGGCAGGCCCCGAGCACCGCAGTGAGATGGCTGTTCAGCAGTCCCCGGATCCGGGTTCTCATGGAGCCGGATTGCTTGAGCCACACTCGCACAGCTGCCCAGGTCACGCAGACGACGAGCGCAGGAACCACGGCTGCAGCCGACAGTTTGGTCAGCGCAGCACCAGCGAGTGTGACACCGGCCAGAGCACCCAGCGCGACCCGGTTGTGTTCCTTGCCTGCCAACTCGAGCGCTCGGCAGAGGGCCACGAAACCGATCAATGAGAACGACATCACCAGCGAGTCGGTATGGAACATGGTGCGGAGGGTTGCCAGGAACGGTTCTGTTGCAACCAGAAGGCAGGCAAGGAACGCGGTCATCGAGCCCAGGAGCCGACGACTCACCAGCCACAGGAGCGCAACCGATGCCGCCCCAAACAATGCCATCGCCCGATGGGCGTTCGGCAGGCTCGGTCCGCTGGATTGCTTGACGCACTCGCCCAGTGACACTGGCGTGTCCGATGTGGCGCACTCCGCAATGATGACCCCGGAGCCAACCCACAGCGTTGGAATACCCGGCATCGTGATGCTCGCGGATGTGGTGTCGAAGTTGACGTTGTAAGCGGTCAAGAGGCGGGCGTCGCCGGTGATCAAACCGGTGGCGAACTGTTGAGACCGCTCTTGCCACAAGACTTCATCGTTGTAGTTGGTGCGGTTGGCTGTGACCAGGGAACCTGAAGCGGCGATAAGAAACAGGAGGCAGGCAACGATCGCCCCCGCCCTCCGACGAGCCTGATTGGACCACCCGGCGTCCACCGGCAGGTCGGTGACCGCGGTGGCCCTCAAAGCCGATCCGTTCACACGTCGGCCTGGTACGGCGGCGCCGGCTCGTAGGCGATGTAGCGCTGAACGGCCCGGGCGTGGGCCGGGTTGTGGATCTGGCCGATCAGCCACAGCGCCATGTCGATGCCCGCCGAGACGCCTTGGCTGGTGACGACGTTGCCGTCGCGCACCCAGCGGGCGTCACGGACGACCGTGCAGTCGCCCCGCTCGGCGAGGGTGCCCTCGAACGACCAGTGGGTGGCCACCCGCTTGTTGGTGGCCAGCCCGGCACCGACCAACAACAGCGAGCCCGTGCACACGCTGGTGACCCACGTCGCCAATGGGCCGGTGTTGCCAAGCCAGGCGAGAAGCGTCTCGTTGTCGATCTCGGCCCGCGTGCCCTGGCCACCGGGTACCACGATCACGTCCAGCGGCGGATGATCGTCGATCGAGTGATGGGGGAGGACCACCATGCCCTTGGCGCACCTCACCGGGCTGTCGGTCTCGGCGATCATCACCGTCGTGTCCGGGTCGGCGCCATCGCGGACGCGGAGCATCGACGACGCGGTGATCACCTCCCACGG